>Ga0114931_10000239_pt1 | contig 64268 bp, 42 predicted proteins | sample 2SBtaG_FD_89579 | JGI IMG/M metagenome (GOLD analysis project Ga0114931, IMG submission 89579) | Deep subsurface microbial communities from Kolumbo volcano to uncover new lineages of life (NeLLi) - 2SBTROV14_V59a metaG | ecosystem: Environmental > Aquatic > Marine > Volcanic | place: Kolumbo... | reverse complement strand
TAGATAATCCGAACTATTGTGATACGGCAGCCCCGGCCAACATCACCCTGACATATAGTGGAGGCACGCTGGGCACGGGAGCGACGGCCGAATGGTATTCGGATGGGACGTTCACGACCAATGTAGGTAGTGGGACACCGCTGACGATAGCGGCCCCGGCCACGACGACGACCTACTTTGTACGCTTTGAGGGGATCTGTGGGAACACCTCGGCGCAGAGTGTGACCGTGACGGTGGATATAGCCCCATCAGCTACGATTACCGGTCCAACAGCTTCTTGTCCCAACCAAACCCAGACCTATTCAGTACCTGCCGGTGCTACCAATTATGTTTGGACTTTGACCGGTGGCGATGGAACAATCTCTTCTGGTGCCGGTACCGAATCGATCACAGTGGATTGGGTGAGTGTAGGTGGGGATTTATCTGTTCAGGTGACGGGAGCTGCCCCCTCTAACTGTATGGCAAATTCAACAATCAGCGTTGCTGTCGTTACCAATTCACCCGCGTTGGCCCCTCAATCCGTTGATGCATGTAAAGATGGAGGTCAACCTTCTCTGGATGCTAACCCGGTGTTAGGGGCTACGGTGAAATGGTATACCGGATCTGTGGCTCCAGGAAATTTATTATTTACAGGTAATCCCTACACACCTGCGTCGAGTGAGTTGGACGTTACAACATTGGGAACTACAACATTTGTTATTACCCAGGATATTGGTTGTGGTGAAAGTGCAGGGGCCAACTTTGATGTGAATATTGTAGCAAGGCCAGAGGCTGGTAATGATTCCACCACCAGCACCTGCGTTACCGGCTCTATTATAGATCTGTTTCCCATCCTGGGAGGGACTCCGGATTCTGGCGGAGTATGGAGTGACGATGATGCCTCAGGCGCTTTAGCAGGAAGCATGTTTGATCCGGGAGTTAGTGGCACCGGTACATTTAATTTTACCTATCTGGTGAATGGTACTGGAGGTTGCACCGGAGTAATGGACTCTGCTTTGGTTACGGTGAATGTAGTTGCAACGAGTAATCCCCCGGTTCCTGATCAAACGAGTTATATGGCATGCAGAACCGGTACACCACCTACATTGGGAGCAACAGGTGTTAGTCTGGCCTGGTATGCCGACGCTGGTTTAACTTCTTTACTGGTTAATGGTGCCATCTTCACCCCTGTGGATGGAGTAAATATCGATATGTCCGTTGACGGTACTACCTCCTTTTTCGTTACCCAGGATGAAGGATGTGGACCTGGTACCGCTGCCCAGGTAGATGTTGTGGTAGCTCTTTGTACCAACTGTGCTTTTACAATACAGGTGCAAACTACACCTGCTACCTGCACAATTGCTCCGGATGGATCAAGGGATGGGACTGTAACGCTCCAAATTGCCACAGGAACGAACAATGATCCACAGTACACGATCACAGACTCACTGGGAAGCCAAACAGTTCAAAACAATGATACATTCGTTAATCTTTCGCCCGGTACATATAGTTATATAGCTGAGGACCTGACGGCTGCTTGCCAGGTATCAGGCCAGTTTACTATTTTGTTGGAAAACACACGGGTAACGGCCACCATCCAGAAGGATGGAGACATTGCTTGTTTTGGTAGTCCGACGGGAGGTACTGCGCGCATTACTGTTACAGGAGGCGCCAACCCTTATGAGTACAAAGTGGGGTCAGACCCGTGGATATCCTTTAATTCAGGTGATCAGATCCAGGGTCTTCCGGCAGGAGTTGATTATTCTATATTGGTTCGGGATGATGCCACTGATTTATGTCCTTTCAGCGTAACTATTTCTATTTCGGAACCATCTGCGATCATGGCTTCCATAGGAACAGTGAATGATACATATCCCGAACAAAATATTGGTTCGATTAAGATCAATGATATTACCAGTGACAATCCACCATATCAGGTACAGTTACTGGATGGGACAGGAGGAATTTACTTTGACTTTACAGACGCGGTTCAAGACAGGTTTGGAATATATAACTTTGAGTTTACCCAGCTTCCGGCTGACAACTATCTGATCGTGGTCCGAGATTCGACAGGCTGTGATCTTAGTCTCGCACAAGCGATCATAAATAAATCCGATGTATTTATCCCTAACATCTTTACTCCCAATAATGATGGGGTGAATGAATTTTTTAAAGTTTTGAATAAACAGCCCAATACCAAAATATCCATAGCGAATCGTTGGGGCGTGAAGGTATTTGATTCAAACGATTACCAGAATGATTGGCAGGCACAAGGTGTTCCTGATGGAGTTTACTTCTATACGATAGATATGGGTGGGACCTTATATAAAGGTGCTGTGGAAGTATGGCGTGGGGGTGCGAAAATCAACAACTAAGATTTAAGGGACTCTGATTAATTTCTTCGAGAAATTTCATGGTATCTACCCCATCGGCATAATCGTCAGGTCCCGGCTGCTGGCAATTCCCAAAAGAGATACTGTTTTCAAGCCATGCGTTTTCTGTACTTATGCACTGGATGTTTTGTCGATGCCGCTGAATAAAATCGCTTATTTCAGATTGATCCTTGTATTTTAAATAATGCAGCACAGCAAGGGGAGAATTAGTTTGATCAGATTCCGTCATTAACAGAAAGCCTGAATCGAAATGTGGGATTGAATTCACTAAAAATATTGATTTATTATAATCGTAGTTGTTTTTGTATTTGCTGTGGTCCGATACATTGGAGTACTCTTCCAGGGCGTTGAGAAGGGAGGATATCGGAAATGCTTCGGGCATCAGTATTAGCGATATGTTTCGACATCCCAGTCCATAGTACATAAAAATATCTTTCCCCAACAGCTGAAGAGATTCACGGGGTTCGTTTCCATGCAAAACGGCTAAAGAGGATCGGTTTTTCCTTATCACATGTGGTATATCTCTGAAATAATATTCAAAATAGCGGCTGGTATTGTTTGATCCTGTAGCAATGATGGCATCCATACCTTTCAATCGTTCGACGAATTCGATGCGTTCAGACAGACCTTCATTTTTTTTGATTAACCATTTTGCAATCCAACGTATCAGCACATCATCTTGTCTGCTTGGCTTGATCATGGCTTTGTGACCAGATATCCCCACACAAAGAAAATCATGAAACCCCACTAAAGGAATGTTTCCAGCCATAACAATTCCAATGGTACTAGGTAAGGTTGAATAATGATATTTATTTAGCCAGGTTTGCAGATGATCTTCCTGAAGCATATAGATGATGGCATTAGCAGCATGGTTGATGGTATTGGGAGTAAACCAGGGGTTGGCCTTCACAGCCTCTTTTATGACCGGGTCAGGAAAATGGGGTTCTTGTGAGGACAGGTGTTGTCCCAAACTCACAAACGAATCAAGAATAGCATCTCTGGTCATTTAACTATTTTATGAGGAATCAGATTTGTTTTTCAATAAATCTTCTACCTTTACACAAAGGTAAAATTAGCGTAATTAAACGATTGAAAGATGGCAATTATAATTACTGATGAATGTATAAATTGTGGTGCATGTGAACCTGAATGTCCAAACAACGCCATTTATGAAGGTGGTGTCGAATGGCGATTCAGCGATGGTACTGCCATGGGTGACGACGAAGAGCATGAGCCTATTTCTGACGAATTTTATTATATCGTTCCGGACAAATGCACCGAATGCAATGGTTTTCATGAAGAACCGCAGTGTGCCTCAGTATGCCCTGTTGATTGCTGTATTCCCGATGAAAACCACGTGGAGACTGAGGACCAATTGTTAGCCAGGAAAGCCCATTTACACGACGAATAAGCGAAATAAATTTTATATTCTCAGGTCGTTCTGAAGGACTACTTTCTCTAGTTCAATTTACTTCGCTTTATCAGGTAAGCGTTAAATATCTCATTGTAGTCCTCCCGAATGTCCGCTTCTACGAAATCGATCTGGAGCTGACCACATTTTACTTTGAGTGTGTCCAGCTTATTCCTGGCCGCCTGCCGGTAGCCATTCTTAATTTGTGATGGTTGTAATCTTACCTTATTGCCACTTTCAAGATCAATAAATAAGTGAGGTCGTTCAACAAAATCAAATTCAAGTTCAGTAGATTGGTCAGTCACGTGGAAGAGGATCACTTCATGTAAATTATGCTTCAGGTGCTGAAGCGCTGAAAACAATTCCTCATCATCTGAATGGGAGGAGAACATATCGCTGAATATGACTACCAGCGATCGCCTGTGGATTGTATTGGCAATTTCATGTACCACTGAAGCAATATCAGTAGATTGTTTATTGGGTGGTCTGGAGGCTAAGAGTTCATTAAGAAGTAGAAAAAGTTTTCTTACATGCGATAAGGTACTTTTTACAGGTGTCTGATCCATAATGTGGTCTGAAAAAGTAGTGATCGCTACGGCATCTCTTTGCCTGTGAAGCAGCCAGGTCAGTGCGGCAGCGGCATATACTGAAAAGGCCAGTTTTCCTTCACTTTCATTTGGATAACGCATGGAGGAAGAAGCATCAATTAAGATATGACATCTCAGATTGGTTTCTTCCTCGTATGTTTTGGTGTATAATCGATCCGTTTTAGCAAAAACCTTCCAGTCTATATGCCTGGTGCTCTCTCCTTCGTTATACAGGCGATGTTCTGCAAATTCAACGGAAAAACCATGATATGGAGATTTATGTAACCCTGTAATGAAGCCTTCAACAAGTTTTTTGGCCAAAAACTCCAGGCTTAATTGTTCTTCTCTTATCCGGGATAAATCAAGTTTCATTGAATCATACAAAGTAACGAACTAATTGGTTCAAGGTTTGATTTTGATTCCGATTATCATTCACTAGACAATATAACACCAAATTTTAATTGTCTATTCTTGCAATAATGAAATGTATTGCTCTATTTAGGAGTGATTTTAGCTAAAAATACTACCTAACTTTAAGGATTGTGGAAGAGAACAAGGATATTGAAAGGAAAGAAATATTTTCCAAAAGAATTCGTGCAGGTAAAAGAACTTATTTTTTTGATGTAAAGGCAACCCGATCAAATGATTATTACCTTACCATTACTGAAAGCAAGCGACGGTATAAAGATGATGGTTATACCTATGAAAAACATAAGATATTTCTTTATAAGGAAGATTTTAACAAATTTAAAAATGCATTGAGCCTGACCATTGATCATGTTAAAGAGGAATTGTTACCTGATGTTGATTTTGATCAGTTTGATAGGGAGCAGGAAGATGAAATAGTAACGACGAATAACGAGGCTTCCCTCGGAGATGATTTAAAGTGGGATTAAGCCTACAATTGTTTTAATTTTATGCCCTTGACTGATGTCAGGGGTATTTTTTTGGGTAAGATGAACAAAACATTGATTAAGTTGTTGATTGGGATTGCCCTGTTTATCTTCCTTGGATTTGTGTTTACCCAGATTTACATCTATTTTGTCATAGCTATTGTGCTTACGGCCATACTGAGGCCACTAACGAACTACCTTTATCGATTGCGATTTTTTAATCTGCGAATGCCAAAGTGGCTGAGTGTGATTGTGGCATTTTTGACTTTAGGTATCGTTATTTCGGCTTTTACGCTTTTGTTTGTTCCGCTTATTTCCTCTCAGCTTGAAGTAATATCAGGTATTAACTATCCCGGACTAGTAGACCAACTTCGGGATCCCGTCCAACACCTGGAGCAGTTCTTGATCAGTAATGGGTTGACCCAGCGTGATCCGGGATTTATTATGAATGACCTGAAGGATTCCATCATTTCATTTGCCTCTTCGATAGAGTATTCTTCACTTTTCAACAGTGTAATTGTGTACACCGGTGGAATTGTGGTTTCGGTCATTGCAGTTTTGTTCATTACTTTTTTCCTCCTCTATGAAATGGGATCACTGAGGAACAAGGTCATTGGGTTGGTCCCTAATAAGTACTTTGAACTGTCTATATCCACATTTACCCAGATTGAACAGTTACTATCCAACTACCTGGTTGGCCTTATCTTTCAGATGGTTGCCATTTTCACGCTCGCCAGCATTGGTTTGAGCATTTTTGGAATAAATTATGCCATTACCATTGCTTTATTTGCAGCAGTGGCTAACCTTATCCCATACCTGGGGCCACTTATCGGCGCCATTTTCGGAATTGTTGTTTCGCTTCTGGGAGCCGGCCCCGAAGTGGCCACTGTGCAAAATTATTTATGGTTGACTGTTAAAATAGTGGGGGTCTTTGCCGTGGTTCAAATCACTGATAATGTGATTTTACAACCGTTGATTTTTTCTAAAAGTATAAAAGCGCATCCCCTGGAAATATTTGTAATTATATTTGCGGCCGCAATCCTGGCAGGTATTCCGGGAATGATCATGGCTGTTCCTGTATATACCATCCTACGCGTATCGGTCAAGGAGTTTTATGCCGGATACAAGCAGTATAGGATATTTAAATTATGAGTTTTTATGGCCCTTAAGTGTGGTATTGTTGGACTTCCCAATGTAGGCAAGTCAACCTTGTTCAATGCACTGACCAATAATAAAGCAGAAGCAGCTAATTTTCCATTCTGTACGATTGAGCCAAACCTTGGCATTGTACTGGTTCCTGATAAGAGATTAAGAATTCTTGAAACACTTGTAGAGCCTGAAAAAGTAGTGCCTACAAATATAGAATTTGTTGACATTGCTGGATTGGTTCAAGGGGCAAGTCAGGGAGAGGGATTAGGTAATAAGTTCCTTGCCAATATCCGTGAAGTTGATGCGATCATTCATGTTGTCAGGTGTTTTGATGACGACAATGTAGTACATGTTGCAGGATCCATCGATCCTGTTTTCGATAAGGAAGTTATAGATGTTGAATTACAACAAAAAGATATTGAATCTGTCGAAAAAAAGATATCCAAGGTTGATAAGACTGCAAAAAGTGGTGACTCTAAAGCTAAAAAGGCAGCCAATGAGTTGAGTGCTGTGCTGCAAATACTAAAGGAGGGTAAAAATGTACGCTCTCTGGACCATACCCCTGAACAGGCTGAATCATATACCGATTTAGAGTTGTTGACGGCCAAGCCTGTGATATATGTTGCCAATGTAGATGAGCCATCTATCATTCATGGCAACCGATATGTTGATGCCTTGAAGACCGCTGTTGCTGAAGAAAATGCAGAAGTAATCCTGGTGTCGGCTTCAATCGAAGCTCAAATTGCAGAATTGGAAGATGTAGAAGAAAGAACTATGTTTCTTGAAGAATATGGTTTGTCAACTTCGGGTCTGGATAAGCTTATTCAGGCCTCCTATCGTCTGCTGAATCTCATTACTTATTTTACAGCCGGTAAACCTGAAGTGAAAGCCTGGACCATTAAAAATGGCTGGAAAGCACCACAGGCCGCGGGAGTGATCCACACGGATTTCGAAAAAGGTTTTATAAAGGCAGAGGTAATCAAGTTAGAAGATTATCAGGCCATGGGTTCTGAACAGGCTTGTAAAGAAGCCGGCAAACTGGCCATTGAGGGGAAGGATTATGTAGTTCACGATGGCGATGTTATGCATTTTAGATTCAACGTGTAGGACTTTTCATCTCGCTTAGTTTTTGATAATTAGTATTTTATCTTAAATTTATACAGGACTAGATCAGATTCAGTAATCAGTTGTTCAGGTCGTTAGCCAATTTTAGGAGCAACCGGGATTCTAAACAAGATTTAAATTTTGAGGGTTAGAATAATTTTTTTCCTGAAGAACCGAGGTGCATATGTACCATTTCACCATCAGTATTTGCTTGCGCAAATGATCAAAGGTATCCTGATGATTGGTGGTGATGCATCATTCCTTACCTGGGATAAGTTTAACTTTTCTGCTCTTAAAGGTCAAACGAAAGCCAGTAGAAAGGGGCTTCATTTTTTCTCTTCGCGTGTAACGCTTGTGGTTTCTTCCATGCATGATGATTTCATCAATTATTTTCTTGCTTCGCTGTTTAAGCAGTCAAAAGTAACCGTTGGAGGTTTGACACTCGTACCGGAAAAGGTTGAAAAAGAATCAATCGAATTGGTAAAGGAGCATGATACATTTATATGCCTTTCTCCCATTATTTTGCATAAACCGATCCTTGGAAATGGCGAGTCTATCCGGTTTATTAATCCTGAATCTGATGAATTTTCAGATAAACTATACGACATTACCATGCAAATGCTGGAGAATATCGGAGGATATTCCAGTGAGGATATGGTAAGGTTTAATAAATTTCAGTTGGTACCGGATAGCGAGTATCTGGAAAAATTATTGGCCAATAACAAGAAGTATTGCCGGGTGTTTTCGGTGTATGATCAGGATATAAAGTATGAGGTGAGAGGTTATACCTTCCCTTTTGAATTATATGCCGAACCAGAAGTGAAACAGCAGATATTTATTCATGGGCTTGGCGAACTCCCTCATAAAGGGTTTGGAATGATTGATTTGGCCAACCAGGACCCCAATAGCCGAACGGAGGAGTATCCGATTCCGGGTTAATGACTTCGATAATCGACTTGATGATATCCTATTAACAAATCTGCCTGAAGCCTGGGGGGGCGGTAATAGACAAGAAATTCATATTGATTTTCGGTTTCATTCCAGTTACCTTCTAAAAGATTATTATTTTGTCCATCCACCAAATATTGATAATCGTACCAACCCTGCTTGAGTAATTGTTGGCCGATGTAAGCATGTTGATGGTCGTCATAAACCAGGAAATTGTCTTGGTTAAGCTTCCATTGGTTGAATGCTCCAACCACATAAACATCATGGCTCAATTTTTTTGTTTGTAACAAGAAATTCACCTGAACGTAATCATTTTCCAAAAGAGGATTGCGCCGCTCTACATTGTCAATTAAAAAGCCCCCGTCAATGTCCTGTTCAATTCCATAGGCTAGATTTCCCCTGTTTTTATCCGGTTCCAGCCAGACAACCACATCATTTTTATTTCGCTGTACACGATCAACAAATTGACCTAAAAACTTTATTGAACGGAGGTCGAAATAGCGGAATTCGTTCCCTCCTTTAAACGTGGTTTGATCAGTAAAATACTTAAATTCCAGTAATGTTTGATCAGGCTTCACGAAAGAGGGATGGATACCTGATTTGGCGTTATCCCAACGGTGATTTTGCAAAATAGTAACGGTAACGCTGGATTCAGGATTTGTAAGTGATACCCCCTTATAGTTGATCGAAAACATCAACTGTTGATCGTACCTGGAAAAGTGACCACTGCTGATGATGGTTTCATCAGGGCTAAATAGTACCTGGGGATCATAAACCAGGAACCTTCGTCTCAGAATTGGATTTGCTTCCTCCCCTTCAGGATAAATAATGACCACATAATTGCCCGGCAGGAATGGGCGGGGAAGTAACATCTGGTAGTGAACATAGTCTGTTTTAGTATTAAATGAGTAATCATAATCCGGGACATCAAATTCATTAAATTCTTTCAAAAATTCCAGATCAGCGAGTTGAGATTTAGTCCAATCTGCATTACAATGTACAATTTTTGCTTTATAATACTTGGCATCAGCGTTCAACTCATCGAAGGACAGCAAGAGAGTCTGGTTACTATTTAAGGCCAAAACGGGACTTAATAATTGAGATTTGGGGTCGTTGGACGACGGGTAGAGTTGGATGGATTTAATATTTGAAGTGTATACCTCATTTTCCAATATCTGGGCTGAAAGTTTATGCGAACACAAGAAGATAAAGATGAAAACTCCCAGGCAGCGGGTAAAATAAAATGAGTTAAATTTAATCATGATTCCAACCGATTGATCTGGAAATGTGTCCAATATGTAACCTGTGAATAAGAGAATGCCGTCAGATTCAAAGGAACAGGATTTAATTAAGAATTGCTGTAAAGGTAATCGTGTGCATTAGCGAATGGCTTATCATGCCTGTTCAGGTAAAATGATGGTCGTTGCCCTGCGATATTCCAAGTCAAAAGAAGAGGCTGAGGACATTTTACAGGAGTCATTTGTCAAGGTATTTAAACAAATATGCAGGTTTAAAGGCAAATTTTCACTTTCTACCTGGATTACGAGGGTGGTTATCAATACAGCTTTGAAGTATTCCAAAGATTCACGAAAAAATATTGAGTTTCCTCAATCCTTGATAATGGATAGAAAGGATGATCCGGAATTACCTGGAAAAATTCATTTTGAAGAACTGATCGCTCTTATACAGCGACTCCCTTCAGGGGCGCGAATGGTTTTCAACCTGTATGCCATCGAAGGTTAAGGTCATGGAGATATTGCAGAAATGCTGTAAAAGAGTTTATCAAGCCATATCTTCTGTGAGGCCTGCAGCCGGGCCAACCAGGTTTGGTGTACGGACATCACCTTTATAACCTATGACTCGTGGATTTATGTACTTAACCCGCATTATTCATGACACTTTCAAGAATAACGCGGGTTAGATGAGGTTGTTATCAATGCCTTTTTTTTGGTGGAGGAGGCGGAGGAGAAAAAGGAAAGGGGCCGTTTCCAAAGGTGATGGGAAGTACCATTTTAACAATTACATTCTTTCCTTTCAGTTTCCCGGGTATCCATTTCGGTGAATTCTCGACCACCCTCTTGGCTTCTTCATCACATCCATAACCTATACCCTTGAGTATTCTTACATGTGTGAGAGTACCGTCGGTATCAACTACAAACTGTACAAATACTCTACCCTCAACTCCATTGTTTCTGGCTTTTTCGGGATACTTTAGGTTTTCCTGGACATACTTGTAAAAAAGCCTGATATCTCCTTGAAAAGTTGGCACTTCGTCCACCTTTGTGAAAGCATCATCAGATGGAGCGGAAGTGGTTTTAAGAGGCATATTTTTATTCTCGGAAAAAGGGTAAGCTGGATGAACGAAGTTTATAGGTAAAACTAATCTAACATTAACAGGATGTCCCTTTTGGCTGCCGGACTCCCACGCAGGTGAATCTTCCACCAATCTTTTGGCTTCTTTATCACACCCTGCTCCAAGACCTTTCAAAATATTCACATCGCTTACGCGCCCATCCGTATTGACAATAAATTGAACAACTACCCGACCACTAATTTTTTCTTTCAATGCTTTTTCGGGATAATGAAGATTAGACTGTACGTATTCGTTAAAGGCAGTCATGCCACCTGGAAATTCAGGCATTTGGTCCACTACCGTAAATATTTCAGAGCTAAAAGGGCCGACAGGTTCATTCTTTGGCTGACAGGAAAATATATAAGTTGTTAGTATCATAGCCAAACACAAAGATGACAGCTTCACCAGGCTGATTTTCTTTTTAAGTCGTTTCATAAAATCTAATCGTTTAGTTAATGTAATGTCATTAAAGGAGTGGGTGAGGGTGTACCCATTTATTTTTAAAGTATTAGAAATTAAGGTATTCAAATAAGATTTATAGCCGGTAGAGTTAAGAACATAGGAATCGGCCTGGTATTCATGTAAACGCTTCAGCTGGCGAAGTGTTAACCAGATACTTGGTAGCCACCAGAATGGTATGGTGAGTAAATTGAAAAAAGTAAGATCAAAACTATGCTTATATTTAATATGTGCTTCTTCATGTCGAATAACTGCTTTCAGATCGATATCTAGAGACTTATTAATAAAAATCCAATGGTAGAACGTAAATACATTTTGCAATTTTTCCCAGTGCCTTACTTTTCGTCCCTGGATTTTGAGGGGCACACTTTTCCGATAAATATAGAATATCTGAGAACTGGCAAGTAAGAGCCGCACGATCATAATACTTGAACCCAAGATGAAAATAACAAGGGGCCAGTTTCCATAAAGTGATAAACTGCCTTGATTCGAGGACAACTGCGAATTCATCGTCGGTAAAATATAGGAAGATACGGAACCTCCAACATCCATATTTTGAATTGGAGTTACATTCGGCAGGCTCACCAAAGGAATGATTATGGCTAAAATTGTAGAAGCCAGAAGATAACCCCTTAGAAGAGAAACCTGGGTTTCTCTTTCTAAAAAGAGCTTATATAGGATGAATAGAACTGAATGAGTTAAGCCAAACGTTATAAAATAGTTAATCATCTTTATGGGTTTTAAGGTCGTTTAACAAATGCTCCAATTCAGCCAGGGACAGGTTATTTTGTTTGGCAAAGAATGAGACTAATTGAGAGTATGAGCCGCTGAAATAATTGCTTACCAGGTTGCTCAGTACCTTCTGGCTGTATTTCTCCTTGGCAATAAGTGGATAATATTGATGTGATTTTCCAAAAGAATTATAAGCCACAATTCCCTTCTTGACTAATATTCTTAATATGGTTGAAACTGTATTATAGGCAGGTTTGGGGTCAGGAAATTCATCTACGATATCTCTGACAAACCCTTTATTTAACCTCCATAGAATCTGCATGATTTCTTCTTCAGCTTTGGTGAGTGATTTCATAAACTAATAATTTAGTTATAAAACTAACAATTTAGTTTTAAATTCCAAACTATTTAACTAAATCTTTAGTTAGATGATATCATAATGTACTGTGGTTGACGGATTATTGAGATGTTTTAGTAGTTATAGGATGTTTAACTACCGAGACGAGGATTATTTAACCCTTATCCCACGTCTCGAGTTGTTCAATGATCAATTCCCACTTTTGAGTTAAATCTGCCAGTTGCTCATTAATCGCTGCAAGTTGAGTACTGTATTTTACCAACTTGTCCGGATTTGAATAGATTTTGGGTTGGCTTAGCTGACGTTCTATCTCTCCTTTTTCTTCTTCCTTCTTCATCAACTCGGTTTCAATGGTTTGAAGGTCAGTGACGAGAGTACTGTTCTTATTTTTGACCCTTTTTTGTGGGTATGAACTCTTTTTTACTTTCTTTTTTTCTTGTTTTGCCAGCTTGCTCGGATGTGGTGACCGTCGTTGGCTCAACCAATACTCATATTCATCAAATGTGCCCGGATATTCTTTTATCTTGTTATTCTCTATATACCATATCTTATTGGCCACCTGGTTGGTAAAGTGCCTGTTGTGTGAAACTACCACAAAGGATCCTTCATATTGTTGAAGGGCCTGAATCAGGATATTCTCCGACTGCATATCCAGATGATTGGTTGGTTCGTCTAACAAGAGAAAATTGGCTTCAGAAATTAACGTTTTAGCAAGGGCCACCCGTGATTTTTCTCCTCCTGAAAGCACCTTTATTTTCTTGAATACATCGTCGCCCGAGAACAGGAAACAGCCAAGTACGTTGCGAAGGTCCTGCTCTGTCTTACCGGTTCCGGCAAGCTTCAACTCTTCAAGGATCTCATTGTTCAAGGTAAGGGCATCCAATTGATGCTGCGCGTAAAAACCCTGGATCACATTAAATCCTTTTTTCACGTCTCCACTAACCGATTCCGTTCCTGCAATGATCCTCAACAAGGTAGATTTTCCTTTACCATTTGCACCTATCAAAGCAATTTTATCTCCGCGTTCAATACAGACGGAGGTTTCTTCAAACACTTTGACAGGACCAAAGGTCTTGGAAACATTGGCTAACTGGGAGACAAATCGTCCTGACCGCCTGGAGAAAGTAAATTGGAAATTGACTGTTGCATTGTTTTGGACCACTTCTTCTATTTTTTCCAGACGATCAAGAGCTTTTATCCTTGATTGGACCTGCCTGGCTTTAGTGGATTTAGCTTTAAAGCGTTCAATAAATCTTTCGGTCTGTCGGATATGCTGTTGTTGGTTAATAAAGGCATTTTGCTGAATTTCAGAACGCAATTCTTTTTCGTTTACATAAAAATCGTAATCGCCCTCATACATGGTAAGAGTTTGATTGGCTACTTCCACAATTTTTGCAATGGCATTGTTCAGAAAGCGTCGATCATGCGAAACAATGAGTGTAGCACCTTCATAGGTTTTAAGATAATTTTCAACCCATTCAATGGACGGCATATCCAGGTGGTTCGTGGGTTCATCAAGTAGTAAAAGCGACGGTTTTTCCAGTAAAAGTTTAGCCAGCATAACCCTCATACGCCATCCACCTGAAAACTCGTTCAGTGGCTGGTGAAGTTGGTGGGTTCTAAATCCTATTCCTTCCAAGATTTCTTCTGCTTTTGCCTGCATACTATACCCTCCCAGATCTCCAAATTTTTCTTGTAAAGAGCTGAGTTTATTTATGAGCGAGTCGGATGGGTTCTTTTCCAAATCAAGCAGAATCCGCTCAATCTTTTGCTGGATCAACCTAGCCTCCTCGAAGGCACCCATTGTTATCGACAGGATACTTTCTTCTGATTGAATGGAGAGCATATCCTGGTTCAGGAAGCCTATGGTACAATCTCCTGAAGTCGATATTTTGCCTTCATCCGGTTGAATTTCTCCAAAAATTATTTTCAACAGAGTCGATTTCCCTTTGCCATTAAGTCCAACTAAGCCTACCTTATCCTTTGGACCAATATGCAGGGAGGCTTGATGGTATAGTGGCACCCCACTGATGTAATAACTTAGCTTATTTATTGACAGCATGGCCGCAAAAGTATATTTTTATAGGCATTCTTCTAATAGGAAATCTATGGATCGAATTCAATGATCTCTGCTAATATTGAACCATAAACACTAGAAAGATGATAAAATCCCTGACATGCCTATTTGTTTTTTTACTACCCGGGTTGTTGACGGAAAACAATCTTAATGAATCAACATCAACTCCATTGTCAGCTTATAAAAAGCTACCATTAGAAAAACTGCATCTGCCGGATGGTTTTAAAATATCCATATATGCAGAAGTACCTAATGCGCGATCCCTTGATGTGAGCCCTTCAGGAATTGTTTTCGTAGGAAATAGGTCACAAAACAAGGTTTATGCTTTGGTAGATAGTAATCAAGATTTTAAGGCAGATGGCATCTATGTGATTGATAAGGGCTTGAATATGCCCAATGGCGTGGCCTTCAAAGATGGGGATCTTTATGTAGCTGAAGTGAACCGGATATTGGTTTACCGGGATATTGAAAACCATTTATCCTCTCCCCCAAAGGCAGAAGTGGTGTACGATAAATATCCTACGGAAAAACATCATGGCTGGAAAAACATTGCTTTTGGGCCTGATGGATTGCTTTATGTACCAGTGGGCGCTCCATGTAATATCTGCGAACCCAAGAAACCCATTTATGCATCAATTACACGTTTGGATGTAAACCATCCTGATCCAGAAGTGATTGCACATGGTGTCCGTAATTCTGTTGGATTCGATTGGGACCCTCAGACGGGAGATCTTTGGTTTACCGATAATGGACGTGACATGTTAGGGGATGATGTACCTCCCTGTGAGTTGAACCATGTTGAAAAAGTGGGAGAGAATTTTGGATTCCCATATTGCCATGGAGGGACCATCCTTGATCCCGAATATGGGAAAGGAAAGAACTGTGAAGACTATTCAGCACCGGCATGGAACTTTCATGCACATGTGGCTCCGTTGGGGATGATGTTTTATAAAGGCAGTCTATTTCCTTCAGACTATGTCAATGACATATTCGTCGCACAGCATGGGTCGTGGAACCGATCAAAGAAAATCGGGTATCGTGTGATGAGGGTTAAACATAATGATAAGAATGCCACGAGTGCAACTGTATTTATTGATGGCTGGCTTGATGACGATTCACAGCAGGCATGGGGACGTCCTGTAGATATAATACAATTAAAAGACGGTTCTATGTTAATTTCCGATGACTATGCAGACGTTGTCTACCGGGTTTTCTATGCCGGTTGATTAGTTTGCACGTGAATAGTTAATACGCCAAAGCAGGTTCCATGTAGCGCCTCCGTCCTGGGAACCTTGCCAATCCCAGGTGAATGAGTCTTCCTTGATATCATAAAAGACCATCCTTAAAACAATGCTTTTTCCGTCTCGCTCTACCGGTTTTGTGTTAAAAATCATTTTGTCACCTTCTTTTGCACCAATAAAATCAAAATAACCGCCCTGATTATCTGCCCAGGCCTGGTGCCATTGTTTGGTATTTGGGTTGAATACAGAAATAGATGTCCCTTTGAAACCGGCCTGCTTACCATCCGCGATTTCAAAATGCTCCTGTAGCACCTTGCCATCCATAATATATTCGATATGGTTGGTACCGTGATTAACAGTACCATCCTGGTTTTTCCAGGTGGCATTCCATTTTCCCTGCCAAAAATCATAGGTCGTTGCATCAAGCTGGGCATGAGAACTTAAGGATATGGTAGCGAACAAAAGGAATAATGAGGTTATCTTCATAGATTTATAATTTGATTTACTTTTTAACGTCAATAATATTTCTTGGTTGTGTCCGGATATAAATCCTATGAATATTGCTAAAATCGTAGAATACCCAATAAAGGCTTTGAGAGGAAATCCGTTGCAGGAAGCAAGAGTAGGAAAGAGGGGCCTTGAAAATGACAGGCGATGGATGATCATTAACGCAGATAATAATTTTATTAGCCAAAGGACGTATCCTGCCCTTGCACGTTTGAAAGTAGTCATTGGGCCTACTCTTCAATTAATTGATATTATTTCCGGTGACAAAACTGAAATGCCCAATGTAACCAATGGGCCGTTTTTGGATGTCACGATTTGGGGTACAAAATGTTTGGCACGTACTGGATATACCGCCATAGATAGTTTTTTAAGTCAGTATCTTTTGCAGCCTGTTAAGCTTGTGTTTATGCCAGATGAGAGTGTGCGTCAGGTTGATCAAAACTATGCTCAACAAGAGGACGAGGTAAGCTTTGCCGATGGTTACCCCGTACTGTTAACAAATTTGTCCACATTGAAATCTCTCAACGACCAATTGGATTCTCCTATTGGTATCGATCGTTTCAGGGCTAACCTGGTTTTCGATGGTAGCGAGGCATTTGAAGAAGAGCATTGGTCGATCATCCAAATTGGGGAAGTACGGTTTCGTGTAGCCAAGCCTTGTAGCCGTTGCCGTGTGATTAATGTAGATCAGAGCAATGGAAAAAATGATTCACAGGTTCTTCGAACATTATCATTGTTACGTGGGACCAAAGGCCATACTGATTTTGGTGTCAACCTGATCCCTGATAATGAGGGGAAGATCGGTGTGGGTGACGAGCTCACTGTTTTAGAATGGGCTTCTGATCGAGAGACGCATTAATTTTTTCAGCCAGTTACGGTATAATGCAAGGGTTAGCAAGGAGGTAAATATCCAAATCACCAGTATGTTGAATAATGGAGTTGGGAGAATAAAACCTAGAAAATATTTTCCGGGAACGTAAAGCGGTGTTCGGTAATCGAACGGATTAGTAGGCGAAAGATCCGTAATGAATATTGGATCAACAAGCCTAACCAGCCTGTCTTTTTTTTCGATGATCCGCACCAGGGAAAGGTTGTTGGTGACCGTTTTTCGAATAAGTTCATTATTATATCGGGCCTTCAGAGATTCATATTGTCCCAGTCCATTCAAATGATAATTAAGCTTATCCTTAGCATCCATGGCCCTACTTTGTTTACCATGAGCATAGGCTTTATAGGCTTTCAAAAATTCAAGCACGGCATGATACACATCCTGGTCAATCTTATCCGGAGTAACCTTGTCCACTTCAACAAGCTTATCCTGCCCAACAAGATCCAGCATTTTATGTAATTCGTGACGAACCAGCGTCAGTTTTCTGTTAGCTGCCGACTGATCGTTCTGATCATCACTGGACGTCATTTTATACCCTTCCTTGAAGATTGTTTCCAGTTTAGGCAGGTAATACACAGTGGTATATCTCATATCGGACAACACCTTATCCAATGGATAGTACACTTTCTCAAATTCGTTTTGACAAAATTGGGCAACCATCGAGGCTTCCAATGCCCAGCGAGAAACCATGAGGTCCCCAATTACCGGTACATTTTCATCGTTTCTCAGCCAATTTTGTAACTGGTCAAATTTCACCACCACGCCGCTAAGGAGAATCTGCGGGATCAAGAGAAACGGAATGAGGATATAAACGGTAACAACCGAATTCATTGCTGAGGAGATCATCAACCCAAGCACATTGGAGAAGGCGGCAACAGAGAACAAAATGGCCCAAAAGACCAGGTACATACCTTTTATTTCAAGGATGCTGTTAGCTATCAGCACGAATATCAACGTTTGCAGCGCAGATATACCAAATTGAATGGCGATTTTAGAAGTCAGATAACTAGATCGACTAAGGTTTAGGAATTTCTCACGTCGAAGGATTTTTTTGTCTTTTATTATTTCTTCTGCGCTAACGGTGAGCCCGAGGAACATGGCTACAATAATGCCCATGAACAGATAAGAAGGGATATTCTGATTCTTCTCGAAAATATAGCTACCTCCCGGAGAATAACGTACTATGAAGGCCAGGATAAGAGCGAGTAAAGGGGCCTCCAGTAGATTGATAAGCACATATTGAAGGTTGGTTATTTTTGCAAGTATATCCCGGGTGATAAAGATTTTCATCTGGCTGAACCAACCTGGTAATTCAAGGGAGGAGACCGGTTTACTTTCGACTTTTGCAATGGATGATGAAGAGGTGGAAGTTTTCTCAAATAATTCACGCCACTCTTCTGGTGTTGTCCGTCGATCCTTGGTCAATTGTCCATACTCATCAATGACCTTAGTTTCAATGATGTCAAAGATTTGTTCGGGGTTCACATTCCCACAAACCGGACATTCTCCCGTTTCACTATCTACATGATCACTTGATTTCTTGAAGTAATGGATAGCTTCAATGGGATTACCATAAAAGATCTGATATCCACCGGTGTCCAGGATCAATAGCCTGTCAAACATTTTGAATATGGCAGATGATGGCTGGTGGATAACAACGAATACTATTTTTCCATTAAGGGCCAGCTCTTTCAGCAGGTCCATAATGTTTTCGGAATCTCTCGAGGAGAGTCCTGAGGTAGGTTCATCAACAAATAGGATGCTTGGCTCACGCAGAAGCTCAAGCGCAATATTCACACGCTTTCGCTGACCTCCGCTGATGACCTTGTCAAGAGGAGAACCTACCTGAAGATTCTTGATCTCCAGCAGTCCAAGATTAGTAAGGATCTTTTCCACCAGTTGGATCAGTTTGTTTTCCTCATAGCTTGCAAAGCATAGTTTTGCAGCATAATAAAGATTCTGATAAACTGTAAGCTGATCAAATAGTAAGTCATCCTGGGGTACAAAACCAATAATGCCTTCCAAAGAGGTAGCTCTTTTGTAAAGGTCAATTCCATTGATGATTACGTTTCCGGTGGTAGGTTTTTCCGAACCGTTAAGGATATTCAGTAGGGTAGATTTACCAGCTCCGGAGGCTCCCATTATCCCAAGCAGCCTTCCTGAATTTTCTGAAAAACTAATTTCGTGTAATCCAATGTTGCCGTTTTTAAAGGTATAGCTCACCTGGTCCACTTCCATGCAGAGCAATGGCGCTGCTTCAGCGACTTTGAAGGTGGCTACAATATCGCTGTAGTACAGTGTTTCAAATTTTCCCTTCAGCGAACTTCCCGGGGACATAGGACGAATATGATTAACAGGGAGTATAATTCCATTCAAGGTCACTTCATTCTGTCCCATATTCTTTAAGAAATATGAACTGCTTTCGGGAATGTGCAACACGGCAAGGTATCCGTCAATTGGAGCTCGGTAGATATGTTGAAATTTTGCACGATCAACATATTTATTGGCGTCAATGATCAGAATGTTAGGATTGTTAAGCTGACCGGGAGATCTACCAATTACATATTGTCTGATAGCTTTTCCTTCCTGTTCCTCAATATGTAGGCCCTCTCTTATATGCGCAATCAGTTCATCTTCCCTTTCCGTGACAATTCCATCTGCAATAGTGATGGCAATTAGCTGTAGAAGGACGGAAATTTTCTGGTGTCTTGTCAGTTCCTTGTTAAGCGAGAAGCACAATTCCTGGATCAGGGGTTCGTCTGTTGTCTCGCGGACCTGTAGGAGTTTTTCGGCCTCTCTATCAAACAGTTCAAGGTAGGATTCGGTGATGCGTTCATTCAGTTCATAGGAGAGGACAAGACGAACATTCTCCCGTTCTTCGCGCGTAACGCCATCTTCCTTAGCGATGATGGCAAAAAGTTTAATTAATGCTTCTAAAAGTTTTGTTGACATGAGCTACCTGAAAAATCAAATCAAATAAAAAAAGGCTGTTCATCCAAACAGCCTTCTAATGTCAAAGGGATTACATCTATTCTACTAAATATCCCCTGATTTTATGCACCGTATCAGTAATGCTCGTTAATGTAGCATCGCTCAACATCAAATCAGCACGATTTTTTTTGATCTGTTCTTCTATGTTAAGGTCTGTGTAGTTTTTCTGCAATAGTTCCAGATCACTTCGCAAACGATCCAGGTTTTCATCCTGTACCGACTCAACCAATTTAATTAGTTCACCCACAGAATTTTTTTGTTTTAGAATATTGCTGATAACCGGAGTCAGGATTAGGTTTCTTGAATCTTCTGGCAATAAATCTTTCGGATAGCTTCTAACCAATTCAGTAGAAATATATAACCCTTCGATGAAACTCCCGGTAGTAACCAGGGCGGCAACACGATTTCGTTGTTCGGATCTAAGATATTGATCAACGTCATCGATGGCCTTATTGATAATGTTGTACAACGAATCCTTTTCACCAATATTTTTCTCGAATCTCTCAAGAACCACCTGGTCAACTGCGCCAACCACTCCAAGGTGGTCAGCTAAATTTTTTGCCGTCTGCAGGTATTCAAGGGCTTCCTGTGTTTGGCCATAGGCACTAAGATAACCTAAGTCGGCTGAATATATTCCCAGATTAAGGGCTGTCTTATCAAATGCAGACATGTAGGAGTCAGCAGATTCCAAATTGTTAACGAAGCCCGGATTGAAATCTGCTCCGGTGGCCTGTAATAAAAATGGAATTTCTGCCGGAGGAGGTATTTTTCCTATTACGCTTTCAATATTTTCTTTAAGGCTTTCTTTCGCGGCATCAAATTCCTTTGATTCATCTGCATTCTCTTTGTTTTTGTTGCCACAGCTGGATACGATACCAATGAAGACAAGGATGGTTAGCTTAAAAAGTGTTGGTTTTAGGTTTATCATCGACATAGATTTAATGGTTACACGTTCAAGTTTACCAAAATTCGATTTAAAATCCCTGCCATCCAATAGTTTATCTTAAGATTCTGATAGCCTGATGGAATTATAGGCGTACCGCTTGTAGGAAAAATGAGCCCAGGGTCTTCTTAGTTCTGACTTAGTTCAATGTCCCTTCCGCAGTGGAATGAACTGCAATATGGTCATTATTCGGTGCAAGTTCTATCCCTTCGTCATGAAGGTAGATAATAATGGATTGATCGCCCAGGTTTTTGATCAAAGTCTGTGATTGACTTATGGTGACCCGTATAGGTTGGTCCTGAAAAATAATTGTGAAGGAATACCGGCTCCATTGGCTAGGACAAACTGGGTCGAGATGAAGGTTGCCTTTCACCGAGCGCAGCCCTCCAAAGCCTTCCACAATGGACATCCATGTACCCCCCATACTAGTAATATGGAGCCCATCCCTGGTATCGTTGTTATAGTCATCAAGATCAAGCCTTGCCGTATGCAGGTACATTTCGTAAGCTTTTTTATGATAGCCGATCCTTGATGCCAGTATGCTGTGTATGCACGCGGATAAAGACGACTCGTGAACCGTCAATGGCTCATAAAAATCAAAATGCCTTTTGATCAGGGCTTTGTCAAAATCCTGCTCAAAGAAGTACAATCCTTGAAGTACATCAGCCTGTTTGATATAGCATGATCGAAGGATACGGTCCCAGGACCAATGTTCATGGATGGGGCGCTGGTCGGCAGGCAACAAATCAGTCCTTACAAGATCCTTATCCAGGAAACCATCTTGCTGGAGGAAGATTTGCCTTTGATCATCAAATGGCAAGTAGATCTGGTTAATAATATCTTGCCAGCACGGTAATTCATTCTCAATATCCAGTGAAGTTGAACAGATGATGTCGTTAAATCTGTCCGTATTCATTTCCTGAATGAGTCGACACATATCCAAAGTAAATTGGAGAGTTTGGACGGCAAGATAGTTGGTATACCAGTTATTGTTTACATTGTTTTCATACTCGTTTGGTCCGGTCACTCCAAGCATCACATATTTCTGTTTGTCTTCAGACCAGTTCACCCGCTGGGCCCAAAACCGTGAGATACCGATAAGGACTTCCAGTCCAAATTCAGCGATATAATCTACGTCATTTGTATAATCAAGGTAATTCCGTATAGCCATAGCCATAGCCCCATTCCTGTGTATTTCTTCGAAGGTAATTTCCCATTCGTTATGACATTCTTCACCGTTTATTGTTACCATGGGGTAGAGTGCCGCTCCTCGTGAAAAGCCTAAGGAGGCTGCATTTTCTATGGCTTTTGCTAAATGATTGTGTCGGTATTTTAACAGGTTTCGCGCTACTTCGCCCTTTGAAGTTCTTAGGAAAAATGGTAGGCAATATGCTTCGGTGTCCCAATATGTTACCCCTCCGTATTTTTCTCCGGTGAATCCTTTGGGACCAATATTCAGGCGAGCATCATCTCCTGTATAGGTTTGATATAAGTGAAAGATATTGAAGCGGATGGCTTGCTGAGCAGCCGGATCACCTTCTATGGTGATATCACTTTCGGCCCACTTTTTATGCCAGAACTCTATTTGCTCTTTTTTGAGCTTTTTATATCCCTTGGCTTCTGCTTTCCGTAGTTTGTCCAGAGTTCGGAGCTGAAGGTCATCTAGAGATTGATACAGAACCGATTGGATACCTACATATTTGGTGATCTCAAAACAATTGTTATGCTCCAGGTGGACTTCATATTCCTGGGCTATTTTACCTTCATTGGCACGGAACCCTATGGGATTCACTTCAGCATTCTCAAGATAAGCGTGACTGTTGAAGGTGTAGCAAACCTCAAAATTTGTTTTTTTAGTTTTTGAAACAAGAAGCCCACCTTTATCGGATACCTCCTGTCTCACAGGATCCCAAAAGGATTCACCATAGTTTGAATCTTCATTACGGACATTTCCATTCAGATATGAAGAAACCTTCAGTTGGCCGGAGAAATTCAAAGATCTAATCTTGTAATTAACTAACCCTATCTCTTTTCTCGCCAGACTGATGAACCTCTCAGATACAACTTCAATCTGATGACCCTGTGCGGTGGTCAGATACATTCTCCTCCGCAGGATTCCTTCTTTCATGTCCAGCTCCCTGCGAAAAGATATTACATTGCATTTCGCAATATCCAATTCCTTGCCATCAAGCCATACTGACAGACCTATCCAATTGGCTGAATTTGGTATTTTGGCAAAGTACTCAGGATATCCGTTCTTCCACCAACCTACTCTTGTTTTATCAGGGTAATAAATTCCTGCTAAATATGAACCTTGGAGGGTATCACCCGTGTATGTTTCTTCAAAATTCCCTCGTTGGCCCATTCTACCATTGCCCAGACTGAACAAACTCTCTGAAACGCGGTTATATTCAGGATGGAAGCCTTCTTCAATGATCTTCCAGTCATCATGAATAATATACTCTTTCATCTACATCAATTTTCCCAATACATAATTAATACGCAAGAGGCCCTGCAATCATTTCTGCTGCTTGTTCAATTGTGATCTCATTCAGACCAACAATAATCTTATCGGCCCTCTTAAGGTTTTCCTTAGATCCTATTCCTATGGCCAGCATGCCGGCATTTTTTGCTGCCACTATTCCTGCTTCGGCATCCTCGAAAACTAAGCACTTGCTGGTGCTCAACTCCATTTTCTTTGCAGCCAAAAGGAAGACTTCCGGGTTGGGCTTGGCATGCTCTACCATGGTCCCATCGACAATTACTGTAAACTGATCCTTAATGGCCAATCGATCTAATATCCTCTGAGCATTTTTGCTGGCGGACCCCAGTGCCGTACGAAACCCAAGGCTTATGGCTTCCGTTAAAAGTGAGTTGGCTCCGGGAAGAATATCAGCAGGAGTTAACTGATCAATCAATTCCAGATACCAAAGGTTCTTTCTATCCGCTAGTTCTTGTTTTTCGCGGTTCGATAGTGTAATTCCTCCAATAGCCAACAGGATGTCCAGTGATTCCATTCTGCTTATTCCTTTTAGCTTTTCATTATCTTTTTCAGTGAACTCAAATCCCAGTGTATTTGCTAATCGCTGCCAGGCCTGAAAATGATATTTAGCCGTATTGACTATTACGCCATCCAGATCGAAAATAAATCCGAGTTTCATCTGGTATCAGTTGTATCATGAACAAACAAGGTCAGAAAACCAGACAGGATCATCGAAACCCCACCCAAAACGAGCGCAAATATAGTTTCTCCTCCGAAAACTTTTTGTACCAGGAACCCCAGCATACTGGCGGCTAAAATTTGTGGTATTACAATGAAGAAATTGAATATTCCCATATACACCCCCATCTTATTTGTTGGCAGAGCACCTGTAAGTATCGCATATGGCATGGACAGGATACTGGCCCACGCAATCCCGATTCCCAACTCGGAAATAATAAGGAATTGGGGATCCCTGATCAGGTAAAAAGATATCAGCCCAAGCCCTCCACAACAAAGGGCGATCAGATGCGTGATTTTTCGATTTGTTTTGCGAGCAAGTACGGGTAGCAAAAAAGCAACAACAGCAGCAAATCCGTTATAAACGGCCATTAATACGCCCACCCAATTCGCACCAATATTATACATTTCCGATTGGGTATCCGTAGTCCCATAAATATAACTGGTCACAGCAGGAGTAGAGTAAATCCACATCGAAAACAGGGCAAACCACGAGAAGAACTGAACCACGGCTAACTGCCCCATAGTTTTGGGCATATTAAATAAATCTGTCATCACGGTAACCAGGCCATTTTCAGTGGTATCTGTCTTCTGGGTAAAATGACTAACAAATAATACCAAACCAAATCCGATGAACCCTATCCCAAGGATATACAACTCAGGTTTGAGAGATTGCCAGAAAATAAGGTATGTACTGACGAGTCCCACAAGGGTCCAGACAAGGGCTTTCGGCAGGAATTTTATTTGATTTCTTGCGATTGTCGATGCCTCAACTCCGGAATTATCAGTATCATCATCAAAGGAGGCAAGTTCTTCGGGGGAATATTCTTTGGTAGAGATGACCGTCCAGCTCACCGCGGAGATAAATGCCGCTGCTCCAAGGAAAAAAGAATATTTAACCGAATCGGGAATTTCACCTGCTGCCTCTGCCACGTTGCTTACTCCAAGCCAATTTGTAAGAATATACGGTAATGCAGACGCTACAACAGCTCCTGTTCCGATAAAAAAACTCTGCATGGCAAACCCCGAGGTCCTTTGTTCATTGGTGAGCATGTCGCCAACAAAAGCGCGAAAAGGTTCCATCGAAATGTTAATAGAGGCATCCATGATCCACAACATGCCTGCGGCAACCCAAAGGACAGGTGAGTTGGGCATGATAAACAGGGCTAGCGTAGCACACACCGCGCCAATAAGAAAATAGGGCCGTCTGCGCCCCAGCTTGTTCCATGTGTGGTCACTCATATGACCAATGATTGGTTGAATGATAAGACCTGTGAGGGGCGCTGCTACCCAAAGGATGGGTATATCTTCAACTTTTGCGCCCAGAGTCTCAAAAATACGGCTGACATTGGCGTTTTGAAGGGCAAATCCAAATTGGATCCCCAGGAAACCAAAACTCATGTTCCATATTTGCCAAAAAGATAATCTTGGTTTTTTAGACATGTATCAATTGGTTAATAGATAAAATTCCCATGGCCCAAGACGTAAGGATGATCCCTGGATCACTTTTTGATTTTGATTAGCCAAAACATCTTTCAATGTTGTGAATCCTATATCTTCTGCGAAGACAAATTGCGCAGGCTGTTCACTCAAATTGAAAATAGCCACCACAGTATCATTTTTTCGCCTTCGCTGGAAAGCGAAAACCTGATCACTGGTGTTTTTGAAAAATTCTATTTTGCTGCCAGACAATCCGTTCCACAAGGCCTGGTTTTCTTTATTAAGATGAAGAAGCGTTGAGTAAAAAGGTCGAAAATCGGATTCTCTCCATTGTATGGTATCTTTGTCAAAGAAAGAAAGGGCCTTGCTTAGCCCTGCTTCCTGCCCTCCGTAGATCATGGGCACTCCGGGCAGGGTAAAGGTAAGGGCTGCAAATGCTTTAGCCCCTTCTCCAAACCGCTCAAACACGGTCCCATTCCATGCATTCTCATCATGATTGGTGGTGAAAAGCATTTTATACCTTCCTTTGTTGATTGCTTCTTCCGCTAGCACAGGGGCATAAGATTTGAGGTCCGACACCGGTTTTTTACCCTTGGCAACGTCCTCCATCATGTGCAGTAATTTCCAACCATATTCCAAGTCGAACGCATGTTCCAACAGAGTGGACTCCTCTGCTTCTGCAAGCATAAAAACCGGCTTTATTTTATCAAGTTCTATTCTGGCTTTTTCCCAGAAATCAGTAGGCACCAATGAGGCCATGTCGCATCTAAAGCCATCAATATCTGCTTCCTGTACCCAGAATCTGAGGGCATCTGTCATGTAGCGTCTGAGTCCCGCGTTGCTATAGTCAAAAGCAATTACATCTGACCAATCTGTCCCTTTCGGTGGCAGAAAGTTTCCGTTCTTATCGCGAATATACCAGTCAGGATGTTCGAGGGTTAGCTCATTATCCCAGGCCGAGTGATTGGCCACCCAGTCTAATAGCACCTTCATTCCCAGGTTGTGAGCTTTTTTCACCAGGTCTTTCAGATCCTGAAGAGTGCCCAGATCTGGATTGACCATTGTATAATCTTTTACAGAATAGGCGCTTCCCAGTGAGCCTTTTCTATTTTTTTCTCCAATAGGGAAAATAGGCATCAGCCATATGACTTCAACCCCTAGCTGGCTAACGTTCTCCAACTCCCTGGTGAAGGCGGCTATGGTACCTTCAGGGGTATACTGTCTCAGATTTACCTCATACATGCCCATGTTCTTTGACCAGGCAGGATGAAAATCACTTCTTGTTTTTTCTTGTACAAATTCATTTGATGATTTTGGACGTGCGCATCCCATGAATGTTAAAAACAGAAGAACGATATTCCGTTTGTAAAGACCCATAGATAATGAATGGGCAACGAAAATAACCTATTTTACTTCAGACATAAAATGAATAATTTTAATCTGGTTTTTGAATGGTGAAGGAAAACCGCCTTCATTAAGTTAAAAGAAGGGTTCAAACGATTGCGTAAAAAAATCAACATTTTTTCGATACATTGGATCCGGATCATTTGATTAATAATTAAGAACAATGAATTGGGGATTTTTAGGATATGGTGGGATCGCTCCTGTTTTTCAGGCAAGCCTTGATGAGGTAAAACACCAGAAACTGGTGGCAGTAGCCAGTAAGAGTGGTTCCCCAACTTTAACAACTGGTACCGGGAGAATAAAAACGTATGATCAATATGAATCATTGTTGGAGGATAATGATGTTGAAATTGTATATATATCAACTACCCACAACTACCATTTCGAAAACGTGTTGAGCGCTCTCGACCATGGGAAACATGTCCTTTGTGAGAAACCGTTGGGATTATCTGCAGATCAGGTTGTTGAAATGACCGCTTTCGCGAACGAAAAGAAGTTGTTTCTAATGGAGGCCCTTTGGACCAAATTCCTGCCGGCCTTTGAGCATGCCATGCAAGTGGTACATTCAGGAAGGCTTGGGCAGATATGGATGGTCCGATCGGATTTTGGGTTGGGCCGAACAAGGGATGACCGTTCAAGGTTATGGAATCCACAACTTGCTGGTGGTTCCTTATATGACCTGGGAGTGTATAACATTTTTCTTGCGAACCAGGTTTTTGGATCAGAGCCTTCGACTATCGATGCCAGGGCCAGAGTCCTGGATACAGGAATTGATGAATATATGTCGTTACAATTTCAGTACTCTGATGGGGGTGTCGCACAATTGTTTTCTTCATTGAGCCTCAAAACCGCATGGGATGGTATTATTTACGGTGCAAACGGATCAATCGTGATGAAGGAGTTTTTTAAATGCCAGGACATGGCGATTGAGATCAACGGAGAAACCAGCCAGGTGGCTCTTCCTTTCAGGAGTACTGGATATTACCACGAAATAGTCCATGTCGTAGACTGCATCCAGACAGGTAGGCTTGAAAGTCCATTGTTCTCACACCAGGATAGCCTGAATAGTGCCATGTTAGTTGACAAGGCATTAGGAAAGGTTAACTATGGCAAAATCTAGACTTCAAGGACAAATCCGGTTTTCTGAAGTGCATTGTATTTTTCCTCATCAAAACGAAACAAACGTGCAGCCCTGTGAGAAACATCCTGTTGTTTTTCCGTGGTATCTATTAGGACACCCATCTTCATAATCTTCCTGCGGAAATTAGGTTTGTCCAGCCTGGTTTCCAGAATGGTTTCATATAGTTGTTGAAGCTCCAATAAAGTAAAGGTTGGAGCCAGCAAATTGATACCAATCGGCATTTTTTGTACCTTCCATTTCAACATGTCTTTTGCAAAGTCAAGGATATCATTGTGATCAAAGATCAGCTCAGGTACATCTTTTACCCGGCACCATTGAGCATCTGCTAATTCAGCTCCCTTAAATACGATATTGACGTCCTTACGCGCCAGCGCATAATAGGCAATGGTGATCACCCTTCTTTTGGGGAATCGGTCCGGATGGCCAAAAGCCTTCAACTGCTCAAGATAAACCTGCTGTATCCCCGTTAGTTCACTGAGGATGCGATAGGCAGCATCATCAATATCCTCGTTTTTGCCTACAAATCCACCGGGAAGGGCCCATTTTCCTTTGCGGATACCTTTATCATATTTCACCAGGGGCACCTCGAGGGCCCCATTGCTGAATGAAAAAATGACACAATCAATTGACAAGTCGTGGAGAATCACCCTGCTAGTGGACATAACCGTTGATAACGATAAGTTTCGTTACAAATATAAAAAGTTATTATACTTGTAGTCTATTTGACTAAAAGATATAGTCATCTTTACTACTAATTCAAATGCATCAACAATTCAATAAGGGCTATGTCATGACCATTACCCTGGTTGCCACGCTGGGTGGTTTGCTTTTTGGTTATGATACGGCAGTTATTTCAGGTGCTGTCGGATCGCTTAAAGGGTTTTTTATTTTACGGTTGGTGAATGACGCAGCCCTGGCCACACAGTTGATCTTCCAATTTAAAGTCCTGATCGTGATATTTACCCTTATGGTGTTGGCATTGCTGGGCTATTTTTTTATTCAGTTGATTCATTTAAAAAGGGGTTTACTTCTCCTGTTAATTCTCACAACTGCCATTTTTAGTACCTTATTTTATCAAGTCTTTCCTTCGTTGAGTCATATGTCAGAACTGTTGATCAACAGCTTGAATGGTTTTACTATTAGTAGCGCATTGGTGGGATGCATTATTGGTGGTTCAGGCGCCGGGTTGATTGCACAAAGAGTGGGAAGAAAAGTGGGTCTGACGATTGCTGCCGGATTGTTCCTCATATCAGCCATTGGTTCGGCATATCCAGAGCCCATGAATATCTATGGAGTGGACAAATTGATGTCGTTCATTATTTACAGGATCATTGGAGGCATCGGTGTTGGTCTGGCAAGTATGCTTTCTCCTATGTACATTGCAGAACTTGCTCCGGCATCAGTAAGGGGAAAACTGGTGTCGTGGAACCAGTTTGCTATTATTTTTGGTATGCTGGTAGTTTATTTTGTTAATTATTTCATTTCACTGGGAATGACCGATGAATGGATCAACACCACAGGTTGGCGTTACATGTTCTTATCTGAAGCCATACCGGCAGGTCTTTTTCTTTTCCTGTTATTTTTTGTTCCCAAAACCCCGCGGTTCCTTGTGATGACAGGTCACTCGAAGGAAGCTGAAAAGATGTTGAAGAAAATCAATGGATCAAATATGGCCGAAGAGCTATTGGGAAAGATCAAAGCCTCATTTAATGAGGAAAGTTCCTCCTGGTTGAGTTTTGGAGGCCTCGTTATTATTGTGGGTATTCTTTTGTCGGTTTTTCAGCAGTTTGTTGGTATTAATGTTGTGCTGTATTACGCTCCTGAAATCTTTAGAAATATGGGTATGAAGACGGACGCTTCACTTCTTCAAACGATAATTGTTGGAGCCATCAATCTGCTTTTTACAGTAATAGCCATTTATTCAGTAGATAAACTGGGTCGAAAACCTTTAATGATTTCCGGGGCTCTTCTAATGGGCATAAGCATGATGGGCCTCGGCTTCACGTTTTATTTAGATCAGGTAGGAATGGCCTCCTTGTTATTTATGTTATTGTATGTTGCGGCCTTTGCATTCTCCTGGGGACCAGTAACCTGGGTTTTGCTCTCAGAGATCTTTCCTAACAGTATCCGGAGCGCAATGGCTATCGCTGTGGCTGCACAATGGGTGGCAAATCTCATGGTTTCATGGACATTTCCAATGCTAAACGACAGCCGGTTTATGATCTCTCATTTCAATCACGGGTTTGCTTACTGGATTTATGGTATTATGGGTTTTCTTGCTGCCCTGTTCATGTATAAATTGGTACCTGAGACCAAAGGAAGGCAATTGGAGGAGATGGAGAATATCTGGAACAGCAATTAAATGTCATGTACACCTTAGGCATTGATTTGGGTAGTTCGTCGATTAAGCTTTCATTATTCGATGTGGGTAACGGTGTAGTTGTAGGATCAGAGCAGCAGCCAGAAGAAGAGATGCGGATTGAGTCGCCACAGCCAGGATGGGCTGAGCAGGATCCCTCATTATGGTGGCATCACATGGTTAACGGGATGTCATTGCTAAAAAAGAAATATCCATCCGCATTTGCGGCGATTCAAGCCATTGGTATTGCCTATCAGATGCATGGCCTTGTGGCAGTTGACAAAAACCTGAATCCGGTGCGCTCGGCAATCATCTGGTGTGACAGCCGCGCAGTTGATGCCGGGGATAAACTAAAACAATTATTGAGTCCCAGGGTTCGCTTGAATCACCTTTTAAATGCACCCGGCAATTTTACAGCGGCCAGGGTCAAGTGGGTAAAGGACAATGAACCTGACACCTTCAACCGGATCGCTTATATTTTGTTACCAGGAGATTATATTGCCATGAGGTTAACCGGAGAGGTGAGTACCACAGCTACCGGCCTAAGCGAAGCAATATTATGGGATTTTAAATCACATGGTCTTTCTGAATCTATGCTGGAAGCAATGGGGGTGGAAAAGGATATCATTCCACCACTGGTCCCAATGATAGGTGAGCAAGGCCAGTTAGTCAAGTCGGTATCCGAAGAATTGGGTTTAGCTCCCGGAATTAAAATTTCGTATCGCGCAGGCGACCAGCCAAACAATGCCTTCTCCCTGAACGTATTGGATCCGGGACAATTTGCCACAACCGCCGGAACATCTGCAGTGATTTATGGAGTGACAGATACGTACCTTTGTGATCCGCAGAACCGTATAAATACCTTTCTACACCTTAACGATAAGGAAAATCGTCCACGGCATGGCATGCTTATGTGCATCAATGGGTCAGGTATTGCCTATCAATGGATGAAGCGTTTGCTATCCGTCTCAAGCCAGGTGAACTATGAACAACTGAATGAACTGGCCGTGAAGGCAAGTGAAGGTTCAGATGATTTATATTTTTTCCCCTTTGGGAATGGATCTGAACGCATTCTTGATAATCAAAAGCTCAATGCATCTCTGCATAACCTGGATTTCAACAGGCATTCGTCCAAGCATCTTATACGGGCAACCATTGAAGGGATTGCTTTTGCCATGCGATATGGTTTTGACCGGCTTGGTTTACTGGGGATGTCTGCGAAGGTGATCAGAGCAGGCAGGGCAAATCTTTTTTTAAGCCCCTTATTCAAGGAGATCTTTGTGAATACAATGGACGTGCCTCTTGAGCTTTATGAAACGGATGGTGCGGCAGGAGCAGCACGGGGTGCTGCCCTGGGATGCGGTGCGTACAACGGGTTAAAACAAGCCTTTTCCACCTTAGCCCTCCTTGAATATTTTGAGCCAGAGAAATCCCGGGTGGCCCGCTACGGGCAGATCTATGACCGATGGCACAGCTTGTTGCAGAACATATTGAATGAACGTTAAATTAAAAATAAAATGAAGGTATTAACGGGTAACAAAGAATATTTCCCCAGGATCGGGGAAATTAAATATGAGGGCAATACTTCACATAATCCTCTATCGTTTCACTGGTATGACAAGGACCGGAAAGTGGCCGGTAAGTCTATGAAGGAGCATTTGAAGTTTGCCATGGCCTACTGGCACACCTTAGGCAATACAGGGGGTGATCCATTTGGGCCTGGGACGAAAAATTTTCCGTGGCATGAATTTGCCGATCCCATGGATTCTGCAAGGTGTAAAATGGATGCTGCTTTTGAGTTTATGACAAAGATTGGTTTAGGCTACTTCTGTTTTCATGACTACGATCTGGTTCCTGAGGCCGACTCTTTGAGAGAGTCAGAACTTAGGTTGGGAGAGATTGTAAACTATGCAAAATCGAAAATGGCTGAATCTGGAATTAAGCTATTATGGGGGACAGCCAACTTGTTTTCCAATCCCAGGTATATGAATGGGGCGGCTACAAATCCTGATTTTAAGGTAGTTGCATATGCCTGCGCACAGGTAAAGATGGCCCTTGATACCACTATGGCATTATCGGGCGAAAATTACGTTTTCTGGGGTGGGCGAGAAGGATATATGAGCCTGCTTAACACTGATATGAAGAGAGAACAGGAACATCTCGCCAGGTTTCTTGGTATGGCCAGGGATTACGCCAGGTCACAAGGTTTTGAAGGAAATTTTTTTATTGAACCTAAGCCTATGGAGCCCATGAAGCACCAATATGATTTTGATGCCGCTACAGTCATTGGTTTTTTACGTCATTACCATCTTGACAAAGATTTTAAGTTGAATATTGAGGTGAACCATGCCACACTGGCTGGCCATACTTTTGCTCATGAATTACAGGTGGCAGCCGATGCCGGCATGCTGGGGAGTATGGATGCCAACCGGGGAGATTACCAGAATGGGTGGGATACAGATCAGTTTCCCATTAATATCTATGAGATCACCCAGGCTATGATGGTACTATTAACCACCGAAGGATTAAAGGGTGGAGGAATTAATTTTGATGCAAAGACAAGGAGGAATTCTACAGACCTTGAGGATATTTTCATAGCACATATCTCGGGAATGGATGTGTTTGCCAGGGCCTTGATCATCGCAGATCAGATTTTACAAGACCGAAAGGTTAGTGATCTTTTAAAATCCAGGTATTCTACCTTTGATAGAGGAGAGGGAGCACTTTTTGAAAAAGGGAAATTGAGTTTGGTGGAGCTGGCCTCCGTTGCAAGGAACCAATCCATTGACCATTCGAGTGGGAAGCAAGAGCTTTACGAGTCTATCATTAATTCATATATTTTGTAGGGATGGCTATATAGCCGTCCCCAATCTATGGGTTTGATCAATGGATTCTCTTTTTAGTATGAATAAGCCCTCTTCTTGCTATGCTTTAAGTACCTATTCTGATCAGAATGGGCATTTGATAGCAGACTTGAAGCATGACAATACAGGTAAAAGACTCCTGGTAAATCTAACCAAGGGCGCCACCATCACTCTTTTAGAACTCCCGATAGTTGGTGTCGGAACAAAGAAGATCTTAAACCTGAAGGACCCGGCATTGCCGTTTGAAAATTGTTGGCTGATACCTTTTCCCAACAGGGTAAAAGACGGCTTATACCGGTTTGAAAAGAAAGACTACCAAATGACCATTAATGAACCTGAAAGACATAATGCCATTCATGGATTTGTTTCTGACCTTTCCTTCGAAATAGAACATGCTGAGTTACTAGCGCATTCAGGAGGGTTTACCGTCTGCGGTGTCTACGATCACCTGGCAGATGGCTTCCCATTTACGTTTTATATCTATGTTACCTTTCTCCTGAATGACTCAGGACTAACTGTCAAAGTTCGCCTGGCAAGCAGAGATCAACAGGCCATGCCCATGGCGTTCGGTTGGCATCCATATGTCCATTTTGATGAGAAGATCGACAATTACCTCTTAAAATTACCTGCTTTGGATCGCCTCGAGGTAGATTCTCATATGATCCCAACCGGAAGATGTGGTTTATACAAAGTATTTGAACAAGGCAGAGTTATTGGCGAGTGCCTATTTGATGACTGCTTTAAAAACACCTTTTGGGGAGGAGAATTGATAGAGGTACGTTTAAAGTATGCACCCCATGCGTGGTTGAATTTTTGGCAGAGGTCTGGTCAGGGAGGACTGAATTTTCTCCAGCTTTATATTCCACCTGGAAGAAAAGCCCTGGCCATAGAGCCCATGTCAGCTTCGATTGACGCATTTAATAATCATGATGGACTGACGGTGCTTGGATCTAGAGAAGAGGTTGAATTTGAGATGGGGATCAGCATTACATGTGAGACTGGGAAGAAGTGCTAATCTTTTGACCTGAAGGAAATTTAAGGATGTCCGTTTTCGTACCAGGTCAGGTTGTTTCTCGCTCAATTAACCGGGTCTTCAATTCAAGAACCTCGTTACTATTGGTACTGGATTCAATTTCATCAATCAGCAAGTTGGCAGCTTGTTCTCCCATTTCCATACCCGGTTGAGACACCGAGGTTAATTGTGGCCGAATCAGATGGGAAAATTGCCAGTCGCTAAATCCAACGATTTTTACTTGTTCAGGAATTGGTACCTGGTGTTCCTGCAAGGCAATCATAGCCCCATAAGCCGCCATGTCATGATTAGCGAAAACACCGTCAAACCGGATTTTTTGATCAACTAACTGGCCCATTTTAAACTTGCTTTCCTCATATCCTTCATCTGTACAGGGGATAATAAGCTCGTCATCAACAGGGATATTGTAATGCTTGAGGCAGTCAAGATACCCTCTCATCCGCTCGCCGGAAATAGCCAAAGTCACTGGCCCGGCCAGATGCACAATTCGTTTACATCCTTTTTTGATCAAAAGTTCTACTCCATTAAACGAGCCCTGATAGTCATCAACTACAACCCGGCTACACCCAAGTGTATCGGTGGTTCGGTCAAAAAATACTATGGGCAGCCCGTTGTCCACTACCTGACGAAAGTGATTAAAGTTGGTTGTTGCTTTGGCAAGGGAAACAAGAAGACCATCCACACGGCTGTTTCTTAAAGCTTTCACATTTTCAGCTTCCCTGTCCATATCTTCATTGGACTGACACATAATGACATTATAACCTTTCTGATGAGCAATGTTCTCAATACCGGCAATCACAGTAGAGAAGAAAAAGTGGATAAACTCCGGTACAATTACTCCAATGGTATGCGTCCGGCTTTGACGAAGTCCCTGGGCGATAAGGTTAGGTTGATAATTCATCTCCTCAGCAAGTTCCTGTACTTGTTTTTTTGTCTCAGGACTAATGTCGGGATGATCTTTCAGGGCACGAGAAACTGTGGATGGACTAATGCCTAGTACATGGGCGAGATCCTTTATGGTTACAGGTTCTTTCAAAGGAATTTCTGATAAATGGGCAACAAAAAATACTTTCTATTTGGAGGATGTTTTAAACGCAAGGGCAACATGAGCATAATTTCCTAAAAAAGACTTGATTTTGATTGGCTTTGTAATGATAACAAAATTGCAATCGTTTGCGGTTACGTTTTCATTAAAAAAAATGAATTATTCGCTTTGTAATACCATTTTCCCTGTCTATTATTAAATTTCAGCAGTAAATTCAAACGGTTTTGAACTTATTTTAATGTACTTACTTATGGCGCTTAGGCGTTCAATACTTGGTTAATTGGTTGATTTGCATTTAAAGCATTTTGTCGTCTGCTTGGACGCAAAATGTGAGTTCAAAATTCGTTTGAATTTGCTGTTACTTTTCTTTGATGATAAGCTCCTTGAAGGGTTTGAGCATCATCACCCATGGAGGGTGATATATTGTTGAATGTTTGAATTAGTTAAATAAAATACGTATTATTAATGTTAGTTTTAACCAAGAATCCCAATAGTTTATGAAGAAAATCTATCGAGTATTCAGTAGTGTTTTACTGATTGCACTGTGCTTCGCAGTAAATCTGGCGATAGCACAGGAGCGTACGGTGACAGGAACGGTGACAGATGCCTCTAATGGCCAGTCATTACCCGGGGTAAACATCGTGGTGGTAGGTACCTCTACAGGAAGTACCACGGACCTGGATGGTAAATACAGTTTGAGTGTGTCTGATGGCGCATCGCTTACATTTTCATTTGTTGGCTATGTATCACAGACCATTGCTGTGGGTAATCAGTCGGTAATTGATGTTCAGTTGGCCACCAATGTTGAGACTTTGTCTGAAATTGTTGTGATTGGCTACGGAGCTGTTAAGAAAAGCGACCTGACAGGTTCCGTTTCATCAGTGAAGGAAAAGGACTTCAATAAAGGAGTTTTTACCTCTCCTGATCAACTTCTTCAGGGTAAAGCATCAGGAGTTCAGGTGTTTAATAATGACGGAACTCCCGGCGGTGCTTCAACCGTGAGGATCAGAGGTAATTCATCGGTACGTACGGGTAATCAACCATTATATGTTGTTGACGGTATTCCATTGGATGGAAGATCGGCCAAGCCTGGAGTTAATGCCAATGGAGTAGGAGATACACCAGCTTCGAACCCTTTGAACTTTATCAACCCTAGTGATATTGCATCCATGGAAATCCTTAAGGATGCGTCTGCAACGGCTATTTATGGATCCAGAGGTGCCAATGGAGTTATCCTGATCACTACAAAATCAGGTTCGGCAGGAGCGCCGAAGGTTGATTTTTCGGTGACCAGCGGGGTAAGCAGTATTCAAAATAAAATTGATATTCTGAATGCAGCAGAGTATCGGGATGCATTGAGCTCTTATGGGCTCACATCCGGTGATTTTGGAGGTAGTTCTGATGCCATGGGTTATATAACCAGAACTGGTATTACTCAGAATTACAATATGTCTATTGGAGGTGGAAGTGAAAAGGGTAATTATCGGGTTTCCGCCGGATACCTAAGTCAGGAAGGAATCATCAAACATAGTGGTCTGAAGAAATACACAGCCACTACGAATGGTAATTACAACTTTTTTGGAAGTGATATTTTATCCATTGGTTATAATGTCATTGCCTCTCATACCGATGAAAGTATGGCGCCCGTAACCAATAACTCTGGTTTTACAGGCGACCTTATTGCTCAGGCTCTTCAGTGGAATCCAACAAGGACGTTGTTCAATCCTGATGGAAGTTTTAATTTCGACAAAGGGTCAACGACCATTAACCCAGCTGCTATGTTGGATGCATACCATGACAGGGCACAAACCACAACAGTTCTTGCCAGTGTGTCTCCTTCAATTAAGATTACCGACAACTTGGTATATAAACTGCAAGTGAGTTTAAATCACAGTGTCGGAGAGCGGCAGACTCAAATCAGTCGATGGATCAACGTTCAGGGTGTAGAAGATAGAGGTTGGGCTAATCGAGGTAATAATGTTTTGAACACCCAGCAATATACGCAGACATTAACCTATAATACGGATCTGACCACCGGCGTAACCCTAAATGCAGTGGTAGGATATGAATTCCAGAAATTCGATAATCGTGGATTTGGTGTTTCAGGACTTGATTTTCTGGTTGATGACGTTCCATATACTGATATATTGCAGAATACTTCTCAGCAATCTCGTAATTTAGGTGGTTTCCATGACCCTACTGTTAAACTTCAGTCATTCTTCGGAAGGGCCAATGTGAACATCAATGACAAGTATTTACTTACGGCTACTGTAAGGTCTGATGGTTCCAGTAAATTTGGGAAAAATAATCAATATGGTACCTTCCCATCTTTCGCTGCAAAATGGAATCTTAGCAATGAAGATTTTATGGGCGGCGGAGGAATTTTCAACACCTTAAGTTTGAGAGCCGGTTGGGGGCAAACGGGTAACCAGGAATTCCCGGCAGGAGCTGCTCAGGAGCGATACGGATTAGGTAATAATCAGACGTTTGCTGGTTTGTTGAATGTGGCGAATCCGGATTTGAAATGGGAAACTTCAACCACTACAAACGTTGGAATTGATTTTGCTGTAATGGATGCTAAATTGACAGGTTCTGTGGATTATTTCTATAAATCGACCAAAGACTTGTTATTCAATTTCGAAACCATTCAGCCAGCACCTGCAGGGCGCTATTGGACCAATCTTGATGGTAACGTGATTAATAAAGGAGTAGAGGTTGCCTTGGATGCATCTGTGATTGACCAGGACAACTTAAGCCTTAATGTTGGAGCCAATGTTTCATTCTTAAGCAATAAGCTTATCAACTATAACGGACCAGCGGTGCTTACCGGGAATCTGAACGGTCAGGGAATCTCTAATACAACCATTCAACGTCTTGAAAATAATAAGCCGTTAAATGCCTTTTATTTACGGCAGTGGAATGGCCTTGATGCAAGTGGCTTCGATAATCTTACTGATAATGGAAATACTTTATTCTTTATTGGTGATCCTAACCCTGATGTACTCCTTGGCTTTTCTACTAATTTGACTGCTGGAAAGCTTGATTTTGTAATGAACTTTGCCGGTGCGTTTGGACACCAGATCTATAATAACACCGCAAATACCGTATTGCCTATAGGCAATCTGGGTTCTCGAAATATTTCTAAGGACCTGGTAACTGCGGCTGTTCAGGAAGACCAGTCAAATTCCATTAAAGCTTCAACAAGGTATCTGGAAAACGGTGATTATGTGAAAATGACGAACTTTTCTATTGGTTACAACATTGGTAACATTCAGGGAATTAAGAACATCCGAGTGTCGTTGACGGGACAAAACCTTTTCACAATTACTGGATATAGTGGATTTGATCCGGAAGTTAACACAGATAAATCAAGAAATGGTGTACCTTCGTTTGGTATTGAATATACCTCTTATCCTACACCAAGAACATTTTTGTTGGGAGTTAACTTTTCGTTCTAAAGTTTCGTAGATAAAATAAAAGACAATGAAAAATACTGTTATAATGAAAAATAAGATAGCATTTGCTCTGTCTCTCTTGTTGATGTTCGGTACATTTTCCTGTACATTGAATGAGGACTTAAGCCAGGACTTAACTGGAAAGCAGGGAACAGATTTTCTGACCGGAAGTGCGGATATTAGCGCCCTTCTTGAATCAGCGTATCAGCAGCTTAGGCTGCCATACCAGAACCAATCCAGGTTCTGGGCTGCTCAGGAACATACCTCAGATGAGGTAATGGGACCCACCAGAGGTGGCGACTGGGATGACAATGGGGTTTGGAGAGTTCTTCATAATCATACATGGAGTGCTGATCATGCATTTCTTGGTGATACCTTTAATGAATTACTGCAAGTAGTTTTTTCAACTACAAACATTTTGTCTTTTGATCCACCCGCCGAACAAGCAGCAGAAGCCAGATTTCTGAGGGCTTTTGTTATGTTCAGTATCGTGGATGGCTGGGGACAGGTACCTTTCAGGGATCCTGGTGAAAATCTGTTAAATCCTCCAAAGGTATTGTCAGGTGCTGACGCCGTTGATCTTATCATTAGCGAGCTGAATGAAATCATGCCGGATCTTCCCGACGGACCAACATATCGGGCCAACAAGGATGCTGCAAGAGTACTTTTGATGAAGGCTTACTTGAACAAAGGCGCCTTTGCCAACAAGCAGTCTCCTACTTTTGATAATGCTGATATGGCGCAGGTAGTAACCCTGGCTGATCAACTCATTAATAGTGGCAAGTATGAAGTCATGGAGGATGTGTTTGACAATTTTGCTCCTAATAATGACGTTATTTCAACTGAAAATATATTCACCAACCAAAACCAGGGTGGTACCAGTAGTGGTAATGTTCGCTCTCGTTGGTTTTGCACCTTACACTATAATCAAAATCCGAGTGGTTGGAACGGATTTACCACCATCGCAGATTTTTATGATAAATTTGATCCGAATGACAAAAGGTTAGGAGAGGCGTATCCTGGTATTACGGATGTCGGAGGAGTTCGTGCGGGTTTCCTTATTGGTCAACAGTATGATCAGGATGGCAATGCTTTACAGGACAGAAAAGGAAATCCTCTTGTCTTTACCAAAGAGGTTAAATTGATTGAATCAGGTAATACTCTGGAACTTCCTGGAATACGTGTTATCAAATATCCCATTGATTATAATAGTGGTGATAATGCGGATAACGACTATGTTTTCTTCCGTTATGCTGATGTTTTATTGATGAAATCTGAAGCTCTGCTTAGGGAAGGTGGAAGTATGTCTGAAGCTTTAGATGCTATTAATGAGATTCGAGGTAAAAGGAATGTGCCAGACTATACTACCTTAACTCTCGAAGATGTTTATAATGAAAGAGGATTTGAGCTCTATTGGGAAGGTTGGAGACGCCAGGATATGATTCGCTTCGGTCACTTCCTTGATGCTTACAATGAAAAACCAGCATCAGGTCCCGAAAGACTGTTGTTCCCTATTCCTGCACAAGCTTTGGCTGTGAATCCTAACCTGGTTCAAAACCCCGGTTACTAGGGAATAAATACTTATTTAGAATACATAGGTTATCCGGTCGTCGGATAACCTATTTATTTTTTCCACAACTGCATTCCAATGATGTGAGAAGGGGGAGTATATTTGCCCTCTTGTCATAAATAATATATGTCAATTTCCAGACTTATTAAGGCAACCTTAGGATCCTACATCATTGCTTTCTTTCTTGTTGCTTGTAGTCAGGCTCCTCCACCTCTCTTTGAAAAAATGCCTGCTAATAGTACTAACATTGAGTTCGAGAATGAGGTAAAAGGTTCTGATAAATTTAATATTTTCAGTTACCGAAATTTTTATAATGGTGGAGGGGTGGCCATTGGAGATATCAATAACGATGGTTTATCTGATATCTACTTCACTGGCAATTCTGTTCCAAATAAACTTTACCTTAATCTGGGGAACTTTAAATTCAAGGACATTACTGAAAGTGCAGGAGTGGGTGGTAAGCATGCATGGAGTACGGGTACAGTGATGGTCGATATTAACTCCGATGGGCTTTTGGATATATATGTATGTAATGCAGGTTTTGTGAAGGGTGATAATCGGGAAAATGAATTGTTTATCAATACAGGCGATTTACATTTTGTGGAAAAAGCCGGAGCATATGGTTTGAATGACTCCAGTTATTCTACTCAGGCCTCCTTCTTTGACTATGATATGGACGGAGACCTGGATGCCTACATTCTGAACAATAGTTTTATGCCGGTGAATACTTTGAATTATAACAATAATCGAGAGTTATATGCAGAAGATTGGCCGGTAAGAGATTTCCTCAAAGGAGGAGGTGATAAACTTTTAAGGAACGATGATGGAAAATTTGTTGATGTAACCCGTCAGTCGGGAATCTATGGTAGCTTGATAGGGTTTGGACTTGGGGTAAATGTGGCGGATGTTAACAATGATCACTACCCGGACATCTACGTTTCCAATGATTTTTATGAAAGGGACTACTTGTATATTAATAACAGGGATGGAACATTTACTGACTCACTTGAGAGTTGGATGGGGCATATAAGCCTTTCATCAATGGGAGCGGATATAGCCGACATCAATAATGATCTTCGTCCCGATATTTTTGTTACCGAGATGCTACCGGCAGATGAGCACAGATTGAAAACCCAGGTTCTTTTTGAGGATTATGCTACCTATACTTTAAAAAAGGAACGGGGGTTTTATAACCAATATATGCATAATACATTACAGCTCAATTGGAATGATAAAAAATTTATGGACATCGCATGGTATGCTGGAGTTGCTGCTACGGATTGGAGTTGGGGGGCGCTGATATTCGATGTTGATAACGATGGATACAAAGATCTGTTTGTCTGCAATGGTACATATCTCGATGTTACTGATCAGGATTTTATCGACTATTTTGCCAATGACGTGGTTCAGCAAATGGCCTTAACAGGGAAGAAGGAAGATATGGATCAGGTGATGTCAAAAATGCCTTCAAGGCCTCAGAAGGACAAATTCTTTTTAAACCAGGGAGACCTGACTTTTCGGGATGTCGGAGATTCCTTAGGGGTAAATCAAAAATCTTTTTCAAATGGAGCGGCCTATGGAGATCTTGATAATGATGGTGACCTTGATTTGGTCATAAATAACCTTACCCAACCGGCATTTGTTTATCGAAACAATGCAAAACTCAACCATTCTTTGACGATTCAATTAGCTGATACAACCAAAAATACTTTTGCTGTAGGGGCCAAAATCGTTGTCTATACCGCTGGTCAAAGCCTAAGCGATTATGAGATGCCCTCACGTGGATTTCAATCATCAGTGGATTATAAACATGTCATAGGGATAGGCCATAACCTTTCTGTTGATTCTTTAATTGTTACCTGGCCGGATGGTGCGGTGTCAAAGATTACTCATTTAGTCATTGATAGCCTTAATTATATCACCAGGCAGGCATATCCCGGGAAATATATAACAGAGCAATCAAAGCCATCAAATCCATTAATTAAACAAATCAAAGCGCCTTTTTTACCACATGTTGAAGATGCCTATAATGACTTTAATTACGAGCAGCTGGTGATTGAAAAAGTGTCAAAAGAAGGCCCTGCCGGAGCAATCGGTGATGTAAATGGTGATGGATATCAGGATGTCTTCATCGGTAATGCGAAGAGAACACAAGGGCAAATTTACTTACAAGAAAATGGGTCCTTTGAACTGTCTGATCAGCCTGTATTACAGTCGGATGCTATTTATGAGGACGTAGCAGCTGCTTTTTTTGATTGTGACAAAGATGGAGACCTTGATCTGTTTGTGGGGTCAGGAGGCAACGATGCCCCACTGAATTCAGTTCAGTTGCAAGACAGACTATATCTGAATGATGGGGAAGGACATTTTACAGATGGCAAAGAGAATTTACCGCATGAAGGATATAATACCTCGGTTGTTGTACCCTTTGATATAGATCTGGATGATGATATGGACCTGTTTGTTGGGAGCAGGAGCGTGCCACATGTTTATGGCGTTCCCCCTAAAAGTTTTATTTATGAAAATGATGGAACTGGAAAATTCAAAGATGCGACTAAGTATTTTGCTGTAGATTTTCAAAGACTTGGAATGGTAACCGATGCTAAACTTGTTGACGTTAATGGGGACGGCAAGAAAGAACTGGTAATCATCGGTGAATGGATGGCTCCACACATCTATGAAATCACAGGCCAACGGTTGAGAGAAATCCCTTCTAATCTTAACAATTTAAAAGGGTGGTGGAATAAAGTTGCTGCAGTTGATATGGATAATGATGGAGATCAGGACCTTGTCTTGGGTAATCGGGGAGACAATTTTTACTTCACAGGAGATAGTGTCGCACCTGTTAAACTTTGGATGTGGGATTTCGATAACAACGGGACTGTCGATAAGATCATCACACGCACTATAGATGGAAAAGATATGACAGTTCAGCTAAAAGATGAACTATTCGCTTCAATTTCTACCCTGGGGAAACAGGATATTTCTCATTCCAAGTTTGCCAATATGGCCATACAGGATCTATTTCCGAAGCAACTTCTTGATAAAGCTATGGTAAAAGAAGGCAACTGGTGGCATTCCATCATTGCTTTTAATCGAGGGAATGGCATGTTTGATGTACACATCTTACCTAAGGAAGTCCAGCTATCCAGTGTTCACGCGATCATGGCAAAAGACATCAATAACGACCATGCTCCCGATCTGTTATTGGCAGGGAATGATACGGAATTTTTACCACAGTATTCCCGTTTGGATGCCAGCTTCGGCTGGTCTCTTATTAATAATGGATTGGGTGGCTGGCAAATATTGTCACCTTACCAATCAGGTTTTTTTATTGATGGAAATGTGAAACAATTCTTGCCGATCAGGATTGAAAAGGATGATTATTTTATTGCCTTATTAAATAATCAAAAGCCCATTTTGTACAAGTTTTTAAAAATTAATTAATGAATTTAAAGCCAATCTTACGATTGATTGTTTCCCTGACTGCAGTGGCTTGTTTTTTGGGATGTTCAAACCCTACAACGACAACGCATCAGTTTGAATTATTGAGAAAAGATGTTACCGGGCTTGATTTTGTGAATAAAATTACGATGAGCCCAGATTTTAATCCCTTCAACTATATGTACTTCTACAATGGTGGTGGAGTAGGAGTAGGGGATTTCAATAACGATGGAAAACAGGATTTGTTCTTTTGTTCCAACATGGGCCATAATAAAATGTTCCTTAATCAGGGAGGGTTTCGTTTTAAAGATGTTTCAGATTCAGCAGGAATAAGTGGTATGGAGGGTTGGACTTCGGGAGTTTCAGTAGTTGATATTAATAATGATGGCTTACTGGATCTCTATGTAAGTCAGATTGGAGAATATGAGACTTTGAGAGGGAAAAACCAACTGTTTGTATGTCAGAAAATTGAAAATGGAATACCGGAATACCTGGATGAAGCGCATAAGTATGGTCTTGATCTGGTTGGGTTTTCAACGCAGGCTTCGTTCTTTGATTATGATTTGGATGGAGATCTGGATATGTACCAGTTGAATTATTCACTTCATCAAAATGGTACGTTCGGTATGAGGAAAACATTCATGAACACATATGATCCTAAATCCGGCGATAAATTATTGCGAAATGATAATGGACATTTTACAGATGTCACCAGGAAATCGAAAATTATCAGTACCGTGGTTGGTTATGGACTAGGAATAGTTACAGGAGATATCAATAATGATGGATGGCCTGATATTTACATTGGCAATGATTTTCATGAGAATGACTATTTGTACATAAATCAGCACGATGGTACTTTCAAAGAAGAATTGACATCAGAAATGACGCATACCAGTCGATTTTCAATGGGGGTGGATATGGCTGATGTTAACAATGATGGTCTTGATGACATTATCTCCCTGGACATGCTGCCGTACGATCCTAAGATTTTGAAGATGTCATTAGGTGAGGATACGTATGAGATGTTCCATTTCAAGTTGGGATATGGGTACAATGAACAATTTGCCAGGAATAATCTTCAATTGAACAATGGAGATGGCTCTTTTACTGAAATAGGTCTTTATGCGGGGGTGGAAGCTACAGATTGGTCGTGGACTCCATTGTTTATGGATTTCGACCATGATGGTTATAAGGACCTTTTTGTTAGCAATGGAATAATGCGACGAATGAATGACATTGATTTTTTGAATTATCGTCAGCAACATCAGGACTTCAAGTGGAAATCTCAACTGGATAATCTTGAAACTCAGGACTTATCGGCAATCAATGTAATGCCCACCATAAAACTGCCTAACCGGTTTTTTTTAAATAATCATCATTTAAGATTCAAGGAGATAAGTAATGAGGTTCTGAACGATGAGAGTTCTTACTCTAATGGGGCAGCATATGCTGATTTTGACAATGACGGAGACCTGGATATTGTGGTAAATAATAATGAAGACGAACCATTTATTTATAAAAATAATGAAATTGAAAACCGGCAAGATCATAATGGTTATCTTGCCTTTGATTTCATCGGTAGTCCGCAGAACATTAATGGTATTGGCACTAAGGTGGTAGTCTTTGAGAGCGCCAAACAGATTATCTATGAGAATTTTCCTATTCGGGGATATCAGTCCTCAGTCCAATTGGGGTTGAATGTTGGAGTTGGTGATACGGCAAGCGTTGACTCAGTGATTGTTATCTGGCCGGATCAAAGCTATGAAAGGCTTAACCTGAGCGGCTTCCGTAAAAAATATGTTCTCAAGTGGTCTGACAACTTGCCCAAGTTTGATTTTTCTGAATTAAAACATCCTCGCTCTTCAATTATACCTTTTGAGGATATTACCTCTAAAACCAAGTTGAATTATAAGCACAAGGAAAATCCGTTTGTAGAATACGACCGTGAACATTTAATCCCTTACGAGGTGTCAAGAGAAGGTCCGGCGTTGGCGATAGGAGATATCAATGGGGATGGATTGGAGGATGTATTTGTAGGTGGGTCCAAAAGAAAAATGAATGGACTATTCATCCAAAATGTAAATGGTCAGTTTGAGGAGGATCACCAACCGATTTTGATGAATGATAGTATTTTCGAAGACGTAGATGCTACATTTTCCGATCTTGACAATGATGGGGATCTAGATCTCATTGTTGCAAGCGGTGGAAATGAATACTGGCCTCCTTCGGAATATCTCAAACAAAGAATTTATATCAATGATGGTAAGGGACAATTTGTTAAAAAAATCTATCTCCCTAATGCCTTGATGACCGCGTCATGTGTAGCAGCATCTGATTTCAACCATGATGGATTAATCGACTTATTCTTTGGAGGAAGGGCAGTGCCCAGGAGATTTGGAGAAATCCCCTCGTCATATTTATTTATTAACAAGGGAGGACTCCAATTTGAAGATGCCACTGATCAAGTTGCTTCGGGGTTAAAGAACATCGGAATGGTAAAAGATGCTACCTGGGTTGATATTGATAAAGACAGTGACATGGATCTCCTTTTAGTGATTGATTGGAGACCACTAACATTATTCATCAATGATAAAGGTGTTCTGAAAAAACATGAAATCAATCATTTGAACGGCTGGTGGAATTTTGCCTATCCTTATGATCTTGACTCAGATGGTGATATCGATTTATTGGCTGGTAATATTGGAGAGAATTCTAAGTTCCGACCTTCAAAACGCCAACCTGTCAGACTATACGTTGAAGATTTCGATAATAATGGGCAGTTGGATCAAATATTAACTTACTACGTTGGTGGAAGAGAAATTCCCTTTGCTAACTACACTGAGTTGACGACACAACTTCCTGCATTGAAAAGGCGTTTCCCTCTTGCCAAGGAGTTGGCCGAAGCCAGCCTCAAGGATCTTTTTGGGGAGGTTGCGTTGGAAGAGGCAACTATTTTTGAAGTTGACACAACTTCAAGTATGTGGTTTGAGAATGATGGAAATTCTAACTTTACTCCTCATCGTTTACCAGATGAGCTTCAGTATTCAAGTCTGCAGAGTGCAGCAATTGTTCCTGGCATACAAGGTGGAGCCACAAGATTAGTGGTTGGAGGTAATTTCTATGATGTTAATATTGAGATGGGAAGATATGATGCAAGCTATGGTGACATTCTTAGCATAGACAAAAATGGATCTATGAAAACGAGCCCTCTGGGTAATTTAAAAATTGATGGGCAGGTTCGAAGCATCAAACCTATTATGATCAATGATCAAAGGTGTTATCTTATCGCAAGGAATAATGATTCATTAATGATCATCAAGCCTTCTAATGAATGATTTCTTTGATTTCAATATTGTAAAATGATTTATATTGATGAAATAGGATCCAATTATAAAATGTAAGGATAAGAGTTTAAATCAAACCTGGCCTTAGTCCAATACAAGAAATTCCCATATGCTGGTTTATAGGATTTTATTTATTCTGGCTTTAATAAGCTCCTGGAGATATTCTTCTGCCCAGATAGTTTCATTATCTCCTTCACCTGCATCAGCTGAACAAGAAGTGGTTTTAACCTTTGATGCCACCCAGGGCAATGCCGGACTGGTTGGAGTATCATCGGTTTATGCTCACCTGGGTGTAATTATCAGTGGTCCTTCGGGTAATAGTTGGACACATGTAGTTGGCAACTGGGGAATGGACGATGGGGTTGGTAAGATGACACCTGTTGAAGGTCAGTCGGATAAATGGGCCATTACTTTGTCTCCGACGATACGGGATTATTTTTCTGTTCCAGGCGGCACCAATATTTTCAGGTTGGCCATGGTGTTCCGCAATGCTGATGGGTCGAAAAAGGGGGCTGGAATACCCGGATCGATTAATGGTGGTGAGGTGGCCGCAAACGGCGATATATTCCTGGAATTGAATATTAACAATTATGCGCTTATAACAGCCCCCATCCAGGGAGACGTGTTTCTCTACTCAGGCGAGGCGTTGAGCCTTAGGGCTGAAACATCTTCCATCGCAAATCAATTAAGCCTGTATATCGATACAGGTTCAGGCTTTGGAGACCCGATAACATCTGTTAACAACGCTCGGGTAATTACGTTTGATATGTCACCACCTCCAACTGATACCGTCGATATCAAGGTTGTTGGTATTATTGGAACTGATACAGTCGTTACCCTCCAGCAAAATATCGTTCATTCTGTTGCGAATACACTTGTAGAAAATCCACCAGCGGGCATCATAGATGGCATCAACTATCTTGATGATTCTACGAAAGTGATCCTTTCTCTGCTGGCTCCTGGTAAACAATTTGTTTATGCGGTCGGAGATTTCAATAACTGGTCCGTAGATAACAACTATTTAATGAATAAATCAACAGATGGAGAGCATTTCTGGATTGAAATCATTGGTCTTACGCCGGGGAAAGAATATGTTTTTCAATATTGGGTGGACGGTACCCTCAAGATTGGTGATCCTTTTGCAGATAAGGTAGCTGATCCCTGGAATGACGCACAAATACCCTCAACCGTGTATCCAAACCTTATTTCCTATTCAAATACGGATAATGGCATTGCAACTACTTTCCAAACAAACCAACCTGCTTATACATGGTCTGGTCAGGAGGGTTCCTGGCAGTCCCCTCCAAAGGAAGATCTGGTTATTTATGAATTGCTTCTCCGAGACTTTCTGGGAGGTCATAATTATGAGGATCTTGCAGATACCATCGGTTATATCAAATCCCTGGGAGTCAATGCGATTGAGCTAATGCCCATCATGGAATTTGAAGGGAATGAAAGCTGGGGGTATAATCCCACATATTATTTTGCCCCTGATAAATATTATGGTTCAAAGAATGATCTAAAAACTTTTATCGATTTAGCCCATCAAGAAGGGATAGCAGTCATTTTGGACATGGTACTTAATCATGCTTTTGGTCAAAATGCTATGGTCAAAATGTATTTCAATGATTCTACCGGTATGCCCACTGCAGATAACCCCTGGTTTAATCAGCAAGCACCTCACCCTTTTAGCGTTGGTTTTGATTTCAATCATGAAAGTCCATACACCCAGGCTTTTGTAGATACGGTAAATTATTATTGGCTCAGTGAGTATCATGTTGATGGCTATCGGTTCGATCTGTCCAAGGGATTTACTCAAAATACGGGTAAGGATCCCAATGATGTCAATGCCTGGGGACAATATGATCAGTCCAGGATAGACATTCTCACACGTATGGCTGAAAAAATTTGGTTACTTCATCCGTCAGCCTATGTAATTTTGGAGCATTTTGCAGACCCATCAGAAGAAAGCGTATTGGCTTCCAAGGGTATGATCCTTTGGGCCAATGGGAATAATGATTATGGAGATGCACTAACCGGTATCACACCGGGGAGGTCTCTGGATGTAGCCAACTCAAAAGAAAAGGTTGCCTATATGGAAAGCCATGATGAGCAGCGTATCATGTGGAAATTAAGAAATTCTGGCGTGGACAATGGCTATTACGACATTTCCAATCCCCGGTATGCCTATGAACGTGCGAAACTTGGGGCAGCCTTCTTATTTACGGTGCCTGGTCCGAAGATGCTCTGGATGTTTCAGGAATTAGGATATGATATTGATATCAATTTTAATGATAGGGTTGGGGAAAAGCCTTTGCCTTGGGGAAATTCAGGACTTGGGTATTATCAGGATCCCGACCGACAGGAAATAAGAAGTACATATTCTTCAATCATCAGCTTGGTCGAGGACCACTCAGACGTATTCCACAATGGTAATTTTACATGGAATTCAACTGGAGAAATAAAGCAAATAACTATTGAGCATCCGAATATGGATGTTGTGATCATTGGTAATTTTGGCACTCAATCCAACACAATCAATCCTCAATTTACACAATCTGCTACCTGGTACGATTTCTTTTCGGCAGACTCAATATCGGTCACTATTCCTTCTGCTTCAATAAACCTTCAACCCGGGGAATTTCATATATATACTACCAAAAAATTGGCGTCTCCGCCTCAACATTTAGTTCATTTTTCTCCTGTTGTCAGAACAGAGCCAATGAGTTTTAAGGCTATAGACGTTGTAAAAATAATCTTTGATGCTTCGGTAGCAGATCAGGCCGGTACTGCAGGGTTGCTGGGAACTGATAAAGTATATATGCACTCAGGAGTTATATTAAATGATCCGGACAGTACCGGGTGGTCAAATATAGTCGGCAATCTCACTGATGATGGTGTAGGTCAAATGACTAAAGTAAGTGGGACCACCGACCAGTGGGAAATAACCATCACTCCAAGAGATTACTATAATGTTCCTGAGGGAACCAGGATTTATCGTCTCGCCATGTATTTCAGAGATGGGGAAAATGTCAACTTAGGAAAGGAGATTGGAGGAGGAGATGTGTTTATTCCTGTTTTGCCAGACGTAGAAGAACGAATAGTAACTGTTGATCCGCCGGTGTTTTATGCTCAACAACGGATCCACCTCGTATTTGATGCAGCCTTGGCGGATCCTTCCGGAACTCCGGGATTGAAGGGGGCTTCAAAAGTGTATATTCATTCTGGGGCTATTTTGGATGGTCCGGCATCAACTTTCTGGAATAATGTGGTGGGTAATTGGGGTATGGATGATGGTGTTGGTCAAATGACAAAGGTTGAAGGTGAATCTGATAAGTGGGAGATATCTTTCATCCCTCAGGAGTACTTTGGTGTACCTCAGGGAACCCGCATCTTCAGAATTGGTATGGTCTTTCGAAATGAGGATGGTTCATCTATCGGGAAAGGAAATGGGGAGCAGGATATATTTTTCGAGGTGAGCGATGTTATTACCTCCACCGACGATCCTCTTGAAAAGAGAGATATCTTGATTTATCCTAACCCAAATAAGGGGCAGTTCCAAATTGTGCTCAAACAAGGTGATGAAATTCAACATGTTGTACTTGTTGATTCACAGGGAAAAATCGTGAAAATGGCAGGACCGCTAAAAGAGAATATTTATAAAAATTCCTATTCCATTGATCTTCCACGAATAAAATCAGGTCTTTATATTTTACGATTAGAAAAAAGTGATGGCAGCTTTGCCAATTCCAAGATCCTGATTCGTTAGCTACAGATTCTTATGAATTTGTGCTGACTTTCATTATATCTATCAAAACATCGGCTTTAAAAGGTAAGTAAACTTCTATATCTTTACCTGTTACTTAACATTATATACCTATGATTAGACGCCTCCTTCTTGGGTTGGTAATAGTTGGCTTATTCGGATGTGGTCGAAGAGATCCCTCCACTTCTCCCCGCATTGATTTCTATGCAACGGAATTATTCAAACAGGCACAACTCGATGTGGTCTTTCCTGACTCAAAAACATTGCCGGATTGTTTGCCAAATGTTTCAATGTCGGAAATGATGATGCGATACGGGAGGGCTCATCTGCAAACGAATTTCAATGTGAAAAACTTCATACTCCGTAATTTCAAACTTCCGGAAACACCGGGAACAGGATTTACCTCGGACACTAGCGTGACGATGAAGGAGCATATACTGAAATTATGGCCAGTTTTAACAAGGACACCGGATCAATATAATCCAAACTCGTCCCTGATCCCATTACCATATCCTTATGTTGTCCCCGGGGGGCGGTTTTCAGAGGTATATTACTGGGATAGCTACTTCACCATGCTTGGTTTAATGTTGTCTAATGATAAAGAAATGGTCAGGAATATGATTGCAAACTTTAGTTACCTGATCGACAGCATTGGGCATATTCCAAATGGTAATCGTAACTACTATACGTCCCGGTCACAGCCTCCTTTTTATGCCCTCATGGTTGAGTTAGCCCGCGGTACAGACTCTACCTATCTCGCTGAGCATCTACCTGAGTTATTGAAGGAGTACAATTTCTGGATGGATGGGGAAGTCTCTATCGGACCTGATGAACCTACCCATCGTCGGGTGGTGTACCTGGATTCGGGAGTGGTTCTTAATCGCTATTTTGATGATCGCATGAGTCCCCGTCCGGAAGCTTACAAGGAAGACTACCGATTGGTAACGAATAATTATTTGGATCATAGCAAATACACCGATCTTCGCGCTGCAGCGGAATCAGGATGGGATTTCAGTAGTCGTTGGTTAGAGGATGGTAAAAACCTGATCAGTATTCATACGACAGAGATTATCCCGGTTGATCTGAACTGTTTGTTGTATTACCTTGAAAGAACCATTGCGCATGCTCACAGGATAAACAAGAATTTTGGTTTGGCCGATGAATATGACGGGTATGCAAACAATAGGAAATCGGCAATTATCAAGTATTTGTGGAATCAGGATGAGAAGTTCTTTATGGATTATGATTTTCAAACTCGACATTCAACTCCTGTTAAATCTTTAGCCGGTGTTTACCCTCTATTTTTCTCGATTGCCACCAAGAGCCAGGCTCAGAGTACGGCCACGGCGTTGGAAGATCAATTTCTAAAACCGGGAGGTTGGGTCACAACCCTTACTGAGACTCACCAGCAATGGGATTCGCCAAATGGATGGGCTCCTCTTCAATGGATGACCTATATGGGATTGAAAAACTATAACTTCAATGATTTGGCCAGGGAAGGGGCACAACGATGGATTTTTCTCAACAAAAAAGTGTATAAAGCTACCGGTAAGATGGTGGAAAAATACAATGTCCTTGACGTTGAATTAACGGCCGGTGGAGGAGAATATCCTTTGCAGGATGGGTTTGGTTGGACAAATGGTGTGGATCTGGCCCTGTTACATGAACTTGAGTAATACGATAGTTCTCTCCAGGTAGGACAGTATAAATAATAGGTAGTTGTAAATCAGCAAGAAAGATGAATTCATTTTTATGGGGAATAGATCTGGGAGGGACAAAAATTGAGGCTGTTGTTCTTTCTTCTCCCACGGAACCGGAGGTACTGGTGCGGTCCCGGATTCCTACAGAGGCCTCCAGAGGATATGAACATATATTAGGTCAGATCAAGAAACTCATCGGCCAGGTGAGCAAGGAGGTGGGAGTTCAGCCGGTACGGCTAGGCATTGGTACACCTGGTGCCATAGATCCTACGAGTCATATGCTAAAGAACAGCAATTCGGTCGTACTGAATGGCAAACCATTCAAAGATGATTTGGAGAAGGCCTTGAATATTGAAGTGGTTATGGCAAATGATGCTAACTGTTTTGCTCTTGCTGAAACCAGGATGGGAATAGTACCTGAAGTTATGCCCGACGCTAGAGTGGTATTTGGAGTAATTATGGGAACAGGCGTAGGAGGAGGTCTGGTGGTAGATGGTCAGGTGCTCAATGGCAGGCAGGGAATATGTGGAGAATGGGGACATAATTTTCTTGATAAAAGTGGTGGACCTTGCTATTGTGGTAAAGAGGGGTGTGTCGAAACTATTATCTCTGGTACCGGGCTGGAACGATACTATCATCAGATCACGGGTGAGCAAAAAAGATTAAAAGAGATTGTTCAAGAGGCAAGCGAAGGACATGGACCAGCCAAAAATACCATTGATCGACTGGTTAACTACTTTGGACGAGGCCTGGCACAGGTAGTGAATATTGTTGATCCCGACATTATTATTTTAGGAGGTGGAGTTGGCAATATCGACAACCTGTATACCGAAGGTAAGGCTGCTCTTAAAAATTATATCTTCAACATCAACCCAAGTGTCACACTGGCAAAACCGAAACTTGGCGATAGTGCGGGAGTATTTGGGGCCGCATTCCTGACGGTTTAGAAGGCCATATAAATATTTAGGCACTTGATTCTTGTTTAAATCACCATACTGAAGAAATATGAATAAACTTGCATTTCCATTAAATCATATAATTTAAAAGTTTAAAATAAGAAACCATGAGTGGATCATCACGAAAATTCAGAGCAGGAGTGCTTTATGGCGAAGAACTTACTCGTCTTTACAGATATGCCAATGACAACAATTTTGCCCTACCAGCTGTGAATGTCACCGGTACGGATACCGTAAATGCCGTCCTTGAAACTGCAAGGGAAGTGAATTCACCCGTGATGATCCAGCTTTCCAATGGAGGTGCTGCCTTCTTTGCGGGCAAAGGTCTTAACAATGATGGCCAGCAGGCTGCCATTGCCGGAGGGATAGCCGGGGCACACCATGTACATAATATGGCTGTAAAGTATGGAGTGCCGGTCGTGCTGCATACAGATCATGCTGCAAAAAAACTACTCCCCTGGATTGATGGTTTGTTAGAGGCAGGTGAGAAGTACTATACTCAAAATGGTCAACCCTTGTATAGTTCTCATATGCTTGATCTTAGTGAAGAGCCCATTGAGGAAAATATACGCATCAGTAAAAAATATTTTGAACGAATTAGCCGGTTGGAAATGTCGCTTGAAATTGAACTTGGAGTAACAGGTGGTGAAGAGGATGGAGTTGATAATACAGACGTAGATAGTTCGAGGCTCTATACCCAACCCGAAGAAGTGTCCTTTGCCTACGAGGAGTTGTCAAAGGTGGACTCTCGATTTACCATTGCTGCTGCATTTGGAAACGTTCACGGCGTGTACAAACCAGGGAATGTTTCATTAAAACCTATTATTTTACATAACTCCCAGGCGTACATCCAGGAGAAGCATCACACGGATGAAAATCCCGTGAATTTTGTTTTTCACGGTGGATCAGGATCCTCCAGGGAAGACATACGGGAGGCCATCGGATATGGTGCTATAAAAATGAATATTGATACGGATATGCAATGGGCTTTCTGGGACGGTGTACGAAAGTATTACAAGGACAATCAGGACTATCTTCAGTCGCAAATAGGCAATCCTGAAGGAGAAGACCAGCCTAATAAAAAATTCTATGATCCCAGGGCCTGGCTGAGAAAAGGCGAGGAAAGTATTATTGAACGCCTTAAGACCAGCTTTGAAGATCTTAACTGCATCAACAGAAATTAAACAACAGTTGAGAGACAACTTGCCACAAAGGCTACTTGTGAAGGCAGTTTTTATGCCTATCCTAATATCACTTTTGATTTCTAGCTGCGCTTATTCTCCGCATCAGGAAGAATACAAGGATCCCTGGCCAAATGGAGTGATGTACGAAATATTTGTACAATCATTTGCTGATTCTGATGTAGATGGAATCGGAGATATCCCTGGCATGACATCCAAACTGGACTACCTTTCTAATTTAGGTGTTGAAGGAGTATGGTTGATGCCTATAAATCCATCTCCAAGTTATCATAAATATGATGTGACAGATTATTATGGCATTCATCCGGACTATGGCACCCTTGAGGATTTTCAAAAATTTATCAAAGAGGCTCACAAACGACATATTAGGGTGATCATGGACCTTGTTGTCAATCACACATCTTCTCAACATCCCTGGTTCCGGAAAGCGGTGGCTAGTGATACAAGCAGCTACAGGGATTATTATGTTTGGGCTGACCCGGATTCAATCAGAAATCAGATTGCAAAAAAGAAAAATACACTGGATTCAGACAACATGACCCAGTGGCATCAGGCACCAGGCAAGAAAGACTACTATTACGGCTTTTTCTATAGAGGAATGCCCGATTTAAATTATGACAACCCTGAAGTCAGGAAGGAAATTATTAAAATAGGTCAATACTGGCTGAATATGGGGGTGGATGGTTTTAGACTTGATGCCGCCAAGCATATATTCCCGGATGAAAGGGCCCAGGATACACATCTATGGTGGCAAGAATTTGGGGATTCTATGCGAAAGGTAAATCCTGAAGTTTACCTGGTCGGAGAAGTTTGGGGAGATGCAACTCTGATTGCTCCTTATCTCAAGGGGTTGTCTTCCATGTTCAACTTTGATTTTTACCATCATATGGATGATTTGATGAAAAGTGAAAAAGATAATGGCATTATTGAAGATTTGATTGAAACTCAGAAAAAGTATGAGCAAGTCAATCCTGATTACATCGATGCTATTTTTCTTAACAATCATGACCAAAACCGGCTGTTGAGCAATGTGGGAGGTAATGTTAGCAAGGCCAGGGTAGCAGCCTCTTTGCTGCTTACTCTTCCTGGAATGCCCTATTTGTACTATGGTGATGAAATAGGTATGCTGGGGAAAAAACCGGATCCGGAAATCAGGGAGCCTTTTTTATGGGACTATGATTCCAAGGCAAAGGAGCAAACAAAATGGATTGAAGGAAAGAATAGCAATGACAATACCGTTGTTCCACTTGCTAAACAAATCCATGATCCATCATCTCTTTTCTCTAATTACAAATCTTTGATCCATTTGCGGAACGACAATCAAACCTTACAAAAAGGGAACCTGGAGCCGTTACCCCTGGACAGTGCCCTGGTAGCATATTCCAGAGGATATAATGGAGATACCTTAATCGTGATTAACAATGTTTCCTCACGAAGTATCCGGGTAGGTACTCCTGCAGACTGTCGTTGTGAGCCGTTGTTCTTAACAAATGACTCTATTGGATTATCGGACGACATACTGACTTTACCGGCCTTGTCATCCGTAGTAATTCGTAAATAGCACTATGGTTGAAGTTTACTTTGTTATCATTTAATATGTGGAGAATACAGGCCATGTCAGCCGATTGTAAACACAATGATTGATCATTTGGCTATATGGGTAAGAGACCTTGAGAAAATGAAGAGGTTCTACATTACATTCTTTGAAGTTTACTGTAGTGATAAATATGTGAATTCTGCCAGGCATTTTCAGTCGTATTTCCTCTCTTTTCCAAAAGGTGCCGGAGCTCGAATCGAGTTGATGTATGATCCTGTACACGACAATACTGCGGGAGATTATGAAAAGGGTGCCGGGCTAGCTCATTTTGCTATATCTCTTGGAAGTAGGAAGAAAGTGGATGAGATTACTTTTGCGATACAAAAAGCAGGATACACAGTTATAGGAGAGCCCCGGGAGACAGGTGATGGTTATTATGAGAGTGTGGTACTTGATCCGGAAGAAAATATAGTTGAGTTAACCGTCTGACTAAATTGGGGAAGTAACAAACTACTCTGTTTGCATGATTTGAAGTGGATAAAATTAACAAATTTGGCAGCATAAGTTGACTAATTGTACAAATGATGACGATTATGGGGTACTTTCATTTTTGAAGTTCAAATCCCTGACTTATTATTGCAGGAAGTACACCTGGCAAATACATAATCAGTTAAAGTTTTTTTTAAGAATTATACCAATCAATTCTGGTAGATGAGGCTATTTGTCTGTTTAATTTATGGTTTGCTGTTAACCTGGCACCCTGTGTCGGGCCAATTGTTAGAACCGGATGAGGTTGATAAAATAAGGATACAAGGTGCAACAAACGAGTATAAATCCCACAATGTGGCAAACTTGTTATCAGGCAAATCCTATGCACTTAAGGTTCCCTATTCTATAAATACAAGGTTTTTCCAGGATATGGAGCCTACCCTTGGGACATTGGTTTATGATGATAGTCGTTTGGACTCTATTCAATTACTGTACGATGTTGTGGATCAATACATTATAATTCTGCAACAGTCATTTCATAATCAACATTACATTAGGATTGATGATTCCAAGGTTAGCCAATTTTCTTTCAATGGTCACAGGTTTTATAGGATCAAGTCCGATTCATTATTAAAACGGGGATTTTATGAGATTATTTATTCTGATGAAATATACAGGATACTTGCTAAACGGGTAAAAAGTAAACAGGCTTCTGTTAAAGACAATAAACTTCAAATTGAATTTAATCCTACCAGCAGCTATTTTCTTCAGGATACAACGGAAATCCTAGAGGTTTCAGGGAAAAAGAAATTTTTCAAAGCCCTTGAATTATCAGAAGATGAGAACAGGTATTTGAGACGATCCAACATCGCTTTTTCAAAAAGGAACTACGAGCTTTGGATGAAAACGATCCTGAAAAGACTCGAAATCTATCGTCACAAGCGCGGATAAGTGTATAAGCTCATATTTTCGGCCTATTTATTAATTGGACTTATGTCGAAGGTCTATGGACAAGACAGGGTTACTTTTTCGGGTAATTATGACCACACGATGTTCAGCCGCATGGTGGATGATCTGGAGCATAGATATGATTTAAAGTTTTATTATGATCAAGAACTAGACAGCCTTCCTGTAGATATCTCTTTTGACGAGATCATCCTGCCTCAGTTAATGGACCAAATGGAATCTCTTACCAATTCTCACTTTTTTTTGTATGGTAAAAAAATGGTCATTGGTACGGGCGACTTTTTTGTACACCCAGCGCTGGACAGAAGAATATTTATGAATGTTCCAAAGGAAGCGCAAAATCCAACAGATGAACTGACTTCCTTGCTTGATCATGTGAAAGAAAATGAAAATAAGAAAGAATCAAATGACAAATTAGATGAGGTTATTCAAGTAGGCCGATATGCTTCTGAATCGGGCCCAAGGGCTACAATTTCAGGTGTAGTTCGTGAACTAAAAACCGGAGATCCAGTCATCGGAGCCACGGTTCTTATTAAAGATCCGCAGACCGGGGTTGCCACGGATGCCTTTGGTTATTACTCGCTTACCTTGACACGAGGAGAGTACGAATTATATGTAAATTCAGTGGGTATGAAGCCGGTGGTGAAAAAGATTAGCCTGAAAGGGGATGGTAAGCTCAATTTCGACCTGTTAAATGACATCATTTCGCTCAAAGAAGTGATTGTGAAAAGTGAAATTGACAATGTTGAACGTACACAGACAGGATTGGCAAGAATTAATATTTCTAATATTCGCCAGCTTCCTTCCATAATGGGGGAGGCGGATATTATGAAAATTGCCCTCAACTTGCCAGGAGTACAAACCGTAGGAGAAGGGGCTGGTGGTATAAATGTTCGTGGTGGAACAGCTGATCAAAATCTTGTTTTACTAAATGATGTACCGGTATTCAATACAAATCATGTTTTTGGGTTTTTATCAGTATTCAATCCCGATGTCATAGCCGGAGCCAGCTTATTTAAAAGTGGAATAAGTGCCAACTTTGGTGGAAGGATATCCTCTGTTTTTGATGTAGCCTTAAAGGACGGAAATAAAAAGAAGTTCCAGGTAAAGGGTGGGATCAGTCCCGTCACAGCAAAACTATCCTTTGAAGGGCCGATAAAGAAAGATACTTCTAGTTTTATCGTGGGGGTAAGAACCACTTATTCAGACTGGGTTTTTTCTATTCTCGATGACCCTGCACTACGCAGAAGTTCAGCTTCCTTTTATGATGTGGTTGGCAAGATTACGCACAAATTCAATGACAAAAACGAGCTTGTCATTTCCTCTTATTATAGTAATGATAATTTCAGGCTAAATTCTGACTCGCTATATGATTATTCAAGCAGCAATGCCTCAGTCCAATGGCGCCATATGTTTTCCAATAGACTCAACATGACTTCAGCCATGTCGTATGCCCATTATGCTTATCACCTATCAAGTGAAAGTAACCTGTTGAATGCTTTTCAGTTTAGTTATGAAATCAATCAACTGGCATTCAAAACGGAGTTCAACTACTTCACCCGAAAAAATGTGTCGGTTAAGGCTGGATTTACTTCTGCCTTTTATGATCTTCAGCCGGGAATGAAACTGCCCATGAGCCCCTCTTCCTTGACCCTTCCGATTATTCTCTCGAAAGAAAGAGGGCTTGAATCAGCCCTTTACTCGGGCGCGGAGTATGAAATAAATAACAAACTAAGCCTATATGCAGGTGTCCGTGTTTCCATGTTCAATAGGCTGGGTCCCGGAACCAGGTTTATTTTCCAGCCGGACAAGCCCAGTGAAACTATTTTTATTGAAGATACTATCTTTTATCCAGGTAAAAGATTGATCACTACCTATCTAAGACCTGAGCCGAGAGTTTCTGCGCGATATAAGTTAATGAGCAACCTGTCAGTAAAAATCTCTTACGATCGAATGAATCAATATATCCATGTATTATCTAATACTATATCCATCTCGCCAATTGATGCCTGGCGTCTCAGTGGGGTTTCAGTTAAACCTCAGGGAGGCGATCAATATGCTGCAGGTTTATATAAAAAGATTAGCGGGACATCATTGCAACTGTCACTGGAGGGATATTACCGTAGAATAAGTAATGTCCTGGCCTATAAGGATGGCGCTGATTTGTTGCTTAACCGGTCTCTTCAAACGGATCTGGTAAACGCCAAAGGTAAAGCTTATGGTGTAGAGTTGCTCGTAAAAAAGAACTCGGGAAAATTTACAGGCTGGATTACATATTCTTATTCCCGGTCCTTGGTACAGGCTAAAAGTTCTTTCCCATCAGAACAAATTAATAATGGCAAATACTATCCCTCAAATGTAGACAAGCCGCACTCCCTGTTGGTTGCTACAAATTTTAAGGTAAACCGGAGATTTAACTTATCCGCAAATTTCACCTACAGTACCGGAAGACCATCGACCTTTCCATTGGCAAAATATATCATTAAAAACCAGGCAGTTTTACATTACGCCAACAGGAATCAGTTCAGAATTCCGGATTATTTGCGGTTGGATATGGCTATGAATGTGGAAGGCAACCACAAGGTGAATAAGCGAATACATAGCTCCTGGTCTTTTTCTGTTTATAACCTTTTGGGTAGGGCCAACGCATATTCAGTTTTTTTTCAAAGTGACAAAGGAATCGTAAATGGTTATAAATTGTCTGTATTTTCCCATGCCATACCAACTGTGACATATCATTTTAAATTTATATGAGGGGGGGCATTCATCTTTGGGTAGTAGTTATTTTGATTTGGCAAACCGGCTGTCAGGAGCCTTTTTCTCCTGATGTCCCGCTGGGAGACCTTCAAAATCTAGTTGTTGATGGTACCATCACCGATGGGCCTGGTCCATACCGGGTGCATCTTTCACGGGTATTAAGTTTACAGGCACCTCAGGAGAAATTAGATGATGTAGCAGGGGCCGATGTTATTATTGAAGAGGAAAATGGTATCCAGGAACACCTTGATGAAGTAGACCCCGGTATGTATGTCACATCCGTCATTCAGGGAAAACCCGGCAGGAGGTACCGGCTCAGCATCCTTTTGCAGGGTAATCGCTACCTTTCTTCATGGGAAACGCTTCATACTTCACCTCCTATCGATAGCGTATACTGGACCATAGAAAATAAAGGCACAACTGACAAGGATATGGAGGTGTCAGGAATTCAGTTTTATGTAGACAGTCATGGACAACCCAATGAGTTAAGGAATTATAGATATGAATGGGTTGAAACCTGGAAAATAGGCGTCACTTATCCTTCAGAATATGATTATATAGGAGGGGATCAGATTGTGCGAACCAAATTCCCCGTGCATACATGTTGGAAGGAACATCAATCGACAACAGTAAATCTTGCGTCCACAGCCGGCTTAAACGAAAACAGGGTATCCGGTCATAAGTTGGGATTTATCGTTGGTGAAGATGAACGTTTTACGCGAAGATACAGTCTGCTTGTAAGGCAGTTTGCCATCGATGATGAAGAATATTTCTTCTGGAAGGTATTGCAGGAATCAAGTGAAAACAACGGTAGCCTCTTTGACAAGCAACCATCCCGGGCCATGGGTAATATGACGAATCCTGACAATCCCGATGAAGTTGTTATTGGCTATTTTTCTGCTGTAGGCGTTTCTGAAAAAAGGATATTTATCAGTGAAAAAAGCACTCTTTCAATGCGCAAAGATTGCCAGATAGCGTTGGATACGCTGTTAAAATCAACCCTTGGATCTACATATGAAAGCCGGATATTCGAAGAACTTGACAAGGGAAATTACTATTATCGGCCATTGTCAACTCCTTTCCAGGGAGTTTTGGGAGCCTTGATTGCCAGACCCTCGTGTGCGGATTGCCGCTTAAAAGGGGGTGATATTAAGAAACCTGACTTTTGGGATGAATAAGGGCTACACCATGTATTTGGCAGGCGTCATTAGCCTGGTGATGGTTTGTGCAAATCCATTGCTTGCTCAGGTAAATTTCAAGGGATCAGATGGCATTAAACAACTTTTTGTTAAAAATGTTTCTGAAGAGTATCAGGAAAAAGTGTTTATTCACACCGATAGAGATACCTACTTGTCCTCTGAAAGCCTATGGTACAGTGCTTTTTGTGTAGATGCAGCTTTTCATCGGCTATCAGAAGTTTCAGTGGTTTTAAATATCGACCTGATTGATGAAAGTGGGAAAGCTGTTAAAAAGCAAAGGATCCGAATAAATCATGGAAGAGGGGAAGGAGAGATCTTTGTATCTCCGGAATGGCCAACAGGCAGGTATAGGTTGAGGGCCTATTCAAGCTGGATGAGAAATACCAATTCTGCATTCTTTTATCATAAGGAGGTTACGATTATCAACCCAACTCAAGGGATGGTTGAAAAAACTAATTCGAAAGAGAACACAGACTATTCAGTTCAAATTTCACCTGAAGGAGGGGATCTGGTAGTAGGGTTGGAAAGTGTTGTAGCAGTTAAAGCAACGACTCCGTCAGGCGAAGGATGGAAGACAACTTTGAAGATACAGGATAGCCAGGGGCAGATTTTGGACACCTTGAACACCAATTTAGATGGTTACGGAAAATTTTCTTTTATACCGGAAACCGGCAAATCTTATTCTGTTTGTGCCTACAAAGACCATCAGCTACGATGTTTTGACATGCCAAAGGTAAAGGAGGAGGGCCTGGTGATGAAGGTTGGGCCGCAAGTCAAAGGAATTCGGACCATTCACCTTCAGTCTTGCTTTTCTGAACCACGTGATCTGTATTTTTTGGTTCATACACGGGGAATATTAAAAATAATAAGGGCCATTCGTGTAGAAAAACATTCGAAACTCTCTTTGAATATCAACGAGCTTCCTGCTGGAATCACCGTTCTCACGGTATTGTCAGCAAATATGGACCCAGTGGCCGAGCGACTGATCTTTAAATATCCGGAAGCATCGGATCAGATTCAACTAGCGCTTGACCAATCGATCTATGCTCCACGAAGCAAGGTATCCCTATCTATTTCATCTGGGAGCCCGGGGTTCGATCATTTGTTTTTTGGCTCTGTCTCAGTCACCCGCCAGGATGTTGCTAGTTATGACAACATTATAGCTCACTTACTACTTACCTCGGATGTACAGGGTGGTATTCAGCATCCGTGGACATATTTTGATGTAAAGAATAAGGATAAGTCTGAGGAGATGGATCTTTTGATGTTAACCCATGGATGGCGCAGATTTAATTGGCAGGATGTTAAGTTGAGTAATGAGAAAAAGCATGAATATCTACCGGAAATAAATGCTCCATTGCTATCAGGGCATGTGAAAGGCTTGCCAAATCATCGCATTCCGAATTCGATTCAAATAAGTTTTCCAGGATTATCATCTTATAACACCTCAGCTTCCATTGATGGCAATGGCAGATTTATTGCGGAAGTGCCATTTCGTATCCAAAACCAGAAAGTCTATTTTTCTGTATCAAACGATTCGTTAATGAATGACGAGGTCCGGTTAGATCCCGATTTTGCTCCGTCCGCACCACAGCAAAGCCCGCGTTCTTGGATGTTGCCTGAGTCAAAACCGGTCTGGGACCACCTTTATCAAAATATCCAGATCTCCCAAATCTATCGGAACCACAGCCAGATCAATGGAAAGGAGAAAGAAAGACCCACTCCAGATCACCCTTTCTTTGGAAGACCCGATCTGGTTTTTAATTTGGATGATTACACCCGGTTTGAAACAATGGAAGACCTGTTTATCGAATACATCAACACCATTTACATCCGAAAGAGAAACGGGAAAAGGACTTTTTTAGTAGCGGGAAATTACCCCGCAAATGGTCGACCTCTGGTTTTAGTAGACGGTCTCCCTGTCCATGATTTTGATGCAGTAATGGCCATGGATCCATTAAAAATTCAAAAAATTGAGGTGGTGACCCAATCTTATATTCTTGGTGATATGGTATGGTCAGGCCTCATTAACTTCTCGTCCTATGATGGAAACTACATTTCAGAAAATATACCAGAAGATGTAATAGAAAAGGCCTATCAGTCACTGGAAGCCCAACGAATCTTTCATTCACCATCGTATGATAAAGACATGGCGGAGCTCGCCCACATCCCGGATTTGCGCACTACACTCTTTTGGAAACCTAATATTGAAATGGATGGAGGAAAAGGGATGAATGTCGAATTTTTTACAGGAGATGACACCGGAACCTATCAAGTGGTAATTAATGGTATTTCAGAAAGTGGGACGCCTGTCAACATTGTTACTTTCTTCTCTGTGGAAGACATAAATAACTAGCCAT
>Ga0114931_10000238_pt1 | contig 64295 bp, 53 predicted proteins | sample 2SBtaG_FD_89579 | JGI IMG/M metagenome (GOLD analysis project Ga0114931, IMG submission 89579) | Deep subsurface microbial communities from Kolumbo volcano to uncover new lineages of life (NeLLi) - 2SBTROV14_V59a metaG | ecosystem: Environmental > Aquatic > Marine > Volcanic | place: Kolumbo... | reverse complement strand
CCGCAGCGAGAGCCAGCCTGGCTTTCATCCCGCCCGAGAGCGCAGCGATGCGCTTTTTTGCATGGGCCTGAAGATCAAGCCGCGTAAGCGCCGCGTCAACGTCGGTCCCGGGCGCCCGTCTGAGGCGCGCGATGAATCGGAGCAGATCGACAGCGCGCAAGTCCTGATAGAGCGTCAGTTCCTGGGGCATATAGCCAACGTGCGAACGCGCCCGCCGACCAGACCGCTTCGTGTTTTCGCCCGCAATACATACTTCACCACGGTGACGCAGCAAACCAAGCGCACAACGGATGATCGTTGTCTTGCCTGCGCCATTGGCCCCCCACAGCGCGACCGCATGGCCTGCGGGCACGTCAAACGAGACCTCGCGCAGCGCCACGTTCTTCCCGAATTGTTTGTGCAGATTTTTAACACGCAACGCGACTGCGCTGGTGGGAAGAGGCGCCTTGGCTGTGGTGTGGTTCATTGACGCCCTGCTCGCCGTTCGCCCTGCGGCGCTGCGCCGCGACCGGCGCACGCTGCCCATGGGCGCCGTTCCACCAACACCGATGAGCCCCGTGAGCAGCAGCAATGACGCGCCCAGGAGCACAAGCCACGAGTCATGCTCAGCGCCAGCGCTGGGCGCTGTTGACGCGAGGATCATAGGTGGCGTCGCAAGCGGGGCTGTGTCCGTCAGTTTGACACGGGGTTTGACTATGGGAAACGCACGAACCGCGCTTTCAATCGCGATGTGAGCGGGGCTGAACAGGAACATGCGAAGTTTCGGCTGGCGGTCGACGAGATCGTCGAAGAACTTCGCTTCGTCATAGGGCATATCGCCAACGCCATCATCGTCAACGTCAAACCCTCGATAATCGCTCCAGTAGTTGCCCACGCCGTCTACGGTGAACCGGTTCTTCGTCGCGTCGCCGCCGCCAAGCACAGCGACCTGTTGAATGTTGTCAATAAATGCGTTCTTAAAAAAATCGTTCTGCCTGACCGAAGGCAACATGCCCACGCCCATGTCGTTGTATGCGAAAACGTTGCTCGTGAACACGCCTCGTTCATCGACGGTTGATGGGCTGTTGTCGAGGTAGACGCCGATGCGATTGCCGACGAACCGATTGCCCGACACACGGGCGGAGTCCATGTCCTTGAGCCCAACGCCATACCCGCTGGGGCCTCGATTGAAGGCGAAAATGTTGTTCTTGAGCGTCAACCTATGGGAATACATGAGAAACGCGCCCACGCTGTTGCGCTCAAGGCGGTTGTTTTCAATAAGGTTGTCGTCGCTATACATGAAGTGCAGGCCATAGCGCCCGTGGCGGATGAGATTGCTTCGCACAACGAGATTGTCACAAAACCACAACACAACGTCGCGCCCGCCAACGACGCGGTTGCCTTCGACCGTTGCGTTCTTGCATTCCCACAGACGGATTCCATCACCCCTGCGGGCGGGGGCGAGATTCTTGGCGCCGATGACATTGTTGCGCACGATGCCGCCAGAGGCTTTTTTCATATAGACGCCAAAGAGCACATCCTTGAAGATGTTGTCTTCGACGGTGCAGTTGTGGGCCGTGACCGCGACGCCTGTGTTCTCACGATCGAGGCTATCACCGGTGTTGCGAATGATGAAGCCGCGAATCGTGACGTCGGGCGCCACGACGTCGACAACGTCGCCGTCCCCACCGCCATCCAGAATCGGCCTCCCGACGCCGATGAGTGTGATCGGCTTGTCGATGCTGAACGGGCCTGCGTAGACCCCCGGCGGAACCTTGATCGTATCGCCAGCGGATGCGTTTTCGATGGCCTTTGCAAGCGAAAATGGTGTCTCCGCGTGGGCCTGGTTCGCAATGGTCTGCGAAACCGCTGTGGACAGCGCAATCGCAACAGCGAAAGTGATCCAGCGTGCGAGAGGGGGCTGGCGACGGTGGGCGATCAAGCCTCGATCTCCTCGGATTCACGCAACAAACGAGCACGAATCGATTTATATACCATTCGCTGTAGGAATAACCCACTCAGCGTGAGCACAGAACCGACGGCGGCCAGGATTAAGCCTGCGCCAGGCGAGGCAACTGTGCGGAATTGCCCAACCGTGCCCATGCCGAGCACCGGTGGTGTGAACGGCTTCACCGCATGAGAAAGCGGTGCGTGTGGATCGAGGTTTTGCCCGAAGGCGCTGAGCCAGAAATGTAAATCCAGTAGAAAGAAAATGGGGAAAAGAATCGCGGGGAGCGTCAACAGCGCAGCAAATGGGCTATGGACAAAGACGGCGCCGACGACGAGCAGCGTGACCGCGCCGACCATGACAATGGAGAGCGATCGCTCCAGCTGGGCCGCATCGCCAAGCGGGCGCATGCCGATGTAGTGGTTGAGTCCGTCGATCTCCTTCACATCGCCATCAAGCCGGTTGATGTGCGCGACTACGTGCAGGCCATTTGGATATTGCGGCGCTTTCAGCGTCATGGACCAGTACGGAAGGAAAATAGACGACAGATACAGCGCCGCAGCGAATGCGAGCAGCAGCGCAGGCGAGAGGAAGCCAGCGCGTTCTTCGGGTGTGAGCGTCTTGGGCGTTCTTGGCCCGAAGACGCGAATGAACATTGTGCGAGACATTGACGACCTCCGATTTGGTCGCACGCGTGCGCTCTTGCCTTGGCGCGTGGCTGGATTCGCTTGGATTCTTGGCGCGGGCGCAAACTATTCGCGCCCGCGCCGCCGCTTGATACGTGTTACTTCTCTATTGGTTGAATGAGCATGTAGCCCGTCATTTCCAAGTGCAGCGCCGAGCAGAACTCGGTGCAGTAGTAGCTGAATGTGCCTGGTCTATCTGCATCGAATGAAAAAGTCTCTGTTTCGCCAGGCTCAAGGCTCAGATTGATGTCGTAGCCGGGGATCGCGAAGCCGTGTGTCGCATCCTGAGCGCGTTCGATATTTGTGATGTGCCAGGTGACATGATCGCCCTGGCGGATCTGCACATGTTCGGGTTTGTAATGGCTTCGGATTGCGGTCATGTAGACATCAACATTGCTGCCGTTGCGTTCAACGCGCGCATCGGCTTCGCTCTTGGGCGCAGTGGAGTCCACCGTCTGTGTCTGTGGATCCCAGCCGATCTCGGGATAAACGGTCCATGGTTGAAGCATATCCGCCTTAATGATCTGTGCGTAATGGGGTTCGCCCACACCCATGGGCATGTCGTAGGGCAGCGGCATGTCTTCGCCCGTATTGTCAATGTCGATCAACTGGAAATTCTGTGGAAGCAGCGGCCCAGTGGGGAAGAAACGATCGACGGACCATTTATCCAGTGAAACAAGATATTTTCCGCCGGGGTGGGCCGTATCGCCCCCAACGGTTGCGAGGTGGCCGACGTTGTAATGAATGGACGTGGTTCCGACGAGCGTCCACGGATCCTCAGGATGTTTATCCGCATACGGTCCGCCCAGCGTCCACCTGGCGATGGCGCTGTCGAGGAAGAGGGACGTATAGGCGTATCCCTTGTCGTCGAACTGCGTATGCAGCGGCCCGAGGCCGACTTCCACCTGCGCCTCCATAACGCTGTCGAAGTCGAGAATGGGCACCCCATAAGCGTCCACCGTGTAGTTCTTGTCAGCGATCGCCTGCTGAATCTTGTCGAAGGAATAGATCGTCACATGCGGGTCGAGCTTACCCGAGACGACCATGTATTCCCCCCCCGGGGTGACATCCACGCCGTGTGGACTCTTGGGCTCTGGGGCGAAGTAGAGGATGCCTTCGTCGATGAGCGTCTGAAGGGAAATAACGGGGAAGCCCTTGACCCGCGTGAATTTGCCCGCTTTATATACCGCTTCCGCTTTGCGCAGGTTGATGATGTGCATGTAGTCGTTGTCGCGCTGGCTGGCGCCCGCTTCAAATGGCGCGTTGCCATCCTCAAGGCCACCGGTGGCCAGTTCCGTATTGAAGGAGTTGCCGAAGATCCAGCCTTCGCTGACGCCTTTGCCCGCGTCGAAGAGATCCTGCCAGTATGGCGGGAGCTCGAGCGCGAAGGATTGACTTTGATCAATACGACCTTTTTCACGGTCAAATTTCCACAATGTAACGGATCCGCGGTAGGACTTGTTGTATTCGCTGATGGGCGCATATGACCAGCCCAATGGTGATCCGTATTGACCTCCCTCAATGACATATTCGGTGTTTGGCGTGACCATCGTCCCGCCATGGTCATTGATGGCGATCGGGTTCTTGACGATTTGCTTGGTTTCAAAGTCGCGCAGGTCGATCACGGCGACGCGCGCGTTCGCCTTGTCGTTGATGAAGAGCCATTGTCCGTCATAATCAGCGTTAGTCTCGCTGAGCGCGGGATGGTGGGTGTCGCCCCAGCTAATGGACTTGCCGTTGATCTTGCCTTCGTCGAGGACGCTCTTCGTGGATCCATAGCCCCAACCCTGCCAGGGCTCCGGTCTGAAGACGCCGATGGAGCGCAGCAGTCGCATCGAAGGCAACCCCACGACAAAGACCTGCCCGCTGTGTCCGCCCGACGCGAACATGATGTAGTCATCGTGTTTGCCCGAGGGTGTATAGGTCTTGACGGCTGCGAGAATGTCGCCGGGCGTGAGCCCGCGGGCGTTGGCGACCTCCTGTACGGCGCCGTTGGCGCCACCGCCATTTCCTGTGTTTGCTGTCGGCGTCGCAGCGGAACCGCCGCCACCGCCACAACCCGAGAGCAGAAGCGCCGCGACAATGGCTGCGCCGCCGTGGTAAAGCTGAAGTGCTCGCATCTCGATGCTCCTGTCACGCCCAGTAATTTGTTGGGCTGAAAAATGTTTCTCTGTAACCAGTGGTGAAACCTGCTGACGAATGCGTACGTCTTGACTAATGGCTGCTGCTTGCCTTCTCGCCTTCTTTGCCTGTGTACGGCCTGATGACACGAATAAATGCTATGATTTTCTTGAGTTTCTTATCGTTAAGCGTGGGGTTGCCGCCGCGGGGCGGCATCGCAACGTTTGTCGTGTTCATGGGGTCGCTGGGGAGTCGGCCACGCTTGACGAATCGAAGCAGATTCTTGTCGTCAGTGCTGGCGATGAATTCGCTGGTCGTCATGTCCTTGCCAAGGCCGGGAAGGCCGCGCGCGTCCATGCCGTGGCACGACGCGCAGGTTCCCTCGAACAGGGCGCGCCCATCAGCCACCGCCGGGTTGCTCATCTTTGCGTCATAAACAATGGTTGGGTTCTGGAATGGCATCGCGACTTCGTTGTGAATGTCGCCTCGAGACGCCATGTCGATGAGCGTGAATCCCAGAAACATCGCGACGCCAATAAGGCAGAAGAAAAGCACGACGCGGTTGAGCCCCTTATCCCAAAGCAGGCCCATAAAAAGCGACGCAACGAGACTTGACTTCAAGATGGAGATAGCGATGGCGGCCCAAAGATTTCCTGATCCTCCCAGATGCACGTATTTCGCTGTGTAGACAGTGAGCGCCGTGAGCGCAATGAGCGCAATCAGCGTCCAGACGAGCGTGCTCAAACGCGCGACATGATGGTTGTGCGCCGCTGGGTGGCTGTCAGGCATGGGCTGGTGGCTCCTTTGGGCTGTCGTCAGTGACGCAGGGGCGTCGTCGTTGCGCGTTGATCGGAATGCGCTGCTGCTGGCCCTGGCTTCCCCGAGGAAGTGTGATGGTCAATATATCCGAAGCAAGTTCTGCGTGTGGGTGCGCGGCGCAGTCGGCGCCTGGTAGTGGAATAACGATGCGCAGCGCGCCAGGCGCCTGAGGCGCTGCGTCGTTCGCGCTCGACGTAATAAAGACACCCCGCTCGTCAATAAAGACATCGAGCGAATCGACCGCAACGCCGTGCGCGTCGATGCGGATGACCGTGGCGTCTGGAAACAGTTCAACGTCCCACGGGCGCCCGTCCGCTATTCGCGCGGGGTCGTCGGACCACTGCGCCAGCGCGCGTGGTGATTGCGGCTGGCTGGCCTCAGGTAGACCAGACTCACGTAGTTTGTGTTCACGGTCGCGCATTTCGGGCGTTCGTCCTTCGCCTTAAACGAGGCAGAAACATGATCGAGCGCACCAAGGACGCCGGCAATCGGGAAACGACCCGATTCCTCCGGCGCGCGTGCAGGGGTGGACTCGTACACTGCCTGCGAGAACGCGTCTCATGACGACGATCTGGGAACGCCATGCGCCAGCAGGCAGTGATATGGATGAACACGTAGCTGAGAATTCGCGCGCCGACACCAGCCCTGAGGCAGCGGTCAGTCGCGCAGACTATCCCGAAGCGCGCTTGCGGGCGATTCTCGCTGCGGCGCTTGATCCGATCGTCACGATCGACGCGCATGGCGTCATTCATTCTGCAAGCGATTCCGTGCTTCGGGTGTTCGGATGGACGCCCGAGGAGTTGGTCGGACGCAATGTTTCGGTCCTGATGCCCGAGCCGTATCACTCTGCGCACGACGGATATCTGGCGAAATACCGACAAACAGGTGAGACGGCGATTCTTGGAAATACGCGCGAATATGCGGGTGTGCGGCGCAATGGAGAGGTGTTTCCCCTTGAGTTGTCTGTCTCCCGCGCGGATCCCGTTCCGGGAGAGCCGATCTTCATTGGCATTCTGCGCGATGTTTCCGACCGCAAGCGCATCGAGCGGCAACTTCAACAGCACCAGCGGCAACTGGAGGAACTGGTGACGGAGCGCACGCAGGCGCTGCGCCAGTCGCAGCAGCAACTGCGTGTCTCGGACCGCTTCGCAACGATTGGCACACTTGCAGCGGGTCTCGGTCACGACATGAGCAATGTGCTCCTCCCGGTGTTCTGTCGTTTGGACGCCATGGAGAGCGTGGATCTGCCCGACTCCGCCCGTGAAGGCGTGGGCGCCGTTCGCGAGTCGATGGAGTACCTGCGTCAGATCACCAATGCGCTGCGTCTGCTTACGCTTGATCCTTCACAACAAGGGGATGAAGACGCGACAGTCGTCGCAGATTGGTGGAGCCAGGTGGGATCGCTGCTGGCGCGGGCGGCGCCTCGCACAGTCCGAGTCTGGCTTGAAGCAGATGACGATCTGCCGCCCGTCGCCATGGCGCCGCACCAATTGACGCAGGCCATGCTCAACCTCATTGTGAACGCGGGCGAAGCAATCGAAGGGGCTGGTTTGATCAAGATCGAAGCTGGTCGACGCGACGATGATGTCGTCGATGTCGTGGTCTCGGACACGGGGCGGGGGATGGATGCCCAGACGCTGCACCGGGCGTGCGATCCGTTTTTTACGACGAAAACACGGGGTGTTTCGACGGGGCTTGGTTTGGCGATTGTCCATGGGGTGGTGCGTGGCGCCGGGGGGACGCTTCGTATTGAATCCGAGCCAGGCAAGGGGACCATCATCTGCATGACGCTGCCAATTGCGGACTCGCCTATCGGTGGCGCCAGCGCCCAGACAGCGGCGGTGGATGTGCATGACGGGCGCGTGGCGGCGTTTCTCAATGCGCTGCTCGTGTCGCTTGGTGTAGAGGTTGCTCAGAGCGGCGCTGGCGGGCTGCCTGCTGCGGACCTGTGGGTGCTGGAAGGCGACGATGAAGATGCATTCACAAACGCCCGCAGGTTTCTGCGCGTGAAACAAGGCAGAGCCATTGTCGCGCAGCTCGACGAGGATGGCGCCAAGGCGGATCGGTGGCGCGAGATCGGCGCAAGCGTGTGCGTCAGGAGCGCAGGCGTGAAGTCGTTGCGTTTGGCGGTGCTTCGCGCCGCCAAGGGAACAGCCAAGGAGAATATTTCGTGAGTTCGCAGCGACAAATCCGTGTACTTTGTGTGGATGATCATGCGTTTCTCGTTGAAGGGCTCAAAGCCAGGCTGGAGCTCGAACGTGACATTACGTTTGTGGGTCGGCTGCCTTCGGCGCTGGGTCTTGCGGACGCTGCTGAGAAGCTGCACGCGGACGTGGTTTTGCTGGACATTGAAATGCCCGGTCCGGATCCGTTTGCATCGCTTGCTGATCTGGTGCGCGCGCGTCCGAAGACGAAGACGATCATCCTCAGCGCACATATTCGTGACCACTACATTGACGAAGCGGTTGAAGCAGGCGCGTGGGGGTATTTCTCCAAGGGTGATTCGCCTGACGCGCTTGTCGACGCGATCCGCAAGGTGACAACCGGCGAGTTTGTCCTTGGTGGCGAGGTGCGCAAACGCCAGCAATTGGGACGCGACGGCGCCTCGCGGGGACAAGTGGGCGTCAAGTCAAGGCTGTCAATGCTCACGCCGCGGGAGCGCGAGGTGCTCAGGCTTATCGGTGAAGGCAAGAGCAGAAGCCAGATAGCGCAGACCCTGCACCGCAGCCCCAAGACTATCGACGCGCACCGCGAGGCGATCATGCGCAAACTTGACATTCACGACAGGGGAGAATTGGTGCGGTTCGCAATACGTGAAGGCGTGGCGGAAGTGTGAACTGCTCGAAGCGCCGCCCATGGAGCAGCATCTCCCTTCCGGTGGCGCAGCGCTTCGAACCAGGCGGGACGGCGTGCGTGGTGCGGAAGCCAACCCGTCAGCCGCTACAATGCGTGTTCGCAATGCGGGCGTAGCTCAATTGGTAGAGCGTCAGCCTTCCAAGCTGAATGTCGAGGGTTCGAATCCCTTCGCCCGCTTTCGACTTATGCCCCGACGTAGTCGCACGTTGTGACGATTCGTCGAGTAGCGATGGATCGGCTAGGGCCGCTGGGCCGCATAGCGCTTGTGTGTTCAGGCGGCGCTGTGACGCCGGGAACATCCTTTATCAGAGTGATATTTAGCGGCGCCTGCAGGCGTCAGTTTGTGCGCGTCGCGTCTGTCTGCGAAGTCTTGCGATCACGAATGAGCGACTGAAATCGCTCGGCAGAGGCGCGTTTTGCGCCGACGAGTTCATCCACCTGCGCATCTGCGTGATAGCTCGACCTGACGAGCGGGCCCGACTCGACGACCTTGAAGCCGCGGGCCAGCCCCTGTTCGCGATAGCGCGCAAATGTCTCGGGAGTGACGAAGCGCGCGATGGGCAGATGGTTGGGTGTGGGTTGCAAGTACTGGCCGATCGTGAGGATGTCGGTTTCCGCAGCGTGCTGCACGTCGCTCATCAGGTCGAGCACCTCGTCGTCGCGTTCGCCTATACCCACCATAACACCAGTTTTGGTGACAAGGCCCTGCTCTTTGCAGCGGCGCAATAACGCAAGCGATCGGTCGAACTTTGCGCTAGGGCGCACCGCGGGATACATCCTGGGGACAGTTTCGAGGTTGTGATTGAGGATCTCGGGTCTGGCGTCGATCACCACCTGCAGCGCTTCCCAGTTTCCCTCCAGGTCGGGGATCAGCACTTCGATGGACATGTCCGGACAGGCGTCGCGTGTGCGCACGATGGTTTCCGCCCAGATCGCAGCCCCGCCATCGGCAAGCTCATCGCGGTTGACGCTGGTGATGACGACATGCTTGAGCCCCATGAGGGCAAGGGACTGCGCGACTCTACGTGGCTCGTCCTTGTCAAGCGCCGCTGGCCTGCCGGTCTTGACGTTGCAAAAGCCGCAGGCGCGCGTGCAGGTGTCACCCAGAATCATGATGGTGGCGACGCCTCGAGCCCAGCATTCGCCCATATTTGGGCACCTGGCTTCCTCGCAGACGGTGTTGAGTTGGTGCTCCTGCATGATGTTGTGCAGTCGCAGGTAGCCCGGACCGCCCGGAACCTGGGCGCGGATCCAGCTTGGTTTGCGCTTGCTGGCGAGCGTCAATTTGTCGCCCGCGTCGTTGTCGAGCACCCGGTCCGACAGGCTCAGCAGGGGCTTGTCGAGTCTCTTGATGGGATCTCCACCTACGGGCCGTGGATGCCGTTCAAGCGTCTTTCGCAGCGTCGAGGTTTCCTTGGAGTTGCCTGGCACTGGTGTTCGGTCATCCTTATTGATCGCAGTCGCGGGTGGCGAGAAACCGGAGAGCGCTGATCGCACCATCGGCCCGCCCATGTTTCAAGAATAGGAGGGCTGACTATCCAGGAGTGGAGAGAGATTGGACGCTGCCGTCGAACCACGCGCCGAACAGGCCGTACAACGTTTCGATCACCCGGGAGCGGGAGCCGGTGGTGTCTGGTGGGGGGTCTGGTGGGTGCCCCGTTGGTGTCTGGCGATGTGACTTTGCGATCGCGCGAGCAATCCCATAATCCGGTTCAACCCGGGGGGGAGAGACGGTCGATCACCTCGTGTGGGCCTGTGACGCTGGCTTCGCAGACGCCACTGGTTGGCGGCGCGTTGCAGGCGCCGCTAACGTTGCGATCGCGCACGGTGGAGCAGGTGGTGGGGTCAGCACGAGATACAGCGTTGAGATTCGGGGTACGACAAAGCGGCCCACAGAATGAGAAGGGTGGCAGGTGAGCGATTCGCCGATCAGCAGGATCTCCATAAGGAGCGCTCGAGCAGCACGCCCGGCGACAGGGCTGGCTGTCGGGTGCGTTGCGCTTGCAATGGTTGGATGCGAAGCCGACTCGTTCCTCGACCCGAGCGTCATCGGCAGGTGGGAATACACGCCCACTGTTGTGCCCATTCTCGAACGTATTGACATAATCGAGCCTGACACCGGTTCATTCGTCGAGACATCGCCTCCAACGAAAGACGATCTCATCCCGGAAGCGGTGGCATACGAGGTCGGTCCAGGCGACCTGATCTCGATCGAGATCTTCGATCTTATTCAACCCGACGTCCCCTCCCAGTTCGACCGAGTCGTTGACGCGACAGGCGCCGTCGATCTGCCCCAGGTAGGCCGAGTCGTTGTGCAGGGATTGACGCTTGACGAAATCCGCGAAGCGATCCGCAAACAGCTTCGAGACGGCGGAATTATTGCTGACGCGCTTGTTTCGGTGCAACTCACAGGCCCGCGCAAATTGTCATTCAAGATTTATGGCGCCATCTCACAGCCAGGGCGATTTCTCATCGCGGAGCCGAACTACCGCCTGCTCGACGCAATTACCGAGGGGGGCGGCGTTTCCCCCATCATCAAGAGCATCCGCGTCATTCGCCAAGTGCCTCTCGCGGAAGCCGTCCGTGGGACGCCCACTCAGCAGCCAGGCGCCACGGAAAGTAGGCAAGAAGACAAGGGTACGGACCTGATTGACCTCATCGAGCAACTCTCGAAGCCCGACCAGAAGCAGCCAGAACAGCCTCCCGCCAAGCCACCCGTGCCAGATGGCGAACCAGGTGGCGCTAATCCTTCACCAGCCTTGTTCGCGAGCGCCGATGGTAATCGCGGCGCCGCCACAGCAAACGATCAACCGGAAACGACGAAACCAGAGAATTCGGAGAATCCACCGCCACAGCAGCAACCACCCGCGATAGACCTGATCGATTTGCAGCCCGCTGCCAGCCCACAGGGGAATCAGCCCGGCGACGGATTCAATGATGAGTCGCAGGGTGCGTGGATGTTCCTCAACGGCAAGTGGGTCCGTGTCGTCAAGAATGGCCAATCTCTGCCTGCTGCAACTGGTCAGCAACCCGAGTCGACGACCGGGGGTTCTCAATCGCTCGAGCCCGCCGCTGACGTGGAAGACCTCGTCACGCAGCGAGTGATCGAGATTCCCACGCGCCCGCTTCTTGCAGGCGCAGCTCGCTTCAACATCGTGATTCGGCCTGGGGACATCATTTATGTTCCGCCTCCACCAGCGGGGAATATCTATGTCGCAGGGCCTGGAATCGCTCGTCCGGGCACGTACAACCTGCCTCCAAGCGGAAAAATCACCCTCACGAAAGCGATTGTGGCTGCGGGCGGACTGTCGCCCATCGGCATACCCGAGCGCGTGGATCTGACCCGCATGGTGGGCGACGCGCAGCAGGCGACGATTCGTCTCAACCTGCGAGCGATCATGCAGGGCACGCAGCCTGACGTTTTTCTCAAGCCCGACGACGTCATCAATGTGGGCACCAATTTCTGGGCCCAACCCCTTGCTGTCATTCGAAATGGCTTCCGCGCCTCCTACGGTTTTGGCTTTCTGCTCGATCGCAACTTCGGCAACGACGTGTTTGGCGCCCCACCAAGCAATGTTGGCAATCCGAATCAATAATGACGGGCCTCAGCCGTTTTGTTGTCTTCGTTCAGAGATACAAACGCTGCGAGACCGAACAAGTCGCCAATGCTCGCGTATCTATTACAGGTCCGGCAGCGCGTGGTGGGGGCGCCTCGCATGTTGGCCAAGCACGGATTTGATCCAAGGGCGCTGCATACGCTCGCACGCTGTTTGGTGTTGAAGTCGCCCTCACAGGTTATTGCATGAGTCAGATTTCCTCCGATACACGCCTCGCATCGAGCCTCGCCAGGACGCAGCGACCGCTGGGGTTTTCCGCTGTGTCGCTCGCAGCGACCGCGGCTTTAGCGATCGCATTCTTTTCACTCTTCTACCGCTGGTTTCTGGTGCAAAACCGATGGAGCTACACCGCGCCGGATGATTGGGGGCACGCCTACATTGTGCCGCTCATCAGCGGATACGCCATTTGGAAACAGCGCGACGTTCTCGCGCTCCTGAGGCCCATCGTGTTCTGGCCAGGCGTCTTGCTGCTTTTTCTGGGTGTTGCATGTTACTTTTACTTCGCAACAGGCCTCACCAACCACATGCTGCAGGGCTGGTCGGTCGTGCTCACGATTTATGGTCTCACAGCGCTGCTTCTTGGCCCGCAAATCACCAGGCGCCTGACGTTTCCAATTGCGTATCTGCTCTTTGCGGTGACAATCTCCGAGCGGTACATGCTCGACATCACGTTCGGGTTGCAGCTCATCGCGTCCAAGGGCGCATGGATCGCGCTCAACGCCATCGGCCTGCCCACTGACCTTGCGGGCAACGTGCTCTCGATCACCGCAAGCGACGGGCATGTGATCCCCCTTGAAGTCGCCAAGGCCTGTTCTGGCATGCGCACCGTCGTCGCGTTTTACGCGCTTGGGACTGCAGTGGCGTTCTTGTCGTGTAGGCAGTGGTGGCAACGGGTCGCGCTGCTTCTGCTCGCTGGTCCAATCGCCGTTTTCATCAACGTGCTCCGTGTCGCAAGCCTGGGCGTTGTGAGCGTGACGAACCCCAATTTGGCGCAGGGTGAAACACATATTTTCATTGGTGTGCTTTGGCTCGTGCCAGCCCTTGGTGTATTTCTTGCAGTCGTATGGGCGCTCAAGCGGATTGGCGGCGAGTCGACCAGTGGAGCGCCATCGTGAGCCACGATCGTCTGGAACGCAGAGTCGCCTTTGCCGTTGCGCTTGCTGTGTTGTTCATCGCAGCCACGGGGTTTTCCACCGTATTGCGCGCCGCGCGCATACGTTTGACAAAACTCCCCATCCATCCAGCGTCCGGGCTCACGCTGCCATCGTTGCCCTCGAAGACAGACCACTGGGAACGCTACGGACCCGAACGGCCTCCCCTGCCCGCTGATGTTCTCGAGCAGCTTGGCACCGAGAACTACATGGCCAGGCAATACGTCCAGCGAAATCTTGAGAAGAGCGACCCACGGGTCAGGCTTGAACTCCATTGTGCGTATTACACGGGCACAATCGACACCGTCCCGCATATTCCCGAACGCTGTTTCGTGGGTGGCGGACTCGCGCGCACCGCTGGTCCTTTCATGATCCGGCTTCCTCTGGACATGACGAGGCTGTCGCTTGATCCGAACGTCGATTCTGCGACGCATGGCGGTGCGATCCTGCGGGCCCGCACACGAGATGGCAAGCGTGTGCGCATGCCTCGTGGCGTCGAAGATCTGCATATGCGTGTCACTTCGTTCGTCGATCCCACCGGGCACACGGTGTTCAGCGGCTACTTTTTCATCGCCAATGGAGGCGTTGTCGCGTCGGCGGATCGGGTGCGCGAGCTGGCGTTTCGCTTGAGCGACACCTATGCTTACTACGCAAAAGTGCAGATCACCAGTTCCGACGTGCACAGTCCGGAGGAACTTGCGCAATACGCTGCGAATCTTCTTGACGACATGCTCCCCTTCATCATGCTTCGTCTGCCAGATTGGATAGACGTTGAAGATGGCCGATATTCGCAACAAGCGAAAACCAATAAGAACGCTGCATAAACACCCGCTTTATTGCGGCGAGAGTTAAGGGACCACTGCAATGGCAAAGAAAGTCAACACGCGTTTCGTGATTGGATTGGCAGTTGCGATCACGGCGCTCGCCGCTGGCGTCGGCTTCGTCGGATGGAAGGCCATCACCAAGTCAGGCGATGACTACATCAAACTTGGCGACGCCAGGACTGCTGAGGGCGATTACGAAGAAGCGGCAAAAATGTACGCACGCGCTGTCAACCACGAGCAGACCAATGTGGCGTGGATCGAGAAGTGGGATGATGCGCTTCGGCAGACGACGCCCGAAAGTGTGACTGTGTACCTCGATCGCTACAAGCAACATCAGGACATTCTCCGGTCGCTTGCTGCAATTGAAATCACAAATCCCAAGCGTTATGAAGACAGTCTGCAGGAAACATATAGGCAGACAGAGGCGCTGCCTGGCACCGCAAGCTGGCAGCAGATCGAGTTCGCAAGTGATAGCGCCATCGAAACGCTTGGCGGCGCTGATGCGCCAGCGGCGCAGACGCTTCGTCGGTATCGCGGCTTCGCTGGCCTGGCGCTCATGGATGCGCTTGATCGTTCTCAGGTAAAGCGTGACCAAGCGCTCGCGGATCTCAAGGCTGCCTACGCAGCGGACGCAACGGATGTCGAAAGCGGCGTTGGCGTTTTTCGCTATTACATCGCCCAGTGGCGTATGCACCTGCGTCAGCGTCATGCTGAACTTGCGAAGCGAGCATGGAAGACTTCCCGAGACATTATGAAGGATCTCCTGGCCGTCCATGGCGAAGATCCTCGCGTTCTATATCAAGATATTCGCGCAAAGCTCCAGTACGCCACCAGTGTCCCCACAACACCGGCGGAACGCCAGACAGCGGTCAAGGCGCTCGCAACCGAGGAGAAGCCGCTCGTTGATCTTCTGCTTTCGTTGCCACCCGAACAGATTCCTTCTGAAGTCGCAGATCGTTCTGTTGTTTTGCACTCACAGATTCGAGGTTCCGAAGCCGAGGCAATTAATCATCAAATCGTTGACAGGCTCTTAGCCGCGCGTCCAAATGACGACCGTCTGCTGCTCGCAAAAGGCGTAATGTTTGCGGGTGAAACAAAGCTTGATGAAGCATATGCGACATTTCAGAAAGTCGCCGATGCTCCAACGCCGACAATCAGCCTGGAAGGCGCGCTCCTCATCGAACGCCGGCCTCGGGCGCTGATGTATATGGCGGAGACCGCTTTGGCGAAATGGTCCACGTTGAGCGACGGAGAAGAGAAGGACAACGCTTGGCGTCAAGCAAAGGATGCGCGTGCGAGGCTCGTCGCATTGATGCCCGGTGGCGAATCCGCGCCGCCTGTGCTGCAGGTCGATGGCAAGATTGCCTACGCCCAGCAGAAATTCGCTGTCGCTTCGCAGAAATTCATGCAGCTTGACGGTTTGACCAGTTCTCATGACCCGGAAATTCTCCGCATTCTCATTCAATCGCTCATGCGCCAGGATCAGATTGGAGCCGCTCGCGAAAAGCTCGCTCAACTTATTGAGCTCGCGCCAGCGAATGTCTCAGCAATGTTGCAGGCTGCTGACATCGACCTCCAGCTAAGAAACGTTGAAAGCGCCCAGAAACTGCTCGAACGAGTGCTGGCGCTTGATCCGGAAAATGAGAAAGCCAATCGGCAATACGCAGCGATTCAGGCCTCCACAAAGGGCGCGCAGACTGACGATCCAGTTGTCAATGCGCTCGTCGAAGTGACGCAGATGCGCAACCAGCCCGACGTTGGCGTTCCGGAGCTCATTGCGAAAACACAGGAAATCGCTTCCAAATTCCCCGACGACATTCGCCCAAGGCTTGTATTGATCCGATTCGCCGCGGAGCAAGGCGACATGCCCGCAATCGCCCGTTTCGTGGATGACGCGCTGCAGCGATTTCCATCAGACACTCGCTTGCAGGAGATCAAAGCGCGGCTGACAACACAGGACCCGCTCGCGTTTGCAATTCAGGAAACGGAGAAATCAGGCGCTTCGCCCGCTTCGAAAGAGGTGCGCAAGTACATGATTTACACACAATTCCAGAAACCGGATGAAGCAGCACAGGCGCTCCAGCGTGCGATCGCTCTTGACCCCGACGATGCAGCCGTGATCGAAGCCCAGTTCCTCAGCGCCATGTCCGACGGACGGATAGAAGACGCCCGCGCCCTTGCCGCGCGAGCCGCCAACCTCAATCTCGATGGTGTGGATGGATTGCTGTACGAAGCGCGCATTGAGCTTCGTGAAGGGCGCAATGACGCTGCCGTCGGCGTCATCCAACAGGCGATCGAGCGGGCGCCGCTTTCCGCTATCGCGCATCGGCTTCTCGGCCAGGCGCTGTTTCAGACAGGGCGGGTTGCAGAGGCGGTCGACGCCTTCGCGCGCGCTGTTGAATATCGCCCGAATGACACAACCGCAGTTCGCGCATACATGCAGGCGCTGATGCAGGTGGGCCGATCGCGCGAAGCGCTCGACGTCGCGCGCAAGACCATCTCGCTCACCCGCCTGGACCGTCAGCTCAATGAACAATGGTTGCTGCTCGAAGAACTCGTAGGAAATGCAGACGTCGCGATTCGCGAGCGACAGGGGATGCTGCAGCGCAACGCGAAGGATCGGAACAACATCTTCGCGCTCATTCGCCTCCTTTTGGCCAAAGAACAATGGGACGAAGCCGATCGACTTATCAAATTCGCAGTCGCCGACGGTGGCGTAGATCTCCCGTTGGCGTTGCTCGAAGCGCGCGCCAAGGCTTTGCGAGGCGATGTGACTGGCGGCGCCGCGATCATTCACGCGTTTATCGACACAATGCCTGAAAACCAACGCACCGCTGCGCCATATCTTGCGTTGGGTGAATTCCTGATTGCATTTGATGACGAAGCTGCGGGTCTAGAGGCGTACACAGAAGCGGCAAAGCACCAAAGTCCGGAGCGAATGGAGGCGGATCGCAGGCTTGGAGATTATCTTTTTGATCAGGGCCGATACGCGCAAGCAGTCGAACCGTACAAGCGCGTCATCGATGCGGGCGCGGATTCTGCTGGCCTTGAAGTCGCCATGCGTCTTGCGGAGACGCTGCTTCGACTTGAGCGCTGGGACGACGCCGGAGCGACGCTCACCAAGCTTGGCGATGCTGGCGCGACAAATTTTCGCATCCTCCTGCTGCGCGCCCAAGCGTCGAGCGGAAAAGGCGACACGAACAAGGCCCGGCAATTGCTTGACGCAGCGGTCGAAGCCGCGCCAAACAACGCCATTCCGTTCCTTCGTCGCGCGTTATTCAACGCGAGTGATTCAACCCAGTTCAATGATGTAATGGCGGACCTTGAGCAGGCGCTGGCGCTTGATCCAGCGTCCGTCGCAGCCAGACAGGTGCGAGCGGCGCTCTTTCTTCAGCGCGGGCGTATCGAAGACGCCATTGCTGAATACGCCGCTGGCGTCGAAGCGAATCCTGAATCTGAGGAGCTGCGCGTCGCGCTCATCAAGCAGTACACCTCCGCAGGGAGAACGGATGAGGCTGAAACCGCAGCAGAGGCCGCGGTCAGCGCCGATCCGGAAAATTCCCGTTGGCGAGTTGTTGCGGGAGACGTATACGCAGATGACGGCAAGTGGGACAAAGCGCTCGAGCATTTCCAGGCAGCGTTCCAACGTGACAAGAGCGTTGATGTGGCGGCTCGCCTGGCGGCGGCGCTCCTGAGCCAGGATTCTCCCAGCGCAGACGAAGTTATGAGCGTGCTCGAAGAGGAAGGGAGCACGGCGCAGGAGGACGGTAGACTGCTTGTCCTGCGCGCATGGGCGCTGCATGCGCTTGGCAAGCCCGATGAAGCCAAACAGACAGTCGTGCGCGCCCTGGCGAGCGCCCAAACATCCGCGGACCTGCGCGAATGGTTTCGCCGGTTGCCCAATATCATTGACAGCGGCGATCTGGTCTCGTTCATTAGCGCCCAGACGCCGCCCGAAGCAGTCAAGCCGCTCTACACAGCGCTTCGCGCCCAACTCCTTCTAGGCGACGCTTCGAAGCGCAGCGCCCTGCAAAGGGATCTGGAGGCCGCTGTCCAATCAGCCCAGGACCCTCTCAGCGTCACAGAAGTCAACAGGGCGCTTGGGATGATCCATTATTTTGAGGGCCGATATGCTGACGCTGCGGAGGCTTTCGCTCGTGGCGCCGCTGTCGCTACGAACGACGCTGATTTGAATAACAATCTTGCATACATACGTGTAAAATATTTGAATGACCCCAAAGGCGCACTCGCGCCTGCAGAACGAGCGGTGGAGCTGTCTCCCACAAACGGAGGTGTTCTCGACACGCTGGGATGGGTCTACCACCAGCTTGGGCGAGAGCAACAGGCGCGAGCGATCCTGAACAAGGCGCTGCAATATGCGAGAACGGACGAAGAGCGAACACCCGCCCTCTTGCATCTCGCAGAGGCATTGGTGTCAGGCGGTGAAGCCGCCGCTGCCCGCAGGCGAGCGGATGAAGCTGCGGACATCCTTCGCAAGTCACCGAGCCTGAATCAGGAGTACGAGAAGGATCTGCAATCGCTGATGGAGCGGCTGAATCAGGCCGACATCAGCCAATGACGATGGAGCCGGAATGGCGTTTCAAGGAAATGCAGTTGCATCAAGGCCGATAACCGGGAAACTGCTTGAATAAGCAGCACATGAACGCGGGGGCGTGAGCAAGCGACGGACATGGCGAATCCGACACCACCACGACCGATGGGCGGCCCGGGTATGCGGTCTTCGACCGCTGGGGTGAATAGCGCGCCAAACATAAGCAGCGTCAATGTTGCGATCGATCCGGTCAAGGTTATTCGCAGGCATCTGAGGCTATTCATCATTACTGGTGTGGTCGGCGTCGTGCTTGGCGTCGGTTCATTTGTGCTCCTTCGACGATTCGCTCCGCGGTATACAGCGATCGCCCAGTTTGAGTACATCGCGCAGATCCGCAGCGCCGACGACGTCGGCGACACTGGCGCCAATGACGAGATTGAGCGATTCATGAGCACGCAGGCCCACATTCTCACGCAAGATGAGGTGCTTCAGCTCGCCCTCACCGACCCGCGCATTCTCAATGACACAGACTGGGTGAAGCCATTCCTTAAAAATGGCAAGCTTAATGTAGATAAGGCGCTGCTAGAACTTAAGGACATCGTACACGCTAGGCCGTTGCCCGACACTGCTTTCGTCGAACTCCGGGTTGTCGCAAACACGCCCAAAGACGCTGCAAACATCGCAAATTCAATCCAATCTGTCTACATTCGGCAACAGGTAAACAAGACGCAGAGCTTCGCCAATGACGCTGTCGAGGCGATGAGCCGTCAGCAGAACACACTCCAGGAGGAACGCAAGGCGCTGCTGGATCGAATGGCCAAGTTAATGCGCGACAACAGCATCGAAAGCTGGGACGAACGGCTGGACACGCTGACAATGCGCCTGCAGGCGCTGAATCCGAAGTATGTGGAGCTTGGTGAGAACATCGCGCTGCTCTCGAAACAGCTATCGCAGTATGAAGATCAGCTCAACGCTCCTGGCGGCGCCACCTACCCGCAGGCGGTGCATGACGAAGTGGACGCTGACCCTATCATCATCTCACTGCGACAGGACATCGCGCAATCGGAAGCAGCCCTGAAGTCTTCGCGCAGACGATTTGGCGATAACCATAGGCTGGTTCTAAGGATTCAGCATGATATTCAGGCGAAGGGCGACCAACTGGCTTCGGAGCGCGAGCAACTGCTCGCGGAACGATTCGAACAGAAGGTGGAGGAATCCCGGGCGAGCCTTGAAATCCTGCAGAAAGCGGCTGACGTCATGCTCACGTCTATTGAAGAATTGCAAGAGAAAAAACAGGAAATTGCCAGGCTTCGCGAAGACTATTTTACGATGAAGGCGGAATCGGAGAAACTTGCGAAGCAGGGGGAAGATTACGGCAATCGCATTGCCGATGAACACGCGCGGAACGAACGAACCGCAAGCACGCGCATTCGAAATTCAGTCCAGGCGCCGACGCCTCAAGAGCCTTCGTTTCCTCGAATCAAAATTGTGGCGCCGGGAGTGACCATTCTCGTGGTTGGTCTTGTCGCAGGTGTGGTCTTCCTGCGCGAGCTGCTGGAGCAGCGGGTGCGCGGCCCAGCGGATCTGAAGACAATTTCCCGGGCCAGAGCGCTGGGCGTCATTCCTGACATGAATGAGGATCTGGCCAACCCGGAACATTTTGAACTCGCCTCCCTTGATCAGGCAAGCGGCACGATTGCGGAATCCATTCGTCAACTGCGCGCAACGATGGTCAAGGCCTGTGAGCAAGCGCGGCATAAGACGATTCTTTTCGTCAGCGGCATGCCCGGGTCCGGCTCAACGAGCATTATCACAAATCTCGCATCGAGTCTGGCGCTCGCGGAGCGAAGGACGCTCATCATTGACGCCAATTTCCGCAGGGCGCGCATGCACGAGGTTTTTGGCTTGCCTGCAACGCCGGGGCTTGGTGAAGTGCTGGCGGACGACGTATCGCTCGAGGATGGCGTGCACGCGACAGATTCGCCGGGGCTTGACGTGCTGCCCGCAGGCGCCGAACAAACCCGCGTGTCAGAACGGTTGACGACAAACGCTGTCTCTCGCGTTCTGAGCCAAGCGCGTGAGGTGTACGACATCGTGCTGATCGACGTTGCGCCCGCCATGATTTCGAGCGACGCTTTTGCGTTGGCGAACAGATGCGACGCTGTTGTGCTTGTTATTCGTGCGATGGGTGAAAAACGGGGTCTCATCGCCCGGTTGCTTAACCAATTCAACGAGACGGACGCCCAATCGCTCGGCGTTGTTGTCAACCGCGTTGTTTCGTCAGCGGGTGGGTATCTGAAGGCCAATTATCGCGTGCTCCATGAATACCAAAACGGCTCGACGGCTCCTGTCGCTGACGCCAGCGCCCAATCAGCGCCAGCAAGGGTCAATGGCGAAGCGTCCAAGGCCGGTCGATCGCTGCAGCGCGCCTCCAGAAAGCGGGCGTCGAGCGCAAGAGATGGCGACCATGCAGAGCCACGAGATTTCGATCGCTGATATGTTCAGTCGATGCTGGCGACGTCCAACACCCATGCGCGTCCGACATGGACCCAGTCTTGCGGGCTGCGGCGGAATAGGAATCGCTGCCAATTGGTGATGTCGCTATGACGATTCGAGCCGAAACTCTGCTCACGCCGCGGGCGACATTGGATGCGATGATGCCCGCAATTGCGGGTAGCGGCATGCTCGACGCAGCGGCGCCTTCGCAGGGGAGCGCATCATCATCCTTGCTTGGCGCTGGCGCACAATCATTAACTCGGCTTGACGTCTTCAATGGCTATCTGGGCGCATTTATCGCTGCGTTTGTCGTGACGCTCGTTGCGACGCCCGTCATGCGGTGGTTGGCGACCACCAATGGCGTCGTCGATATTCCGGAAAATGATCGCAAGATCCATCGTGCGCCCGTCGCGTATCTCGGCGGCGTCGCAGTCTATCTCGGCCTGCTTGCTGCGATCGCGTACGCCACGATCGCGCCGCGATTCCCTGCTATTTTTCTCTTTGAGCCGCACCACAGCGAGCTTGCTCAGCGGCAGAGCTCCCTGTTTGTTGTTCTTGCGGGCATGACAGCCGTGATGCTTGCGGGCCTGCTTGACGACGTGATTGGTGTGAGTCCACGTGTCAAGATTGCGGGCTTGCTATTCGCCGCTGCGTTCCTGGCGTTTGCAGATATTGGTGTGCGCGTGGCGCAAGGCGTGCTGGGGCCGATCGGTTCGTTTGTGGGCAACCCTGAACTGGCGTGGGATGTCGTGCTTCCATTCATCGGGCTATCCGTGCACGTTGATCTTATCTACTGGGCGGGGACCGTCATTATTGCGCTCTTTGTGCTCGGGGCGTGCAACGCCAGCAATCTGCTCGATGGCCTAGATGGACTGCTTACTGGCGTGACGTCCATTGCGTCCGCGGGGCTGCTTGTTGTCGCACTCGGGCTTGCGGTTGTCGATGATGGTCCGCTTGACAGCGCGCGGGTGGTGCTTTGCATGGGACTGCTTGGCGCGACGCTCGGATTCCTGCCATTCAATTTCAAACCCGCCACCATCTTTCTAGGCGATGCAGGCTCGCTGCTGCTTGGCTTCGTGACGATTGTCATCGTGCTCAGCCTTGGCGACACGGGCAAGACATTTTTTGTCGTTGCGGGACTGCTGATTTACGCGCTGCCGATCATTGACACGAGCCTGGCGATCGTGCGCAGAAGACTTTCCCATCAGCCGATATTTTCTGCGGACAATCACCACCTGCACCACATGCTTGAGCGACGTCTGGGCGTCGTTGGCGCCGTGTTCAGTCTGTATGGCATCGGTGTGGCGTTCGCTGTGCTGGGGGTGCTCACCAGCCTTGGGCGGGCGCGCATCTCCTACGCAATTGCCCTTGTTCTGGCTTCATACATCGCTGTGACCGCGGTCAAGATGGCGCGCAAGAGGTTGCGCGAAGAACGCGATCCGGCAGCTCTGACGAAGAGCGATCATCCCGTGGGTCCACCTGCGAACGGCGCGAAGGGCGCAGCCAGCTTCGCCTCGCGCGCCAGCGCAGACCAGCCGCAGCCCAAAGACCGAGATCCGGCAGCGCCCAGACTCATATAGAGGCTGCTTGCAGATGCTGCGGTTCATCTGGTGGGCTTGCTCACCGGAGCTGTTCCAGATGTGGCCTGTTCCAGCGAAGCCTTGCCTTGTCACATGCGCCGCAGCGCGCCGGGGGCGACACCCACACTACAGTTGACGGACGCGCACACATTCCTCGAGTGCGAAACGACCGGGAGTGACAGCAATGGCTGAGCGAAGCATCGACGAGTTCCGCGCCCGGCGCGCTGCGGACAACGAACGCGTATTGGCGACTGACCATCTTGGCGTCAAGCGCTTCTTCAACCTGGACACCGCTGCCTACCGCGACGCCACCGACAAAGGCGGGCTGCCCGCAGCGACGAAGGAGCTGCTCGGACTGGTTGCGTCGCTCACGCTCCGATGCAATGACTGCGTTGACTACCACATGGAGCGTTGCGTCGATGCTGGCTTCGCCGCCTCTGAGATCGAAGACGCGCTGCACATCGGGCTCATCGTTGGTGGATCGATCGTCATTCCTCATCTTCGCCACGCCTACCGCAGCCTCGACGCCCTTGTCGAGGCCCGAGGCGAGGCGCCCGAATCGCCCTGACAACCACCTCCAACCAACTGGCCTTGTGGGGCTACAGCGGGTAAGATGACGCGATTGTTCGCAGACCCGGTGCGCCCGCGTGATCGGGCGGGAAGGATGCTGGAGCGTATGGGCAGTGGATCGAATCATGCGTGCTGAGTGCGGACGGGCTCTGGCCGTCCGTGCGCCGCACGTGGGTCCTGCGGGCTCATGGACGCAGTGGGCGAGAATGAGCGCATTTTCGCCCGGAGGCTTGGCGATGACCTGAACGGTTTCACAGGTCGTCTTGAGGACGCTCGGTGGCTGCATTGGCGCAGCGCCCATTCGTCCTTCGCGGGCCACGGGCGTTCAGGAACGTTCGTGGTCGCATTATTTTTGGCAAGCGGCCCGTGGCGAGTGATGGTTGACTGAGGAATATTGCATGAACACACAGGAAATGCTGCGCATCATTGACTCGATCGCGCGAGACAGAAATGTCGATCGCGATGTGCTGCTGACGGATCTTGAATCCGCGATGGTGGCTGCGGCGCGCAAGCACTACAACACGCTTGACACGGATGAGTTTGCGTGCCATGTGGATCGTCTCACCGGCGAGATCATCTTGACCCGCCATGACGAGCCGCTTGATCTGCCGCCTGAGACTTTTGGCAGGATCGCTGCACAAACCTTCAAGCAGGTGATGATCCAGAAATTTCGTGAGGACGAACGGTCCAGTATTTATGAGGATTTTTCCAAGCGCGTTGGTGAAGTCGTCACGGGAACATCGCAGCGCTACGAAGGCGGCGCCATCGTCGTCCAGATCGATCGCGCAGAAGCCTTCATGCCCCGGTCCGAGCAGATTCCAGGTGAGCAGTTCCAGCCTGGCGACCGCGTTCGCTGTCTGATCCTCGATGTGCGCGACACGGGCAATCAAGTGAAAATTGTGCTGTCCCGGTCGAGTCCCGAGTTCATCAAGAAGCTCTTCGCTGTCGAAGTGCCCGAGGTTTCAGAGCGCGTCATTGAAATCAAGGCGATCGCGCGTGAAGCTGGGCACCGCACAAAGGTGGCGGTTTCATCGATCGACTCCAAGGTTGACGCGGTGGGCGCATGCGTTGGCGTTCGCGGTTCGCGCATCCGCAACATCGTGGATGAGCTCAACGGCGAAAAAATTGATATTGTTCGTTGGAATGAATCCAGCCAGGTGCTCATTCAGAACGCTCTCAAGCCAGCCCTTGTCTCCGAGGTGTCGCTGTGTTTCGAGCTCGGGCGCGCGACCGTTGTTGTCCCGGAAGACCAACTCTCCTTGGCGATTGGCAAACGCGGGCAGAACGTCCGGCTCGCAGCCAAGCTCACAGGCTGGGATGTCGACATTCTGACGCCTGTCGAGTTCAATCGCGGGCTTGAGGTTATGGCGCAGACGCTTGAGCCTGTCGAAGGCGTCACGGAGGAGATGCTCGATCGCCTCGCTGCGATGGGCGCCGTGAGCGTGTTCGATGTTGAGGAGATTGGCGTCGAGGTGCTCTCGCAGGAACTTGAATGCGAGCCCGAGGTTGCTGAGCGCATGATCACCATCGCTTCTGAAAAAGCCAAGATCGTCGCTGTGCAACAGCAGAAGGAAAAAGAAGAGTCGGATCGCCGGCGCGCCGAAGAGCATGCCTTTGCTGATCGCTTGCGCACAGGCGAAGGATTTCCTGCCAGTGACGACGTCGTTGTCTTAGAGGGCGGGGACGAAGGTGCAGCGGGCGCGCCCGCTGGCGCCGCGAGCATGGATGGCGTCAGTACCGACTCAGCGGTCCAGCCGAAGGAAATTGACGTTGATCCCGATGTGTTCAATGCGCTTGCCAGTGATGAGTCTTCCAATCCGGAGGCGGAGCTCAGCGGGGCTGAGGTTGTGAATGAGTGGCCGCCAAAGGAAACCGCCGCTGCGGAAGATCAGCAGCGCGCGGGTGAGCCTGACTCTGGATACGACGCAACCGAAGCAACCAGCGCGCCATCGAGCAGTGAGTCAAATGAAGAGGACGCTGCGGAAATCGTTGATGCAGCAGTGCATGATGTAATCCGCAACGCAGCCCCACGCGAGAGCGCCGAAGCGCAAGCCGCGTCCGCTGCTGCGGAGGATGATCAGCAGGACTGAGTCAGGCGTGGTTCGCGTTTGAGCCTCACGTACGACGACAACCGTCGGAGGATCCATTGGCCAAGAGAATCTTCGAAATCGCGAAGGAGTTGGGTATCAAGTCCAAGGCAATCGTTGAAAAATGTAAAGCCGAGGACGTCCCCAGCGTCAACAACCACATGTCCAGCGTTTCCGCTGGGCTCGAGGCCACGATCCGCGAATGGTTTGAAGCAGGTAAAGGCGGGGTTGCGACCGCGATAGAGAGATCGACGCATGTCGACCTTGAGAAGGTGCGGGCCATTCCCCGCAGGCAGGCGCGCGCAAGGGCAAGGCCAAAAGGCGAGCAACCGGAACACGCGCCCGTTGCAGGCGCAGCTGGGCCCGTGACGCTGGCGCCGGTCGGCGAAGCGCCCGTGGAGTCGTCGGCGTCAGGTGTTTCGCCCGCTCCCAAAGCGGCTGAAGGAATGGCGACAGCGCCGCCTGATGACGCGCCCGAACCGACAACGCAACAGTCGACCGAGGATGAACATGCGCCAAGTGACGAGCACTCAGCAGCGACGCCCCAGCCCGAACGGACCGAGGCGCAGGTTGTCATGAACGTGCCTCAGCGGCCTAAGACGATCACGCCTGCTGGTCCAAAGCTCGAGACGCTCAAGCCTGCGCAACTTTCCGGTCCAAAGGTCGTGCGGATCGAAAAGCCCGACGCGCTCCCTGCTCGGCGAGCGCGCCGTCCGCTTGACCAGCCAACGATTCCCCACAGTCGCGGCCCGCGCGCAGGCGGCGGTGTGCCGGGTGGACCTCCAGCGGACACGGAAGGACGAGGCAAGTCCTCTCGGCGCAACAAACGAAGAGCGGGCGACACGCGCACGACCAGAGGCAAGAGCCCATCGCCAAACGCTGGCGAGGATTCGAGTAAGTGGCGTCAACAGGATCTCATCGAACGTGAAGAACGTCTCATGCGCGCGGGGGGCCTTCTTCGGCAGCGCCGCAGAGACATGAAGCAGAAGTCGCAGCGGATAGATGGGAATCGAGCGAATTCACTTTCGAAAACCGGCGGTGTTGTCAAGATCGCTGCGCCTTTCACCATCAAGGAGTTGTCCGCAACAACAGGCGTCAAAGCGTCAGAAGTCATCAAGAAACTCTTCATGCAGGGGGTGATGGCGACGGTGAACTCCGGCATCGACACGGAGTCCGCCCAGGCAATCATGCTTGAATTTGACATCCTTTTGGAGGCTGTGGAAGCCAAGAGCGCTGAAGATGTTGTCGTGGAGCAGTTTGACGCGAGAGAAGTCACCGACCAGCGTCTGCGAAATCCAATTGTCACAATTCTTGGTCACGTTGACCACGGCAAGACATCGCTGCTTGACCGCATCCGTCAGGCCACCGTGGCGGAGGGGGAAGCGGGAGGAATAACACAGGCGACCAGCGCATTTCGCGTGCCTGTGCACGTCAGTGATGAACAAAAGCAGATCGTCTTTCTCGACACGCCAGGGCACGAAGCCTTCACCGCCATGCGCGCTCGCGGCGCAAGGGTCACCGACATCGTCGTGCTCGTGGTCGCAGCGGATGACGGCGTCATGCCCCAGACGATCGAATCGATCAGCCACTCCAAGGCTGCAGGCGTGCCCATCATTGTCGCGCTCAACAAAATTGACAAAGCTGAGGCGACAGATCCAAATATCCAGAAAATTCTCGGTCAACTTGCGGAGCACAAGCTCAACCCCACAGAGTGGGGAGGCGACACGGAGGTCGTCCGCACCAGCGCTGCGACAGGCGAAGGCGTGCAGGACCTGCTCGAAGCGATTGACTTCCAGGCGCAGCTCAAGGAGTTCAAGGCCGATTTCGGCGGCGCGGCCCGAGGGGCTGTCATCGAATCCTCGCTCGTCGAGGGTCGTGGCTCTGTCGCGAACGTGCTTGTGCAGGAAGGCCATCTGAAAGTTGGAGATTTCATTGTCGCAGGGCGCGCCTTCGGCCGGGTGCGCGACATCACCAACGATCGTGGCGAGCGCATAGCAGAGGCGCTTCCTTCCGATCCTGTGCAGATTTCCGGTCTCGATGAAACACCAGACGCAGGCGACAAGTTCTACGTTGTTGATTCGCTCAAGAAGGCGCAGGACGCAGCGGAGCAGCGTCGCGAGCGCGACCGCGAACGCGATCTTTCCCAGCCCAGGGCCACGCTGGAATCCATCCTGAGTGACATGAAAGACAGCGAGACGAAAGAGTTGCTCGTCATCGTCAAGGCGGATGTGCAAGGCTCTGTAGAGACGCTGCAAAAAACCATCAGTGAGATTGGCAGCGATGAAGTTCGCGTGCGCGTGTTGCACACTGCGGTGGGCGGCGTGTCAGATTCGGATGTGCTGCTTGCCAGCGCATCGAACGCGATCATCACTGCATTCAACGTCATTCCATCGGCAAGCGCCCGAAGACTCGCAGAGTCGAAGGGTGTGGAGATCCGCGCTTACCAGATCATTTACGATATTATCGATGATCTCAAGCGCGCAGCGGAAACACTGCTTGCGCCGGAGATTCGACAGGAAGTTCTTGGTCACGCGGAGGTTCGCAAGGTTTTCCGCGTCTCCAAGATCGGCGTTGTCGCTGGGTGTTATGTCACCGACGGCGTCGTGGAGCGCAGCGCGATGATTCGCGTGACGCGTGGCGATGTCGTCATCGAGAACGACCGCGTCCTCGAGCAGCTCAAGCGCTTCAAGGACGACGCCAAGGAAGTGCGAAGCGGCCAGGAATGCGGCATGAAGATCGAAGGATACGACGACATCAAGGAAGGCGACATACTTGAGTGCTATCGCAAGATCGAAGTGAAGCGGACCATCTGAGCGTGCACAAGGCGCTGGCGCAGATGCGCACGCAACGATTGACGACGCAGACGAATGTTTGTTGGAGCGCTGCAATTTGAACTGCTCATAGCGGGCGCAGAGTCGATCAAGGACAAGCGCCGCGTCGTGCGATCGGTGCGCGACAGGCTGCACCAGAAACATCTGGTCTCCGTCGCTGAAGTCGGGTTGCTGGATCGCAAGGACGCTGCGCTGATGGGGCTCGCTGTCGTCGCGGGCGAAGAAAAGCGTGTGCACCTCGTGTTCGACCATGCGCTTGAGATGCTTTCCTCACTGCATGACGCGGAATTGGGCGAGCATGTGCGAGAGGTAGCGCCGATGGACTGGAGCGGCAAACTGGCGTGCGACAATCAGCCGCCACTCTGGACTGAGGACGAACGTCGCGCATGGGGCGAGATAACGCTTCGCGGGAGCGATCAATGACGGAGAACATCCGATCGCAGCGCGCCGCCTCGGCGATTCAGCGCTCGGTGCAGGAGTCGCTGGAAAAAGGCCTGAACGATCCGCGCGTTCGTGGCGTTGTGACCGTGACAGAGGTGCGCGTGTCGCCCGATCTGAAGCACGCAACCATTCTTGTGTCGATTTATCCTGAAACAGAGGAAGCATTGACCATGCACGGCCTTCGCAGCGCCGCCCGCCACATTCGCCACGCTGTGAGCGACAAGATTGGCCTGCCTAGAACACCTGAGTTTCAATTCAAGCTCGATCGCGGATTGAAGGCGCAAGCCGCCGTGCTTGACGCGCTTCAGCGTGAGGCTGCGGCGCGCGAACATGACGAGGCGGCGTCGACAGGCGACGCTTCAAACACAGAGGAAGGAGCAGGACGATGGTGACCGGCGCCGACGTTGACCAACTCCATGCGCTTCTCGCGCAGCTGCGGAATAAGTACGAGCCTTTTGCGCCTGTGGAGGCATCTGGTGATCCCATCGAGCAGTTTCTTTTCTCGCTGCTGCTCTGGGAGACGACCACTGCCAAGGCGCAACTCGCTTTACGCAGACTCCTTGAGACATTTGTCGATGTCAATGACATTCGTATTGCGATGCCCGAAGAAATCATAGAGTCGCTTGGCCCGCGTTATCCGCTCGTCGACGAGCGCGCATTGCGCATTCGGGCCGCGCTCAATGATATTTTTCGCAGAGAAGATCATGTGTCCCTGGAGCGCCTGCGCGAGTGCTCAAAGCGCGACGCTCGGCGATATCTCGACTCTATTGACGGCGCGCCGCAGTTCGTCGCCGCCCGTGTTTGTCTTGTTTCTCTGGGCGCTCATGCTGCTCCTCTTGACGGCAGGCTGCACGCGCTGCTTTCGGCCAGGAGCGTTCTTGATGCAAACCTCATGGTGGAAGAAGCGGGCGCCCAGCTTGAGCGGCGCATCCGGGCGGCTGACGCCCTCGATACATACCTTCTGTTGCAAGCGTGGAGCGACGCAAGTCCATCGCCCCGGCGCAGGCGCACAGAGCGCGTCGAAATCAAACGCACCACGGTCAGCGACGCGAGCGCAAGTCCTGCGTCCGCGTGACGACTGACTGCAGCGCGCCGGTGGCGCACCATGTGGACACGTATCCTTCTGCGCAAGGTGAAAGGCGATATGAATCAGCGACGAGCAGACAATCAAGCCAGGCGCGGCGCAGCGCCAGCGCTGCGCGTGTCCGTCATTGTCATAGCGATTGTGGGGTGTGCACTTGTTGGCTGCGCAGCGCAGCCTGCAGCGCGGGCCCAACAGGGGGGCCGCGCGACGGTTGACGCAGCGGTTCGATTCACAGCGCTCGAAAATGTAGAGCGCAAGCAAGAGCGCCAGCCTGATGCGCAGGCGCAGCAAGCGCCCGCGCCGCTTGGGGCTGCGGTAATCGCGCCTGCCTCTGCAGGGCTCGTAAACGGGCGCTCTGACGCTTCCCTGGCGACGTTAATTCATGATCTTGCTGGGCAATTCGACAGCCAGATCGGAGCGCCTCCACAGGACGTGGACGTTGACGCCGACCAGCGCAGCGACGCGATTCGTCTGTATGTGCAGGGCAGGGCCAAGCTCTTGGCGGGTGATATTCGCGGCGCGATGTCGGACCTGCAGGATGCAGCGAAGCTGGACGGATCCGCAGCCGCCCCCTGGCGGGAGCTCGGCGCCGCGGCGCTCCGCGCAGGCGATCGATTCAGCGCTACAGCGGCGTTTCGGCAAGCGCTCCAGCGTGATCGCACGGATCTTGAAAGTCTTGCTCGTCTTGGCTTGCTGCTCGCGGCGAAAGGCGATCGGGAACAGGCTGCTGTTGTGCTTGCCAGAGCGCGAATATCGCTAGACGGCCAGGACGAGGCGCTGCCTTTTCTTCTTGATCGAGGGCTGGGTGATTCGCTGCTGGCGATAGGCGCAACCAGGGCTGCTGTGGAAGCGTTCAGGCGCGCTGCGTCGCTGCCTGTGGATCGAGCGATTCCAACGCGCTTTGCGCGCGAGCTTGCGCAGCTGGAGCGCGACCGCAGCGAGATCTGGCGTCACTTGGGAGATGCCCAGTTTGCTCGGGGCAATTTGAATGATGCGCTCGCAGCGTACGAACAGGCGCTCGATCTTCCCAGTGTTGATCCTGGCGCAGTTCGTGCGCAGGCGGTGTTTACAGCGATGCGGCTGGGACGCAGCGCCAAGGCTGCGGCGCTGGCGCTTTCGGGGCTCGTCGCGCCCAGCGGCGGCGTTGATGATCGCGCGCTTCAGCTGGTGAAATTCATCGCGGAGCACAGCGCGGTTCGACGGCAGATTTCACGCGCCCTCGATGATTTACTCGCGAGCCAGCCGGCTGACGGCAAGGCGGTCGCTGCGATCGCGCTGGCGCGGTCGGCGATTATGACAGCCGACGAAGCGATCGTGTCGTTGCGCAAGCAACTCGAACAGGCGCCTGCGAACGAAAAGGCGATGTGGGAGCTGCGTCGGCGCTTGCAGGCGAAAATACCCGCAGAACAGGCGTCATTTTTCGTCGCGCTCACAGCCCGCGCCCCACTGCATGTGGAACTGTATGTGAAAGCGCTTCTGAACAGCAAGACGCCCTCGCCCGCGTTCATCGACGCACTGACTGCCCCCGAAACGCTGCACACGTCCGGGGTGTCTCCGCAACGGGCCAGGCGCGCGGCTGCGCTGCTGCGGGCGCATGCGCTGCTCGCCAGTGGACATCGAACGGAGGGTATGAACGCGGTCGCTGCGCTGCTTGAGAGGGCGCCTGACTTTCAACCCGCGCTGCTCGCGCAGGTGCAACTGCTGGGGGAGCAGGGGAAGTTTGCTACGGCGCATGATCTACTTGAACGCATGGCCGGCCAGCGTGATCCAGTCGACGTCGTACTGTTTGGCGCTGCTCTGGAAGCGGCGCACCAGCCGCAGACAGCGCGCGCGGCGCTGCAACCGATCATTGCTGACACGACGCTGGCTGCCGTTGTGCGCAGCGACGCACTGCTGCTTGACGCGCTTGCGGCCCAGCGATGGGGCGATGCGAAGACTGCGCATCAACAGTTTCTTGCGCTGATCGCGCTCGATCCAACGCGCGAGGAGGCGTACGCCGGGCTTGTTTCATTGCACGGTCCTGCGGGGCTTGCGCCCGATCGCGCTGCGCTTGCCCAGGCAGTGCGGGCTTTGCGTGACGCAGTTCCTGGCAGCAGGTTGCTGCGCTGGCTTCATGCGCAGGATCTTATGGGTGAAGGGCGATTTGACCAGGCGCAGCGCGAGCTGCGACAGCTTGCCGAGGAACGAATCGAGCCGAACGTGGTGGCGCTGCTCACAAGCATCTGGTTGCGCGCTGGCGCGACAGACAAGGCGCAAGCCTGGCTGTCGGCGCAAATGGCGGTGTTGCCAAACGCAACGTCACTTGCTGCTGCGTTTGCGCAGGTTGTCGCGGCGACGGGCGAATCAGCGCGGGCAGTGGAGCTGCTTGACGCGCAGCTCGCGTCGCACCCGAGCGACGCGACGCTGTTGCGCGCCATGGAGTCCATCCTGCGCGACAAGATGGACAAGAAGGATGAAGCCGATCACCTGGCGCTGCGCAGGCTTGACGCTTCGTCTCGCACGCCCGAAGCATTGGCGGAGCGCGCAGGCGCCGACATGCGCCTTAAGCGCACAGATGACGCCGCTGCGGCGCTGCATGAAGCACTCGCATGGGATGCGCCTTTCACGCTTGCGCAGCGGGCGGCGCTGACAGCGCAGGTTGCGACGATCGCGCAGGGAGCGCTTCGCGACGGGACGCCATCGCTTTCCGTTATTACAGGCTTGTTCGACACGCTGGCGCGGCGCGTCACACCCATGCCCGTACAGGTCCATCTTGTTCGTCTTGAAGCGATGCTGCGCAACAAGGAGACGGCGCCTGCCTCATTTGCGGACGCGATCGCTCTGGCAGTTGCGCAACATCCTAAGAACGCTGCGGTAATTGCAGGATCGGCCTTTCAGCGAGCGTTGGAGGCAGGTCGATCGGCGCTCGTCGCGGGTTCGGCGCCAGTTGTGGACGCGCACATGCCCACGGCAGATTCACGCCTGCACACAATCTGGCTCCAGGCGGCTGCCGACGCCCACGATCTTGATTCGGGTCTTGCGGTTCTCGCCGCGATCGAGTCGCGCAAGACTGGGCTGGACATCATCAGCCAACTTCGCGGCAATTTCATCAAGCAACCCACGACGCAGGCGCAGGCTGCTGCGGAACTGGCGTATCAGCTGTCGGGTTCGTTTTTCGTTGAAGACGAACAGGGGTACGAAAGGCTTCTGCGCTGGGCGCTGTCGCGTGATCCTAACCATGCGCTCGCCAACAACGATCTGGGCTACCAGATGGCGGATCGAGGCGACGACCTCGCCACTGCGCACAAGATGCTCACGCGCGCTTACCGGCTTGCTCCAAATCGCCCGGAAATTCTCGACTCTGTGGCGTGGGTGCGCTACAAGCTGGGCATGCTCAAAGACCAGGTGGCGGCTGACGGCGCGAAGACCGACGGCGCAATCACGCTGCTGCGCAAAGCGACAACATTAACGGGGGGATCGAGCGACCCCGTTGTGCGCGACCATTTTGGCGACACGTTGTGGCGCATTGGCGAGCACGACGAAGCGATCAAACAGTGGCGCATTGCGCACTCGCTGGCGAACGCCCGGCTGGTGTCGCAATCGCAGCGCACCGTCGGGACCGACAAGGCAATTCTCAGCCAGACGCAGCAGAAGATCAACGCAGCGGCTGCTGGTGGGCGTCCGTCCGTCGCGCCACTGCAGGGTGAGTCTTCTTCAACAACCACAACCACACCCGCGGGCGCTGCGGGAAACACGCAATAGGTGCATACATGGCTGGACACAGCAAGTGGGCCAACATCAAACATCGCAAAGCCAGGCAGGACGCGGTTCGCGGCAGGCTCTGGAGTAAGATCGCCCGCGCGATCATTGTCGCCGCCAAACAGGGTGGCGCCGATCCCGCGTCCAATACGACGTTGCGCTACGCAATCGAAGACGCCAAAGCGGCGAACATGCCCAAGGACACGATTGCGAGAAATATAAAAAAGGGAGCGGGAGAATCAGGCGGCGCTGACTATGAGTCGATCCGGTACGAGGGTTATGGCGCCGCTGGCGTCGCAGTCATCGCGGACTGCCTCACCGACAATCGCAACCGCACAGCGCCTGAGTTGCGGACGATTTTCGGGAAACATGGCGGCAATCTGGGCGCGACGGGGTGCGTCGCGTATATGTTTGAAGCGCAAGGGATCGTTCGTGTTGACGCTGACGCAAGTGAGGAAGAGCGGGTGATGGAGGCTGCCCTCGAAGCAGGCGCAGACGACGTGCAGGTGGACGACGAAGAGGGCTGGATCGTCACGACGGCGCCAGACGCCATGCTCAAAGTAAAAGAAGCGCTGGAAGACGCTGGGCTTTCGGTGTTGTCCGCGTCGCTCACGATGGCGCCCAACAACACGGTCGAAGTTCGTGGCAAGGAGGCCAAGCGCGTATTCGATCTTATCGAGGCGCTCGATGAACACGACGATGTTCAAAAGGTGCACGCCAACTTCGAGATCCCGGACGAAGAGATGGCGCGACTCTCGCAGGCGTAAGAGCCCGTTTCGAACTATCTGGCGTTCCTGGTGGGGCGGGTCTTTGACCCGCCTGTTGGTCAATTGAAAAGGCAACCCCGAGTGGGGGCTCGGAGAGCCACCCCACCAGCAGAGACGGTCTTTGCGTTTGGCGTTCAATGGTGCGCCGCTCGATGAAGCAGCCCTGGCGCCTTGTTTGCGGATCAGACCATCAGATGTTTATCGACGCGCTCACGCAGGCAGACGCGCTTCCCGCGCTGGAAGCGACCATGCAGTTCGCAGCGCGCCGGCACACGCTCATCGCCCACAACATCGCCAACCTCTCCACGCCGAATTTTCAACCGGTGGACGTGCGTCCGTCGGAGTTTCAGGCGGCGCTTGGCGACGCTATTGATCGCAGGCGTGACCAGTTTGGCGGAGATCGCGGCGCGCTCAATTTGCGCGACACGCGCAGTATTCATTTTGATCGAGATCGAGGTGTGCAACTGCATCCCAAGCCCGCGGGGCGAAACATTCTCTTCCACGATCGCAACAACCGTGATCTCGAGCGCCTCATGCAAGACCTGGTGGAGAACACCGGCGTCTATCGCACTGCGTCCGAGTTGATGCGCAGGCAGTTCAATCTGCTAGAAGGCGCCATGCGCGACACCAATTGATCGCAGTTGGTGAGCAAGGAGCAACACCATGTATGGTGGTCTGGACATCTCAACAAGCGGCATGGTCGCGCAGCGGACCAGGCTCAACGTGATATCCGCCAACATCGCCAACGCCGACGCTGTGCTCGACAGCAACGGTGACTACAACCCGTACCACAGGCGCATCGCAATGTTTGCAGCCGGTGGACCAGGTTCGACACAATCGTCGGTCGACCGGGGAGAGTCGCTTGGCGTGCACGTTGCGAAGGTCGCCATCGACGACAGCCCGCTTCGGCCCGTCTATGACCCGGCAAACCCCCTCGCAGCCAAGGAGGACGACCCGGCCAAAGGCGTCAAGGCGGGATACGTGTACATGCCCAACGTGGACAACACGATCGAGCAGATCAACGTGACAGACGCGGTTCGCGCCTACCAGGCAAACGTGGCAGCTGCGGAAGCGTCAAAGACCATGATGGCAGCGGCCCTGCAACTCCTGGCCTGAGCGTTGCGGGAACGAGAATCGCCCAGCCGATACATCATGCACGGAGATCTTGTCAATGGCAGACCCAGTGGGACTCATCGGAGCAGCAGGAAGTGGTGGGCCTGGGTCCATCCGACATGTGCAGCCCACACATGGCCTGGCGAACAAGGGCGCAGATGCCGCCAATGCGCCCTCATTTAAGGACCTCTTGACGGAAAATCTCAACGAAGTCAATCGCTTGCAACAGGACGCTGCTCGCGCCGTTGAAGATATGGCTGCTGGACGACGAACCGATCTGGAAAACGTGCTCACAGCGACGCGAAAAGCTGAGCTTGCTTTCCAGATGCTCCAGCAGGTCCGCAACCGCGTGCTCGACGCGTACAACGAACTCAAGGATATTCGCGTCTGACAGAGCGTGTGCGCCCGTATCTTGCTCCTGCTTAGAGAGGGAGGGAGATTCGTCACCGATTCCTCCAGCGCCTTTGTCGAGCGATTGCATCGTGACAGCCTGATGTGTTTCGCAGGACGCTCGATATGCGGCGCAGCGATGCGTGTCGTACTCGTGTGCATCGGCGCCAATTGCGCGGGCTGAGAATCTCGATGCGCAAGAACTGCTGCGGACCCTTCTCAAGAAGACCCCCGTGCGCGTCCGATCAACCGGCTGCGGGCGCAGTGTCCTTGACGCCGATTGGCGTCGGCTGCCCTCGCGCCTGTGCGGAGCGCAGGATCTGGCGCCCGGGTGGAGGCATGGCGAATGGGACGCCTCGAGCAGTCGCTCAAGACAATTCGAGAGCAACTCAAGCATCTCACTTCGACCCAGAAGATGCTTGTCATGTCGCTCGGCGTCATCCTGCTCATGACGCTCTTTCTCGTGTCCCAGTACGCGGGACAGCAAACGATGGTGGCGCTCATGCCGGGCGCCGTTGACGCTCAGCAGCAGGCTGCGATCGAGTTTCTGCAGATCAACAACATTGAGCACAGTGTGCGCAATGGCGAGGTGTTCGTGCCCCCTGACCGCAAGCACAGCGTGCTCGCCATCATGGGCGAACGCGGGCAATTGCCAGACGACACAACCGTGCTCTTCAACAATCTGATCGACAAGCAATCGTGGACAATGCCTGAATCGCAGCGCAGGCAGCTCAACACGATTGCGCTGCAAAATGAGTTGTCACGTGTCATTTCGCATTTTCGAGGCTTGAAGAGCGCAGTGGTCATTATTGACTCCTCTGAACGCCCGGGACTGGGTTCAGCCGCCAGACTGCCAACCGCGTCAGCGACCGTGTTCACGCAAGATGGCTCATCATTGTCGCAATCCACCGTTGACGCCATCGCCCACATGATTGCGGGGGCAAAGGCGGGGCTGGCGGTCGCAAACGTGCGCATCATTGACGGGTCGACCAACCAGCAGCGGCGGGCCCGCAGCGAGGATGACGCGATCGCGGGCGCGTACATCGAATACGCAGGCAAGATCGAAAAACGCTATCGCGAGAAACTGCTTTCAATGCTTGGGTATATTGAGGGCGTCATTGTCGCTGTCACCGCCCATGTCGACGTGCGACGAAGCACAACTGACAGCAACCGAGTGCTTGCGCAGGGCGACGGCACGCAGGTGCTCGCTGAGCACGAAACGGAGAGCGAACGAACAGAGACTGGCGCTTCGCGGGCCGCGGCGCCGGGTGTGCGCTCAAACACAGGGCTCGACATTGCGTCTGCAGGATCACGAGGAAGTACGTTTCGGGAGACCAACTCGGAGACATCGCTCAAGGTGCTTCCAGGCACACAGCGCAAACGAACCATCGATCCGGGCGGCATGCCAACGCGCGTCAATGCGACGATCAATGTGCCCCGATCGTACTTCGTGCGTCTGTGGCGTCAGGGGCCAGGCGCAGATGCAACTGCGGACGAACAGCCCGACGAAGGGGCGCTGAGGCCCGTGGTCGATCAGGAAATCCAGCGTATTCGTCAAAGCGTCGAGCCAATCGTCGCAGTTAAGGCTGAGGGCGATCAGGCGAGCGTTGTGGTGGTGTCGATGACGCCCGATCCGCCGCTTGGCGTGGGCGGCGTTGGCGGCGCGAGTGGATTCACCCCTGCTGGCGCGACGGCAGGGGGCATGGGAGGCATGCTCGCATCGGGCTTGATAAAGACGGTGGGGCTTGGATCGCTGGCGCTCGTATCAGTGGGGCTCATGGCGCTGAGCCTGCGCAAGGCAAGCAGACGCATTGATCTGCCCTCTGCTGAGGAGCTCGTCGGGCTGCCGCCAGCGCTCGCAGCGGAGTCTGATCTTGTGGGAGAGGTGGATGAAGTCGATTCGGCGCTCGCGGGTCTTGAGCTCAGCGAGGAGGACATTTCGAGTCGAAAAATGCTCGAGCAGGTGCAGGAAATCGTCGACGAGCGCCCCGCAGAGGCAGTGTCAATCCTCAAGGCATGGATTCACCCGGAAAGCTAAGCATTTTGCTGCGTGGAGAAACACATGCCGCCAGTTCAAGCAACACCGCTCCCCGACGATGTCTCACAGCTTGACGGTCCCGCGAAGACCGCCATCCTGCTCCTGTCGCTGGATGTCACTGCCTCCGCGAAAATACTGCGAAATCTTTCTGAAAATGATGTAGAATTTGTCACGCGTGAACTGGCGAGTCTTGGGCGCGTGCCCGCAGAGCTGCAGGCGAAGGTTGTCGAAGAGTTTTACGGTCTAGCGCTTGCTCACCAGTTCACCGCTGAGGGCGGACTCGACCACGCCAAGGAATTGCTGCGCTCTGCGCTTGATCCCAAGACGGCGGATCGCGTGCTATCGCAGATCTCAACGCAGGTGAAGCGCACGCCATTTTCCTTCCTGCAAAAAGCAGAGAGCGAAAACCTTCTTATGTTTATCCAGGATGAGCACCCACAGACAATATCGCTCATTCTCTGTCACCTGACGCATCACAAGGCTGCGGAAATACTTGCGGGTTTACCGCTTGAAAAACAGATCGAGGTCATCAAGCGCGTCGGAACGATGGAACAGACGAATCCAGACGTCATCAAGGAGGTTGAGCAGGGGCTCGAGTCACGTCTTTCCAACATGCTCACACAATCGATGGAGAAGACGGGCGGCGTGGAGTCGCTTGCGGAAATCCTCAACCTTGCTGACCGCGCGACGGAAAAGACGCTGATGGAGGCGCTCGAAGCTGAAGATCCGGACCTTGTAGAGCAGATTCGCAGGCTTATGTTTGTGTTTGAGGATGTGCTTCTTGTCAACGACAAGGGTATTCAGGGGGTTCTGAAAGAGGTTGACAACGACGAATTGTCCCTCGCCCTCAAGACTGCGTCGGAAGAACTCCAGGAAAAAATCTTCTCCAATATGTCCGAACGCGCAGCGGTGCTCATCAAGGAGGACATGGAGTTCATGGGGCCTGTGCGAATCAGCGATGTCGAAAGCGCGCAGCAGAAAATCGTCGATGTTGTTCGCCGGCTCGAAGAGGCTGGCGAGTTGATGATCGCTGGTCGTGGCGGCGAGAGTGAAATGGTTGTCTAACCATGGATTTGTGAAGCTATGGGTTTGTTCGAAGCTCCAGGGCGTTGCAGAAAGTGCGAATGTCAATTATCAAACCAGCGAATCGAGCGCAAGCAACCGCTAGAGCGATCGCCATACACTTGGGCGATCTGAAGCGCGAGTCGCAGGGGGTTGCCGAGCGCGCCCGGACAGAGGCTCGGCGAATCATCGAAGACGCCACGGCGGAACGCGAACGTCTTCTGGCAGATGCCGACGCACGCGGCTTCGAAGACGGCAGCGCCCGTGGTCGGGAAGAAGGTCTGGTGATTGGCCAGCGCGAAGGCGAAGCGAAGGCGCTCATCGAGCGGGCGCAATCCATCGACGCTCTCGTCTCAGCCTGGGCTGTTCCACTCAATCAATTTGAAAAGGCACGTATCGGGCTCGAGCGCGACGCCCGTGCAGACCTGATTCGACTGGCGATCGCGATCGCCCAGCGCGTCGTCCGCCGAATTGTCGACGCGGATGCGGACGCAGTTGCAGCGGCGAGCCTTGAAACTGCGATTGCAATGGCGCTGACGCCGACGCGCCTGGTTGTTTTTGCGAATCCGGACAATACAGCGGCGCTGCGCGAGATTCTGCCCTCGCTCGCTGCAAAATTCGCGGATGCGCCTCATTGCGAAATTGTTGACGATTCGACGCTCACACCTGGTTCCTGTGTCGTTCGCACAGATCGTGGCCAGATCGAGATGCGCATCGAGGATGAGCTCGAGCGAATAGCGGAAGCGCTGTTGCCAGGACGTAAAGTTGCGCTACCGGTCGAACCTGCCGGTGCGGGCGACCGCACCAGTCCGGCTGACGAAACGCGCTCCGACAATCGGCGCGATGATGAATCTGATGAAGACAATGAACATGCAGGCGCAGACGAAGCAAACGATGCAGATAAAGCAGATGAATCGGAAGATGCGTGACGCGCTTTATTGATGACATCGCGCGCGTCAGCGTCCTGGAGCCCGCTGGCGTCGTGGGCGCAGTGCAAGCGGTGCAGGGACTCACGCTTCGCGTCGCTGACTTGCCCGTCGCAGTGGGGGCGCTTGTTCGCGTGGAGCCGCCCGAAGGGGCTGGCGGTGATAAAAAACCAGGTGAAGTTATTGGATTTGTGAGTGATATCGCCATCGTGATGCTGCTGGGAGTGACAGCGGGTGTGCGGCCGGGAGATCGCGTCGTTGCGGTCGAGGCGTCCCCCGCTGCGCCGGTCGGGCCAGCCATGCTTGGCAGGGTAGTCAACGGGCTTGCTGAACCGATTGATGATCTGGGGCCAATCGACATCGCGGCGCTTGCGCCTCTGCACTCTGCGCCAGCGCCGCCCACGCGCAGACGCCGTATCCGCGAACCGCTGGCGACCGGTGTTCGCGCCATCGACCTGATGACAACTGCGGGCAAGGGACAAAGACTCGGCATCTTCGCTGGACCAGGCGTCGGCAAGTCCACGCTGCTTGGCTCCATTGCGCGCAACACGAGCGCCGATGTCAATGTGATCGGTCTGGTTGGCGAGCGCGGCAGGGAGGTTCGCGATTTCATCGAGGATTCCCTGGGTGAAGAGGGGCTTGCGCGATCCGTCGTCATCGTTGCGACCAGTGACGAATCGCCGCTGCTGCGCGTGCGGGCGGCGCTGCTTACATGCTCAATTGCCGAATTCTTTCGCAGCGAAGGCGCTGACGTCATGTTGATGATGGATTCCATCACAAGGCTCGCGCAGGCGCAGCGGCAGGTGGGCCTGGCGGCGGGAGAGCCCCCGGCGACCAAGGGATACACGCCAAGCGTCTTTGCAATGTTGCCCCAGGTGCTCGAGCGCGCTGGAGCGCTGGAGGGCGCCGGTTCAATCACAGGATTTTACACGGTGCTTGTCGAGGGTGACGATATGACCGAGCCCATCGCTGACGCGGCGCGCGGCGTTCTTGACGGGCACATCATCCTGTCACGCGACCTGGCAAGACGTGGGCATTTCCCCTCGATTGACGTGCTTGACTCGATCAGCAGGGTCGCGGACGACGTGTGCGACGATTCCCGCATCACTACTCGGCGAATGCTGCTTCGCCTGCTGGCGGCGCGCCACGCGGTGGCGGATCTTGTGGAGATCGGCGCATACGCATCGGGCTCGAACCCTGAAGCGGACGTGGCGCTCGAGCTCACAGCGAATCTCGATGCGCTCTTGCGACAAGGCGCGAAGGAACACGAAAGTTTTGACGATGCGTGGTCGAAAGCTGTCACTGTCGCGATGGAAGCTGGTGAGCGCTTGCAACGGCGAGCGTCCACCGCAGCGAACGCTTCGCCCGTCGCGTCAGGACGCAGCGCATGATGGTTCGCACAAGCAGGCAAAGGTGACGCGTCAGGATGGCGAAATTTCGATTTGCAATGCAGCGTTTGCTGGAGCACCGCCAGCGACTCGAAGACGAGGAGCTGCGAAACGTCGCTGCGCTCCAGCGCGAGCGCGTCGCGATCGAGAACGAACTACACATCCGGCAATCCCAGATTTCTCAGGCGAAAGGTGATCTCAAGGACGCGCTAGCGGGTGAAAAGGTCAATCATGCCAGTGGGGGACTTGTGGATGTGGCTGGCGTTCGCCTGCAAATGACAGCGTCGCTGCACCTTGTGCATCGCGCCAATGACGCAGTGCTGCGCCTCGCGGGTGTGCACCGCCGACTTGAGGGCGCCCAGCGACTCCATCTTGAGGCCCGCGCTCGCCGAAAGGCGGTGGAGCTGCTTCGCGATCGCGCCCACGAGCAGTGGCGCCAAGCGCAGCGCAAAGCCGATCAAGTGGAAATGGACGATATCGCCGCTGGGCAGTCTGCGCGCAGGCTGATTGACAGTGCGCACGGGGAGTAAACGATGGGTCGCTCGCTTCGGACAATCATTACGACGCTCGCAATCGCCGACATACTCGCCTTGGCGGGGTTTGTCGGTTGGCTCAAGATGAGCGATCGCTTGGATATGGATAGGCTTGAACAGGTGCGCAGTCTCTTTGCAGAAACGCGCGCTCAGCAACAAGCGCGCGAAGCCAAGGAAGCGCAGGAGGCCAAGTAGGCCGAGGCTGACGCACAAGTTGAGCGAGATCGGCAAAAGTCGCCCGTTGCTGCGGTCGGCAGGTTGCAGCTCGCTGCTGAAGTGAGCGAACTCGTGCATGAAGACGTCGAGCGCGCCCGCAAAGAAACCGAAAGTCTTCGTCGGGCCTTGGCGATCGAACGTGCGAACATCGACGCGGAGCGCAAGAAATTCCTTGCGCGAAAAAAGGCGTTCGAGGATATGCGCGCCCAGATCGAAATCGCTGGCCGCGATTCGCAGTTCAAGAAGACCGTTGGTCTGTATGAATCCATCAAACCGGCCCAGGCCAAGGACATGCTGCGCGCCCTGCTCGATCAAGGACAAGAGGCGCAGGTTGTCGCGTATCTGAACGCGATGGCGTCTCGCGCCGCGTCGAACATCATGAAGCAGTTCAAAGACGACCCCGCTCTGGCAGCCGGTTTGCTGGAACGTCTTCGGAAGTTTGGGTTAGACGCCCAGCTCGCCGAAGGAAAGTGAATGCCCGCTGCATCATTTCTTACACAACCATCACTCACCAAATTGCCGCCATTGGCTGCGCAAGGATCCCTTCAGGCGGCACGACGTCCTGCAGTGACGCCGACGAGCGAGCCGCCATTCACACACACGTTGCGCGCCGCTCGGGATGATGCGTCAGGCGCACCAACTGCGCAGCGACGCGCAGCGGACGCGACCAACCGGGCGCAATCATCACAACCTGGCCACGCTCGTGCGCGACCTGCGCAGTCGTCAATCACCGCTGAGACGAAAAAGAAACGCGATGACGCCCCGGCTGACCGCGACACAAACAGCGGCGGGACAGCAGCTGACGAGTCAACTGCCAGAAATGAAGCGCGCGACGCTGCGACGGACAGCTCGACGCCTTCGAGTGTGGATGAACAGCGCAGCGCCGCGGATGGTGATCACGCCGATCACGCCGATGGCACAGATAACGTCAAGCGCGACGACGCGCAGCGCGAGTCGATTGATTCGCAACAGCGGGCGCCTGACGCACAGGTTGAGGCAGCGTCTGCTGATGCGCCCGTGCAGTCCGGCGCGTTTTCCCAGTCTGACGCGCCAGCTAAGGATGGCGCGCAGGCGTCGGACAAGGCGTTAACTGCAACGGGCGAAGCGCCCGAGCGTCCCAGCGATGGGCTGCAGCCGTCACAGGCGCCCGGTGCCGCCTCGACGCCTGCGAAAGCGCCAGCCACCCAGGAGAAGCAGCGCCCGGTCGCCCAGACAGCGAGCGCCCAGGCAGAGACTGCGCAAGCGCCTGCCAGCAGCGCGCCCGAACAAGCACCCACAAATGACCACGCGACGGACAACGCTCCAGCTGCGAGCGATGACGCACAAGCGAAGCAGCAATCGGCGCTAGATGCACAAGCAGCCGAGTCGCTGCCATCACCCGCGACGCTCGACCTTCAAGACAAGGCTGTGAAATCCGATGAAGGCGAAACGGCGCGCGAGGAGAAACACACTCGCGCGCAGAGCCTGCAGCGCGCAGCCCATCAGGTCGCAGCTGTCGACAAGAGTGACATTCGCGATGGCGCAGACGCAGCGCCAGAAGATCGCGACGCGAGCGACAAACAAGCGGATGCAGATTCGCCACAACGCAGTCACCAGAAAAACGACAGTCAGCAAGGCAGTCAACCTGCGCCATTGGCGCCAGACATTGCGACCAAGCATGGCGCCCAATCGCCAACGCTTGCCGTTCGGCTCGCGAGCGCCAACACGCCAGCCCAGACATATACGGAACAGCAAGTGAATGAGCAGCAAACGGTCTCCCTCATGTCGCGCGGCTTGCAGGCGGCGCTTGCGCAAAAGGGCGGGACGCTGACGCTACGCCTCAATCCGCCAACGCTTGGCTCGATGCGCATTGATGTGCAGATGCAACAAGGAGCGTTGACGGCGTCGATCGAAGCGTCAACAGCCGCCGCCCATGACGTGCTGACGAAGAACATCGATACACTGCGTCAGGCCCTTGAATCTCGAGGCATTGACGTGCAGCGCGTGGAGACCAAGCTCGCGCCAGCAGCGCTCAACACCCATACATCAACGCATAATGAACAACAGGGAGCGAACCGATTTGGCGCCGACCACAACGACGCCAATGGCGACACGGATCGCCAGATGGGCGACGCGCCCGATGAGCAATCGAATCAGGACGCTGACCATGGCGCGATGCGTCATGGCGGCGCCCGATCGGCGGGCGCAAGTCTGGATGATCGCGGATTCATTGTGGACCGGTTTGGCGACCAATTACGCCTGACGCTTAGCGCTGTCGCGTAGAGCGATGACGGAGGTTTCTCATGTCCGCAATCAGCGGTTTTTCCGCAGCGTCCGCGCCGACCGCAAGCAACGCGTTCGATGCGATCACCAGTGAAGATTTTGTGAAAATCATGTTCAGCGAGTTGTCGAACCAGGATCCGCTGCAACCCAACGACACGAAGGATCTGTTGCAGCAAATCGGCTTGATTCGTTCGATTCAATCGGATACAACCCTGACCAAACGGTTGAATCAGATTGCAGATCGCAACGAGTTCGCGTCGGCGAGCACGCTGCTGGGCTCGCTTGTCACGGGGTTGACCGCAGAGGGATTGGCCGCTGAGGGCGTCGTGGGATCGGTGAGTCTCTCAGACCAGGGCCCCATCCTCAATCTGCTCAACTCGCAGCGCATTCCCTTTAATAATGTCCAGGAATTCATCGACCCAAGCATCTTCGACAACACCACTAGCCCCGGCGCGCGCGAGCAGAGCATCGCGCAATCTTCACTGGGCGCGTAATGTCCTCAACCTTTGGCGCCAGGTTTGCGGTGGAGTCCTTCTGAGTAGTTGTGTAATGGGCGGAGCCCGTTGTCGTGACGCCGACCAGGCGCGAGCAAGGATGCGAGCGCGTCGGCGATCACCCTTTTGCTTGCGCGGTTCACTGCGCGAGCCCTGCCCGGCGGGTCAGCCATGGAGCAATTGCATTCCGCTGAACTCCTGTTGCGCCGACTTGGCTCGGGCGTTCGGCCTGACGGCGCGACGAAGATCGCGGCGCGTGCACCCGTTGATGCAGCAGCGTTCAGGGCGCTGCTAGGTCGAGCGCGCAGCGGCGCCTTGGAGAGCGGCAGGGCTGTCGTCTCTGCGCCCGACGCGCAACTTTCGACGCCCCTCACCAATGTGGAACTCGAGCGCATCGCCGGCGCCGCCGACGCTGCGGAGGCAGCGGGAGCAAGGCGGTTCGTGGCGCTGCTGGGCGACCGGCCGCTTGTCGTCGATGTTGCCACCAGGCGGATGGTCCGCGAGTTGCGGAGTGAATCCGAGCGCATCGCGCCGAGTGATGTGTTCACAGGCGTCGACGCAGCCGTCGCCATCGCGCCGACGAAAAGCAGCGATGAAGAAGATGGCGTCACAGATGGCGGTGCGCGTGTGACGCCGTTGACGCCTATCGGCGGAGGGTTTTCACCACTGGGCGTCATCGACAACATGTCAGCGCTGGAGGCGCTGGGCGGGTTGGAGCAAGTCACTCGGAGAGTTGACTGATTCGGACAGGACGCACATTGACAGCGCACGCGCGGCGCCTCAGCGCTGCGCTCCAAGGAGGAGCGCGACCACATGGCTTCAACGACTTCACTGCTCACCGGACTTTCTGGCCTCACCGCCCATGCGCGAAGGCTTGAAGTCATTGGCAACAACATCGCGAACGTCAACACAACTGCGTTCAAGTCCAACCGGTTGATCTTTGCACCGACGTTCAGCAGGACGCTCAACGCGGGCACGGCGCCGACGGCGAACAGCGGCGGGACGAATCCAGGACAGATCGGTCTGGGCGTCACCGAAGCGGGTACGCAGCGAAACTTTCAGAATGGATCGCTCTCCGTCACGGGAGCCGTCAACGATCTTGCGATCGAGGGCGACGGCATGTTCATTGTCGATCGATCGGGCGAGCAGGTTTTTACGCGGGCGGGGGCATTTCAACTCAACTCCTCGCGCGAACTCGTGACCATTTCAGGTGAGCGGGTTCTTGGCAACGCGGTTGATCAGAACTTCAATATTGTGGAGGGCGCCATCGTTCCGCTCACGATCCCCGTCGGCGCGCTCACGCTCGCGGAAGCGACGCAGAATGTCCGGTTCGCGGGCAACCTCAACGCTGACGGCACGGTGGGGAGCAATGGCACAGAACTCACCTTTGACCAGATGTTTCTCGATGTCGCCGACAGCGTCACGCCGCTCACGGGGGCGAGCCTGCTCACCAGTGTGGACGATCCCGCAACTCCCGGAACGGCGCTCTTCGCCGTTGGGCAGTCGATTCAGATAACCGGCGTGCAGAAGGGCGGCAAGAATCTCCCCACAGCGTCCCTGACGATTGCAGCTGGCACAACAGTGGCCAATCTTCTTTCATTCTTTGAAGACGCCATGGGCATTACACAGGGCGTCACAAATCCGTCGGGGCAAACAACAGGCGCGACGATTGACGGCGCCGGTGTGATTCACATCATTGGCAACACGGGCACAGCGAACGGTCTGGTCATGGAGCCTTCAGATTTTGAGATTCGAAACGCTGCCGGTTCGCTCGTGGGCACACCCTTTACGTTCACCACGGTCACGCCTGCGGATGGCGAAAGCGTTCGCACCACGTTTCAGGCGTTTGATTCTCTGGGCACGCCCCTGGCCGTTGATCTGGTGATGACGCTGCAAAGCAAGTCGAATAATGGAACGGTGTGGCGCTACGACGTTGAATCAGGCGACGACACGGACCTTGACATCTCCATCGCCACGGGGACCGTGTCCTTTGACTCCAATGGCAGGCTCGTCGGCACAGGTGGTGTGAACATTCAGATTGATCGGAACAACACAGGCGCCGTCGATCCTCTCGCGATCGCGCTGCAGCTCAAGAGCAGCGCCGAGGAGGTCACCGCGCTCACCGACACCGGTGGCCTGTCGTCGCTGGCTGCGACGTTTCAGGACGGGGCGCCACTGGGCATACTCGCAAGTTATTCGTTCGGCTCAGATGGTGTGATCAATGGCGCCTTCGACAATGGGCTCACACGAACCATTGGCAAAGTCATGGTTGGAACGTTCACCAATCCTGAAGGGCTCGTCGACATCGGCGATAATCTCTTTCGCACGGGCCCGAACTCTGGAACGCCTGTTATCGCAGAGGCGGGTATGTTTGGCAGCGGCCGAATCGTCGGCGGGGCGCTGGAGCTTTCCAACGTCGATCTGGGCACTGAGTTCATCAACATGATTCTCACAACAACCGGTTATTCCGCTTCATCCCGGGTCATTCAGACGACCGACCAACTCCTTCAGCAGCTGGTCGCTCTGGGCGGGTGATCGAAACGATGACGCCGCTATTGATTGAACGCGCTGATCACCACATCGTCACAGCGAGGACGTCGCGGTGATTGCGCTCACGCGCCTCAACGAAAAGCCCTTTATTCTCAATGCGGAGCTCATCCGCACTGTCGAGCAGTCGCCTGACACGACCATTACGCTGGTGAATGGCGATCACATCGTCGTCAGGGAAACGATGGAGGAAGTCGTTGAGCGCACCGTCGAATATGGCAGACGCCTGCGGACGCTTCTCCCGCCTGACTGATGCGCCCTCCAGTTCCTGCGCACTGACGCGTATCAACTGGGCTGATGCACTCGTTTGGCGTCAAGTATCGGGCTGATTCCACCGATGCACCTCCCAGACTGCGCATTGCAGCGGCGGAGATGTGGCTGTGGACATTGCGACCGTTATCGGAATTATTCTTGGATCAATCACGATCGTGGGAGCGATCGTGCTTGGCGGCTCGATTCTCATTTTCATCAATGTTCCTTCGATTCTCGTGGTCGGCGTCGGCTCAGTAGCAGCGGCGCTCGTCGCTTATCCGTTGAGCGGACTCCTCGGGCTTCCAAAAATCATGATGAAGGCCTTTTTCGCCAAGCCCCAGCCCATTGACGAATTGATCACACAGCTCGTCAGTTTTGCAGAGGTGGCGCGGCGGGACGGAATCTTGTCGCTCGAAAACCACATGGAGGAAATGAAAGATCCGTTCATCGTGCAGGGTGTGCAGATGGCGGTTGACGGCACTGACCCTGAACTCATTGAGCAGATCATGGACAGCGATCTCGAGAACCTTGTCGCCAGGCACAATAACGGCAGGGGGGTTCTCGAAGCGGTCGGCAAGTACGCTCCTGCGTTTGGCATGATCGGCACGCTCATCGGGCTTGTCGCCATGCTCGCCAACATGGATGATCCTTCTTCTATTGGTGGTGGTATGGCGGTTGCGTTGTTGACGACGCTGTATGGCGCCGTCATTTCTAATCTTTTCGCGCTTCCGATGGCGGACAAACTCAAACTTCGGAGCGATGAGGAAGTGCTGGCGAAAACGGTCATCATTCGCGGTGTGATGTCTATCCAGTCCGGGGACAATCCACGCGTTGTCGAGCAGAAACTTCGCACGTTCCTGCCTCCCGGGTTGCGCGCTGCGGGGGATGATGAAGATGAAGGCGGCATGAAGGCGGCTGCTTGACCGCAGGCGCAGCCCAGGGGTGATTTCATGGCCAAGAAACACAAGTGCGAATGTCCAGCAGGCGTTCCCGAGTGGGTGGTGACCTACGGCGACATGATGTCGTTGCTGCTGACGTTTTTCATCCTGCTCGCTGCATTCAGTGAGCTCAAGGAGGACAAGGAATACCAGAAAGTCGTCACAGCGGTGAAGGAGGCCTTTGGATATTCTGGCGGTGTGGGTGTGCTTCCCACCGACGACGTGCCTCTGCGATCGATGATCGAAACGCTTGAACAGATCGCGCGCAAGACGATGAAAGAGCGACAGGTCTCCGCGTCACCGCAAGCAGGCATGCATGGTCAGCACGCCAAGGTGGCGCGCGTTCGCGAAGGACTCATGTTCACCATTGGAGGCAGTCTGCTCTTTGAGCCAGGAAGCGCCGTCCTTAGACCCGAGGCGAAAGAGGAGATCGTCAAGGTCGCCAAGCTGCTTCGAGGAAGACGAAACAAGATTGAGGTTCGGGGGCACGCCTCCGAGCTGCTCCCAGCAGACTCGAAGTTCAAGGATCTTCGCGACCTTTCATATTACCGGGCCAAGGCAGTCGGCAGAGTGCTCATTGAGGACGGTGGCGTGGACACGCTGACGCTGTCATTTGACGCGCGAGGCGCCACCGAGCCGCTCCATCCGCGCGCCTACACGACTGATGATCAGGCCGAGAATCGCAGGGTTGAGATCATCCTCACCGAAACACTGATAGACTATCTCCATCCGGACCCGGAATACGCCGATGAAGACCTCGCCAGGCAGGGGAAGTAGACCCGCATTGCTCGAGTCCGGAGGAGCGCTATGGCCGACGACGCTGACGCCAAACAGACCGCACCTGAACCACCCAAGAAGAAGTCGCTCAAGACGCTGATCATCATTGCTGTGATGTTCATTGGTGAAGGTGTGGGCGTCATGGTCATGATGAAGGCGCTTGGCAAGCCCGACCAGGTGCAGGGGCAAGGTCTGGTTGATGATCAGCTTGCGACGCTCGAGCGTCTGCACGAAGTGCCTGTGGTGTCCGACCGTTTTCCCAATAGTTTTACTGGTCGAATGTGGCTCTGGCAAGCGGACATACTCACGCAGGTCAAGGAAAAGAACCTGTCGAATGTGCAGGGCGCGCTGGAGGATCGGAAAGCGGAGATCAAGACAGGCATCAGTCGAATCTTCCGCGCAGCGCATCACAACTACTTCACTGAGCCCAACCTTGAAACGCTCACCCGGCAAGTGACCGAGTACTTGCGCGAGGTGTTTGGCAAGGACGCCTCTGGGGAAAACCGCATTGTCCGAGTGCTCATCCCCAAGTGCGTGGGCTTCCCTGCGGATTATTGACCGATTGTCACAACACGACGTGATGGCGACCATGCGGCGCAGTTCTTCCATGCGACTGCTTGGCAGAACAGTTCTCCGAGCTATCAGTCTCTATCAGGATTGCTTTGGGCGATGTCCATTGATCCCCATGATGCAAGTATTTTCGATTGACCGACCTCGCACATGCTGCTTCTGTCGCTCTTGCCATTTGACGAAGTGAACAGCCATCGAGCACCATGGCGGCGAATCTTGCGCTCGCCCGAGACGCGAACACCCACCTGACAGCAAAAACTATCGGACGACTGACGCTCCCGCCGATGCTCAACCAGCGTCGCCAAGCTGGGCTGGAAGCCCAGCCTTGATCCGGTTGGCGACGCACAATCGTGTGAAGCAGTCCGTCCGCATTCCAACTGCGGGAGCGGCGTCGATGTTGATTTGCGGAGGCTGGCTTGTCGGAGGACGCCGCCAACAAGGATGCCAGCGAGCAGCAGTCGGCTGACACCGAAAGCGACGCGCCTGAGGCCCCTGACGGCGGCGCAGATGCGTCTGCTTCGTCCGCCGATGCGGCTGCTGCGCCAGCGGCGGGCGCCGAAGGCGGCGCGGACGCATCCACCAACGATCCCACCGACGCGGAACAACTCGCCCAAGAAGCGCTCAAATCGGCGCAGCAGGCAGTTGCTGACATCAAGAGCGACGGCGAAGGTGATTCACCAGACGCCCAAGCAACGGAATCAGCAAGCGGCGCGCAGCCAATGCCGCTGCCCGATCTTGCGTCTTCTGATGGCGCAGACGCAGGCAATGCGGCCGAAGGGATTGACCTGCTGGCGGATGTCAATCTCGACGTCCGCATCGAACTGGGTAGAACAACCATGCTTGTCGAGGATGTGCTTCGCCTGTCCGAGGGCGCCGTTGTCGAACTCGACAAACTCGCAGGCGATCCCGTCGACGTGTACGTGAACGATCGGCACGTGGCTCGCGGTGAAGTGCTCATTCTCAACGATAATTTCTGTGTTCGCGTCAACGAGATACTCGCAGGCAAGAACGAATTCGAGTAGTCTGCCGACACGCCGCCCGCGCTCGAAAGGGCGCGGTTGCGGCTTTGGAACGATTTGTTCGACGCTTGTGCAGGAGGCACGGGCGCATCGCCAGGAAGGCGCATTGATGGGGTCTAAAGCGGACTCGTTGACGGTTACGCGCGCTTGTGCCGCGTGGATGTGCGTTGTTGCGCTACACGCTGTGAGCGCCCCCGCGCTCGGACAGATCAAGGCCAACGCAGCCGAGCCTGTCATCGGGCCACTGGTCACAATGCAGGCCGATTCACAAAGCGACCAGCCGATCGGGTCGCCTGGGCCGATGGGTCCGCCAGCGCCGTTGCGACAGGCGCGAACACCGACTGGCGAGAAAGGCCCACCGACCGAAGCGTCCTCCGAGCTGCCAGCCCGTGCGAAGACACAGCCCGACTTGCAGCCAGCCCTCCAAGCAGACGACGCGCTGGAAACTCGCAGACTTGGCGCCACCCGGTCTGACTCATCTGCAAGCGCCGACGGTGCGTCATCATCGGCGCCGACGAGTGAATCGCCGACGCTTGTCGACATCTCCATCTGGCGGACGGTTACGGCCCTTGGCGTTGTGTTGGCGGTCGCATTCGGGCTCAAATGGGTGATCTCGCGATCGCTCAAAGGCAGCGGCATGCTGTCGGCCCACTTGGGGCCTGCGGGAAAGGCGCCCTCGGGTGTGCTGACGGTGCTGGGGCGATATCCCATCGCGCGCAAGCAGTCGCTCGTGCTGCTCAAGGTCGATCGCAGAGTGCTGCTGCTCGCCCACACCGAGTCAGGATTCCAGACGCTTTCAGAGATGACGGACCCGGAGGAAGTGGCCTCCATTCTTGTGGCGACGCGCGACGACGAAGGTGTGAGCATTTCCAGGCGGTTCAGCTCCATGATGCACGATCTGGAGCGTGATCCCGCTCTAGGCGACGGCGCATTGCGAGAAATGCCCATGACGCCCAGGCGCATCGCTGAGGCGCGCGATGGCGCAACAGCGGAGACAGTCGGCAAGTCTGCGGATCCGGTGGGTTCACTGCGCAAGCGGCTGGCGACGTTGCGGGAAGAAGAGCAATGACCGGAGCTGTCGTCAGAACATTCCGATCGCTGGCGCTGGTCGCAGCTGCGCTGTGCTGGGCGCTGGCGTCATCGCCTGCGCACGCGCAGGGCGTGTATGGACCGCCCGCTGATCCAGCGGCGCTCGCGCCCGCCAACATCGCAGCGCCAGCAATCGCTGTGGCGGGCGCAACAGCAGGGACGGGAATGGAGGGACTCAACCCGATCTCGGCGCTGGAGCAGGCTGCGGATTCGGTTCCTGGCTTTAAGGGTGGATTGAGCGGCGCCCTCAATATTCTTGTGCTCTTCACGGTGCTTGCGCTTGCGCCCTCCATCGTTATCATGACAACGTCCTTCGTGCGCATCATCATCGTGCTGGGGCTCTTGAAGCAGGCGCTTGGCGCGCAGAGTCTGCCGCCGTCGCAAGTGACGATGTCACTGACGCTGTTCATGACCTTTGTCATCATGGGACCGACGTTTGACCGCGTGTACAACGACGCCATTGCGCCATATCAGCAGGGCGAAATCAAGAGCCAGCTGGAAATGTGGAATCGTGCAAAGGCGCCCGTGCGCGACTTCATGTTCAACCAGATCGAAGCGACGGGCAACTGGTCGGGCGTCTACATGCTGCTCAATTACAAGGGTGTGGATACGACCAATCCCGGCGAGCTCACGCGCGCCGACGTCGACACAATGACGCTCACCGCTGCGTACATGCTCAGCGAGCTCAAGACCGCGTTTGTCATGGGATTTCGCGTCTATCTGCCCTTCCTCATCATCGACATGGTCATCGCGAGTTTGCTGATCTCGATGAGCATGATGATGCTGCCTCCTGTGCTGGTGAGCATGCCGTTCAAAATATTATTATTTGTTATGGTGGATGGTTGGACGCTCATCGTGGGCAGCCTGCTGGCGAGCTTTGCGCAGCCTGACGACGCGATGCGGCTTTCCGCGCAGGCGCTGGGCGGCGGTTGACGGTCGAAGAGACATTGGAGGAAACTGGGTATGTCAAGTACGGACCTCGCGCTGCTGGACATCGTTCGCGAAACGTTGCAACTGGCGCTCATTATCTCGGCGCCCATTCTTGGCGCAGGCATCGTCATTGGCCTGTTCATCAGCGTGCTGCAGTCGGTCACGTCCATTCAGGAGCAGGCGCTGACGTTTGTGCCGAAGATATTCGGCATGATTCTCGTTGCGGTGGCGCTCATGTCGTGGATCGTTGCGAAAGTGTCCGCTTTCGCTGTTGTGATGTTTTCGCTTGGATGATCGCTTGACGTATGCCGACAGAAACGCTCCAACTCATCTTTCCTCACATCGTGGCTTTTTCCGCAGCGCTCTCGCGCATTGTGGGCATGTTCCTTTTTGCGCCAGCGCTGGGCGGCAACGCGGCGCCAATCCAGGTGCGGGTGCTCATGATATTGGCGCTCGCTGCCATTATTTACCCTTCAGTCAGCGCGCATGCTTCCCCTGATCTTGTGCGTCTTGACATCTTGTCGCTTGCGCCCATGCTTGCCGGTGAACTGCTTGTGGGTCTTTCGATCGGAACGATTGCGTCGCTTCCACTTATCAGTGTGCAGTCCGCCGGAACAATCATGTCGCACAAGATGGGCTTGCGCCTTGGCGACACGTTCAATCCAGCGATTAATCTTGGAAGCGACGCATTCGGGCAGTTGCTGTTTTACCTTGCGATCGTAGCGTTTTTGAACATGGGCGGCGCCGAGGCAATGATCGGGTCGGTGGTGGATTCGTTTGGACGCATCCCCATTGGCGGCGCTGGACTGGGGCTGGCGCCGCTTGACTTGGTGGTCGGGCTCGCTGCGAGTGGGCTCGACATCGCGCTGCGCATCTCGGCGCCTGTCCTCACCGTGTTGTTTCTCGAAATGATCGCATCGGGTCTGATTATGAAGACAATGCCGCAGCTCAACATTCTCAGTTTCGGTTTCGCCATCAAAATCATCGTTGGGCTGCTGGCGCTTGCGGGCTCGATTGCGGTGATTCAGATAGTCATTCAGACAGATGTGGGCGATTCGATCGACATGATGGTTTCATGGGCTCGAGGTGTGATGTCGGGCGGGTGAATCGACACAGAGAACGGATGACGGCGCAAGGAGGCGCTGCGTGGCTGAAGACATTGGCGAAAAATCAGAAGATCCAACGCCAAAGCGGCTGTCTGAAACACGTTCAGAAGGCAAGATCGCCAAGAGCGCCGATCTGAGCGCAGCGCTCCTGCTTTCCTTCGGCGTGATTCTTCTCGTGTTTTATGCGAAGGATCTCTTCTTCACGATGGCTTCACTAATGCGCGTGGGATTCGATATGTCCGAGCTTGGCCAGGGCGTGCGCGTCGATGCAGTGCCGCGAGTGATGGTGTTTGCGTTCGGTCATATCGCTGGCGTTGTCGCGCCAATCCTGATTCTGTTCGCTGTGGGGGCGTACCTGGTGCAGTACATGCAGGTGGGTTGGCTGTTGACGCTGTACCCGCTTAAGCCAAAAATCAGCCAATTCAATGTCGTCAATGGCGTCAAGAAACTGTTCAACAAACGGAACCTTGTGAAACTTGGCGTGAATCTGCTCAAGCTCGCTGTCGTCGGGTCGATCGCGTGGTTTATTGCAGCGGCGAACTGGGAACGCATGCTCTCATTGCCACTGCTCACAACCGCCGCAGCGTTGGTCGAGGCGCTGCGCGTCGTTCTTGAACTCGTGATCTGGTTGCTCTTCGCCATGTTCATCATTGGCGTGATCGACTACGCCTACCAGAAATGGCAACACCGTGAAGATCTCAAGATGACCAAACAGGAGGTCAAGGACGAACGCAAGGCAAGCGAGGGCGACACGGAGACAAAAGGCAAACGCATGAAGATGGCTCGTGAAATGCTTATGCAGCGTCTGCAGGTGGACGTGCCTCGCGCCGACGTCGTGGTCACCAACCCGACGCACTATGCAGTGGCGATTCGGTACGACGCGGACACTATGCGGGCGCCTCGCGTCATCGCCAAGGGCGCTGATTTTGTTGCGATCCGCATTCGCCTTATCGCAGCGGCGTTTGGCGTGCCAATCGTGGAGCGTCCCCCGCTGGCCCGCGCGCTGTACGCTGCGGTTGAGCCGGGACAGGAAATACCAGTAGAACAATATGAGGCTATTGCGGAAGTTCTCGCGTATGTGTATCGCCTTGAAGGGCGAGCCGCCTCATGATCGCACCGTGACCAGGAGCCCAGGAAACCGTGGCGTTTGCGTCGCTTGACAAGCCGATACCCAATTGGGCGATGCTGGTGCAGAAGCACCGCGGGTTGATTGTGCCCGTTGCGATGATGGCGCTGCTTGTCGTTGTCATCGTGCCATTGCCTCCAGCGCTCATGGACGTGCTCATTTCAGCGAATATCTCCATCGCGGTCATCATGCTCCTGACGACCGTGTATCTCACAGAGCCGCTTGATTTCAGCGTGTTTCCGTCACTGCTGCTGGGCACAACGTTGATGCGGCTGGTGCTCAATATCTCGACGACGCGCATGATTTTGTCCGCTGACGCAAACACGCCGGAGGAAGCGGTTGGCGTCGCGGGGAAAGTCATCAGTTCGTTTGGATCGTTTGTCTCGGGTGATTCGCTCGTTGTGGGCGTCATTATTTTCACAATCCTTGTTGTCGTACAGTTTGTTGTTGTGACGAAGGGCTCAACGCGCATCAGCGAGGTCGCAGCCAGGTTCACACTCGATGCGCTCCCTGGCAAGCAGATGGCGATCGACGCAGACCTCAACGCGGGGCTGATCAATGAAGAAGAGGCGAAGGAGCAGCGCAAGCGTGTTCGCGACGAAGCCGACTTTTTTGGCGCCATGGATGGCTCCGCGAAATTCGTTCGAGGCGACGCGGTTGCGGGCATCATTATTACGATTGTTAATATAATTGGTGGTTTTGCGGTTGGTGCGCTCGAGAAGGGCTGGGGTATTCGGGAGTCCGCAGATTTATTCACCCGCCTGACCATTGGCGACGGACTGGTGTCGCAGATTCCGTCCTTTCTCATTGCGGTTTCGTCGGGTCTTGTTGTCACGCGCTCAGGCGCCAAGGGCACGCTTGGCGATGAAGTCACCAGCCAGCTCACGTCTCGGCCGATGGCGCTTGGGCTTGGCGCGGGCTTCATGGTGGTGCTCGCCATTTCACCTCTTCCCACCGTGCCGCTCCTGGGCGCGGGGGCTGTGCTTGGATCCTTGTCGTACGTCATCACGAGGCAACGAAGGTCAACGTCGCTCGCAGCGGAGGCGACCGACAGCGGCGCACAAGCCGGCGCCGCTGAGCCGCCCGCTGTCGAGAAGCTCATGAAGGTGGACGCGCTTGAACTTGAAGTGGGCTATGGGCTTGTTCGGCTGGTCGATCGCAAGCAGGGTGGCGATCTGCTCGATCGCATTTCCGCGTCGCGCAGGCAGCTCGCTGTCGAGATGGGATTTGTCATGCCGCCCGTGCGTATTCGCGACAACATGACGCTCGAACCAAACGTCTACCGATTCCGCATTCGAGGCAACGTCGTGGCGGAGAACTCTCTTGATCCGGACCGCGTCCTCGCGATGGACTCCGGAGTCGCCAGTTCGCCCATCGACGGTGTTCCCACACGGGAGCCAGCGTTTGGTCTCGACGCATGGTGGATCGAGCCTGGCCTCAAGTCACGGGCGGAGTCGCTTAACTACACCGTTGTTGACAGCGCCAGCGTGCTTGTGACGCACCTCACCGAAGTAGTCAAACGCAATGCAGCGGAGTTGCTCACGCGCGAGGAAGTAAACAACCTGATTGAGCAGCTTAAGGAAAAATCACCGAGACTCGTCGAAGAGGTCATTCCCAACATCCTCAAGCCTGGCGAGCTGCAGAAGGTGCTGCAGGCGCTGCTGGCAGAGCGTGTGCCCGTGCGCGACCTGGAGACAATCGTCGAAACGCTTTCGGACTGGGCGCCCAAGACGCGCGATCTCGATGTGCTCACGGAATACGTCCGTCACGCGCTGCGCAGAACAATTTGCGAATTGCAATCCACACCAATCGATCCTGAGGCTCGACAGCGATTGGGCGCAGCGCGCAGGCTCGTCTGCGTCACGCTCGATCCAGCGTTTGAAGACCAGATTAATGGCTACATTGACCGGTCGGGCGGCGCCACGACGCTCACCATGCCCGCGAGCGTGGCCAATCGTTATGCGCGGGCGATCACCGAGGCGCTAGAGCCTGTGACAAGCGCCGGGCATCAACCTGTCGTGATCGCGTCGCCCCAGGTTCGCGCGGTGATTCACCAGATCCTTGAGCCGCATTTGCCAAACGCAGCGGTTCTCGGGTACAACGAGATAGTGCCGGGTGTTGAGGTCGAGTCATTAGCGCTCGTGCTCAGTCCGGAAGAGCAGACGGCGTCCGTTGCGTAAGCGCAGGAAGCGCGCCAGCGGACGAGACATCTTCGGTTCCTCGCTGTGCGTCGTGCACATTGTCTCACGTCACAGCCGCAATGCCATGGAGGGCTGCGTGAACCTCAAGACTTACCACGCTGATTCAATCGCGGACGCGCTGGGGCAGATTAAGCGTGAGCTTGGTCGAGAAGCCGTCATCTTGCACACGCGCACGTACAAGAAGGGCGGCTGGTTTGGCTGGCGAGCGCGAACGCGTGTGGAAATCACCGCGACGAACAGCGTCAATGTCGCGCCGCTGCGGACGAGGCGGAACAGCGCGAGGGGACCAGATGCACAGCGTGTTGTCACAGGCGCCAGTCAGGCACATCGCGCGTATGCCCAGAACGCCAAAGCGCGATCAGTGAACGCGGCGCGAGACGATGTTGACCAAACGTCCGCTGGCGCAGCGACGAACGACCGGGCTCCAGCTGGCGCTCCAATGGTGGCCGAGGCGGAGATTGGCTCCACCGTGCAGGGGCCGAATGATGAAGCAGCCAAAGAGGTCGCTCGCGCAGCGCTTGCTGCGGAGAACCGCAGCGCCGCTGATTCAGAATCGCACACACTGGTGATGCGCGAGCTCGCCTCTGTCAAACGGCTCGTTGCGGGCGTGCTGCGAAGCAATCAGAACCAGGGGCTGGGTCCTGCGCCAGCTGACGCGCTTGTCGAACAGTACACGGCGCTGATAGAGCGCGAAGTGGCTGCTGAAATAGCGGATGAAGTCATCACATCGGTGCGCGATGATCTCACGCGCGCTGAACTTGGCGATCAGGATCGCGTCATGCGGGCCGTTCGCAAGCGGCTTGCGGTGTTTATTCCAACGGCGCGCGACTGCTTTTCACCGGAGCCGACCGAAGATGGCAGGCCGCGCACTATCGCGCTCGTGGGCCCAACGGGCGTGGGCAAGACGACGACTGTCGCCAAGCTTGCGTCGATCTACAAGCTTCGACACGGCAAGCGCGTCGGATTGGTGACGAGTGACACCTACCGCATCGCTGCGGTTGATCAGCTGCGCACGTATGCCAACATCATCGGATTGCCCTTGCGCGTTGCCCTGACGCCTCGTGAAATGGCGGGTGCGTGCGCGGCTCTTTCCGATTGCGATGTCGTGCTGATCGACACCGCGGGGAGGTCGCAGCACGACGCGGATCGACTTCGTGAGTTGCGAGAATTCATCCACGCTGCAGATCCGCATGAAACGCATCTTGTGCTGTCAGGCGCCGCCAGTGAGTCAGTCATGCTTGAGGCTGCGGAGCGATTCACCGTGGCGTCGCCTGATCGGCTCATCTTCACAAAGCTCGATGAAATGGTGCAATACGGCGCGATTATCAACGCATCGACCCGCATCGGCGCGCAGCTCAGCTTTGTTACGACTGGCCAGGAAGTCCCTGACCATATCGAGGTGAGCAGCGCCGATCGTCTTGCAGATCTCGTGCTTTCCGGGGAGCCCCTGCGGTGAACGAGAGCGCGGTCCAAGTGAACGGGAACGATCAGGCCTCGAGGCTGCGCGCGTTGATGTCGCAGGCGAGCGAGCCTCCTTCCATCCCCCGATCGGCGCCGTCCCTGGATGACGAACCAGCGCCGATCGTCACAAGGCGGACAAGTGGAGAGGCGTCTTCCCAGACGCGCCTTCGCGACCGGCCGAGAGTGACGTTTGCGACGATGCGAGCGCCAGCCGGTCCGGTGGGTCGACCCGCGTCGCCTGGCGCCTTGCGTTCGCCCCCCAGTGTTCGATCGCCCTTGCGCGATGGTTGGGGCGATCCGCGCGTTCTCGGGCGACGCAGGAATGGGGCGGCGAGTGCGGCTTCACTGGGCGCGGCGCCGCCTGTAATTATTGCAATTGCATCAGGAAAAGGTGGTGTAGGCAAGACGTCTCTCAGCGTGAACCTGTGCGTGGCGCTTTCACGTCTGCGTGTTCGCACTGTGCTGATTGATGGCGATATTGGCCTGGCGAACGCTGACGTGCTGTGCGGCGTGCGCGTGGGGCGACATCTTGGGCATGTGTTGGCGCGCGAATGCGCGCTGACGGACATACTCATCAAGGCGCCTGGCGGGTTTCACCTTGCGCCAGGCGCATCGTCCACGACATTGACGTCTGTCAACGGCAGAGCTGGGGCGCTGTTCACAGAAGTGCGTGCGCTTGGCGCGAGATGCGACGCGGTGATTGTTGACTGTGGCGCAGGCGCGGGCGACGATGTGGTGCGTTTTCTTGGCGCCGCTGATCATCGAATCGTAGTCACGACGCCCGAACCCACGGCTATCGCAGATGCCTACGCTGTCATCAAGCGCCTGCTCGCTGTGGATCGAGCGCCGCGGTCAGCGGAAGAATGTGGGGCATGCTCACATAATGAAGTGAGACCAAGGACAAACGCGAGCGTGGCGCAAGCGGCGCGGTCGCTGTATCTGGTTGTGAATCAAGGACTGGACGCAGCGGATGCGCGTCGCGCGCACCAGCGCATTTCTGGTGTCGCGGAACGGTTCTTGCACGTCTCCATCCCCATTTTGGGTTGGATACCGCAGGATCCGAACCTCGCTGCAAGCGTGCGGGCTCAGTCGCCTGTTTCGGTGCGTCGCCGACGGGCGCCCTCGTCGCGAGCGTTTGCGCGACTTGCGCGTGGGTTGGTGCGTGAAGGGACTATTGATCGGCCTGCACGTCGAGGATGGATGCAGCGAATCGTGTCGAGGGTTGGGGTTTGAGTCTGTTTATGCGGCGCACATCTTGCCGATTTGCCTACCTGACGTGAACTTTTGTGGAAGGGTGGGCCTCAATCGCCGAGGGTCCGTGTGTGTTGGGGGACTTACGGGCGGCATGCCGCTGACGCTGGGAGACCTATGGTTCAACCGCCGCTGACAAAGACAGTGGGTGTATGTTGCGGCCTCGCTGCATTTGCAATTGCGCTGATGGTGGGTCTTTCAGCGGGGAATCCAGTGGAAGTGATTCTTTCGAGATCACTGATCGCCCTTTTTGTTTGTTATTTGATAGGCATGACGCTCGGCGCGATGTTTGATCGCTTGGCCGCGGAGCTCGGCGCCGCCAACGAGCGTGAGAATCCGACGCCCGTGATGGATGAAACGTCTGCAACGGGAATGCCGACGAAGGCTGATGCAGCGCAGATCGAAACCGCTGCGCAAGCGTCAGCGGCATGATCCTGAAATGGACACTTGAAATTGGGCGCACACTTGGTATATTGCCAAGCAACGAAAAGCGCCCAAGGAAGGGCGTGCGGCGAACCATCGTGTGACGTTTCTTCGTGGAGCGCATCGCACAACGCCGCTGGTCAAGGAGAGGACCATGTCGACGTCCACTGCTCGGACAATGCCCAGGGCGCAGGCGGCCAGAAGTCGCAAGAGCGCATCATCGGCGAAGAAACTCCCTGAAAACCTGACGAAGGAGGATTTGGACAAGACCCCGATCCACGACGTCTGGGTGACGTTCAAACAGGGCGAGTCAAGCGTCATCCGCAATTACCTGATGGAGAAATATATCCATCTTGTCAGATATATAGGGGACCGCATTTACGCCCGTCTGCCAGATGAAGTGGAGATTGAAGATCTGTATTCGGCGGGCGCGTTTGGACTGATGGACGCGATTAAAGGGTTCAAGCTTGAAAAAGCTGTCAAGTTCGAAACCTTTTGCGCACCGCGCATTCGAGGCGCCATTCTCGACGAACTGCGCTCTATGGACTGGGTGCCCAGACTTGTGCGAAGCAGGAGCGCCAAGGTTGGCGCAGCTCGCAACACGCTGCGCATGGCGCTGGGGCGCGATCCCACTGAGGAAGAAATCGCAGACCAACTTGGCGTTGAAGGCGATGAGTTTCAGAAACTTCGCCGAGATGGCAAAGCGGTAGGCGTCGTCAGCCTGGAGCGCAAATGGCGTCAATCCGACGGCGGGCGCGAGATGCGCGAGATTGACGTTATCGAGGATGAATCCCAGGCGAATCCGGTCAAAGGCACGCAGAACCGCGACCTGCGCACGCTTATCACCAAAGGGCTCACACGGGCTGAACGCCTCATCGTCATCCTGTATTACTTTGAGGAAATGACGATGAAGGAGATAGGCGCCACGCTTGATCTCTCCGAATCGCGCGTCAGTCAGATGCACAGCTCCATCATCGCCCGTCTCAAGGCGCAAATGCAGCATCGCGAAGGAGAGCTGCAACCCGACGAGTGAGCTTGAGCGCGCCAGCGGCAGTGGCCCGGGCGTCCCTCCCATGTGGGGGAGGGGTCGGGGGAGAGGGCCAGGCGCTGTGTCAATCATGGCTGCTGGTGGGACAGCGGTCCAATGGGCAGAGCGCAAAACGCAGAGCGCAAAACGCAGTCACAGTCGTGCGACCAACGGACAGGTCGGAGACCTGTCCCACCGCAGAGGACTGGTGGGGCAGCGTTCCCACCTGAACATGACAAGCAGCCGGGTGAACGCTCCCCCTCAGGCCCGTACAATCCCCAGCGATGGCGGACGCTGCCCCCAAGCCATACTGGGACGAAAGGAACCGCGGGCCTGACGGCAGGTTCCCGCCCGCTTGGGTGGCTGAGGACGACCCACGCTGCAAGGAAGCGAACCCGCCGCCCACGCTTGCCGAACTGGCGCATGCCATCGTGCACGATGGCGCCAGGATTGAGCACAAAGTAGTCCCCAACCTGCGGGCGCTCATCGACGCTGTGCAGAACACGCCGGGCGTCAGGCTCGCCACGCTCGACAAGGATGGCAAACCCGCGGGCGTGGTCACGAGACAGCGTGCAGCGTCCAGCAGACCGGACGCAGCCCTTGTTGAAGGGCCTGCAGGCGCTAAAGCCGCACCCACGCAGATCACCATCTATGGCGGAGAGATATTGTCGTGTAATTGCGTCCGTCATGTCGTGCGTTGTTCGTTGCGCTCCGAGGCCCAGTTCACTAGGACCGCATCCTTCCAATATACCCAATTTTACTCACACGTTTGGTTTACTGGCGCCGATTTCAACGACCATGCAGAGTTCTATGATGCACAGTTCCATTCATCAGCGCATTTCAACTACGTCGATTTCCATCACCACGCACAGTTTCATGACATCCATTTTCAAGATGATGTGACATTTCATGGGACACGCTTTTCGGCAGTGGTGAATTTCAATAATGCGCGATTTCTGGGCGTTGCCACATTTGATGAAGGGCAGTTCGATGGGATCGTTGGGTTTCAAAACGCATCATTCAACAAAGACGCCACATTTCTAGAGGCTCAATTTAGAGATAAAGCACGCTTCCATGGAGCACGGTTCAGAAATAACGCACGTTTTATAGAAGCAGTATTTCAGCAAGATGCATACTTCTTGGAGGCGAGATTGTGCGGAAACCTGCAGTTCTCCGGCGCAACGGTCGAACGACGGATTGTCTTGGGAGGTGATCGATACGACGGTATACGAATGGATAGTCAAGCCCGAATAGCGTTCAACAAACTCATCGCCCGTCCAGGCGCCTCCATCGAGCTCGATCTTGCCAAGCACATGGGCAAGATGGAGACACACTACGAACAGCGCCGCCGTGTGCGCGAATACAAAGGAATGCGCGGAATCATCAGTATAATATCATTCTATTTAGATTATATTGTGCACGCTTTGCGTCTTGACTGGGTTGTGAAGTATATCGAGCCTGGCTTTGGTGCACGCGGCGCCCTGATCTATGGCGAAGACAGTGACGACGCTGCGGCGCTCTCCATCGCTGCTGCGGACTACAACCGCTTGCGCGACTTCTTCCGCGCCCAGCCCAGCACGGATGAGCACGAGAACATCGCCAACTTCCGCTATCTCGACCTCTCCCGCAAAGCCCGGTATTTGCGAGAGCGAGCGCAAAGGCGCACCGCCATCGAACAGGCGACAGATCAGTTGTTTAAAGCCGCCGATCGAGGCGACGTGGCAGCGGTCTATCACTTTGAGATCATTCGGGTGCGGTCATGGCTGGCGCTGCAGCGGGAGCGGCTGGTCTGCTTCATCGACTGGGCGCTCAAGCGCAACGCGCTGGGCTACCTGGTGCAGTGGCAGCGGATTCTCATTTCGGGCGCCTGCGTCATACTGGGGTTCGCGCTGGTGTACTGTCTGTTTGAAACGTCCGCGTTGATTCACTATGGCGACACGATGGACGAGCGGTGGCGCCAGAATCCCCTCTACAACGCGATGTATTTTTCGATCGTCACCTTCACCAGCCTGGGGTTTGGCGACATTCAGCCGTTGGGCTGGTTCAAGATGCTCGCTGCCAGTGAAGCCCTTGTCGGCATCGCTCTGATGGCCCTCTTCATCGTGTCGTGGGCGCGGCGGATGGCGCGCTGAGCGCCGCCTGACAGTGCTCGCCGCTGCGGTTGTGTTAACGTGCGTGAGCAAGTGCGAAGTGACCAAGACGCGCGAAGAGCCCTTTCCCCCAGCCCCCCCAACCTCTCCCTGGGGAGAGGGGGGAAAGACAACCCCTCACCCCGGCCATTTCCCCCAAGTGGAGAGGGAAGAAGAATGACGCGCGAGACGACGCTACACGTTGAAGCTTGAGCCACAGCCACAGGTCGAGGTGGCGTTGGGGTTGTTGAACACGAAGCCTCTGCCCATGACTTCATCGCGGAAGTCGATGGTCGTGCCCACGAGGTAGAGCAGGCTCTTCGGATCGCAGATGACTTGCAAGCCATGTTGTTCAAACGATTCGTCGGTGTCCTTCACATTCTCGGTGAGGTCCAGGATGTAGTTGAATCCGGAGCAGCCGCCCCCTTTGACGCCGATTCGCAGATGCACATTGGCTGCGTCGAGCTCCTGCTGTTTGATGATGGACTTGATCTCGCCTGCAGCGGTTTCTGTGAGCGTGATGCCTGCGGTGGATGTTGCGGTCTCGGGCATTGGTCGGCTCCTTGGGGAGTCATAGGAGCGCCCAGCGCGTTGTGGGCGTCACTATCATTAGAGCATTCTAGGCTTAAGATTCTTTCGGCATCGTGTTCACGGATAGGCTAAGCGCATTGGTCGGTGGCTACATCGATATGCGCTATGAGATGTTTGATCATTGCTCCTTCACCCCATGGCGACAACTTGCGTCATTGCTGTAAGTGCTTGCGCCATAACCAGTTCGCGTCCATGATCCTTTGTGTCACCAAACACAAAGGAGTTGGTCATGGAGCGCGAACTTTGGTCTTGCCTCACCCGTCGGCTCGATGCGTTGCCCAAGCATCGT
>Ga0114931_10000237_pt1 | contig 64406 bp, 61 predicted proteins | sample 2SBtaG_FD_89579 | JGI IMG/M metagenome (GOLD analysis project Ga0114931, IMG submission 89579) | Deep subsurface microbial communities from Kolumbo volcano to uncover new lineages of life (NeLLi) - 2SBTROV14_V59a metaG | ecosystem: Environmental > Aquatic > Marine > Volcanic | place: Kolumbo... | reverse complement strand
TTGAACACTTTGGCTGTTTGGCATCGTCAGGACTGGCAGTCCTTTGAAAGTCCTGGAGATCCCAGAGCCCTATATTGAGGAATTGCGTAATGCCGGGCCATCTGAATGGCTGGTTAGGGTCAACCCCAGACTCACCGACGCTTAACCCGTTGTTCCACTCCTGAGGCAAGAGCAGATATAATTCGGCGAAAAGAGGACACTAATCCCGCCGCTCCGCTCACTCCGCACTTTGCGGCGGCAAACACACTCCAGAATCATCAGCCTCAAACCGCTCGCAAAATTCACCTCTCGAAGAACGCAAATCGAACAAATTCTGCAACCGTTTGCAAACCGGGTCTATTTTTCGGAAAAGAACAAAAACAAACCCTTGATTTCTTTGATGAAATCAGGGGTTTGTTTGGTGGGCGCACAAGGACTCGAACCTTGGACCCGCTGATTAAGAGTCAGCTGCTCTGCCAACTGAGCTATGCGCCCACGGGACCGACCGGCGGTATAGCAAAGCGTGGCGGCGTTGTCGATAGTTCCGCGAGGCTCCATGGCGCCGCGCGCGCGATCGGTCCGTGGCGCCTTGGCGGGCGCGCTTCTTGCGGTCGAGGCGCGCCTAGCCGCCGGCCGCGCCGCGGCGCGGCAGCGGTATGTCGCGGTGGACGTAGACGCCGATCAGGATCCCGAAGCTGATCATGAGCGTCATCAGCGCGGTGCCGCCGTAGGAGACCAGCGGCAGCGGCACCCCGACCACCGGAATCAGCCCGGTCACCATGGCGATGTTGATGAAGGCGTAGACGAAGAAGGTGGTGGTCAATCCCATGGCTACCAGTCGGCCGAACTGGCTGGTCGCGCGCAGGCTGATGGCGATGCCGTAGATCAGGATCAACGCGTAGAGCCCGATCAGGCCGACCGCGCCGATCAGGCCGAACTCCTCGGCGAGCATGGTGAAGATGAAGTCGGTCTGCTTCTCGGGCAGAAAGTTGAGATGGCTCTGGGTGCCGGCGAGAAAGCCCTTGCCGAACAGCCCACCCGAGCCCAGCGCGATCTTGGACTGAAGAATATGATAGCCGGCGCCCAGCGGATCGCGCTCGGGGTTGAGAAAGGTGAACACGCGCTCCTTCTGATAGGCGCGCAGGAACTGCCAGCCGATCGGCACGGCGGCGACCGCGGCGGCGATCGCGGCCCCGAACAGCCACAACCGCACGCCGGCGAGAAAGAACAGCGTGCCACCGACGACCATCAACAAGAGCGCGGTGCCGAGATCGGGTTGCCGCAGTACCAGGGCGGCCGGCGTAAGCACGAGAAGGGCCGGCGCGACCAGCATCACGGGCCGGCGCGTCTCCTCGGGCGTGAGACCGTGGAAATAGCGCGCGAGCGCGAGCACCAGCGCGATCTTCATCACCTCGGAAGGCTGAATCTGGATCAGCCATAGATCGACCCAGCGCTGCGCCCCCATGCCGGTCACGCCCATGATCTCGGTCGCGATCAGCAGCACCAGCCCGACCCCGTAGAGCGCATAGGCGTAGCGCAGCCAAATGCGGATATCGATCAGCGCGATCACGCACATGACGACCAGCCCGATGCCGAAGCGCAGCATTTGCCGCCAAGCCCAGGGATCGATGCTGCCGTTGGCGGCCGAATAGAGCATCGCGAAGCCGATCCCGGCGGTCGCCGCGATCAGCAGCACCAGTCCCCAGGTGATCTGGCGGAGCTTTTGTCCGATCGGCAGGCGGCGCGCGCCCTCGCCGAAACCGAGCGCGCTCATGGCCGGGGCCTCATGCCTCGTCGTCCCCGGCCCGCCCGGCGACCTTGTCGGGACCGCCGCGCCGCGACGGGTCGCGCCGCTCGGTCTCGCGCAGCACGTCGCGCGCGATCGGCGCCGCCGCCCGCGAACCCGAGCCGCCATGCTCGACCATCGCCACCACCGCGTATCGCGGCTGGCGCACGGGCGCGAAGGCGACGAACAACGCGTGGTCGCGTTCCTCCCACGGGCGGTCCTTGTTCTTGATCACGCCCTTGAGCCGCTCGCTCTTGGAGATGCGCCGCACCTGCGCGGTGCCGGTCTTGCCCGCCATGGCCAGCTCGGGCTCGGCGATGCGGGCGCGGTAGGCGGTGCCGCGGCGCGTGTTGGTCACCCGGTTCATGCCCTCGGCGACGGCCGCGAGCGCCTCGCGCGAAAGCCCCATCGATTCGGGCGCGGGTGCCGGCGGCGCGTCGCGACCGCGCAGCAGGCGGGGAACGACCGCCTTGCCGCCGTTGGCGATCCGCGCGGTCATCACCGCGAGCTGGAGCGGCGTGGCGAGCAGATAGCCCTGGCCGATGCCGACCACCAGCGTCTCGCCCTGCTGCCAGGACACGCCGAAGCGGCCGAGCTTCCAGTCCCGGTCGGGCACCAGCCCGCCGCGCTCGCCGGTCAGGTCGATGCCGGTCGGCGCGCCGAGGCCGAAGCGTCGCGCCATGGCGGCAATCCGATCGATGCCCACGCGCTTGGCGATGTCGTAGAAATAAATGTCGCAGGACTGCTGGATCGCCGTCAGCATGTCCACGTCGCCGTGGCCGCCGCGCTTCCAGTCGTGAAACACGCGGTCGCCCAGCTTGATGCTGCCGGTGCAGAAGACGCGGTGCTCGGGCGTCACCACGCCGGCCTCGAGCGCGGCGAGCGCGACCACCATCTTGAATGTCGAGCCGGGCGGGTACTGCCCGGCGATCGTCTTGTTGGTCAGGGGCTTGCGCGGATTGTGAACGAGCGCCTTCCACTCGGCGCTCGACAATCCCCGGTTGAAGGCGTTGGGGTCGTAGGCCGGGTTCGAGGCCATCGCCATGACCTCGCCCGTATGGACGTCGAGCACCACGACCGAGGCGCTTTCCTCGCCCAGGCGGTCGACCACGAAACGCTGGAGCCCGGCGTCGATGGTCAGCGTCAGGTCGTCGCCGGGCCGCCCTTCCTCGCGCGCGAGCTCGCGGATCACGCGGCCATAGGCGTTGACCTCGACCTGGCTGTTGCCGGCGCTGCCGCGCAACGCCATGTCGTAGACCTTCTCGATCCCGCTCTTGCCGATCCGGAAATCGGGCAGCTCGAGCAGCGGATCGCCGGTGAGATCCTTCTCCGAGACCGGGGCGACATAACCCACCACATGGCCGAGCACCGCGCCGAGCGGATAGTCGCGGGTCTGCCCGACGTCGATCATCACGCCCGGCAGATCGGGCGCGTTGACCTCGACCCGCGAGACCTCGGACCAGTCGAGATTCTCGCGCACCGTGATCGGCACGAAGCCGCGCTTGCGGTGGATTTCGCGCAGAACCCGCGCGCGGTCGCGCTCGGACACCGGGATGATCCGACCGAGCGCGTCCAGCGTTTTCTCGACGCTGTCCGCCTGCTCCGACACCAGCACCACGCGGTAGTTGAGCCGGTTGATCGCGAGCGGCTCGCCCATGCGGTCGAAGATCCGCCCCCTGGGCGGCGGCAAAAGCCGTAGGTTGATGCGGTTCTCGTCGGCGAGCATCGCGTAGCGGTCGGCCTGGACGACCTGGAGATAGTAAAGCCTGCCGACGAGCGTCGACAAAAGCGCGAACTGCCCGCCGGCGAGCAGCACCGAACGCCGGGTGAAGATGCGCGTGCGCTCGCGGTCGCGATTGGGCATGGCGGCCTAGACCTGCTTCAGGAGACTATGCTGCGCGCGCCCGAACAGCCAGGTCAGCACGGGATAGAGCGCCACTGTCAGCGCGAGTTGCACCCCCGACGACCGGGGATTGACGACTGCGCCGAAATAGAGCGAGACCAGCATCCAGCTCGCGACCGTCGCCCCGGGCGCGACCAGCATGAAGCCCCACCACTCGACCATGAAGGTCTTGCCGTGGAAGAAACGTCGCTGCGAGACGACGATCGACCGCAGGAGCAGAAGAACGAGGCTCGTCAGCCCGAGCGGCGCGCCGGTGAGAATGTCCTGCATCAGGCCAAGCGCGAAGGTCGCGCCGAGCGGCAGCAGGTCGGGGCGATAGATGCTCCAGTGATAGACGGCGATCAGGGTCACGGCGGGCGTGACCTGCGCGAAGCCGGGAAGCGGCAGCGGCAGCGCGACCATCAGCATCAGTGCGAGCGTCATCGCGACCGGGGTGAGGCCGCGCAGCCCCTTCTCGATGCGGCGCAGGGCCTCGGCGGTCATTGCAGCGGTCCCGCGCGGCCGGCGCTTCGCGTCGAGGGCAGCACGCCCGGCAGCGCATAGTCGAGCACCCGGACATATTCGAGCGTCGCCCAGTCGACGAACGGCTCGACCCGGACCACGCCGTCCTCGATCGCGGCGACGGTGCCGATCGGCAGGCCCGGCGGCAGCATGCCCCCCTGGCCCGAGGTGACGATCCGCTCGCCCGGCGAAACGGTCGCGTTCACGGGGATGAATGAGAGCCTGGGTCGGTCGCTGTTGTCGCCGGCGAGAATCGCGGGCACCCGGCTCTGCTCGACCACCACCGGCACCCGGGCATTGAGATCGGTGAGCAGAAGCACCCGGGCGCTGCGCTCGCCGGTCTCGACGACGCGCCCGACCAACCCATCGCCGGTGATGACCGCCTGGCCATTGCGTAGGCCGTCGCGGGCGCCCGCGTTGATGAGCACCGTGCGCACGAAGACGCCCCCCGAATCGGCGACCACCCGCGCGGTCACGAAAGACAGCCGCGGATCGTCGGCCATGTTGAGAAGCGCGCGCAGGGCCGCGTTCTCGCGGCCGAGGCGGCGGGCGACCGATTCCCAGTTCCTGAGACGCGCGTTCTCCTCGCGCAGGCGCGCGTTCTCGGCGTTCAGAGCGAGAAGTCCGCGCCCGTACTCGATCGCCTCGCTCACGCTGGCGACCGGGCGCGACAGCACGTCGAGCACCGGGGTGGCGATGTCGGTCATGACGACGCGCAGGCGCTCGATCAGGCGGACGTCGGCGCGCCCCATGACCATCAACCCGAGCGCCGCGCCGATGAACAGGACCAGGGCAAAGCGCTGGATCCAGCCCTTGACCGGCAAGGTCATGTGTTTCAGCGAACCGCCCGGATACCTCACACCGCCCTCTCAATGGCTGGCGTCGTTGGACACGCTCTCCCCGCCCGTCCTCCCGGCCGCGCTGGTCAGGAATCGTACTGGTTATGGAGGACGTGCTTGAGCGTTTTCATCTCCTCGAGACAGCGTCCGGTTCCCAGCGCGACGCAGGACAGCGGCTCGTCAGCGATCGAGACCGGCAGGCCGGTCGCGTGGCGCAGCACGAAGTCGAGATTGCCAAGCAGGGCGCCGCCGCCGGTCAGCACGATGCCCTTGTCGACGATGTCGGCGGCGAGCTCGGGCGGGGTTTGCTCGAGCGCGACCTTGACCGCCTCGATGATGGCGCCGACCGGCTCGGCCAGGCTTTCGGCGATCTGGCGCTGGCTGATGATGAGCTCCTTGGGCACGCCGTTCATCAGATCGCGCCCCTTGATCTCCATCACCTCGCCATCGCCGTCCTCGGGCGGGCAGGCAGAGCCGATCTGCTTCTTGATCCGCTCGGCGCTCCCCTCGCCGACCAGCAGATTATGGTTGCGGCGGATATAGCCAATGATCGCCTCGTCCATCTTGTCGCCGCCGACCCGGACCGAGCGCGAATACACGATCCCGCCGAGCGACAGCACCGCGACTTCGGTGGTGCCGCCGCCGATGTCGACCACCATCGAGCCCGTGGGCTCGGTCACCGGAAGCCCCGCGCCGATCGCCGCAGCCATCGGCTCCTCGATCAGGAAGACCCGGCGCGCGCCCGCGCTTTCGGCCGATTCCTGAATCGCGCGGCGCTCGACCGCGGTCGAGCCCGACGGCACGCAGACGATGATCTGCGGGCTCGCGAAGGAGCGCCGGTTGTGCACCTTGCGGATGAAATGCTTGATCATCTCCTCCGCCACCTCGAAGTCGGCGATGACACCGTCGCGCAAGGGGCGGATCGCCTCGATATTGCCGGGCGTTCGGCCGAGCATCTGTTTCGCCTCGTCGCCCACGGCGAGCACCTGTTTCTTGCCGCGCTCGTTGACGATGGCGACCACGGAAGGCTCGTTCAGGACGATCCCCCGTCCCTTGACATAAACGAGCGTATTGGCCGTGCCGAGGTCGATCGCCATGTCGGCGGACATCATGCCGAGTAATCGAGAAAACATGCCTTCTCCGCTTCACCCCTCCAGATTGCCGGGCCGCCGAGCAGGGATGGCGCGGCGACCCGGTACCGATCAACTCTTAACAAGCAACTCTTAACAAGTAACCGCCCCGGCCCGCCAGGCGGACGGGCCGGGTTTCGATTACGCCGTCAACGCCTCGGGCGCCGTCTTTTCGCGTTTGACCTCGAGGCGGTTCAGAGCATGGATATAGGCGCGGGCCGAGGCGACCAGCGTGTCGGTATCGGCCCCCTGCCCGGTAACGCTGCGGCCGTTCTCGGCCAGCCTGACCGTGACCTCGGCCTGGGCGTCGGCGCCGCCGGTCACCGCGTGGACCTGATAGAGTTCGAGCGTCGCCCGATGGTTGAACAGCTCGGTGATGGCGTTGAACGTGGCGTCGACCGGGCCGTTGCCCTCGGCCGTCGTGGCGTGCTCCTCGCCGTCGATCTCGAGGGTCAAAGTCGCGCGCTGTGGGCCGGTCGAGCCGCAGACCACCTGAAGCGAGACGAAGCGCAGCCGCTCGGAGCCACGCGCGACCTCGTCCTCGACCAGGGCGGCGATGTCCTCGTCGAACACGTCCTTCTTCTTGTCGGCGAGGTCCTTGAAGCGCTGGAACGCGACCTCGATCGCATTGTCGCCGATCTCGATTCCCAGTTCATCGAGCTTGCGGCGGAAGGCGTGACGCCCCGAATGCTTGCCCATGACGAGGGTCGATTTGACCAGACCGACCGATTCGGGGGTCATGATCTCGTAGGTGCCGGCGTGCTTGAGCATGCCGTCCTGATGGATTCCCGCCTCGTGGGCGAAGGCGTTGGCGCCGACGATCGCCTTGTTGGGCTGCACGTTGAAGCCGGTGACCGTGGCGAGCAGCCGCGAGGCGCGCGTGATCTCCTCGCTGACGACGCCGGTGGCGAAGGGCAGGCTGTCGCGCCGGGTGCGCAGCGCCATCACGATCTCCTCGAGCGCGGCGTTGCCGGCCCGCTCTCCGATCCCGTTGATGGTGCATTCGATCTGGCGCGCCCCCGCGCCCACCGCCGCCAGCGAGTTCGCGACCGCGAGGCCGAGATCGTTGTGGCAATGAACCGAGATCACCGCCTGGTCGATGTTGGGCACCCGCTCGAACAGCATGCGGATGAGCGCCGCGAACTCGTCGGGAAGGGCGTAGCCCACGGTGTCGGGAATGTTGATCGTGCCCGCGCCCGCCTTGATCGCCGCCTCGACCGTGCGGCAAAGGAAGTCGTGCTCGGTGCGCGAGCCGTCCTCGCAGCTCCACTCGACGTCGTCGCACAGGTTGCGCGCGTAAGAGACGCTGTCAATGACCGCATCAAAGACCGCCTCGGGCTCCATCTGGAGCTTGTATTTCATATGAAGCGGGCTTGTGGAGATGAAGGTGTGGATCCGCTTGCGCGCCGCCGGGACGAGCGCCTCGGCCGCGCGATCGATGTCCTTGCGCGAGGAGCGGGCAAGCGAGCAGACGATCGAGCCGGTGATCGCCTTGGCGATCTCGTTGATCGCCTGAAAATCGCCCCGCGAGGCGATGGCGAAGCCGGCCTCGATGACATCGACGCCCATGCGTTCGAGCATGGCGGCGACGCGCAGCTTTTCCTCGAGGTTCATCGAGCACCCCGGCGACTGCTCGCCGTCGCGCAGCGTCGTGTCGAATATGATGACTCGGTTGGTGTCGGCTGTGGTCGACATGTGACTGGTCCTCCTTACCGGAACGGGTGAAACGTCCTAAACACCGTTCTCCCCTGAACGCGCGTGAACACCAGGATCACACCGCTCAGGGGCCGGTAAGTCGAAGGAGGCCGTCGCGGAAAACGCGGGCGCGAGGAGGCCGGGCATGATGGCGCGAGTCGACGGCGCGCGGGCGCGAAAAGCCATCGCGACGGCCGTCGCGCGCTCCATTGCCCATCCCGCTTTCGGTCTCTCTCGCCATCTTCCGTCCGCATCAGCGCCGCCCGGATCGTCGCGCAAGACGACCGCGGCCAACGCCGCCTCTTCCGGCGCCCATGGTCGGCGCCCGCCCGATCGGCAGTCGCGTGTCGCGCGCAAAAGGACGCCGCCGACACAAAGATTACGACTGCATGGTTAACAATAAATGAAACGCGCCGCTAAAGGCCAGTGAATAATGGACTTCCAGAACTCCCGTCCGCAAGGCGAAAACGCCTCGCGGACGGAATTCGTCATCTCCGCGCCATCCACGCGTCCATGGCCGGTGGCCGGCCCGCTCCCCCGCCTCTCGCCGCCGCTAGTTCTTGCTCTTGTCGACCAGCCGGTTCTCGCCGATCCAGGGCATCATGCCGCGCAGCCGCGCGCCGACCTCCTCGATCGGATGCTCGGCGGCGCGTCGGCGCATGGCCTTGAAGCTCGCCTGGCTGGCCAGGTTCTCGAGCACCCATTCGCGGGCGAAGCGCCCCGACTGGATATCGTCGAGAACCCGCCTCATCTCGGCGCGCACCTTGTCGTCGATGATCCGGGGGCCGCGCGTGTAATCACCGTATTCGGCGGTGTTCGAGATCGAGTAGCGCATGTTGGCGATGCCGCCCTCGTAGATCAGGTCGACGATCAGCTTGACCTCGTGCAGACACTCGAAATAGGCCATCTCGGGGGCGTAGCCGGCCTCGACCAAGGTCTCGAAGCCCGCCTGGATGAGCGAGGTCAGCCCGCCGCAGAGCACCACCTGCTCGCCGAACAGATCGGTCTCGCATTCCTCGCGGAAGGTGGTCTCGATCACGCCCGCGCGCCCGCCGCCGATCGCCACGGCGTAGGACAGCCCGATCTCCTGGGCGTTGCCGGTGGCGTCCTGCTGAACCGCGAGCAGGCAGGGCACGCCGCCGCCGCGCGCGTATTCCGAACGCACCGTATGGCCCGGCCCCTTGGGCGCGACCATGAAGACGTCGAGGTCGGGGCGTGGCTCGATCAGGTTGAAGTGGATCGAAAGCCCATGGGCGAAGGCGATCGCCGCGTTCTCGCGCAGGTTGCCGGCGAGCTCGTCGCGATAAAGCGTGCCCTGATGCTCGTCGGGCGACAGAACCATCACCACGTCGGCCCAGGCCGCCGCCTCGGCCGCGGTCTTGACGGTGAAGCCCGCCCCCTCGGCCTTGGCCCGGGTCGGCGAGCCTTCGCGCAGCGCGACGATCACCTCGGCGACTCCCGAATCACGCAGGTTCATGGCATGGGCGTGGCCCTGGCTGCCGTAGCCGACGACGGCCACCTTCTTCGACTTGATGAGGTTGAGATCGGCGTCGCGATCGTAATAGACACGCATGGTTTCCTCCCCGACCCTTACGGGCTGCTGAACTGGATCGAAATGGCGATGAGCGAAAGCATGATGCGTTAAGCGGATCGGCGCCAATTCATTGCAAATGCTTCATGCTCTAGATCGCCCTGGCGCCGCGCGAGATCGCGACGACGCCCGTGCGCGAGACGTCGACCAGCCCCAAGGGCGCCATCAGCTTTATGAAGGCGTTGAGCTTTTCGGGCTTGCCGGTCATCTCGAATACGAAGGATTCGTTGGTGCTGTCGACCACGCGGGCGCGAAAGATATCGGCGATGCGCAGCGATTCGACGCGCTTGTCGCCGCTGCCCGCGACCTTGATCAGCGCCAGCTCGCGCTCGACGCTCGGCCCCTCGATGGTGAGGTCGCTCACCTTGTGGACCGGGACCAGGCGGCCGAGCTGGGCCTTGATCTGTTCGATCACCATGGGCGAGCCCGAGGTGACGACGGTGATCCGCGAAAGCGTCGCCCGCGGGTCGATCTCGGCGACCGTGAGGCTGTCGATATTGTAGCCCCGGGCCGAGAACAGCCCGATGACCCGGGCGAGAACGCCCGCCTCGTTGTCGACGAGCACCGCGATGGTGTGCTGCCTGATTTCCTTCGTCGCGTCGTTCGTCACGTTGCTATCCCATGGCAAGGCCGGCGCGGCGGAACGCCCCGCGCGGCGGCGATGGCGCGCCTTTCGGCGGGCGCACTCAGACCAGGACCATGCCGTCCTCGGTCCGAGGCTCGATCTCCTCGTCGGGTCCCAGCTTCATGTCGTAATGCGCCGCCCCGGCGGGAATCATCGGATAGACGTTCTCGGTCGGATCGACCCGGACGTCGACGATCACCGCCTTGTCGCTCGCGATCATCTCTTCGATCGCGGCGTCGACCTCTTCCGGCTTGGTCACTCGCAGCCCCTTGGCGCCGAAGGATTCGGCCAGCGCCACGAAGTCGGGCAGCGAATCCATGTAGCTCTCGGCGTAGCGCCCGCCATGGAACAGCTACTGCCACTGGCGCACCATCCCCATGTACTGGTTGTCGAGGATGAACAGCTTCACCGGCAGCCGGTACTGGGCGAGCGTCGACATCTCCTGGATGTTCATCAGGATCGAGGATTCGCCGGCGACGTCGATGACCAGCGCCTCGGGATGCGCGATCTGCACGCCCATCGCCGCCGGCAGGCCGTAGCCCATGGTGCCGAGCCCGCCCGAGGTCATCCAGCGGTTGGGCTTGTCGAAGCGCAGGAACTGTGCCGCCCACATCTGGTGCTGGCCGACCTCGGTGGTGAAGTAGACGTCGTCGCGGTCCTTGGTCTGGGCGTAAAGGCGCTGGAGCGCGTATTGCGGCTTGATGAGCTTCTTCGAGTTGCGGAACCGCAGGCAGTCGCGCTTGCGCCAACCCTCGATCCGCTTCCACCAGGCCTCCATCGCCTTGGCGTCGGCCTGGCACAGCTTCGATTTCCAGAGCTTGATCAGGTCCTCGAGCACATAGGCGCAGTCGCCCACGATCGCCACGTCGATGGGCACGTTCTTGTTGATCGAGGACGGGTCGATGTCGATCTGGATCTTGGTCGAGCCCGTGGAGAAGGCGTCGACCCGCCCGGTCACCCGGTCGTCGAAGCGGGCGCCGACCGCGAGCATCACGTCGCATTCGGCCATCGCCATGTTGGCCTCGAAGGTGCCGTGCATCCCCAGCATGCCCAGGAACTGCGAATCGGACGCGGGAAATGCGCCCAGCCCCATCAGCGTCAGCGTGACCGGATAGCCCGTGGCGTGGGCGAGGTTGGCGAGAAGCTGCGCCGCCGCGGGCCCCGAATTGATGACCCCGCCGCCGGCGTAGATCACCGGGCGCTTGGCCTTGGCGAGCAGCTCGATCGCCTCCTCGATCGCGACCGGATCGCCCTTGACCACGGGGTTGTACTTGGGCGGCGCCAAGTCCTTGGGCGCGCGGTAGGCGGTCGTCGTCGCCACCGCCACGTCCTTCGGAATATCGACCACCACCGGTCCCGGACGACCGCTGCGCGCGACGTGGAACGCCTCGTGCAGGATGCGGCCGAGGTCCTCGGTCCGCTTGACGAGATAATTGTGCTTGGTGCAGGACCGCGTGATGCCGACCGTGTCGGCCTCCTGGAAGGCGTCGTTGCCGATCAGATGGGTGGGCACCTGCCCGGTCATGCAGACGATGGGGATGCTGTCCATCATGGCGTCCGTCAGCCCGGTGACGCAGTTGGTCGCCCCGGGCCCCGACGTGACCAGCACCACGCCGACCTTACCGGTCGAGCGCGCGTAGCCCTCGGCCGCGTGAACCGCCGCCGGCTCCTGGCGCACGAGAATATGGCGCAGGCTGTTCTGCTTGAAGATCGCGTCGTAGATCGGAAGGACCGCGCCGCCGGGATAGCCGAAAATGGTATCGACGCCCTGATCGACGAGCGCCTTGATGACGATCTCAGCGCCGCTCAGTTCCTCGCTGGCCACCGGTCGAGCCCTCCGTCTCTCGCGCCGTCCACGCCGCGCATGCCTTCGCCGGGAGAGGCTTTCGCCCCTCGCTCGCCCGCGCGTTCCCGCGCTGGCGATATTGCAGCCGGCGATATTGCGGTGCAAACAAGCGTTGACGCCCGCAGCGGGCGCCTCACGAATTTGGCAAACTAGACGCTCGCCGGGAGACGGTCAACAGGAACCGAGCCGTCTCCTCGACCATCCGCCGCCCCATATCGGGGTCATGGGCCCGGGTCTCGACCCGCGCGCCGGCGAAGCGGTGGCGGAACCAGGTCGACTGCCGCTTGGCGTAGCGTCGGGTTTCTTGCCGCACCGCAGCAATAGCGGTCTCGAGATCGATCTCGCCCGCGAGGTGGCGGGCGAGGGGCCGCACCCCCAGCGCCTTCATCGCCGGCAAATCGGGCGCCAGCCCGCGGGCGACGAGCGCCGCGACCTCGTCGAGCGCCCCGGCGGCGACCATCGCCGGCACGCGGGCGTCGCAGGCGGCGTAGAGCGCCGCGCGATCGGGCAGCAGGAGAATCCGCAGCACCGGCCCCGCGAGCCCGGGCTCGGCCGTGGGGCGACGGCGCCATTCGGCGAGCGAGACGCCGGTCGCCTCGACCACCTCGAAGGCGCGGACCAGACGCTGGCTGTCGCCGGGATCGAGGCGGGCGGCCATCTCGGCGTCGCGCGCCGCCAGCAGGGCGCGGAACGCCGCGCCGCCGAGCTCGGCGTGGAGCGCGCGCGCGGCGGCGCGTAGCTCGGGCGGAATTTCGGGCACCGCCGCGAGGCCGTCGAGCAGCGCCTCGATATAGAGCCCGGTGCCGCCGACCAGGATCGGCAGTCGGCCCGCCGCCCGCGCCGCCGCGATCTCGTCGAGCGCCAGCGCTCGCCAGCGCGCGGCCGAGCAGGCTTCCGCCGCGTCGAGCACGCCATAGAGCCGATGTGGCGCGCGCGCCTCGGCGGCGGTGTCGGGACGCGCGGTCAGCACCCGCAGGTCGCGATAGACCTGCATCGAATCGGCGTTGATGACGACGCCGCCATGGGCCTCGGCGAGATCGAGGGCGAGCGCCGACTTGCCGCTCGCGGTCGGTCCAGCGACGACCACCACCCCTTGTCCCACTGGCCCGCTTGCCAGAGCCCGATTCTCTCCGTAGGTTTGCGCGCCCATGTCCAACGTGCTCACGATGATCGCGGGCGGTGGCGGCCCGCCGCTCGACGATACCATGGCCGAGACCGCGCGCGAGGCGCTCGTTGCCGCCGGCGCCGAGGCGCGCGCCCCCGATTGGCTCGCCCCCGGAACCGCCTGCGACATCGCGTTCTCGGGGCTTCCGCCCGAGGCGGCGCGGGTCGCGGTGGCGCGCGGGCTCGGCGACGCGCCGGTCGATCTGTTCGCCCAGCCCCGGGCGGGGCGACGCAAGCGGCTGCTCGTCGCCGACATGGAATCGACCGTCATCGCCAACGAGTTCGTCGACGAGCTCGCCGAGGCCGCGGGCATCGGCGACGCGGTCGCCGCCATCACTCGGCGCGCCGTGGCCGGCGAGATCGAGTTCGCCACCGCGCTCCGCGAGCGCGTGGCTCTGCTCGAAGGGCTTTCGACCGAGCTGTTCGACCGGGTCTACGCGAAGCTCGCCGTGACCCCGGGGGCGGCGGCGCTGGTGCGGACCATGCGGGCGAACGGCGCCTATGCGGCGTTGGTCTCGGGGGGCTTCGACGTGTTCACGAGCCGGGTCCGCGAGCTGCTCGGCTTCGACGTCGAGTTCGCCAACCGCCTGGCCACCGCCGGCGGCCGGCTCACGGGCCGGCTCGACGGGCCGATTCTCGACCGGGCGGCCAAGCGAAGCCACCTCGAACGCCTCGCCGCCGAACGCGCGATTCCGATCGCCGAGACCCTGGCCATCGGCGACGGCGCCAACGACATCGACATGCTGTCGGCCGCCGGCCTCGGCGTCGCCTATCGCGCCAAGCCGGCGGCGGCGGCCGTGGCGCGCGCGCGCATCGCACACGGCGACCTCACGGCGCCGCTCTATCTCCAGGGCTACCGGGCGGACGAGATTCTGGGGGCGGACGACTCCCGGGCCTAAGCGCCGACCATCGCTTCCCAGTCGAAATCGTCGAGCGCGCGCAGGCGGAAATCGGCGGCCGAGAAATCCATGGTCGCGGTCATGGCGTGGGGCCAGGCGATCACCGAAAGCCCCGCCGCCTTGGCCGCGGCAATGCCGGTCGAGGTATCCTCGATCGCGAGGCAACGCGCGGGCGGCACGTCGAGACGCGCGACGGCGGCGAGGTAGAGATCGGGCGCGGGCTTGCCGGCGGCGACGTCGTCGACCGCGAGCGTCGCCGCGAGATGGCGCTTGGCGCCGACCGCGACGACATTGGCCTCGACGATCGGGCGCGGGCTCGACGAGGCCGCCGCCTGGGGCACGCCGCGGGCGCCGAGCGCGGCGACGATCGCGGGCGCAGGCGGGCGCGCCATGCCACCATGGACCCGGGCGACGTAATAGTCGATAAGCTCGGCGCGCAGACCCTCGAAGCCCGGCCCGAGCGCGCGCAGCGCCGGAATGCCCGCCCACATCTCGGGAAAGCTCTTGCCCAGCCAGCGCTTGTTGTCGGCGTCGCCGAAGACGTGGCCGTGGCGTGCGCAGACGGCGGTCAAGCTTTCGAGATGCAAGGGCTCGCTGTCGATCAGCACCCCGTCGACGTCCCAGACCACCGCCCGGAACCGACCGCTCTCCGAACACGCATCCAAGGAAACGCTCACTGGCGCAGCAGCCACAAAAGCGCGACGCCGAGCGACGCCGCGGCGAGCCCCGCGGTGCGCAGCGTCGAGGCCGGCAGCGCGAGAACCTGGGCCATCGCGCGCCGCATGGCGTCGGGAAACAGGGCGTAGAGCAGGCCCTCGATCACGAGGACGAGGCAGAGCGCGGTCAACAGCTCGATCATCGCGTCCCGCCCGCGCCCGCGCGCAGCCCGCCGGCTCCCCCGCCGCCCGCGCCGGCGCTACTCGCCGGTCGGGGCCTTCGCCGTTTCGGTCACGCCGCCGGTCGTGCCGAAGTAGCGAAAGAACTCGCTGTCGGGCGAGATGACGAGCGTCGTGTCGTCGGCATTGAGCGCCTCGCGATAGGCCTGCATCGAGCGATAGAACTCGAAGAAACTGATATCGCGACCGAAGGCGTCGGCGAAGATGCGCACCGCCTTGGCGTCGCCCTCGCCTCGGGCGATCTGGCCGGTCTTGCGCGCCTCGGCGAGCAGCACGATCTTGTCGCGGTCGGCCTTGGCGCGGATTTTCTGCCCCTCCTCCGCGCCCTGGGCGCGCAGCTCCTTGGCCTCGCGATCGCGCTCGGTCTGCATCCGGCGGTAGATCGCCTGGCTGTTCTCCTCGGGCAGGTCGGTGCGCTTGATGCGCACGTCGACGACGTCGATGCCGAAGCTCTTGGTCTCGGCGTTGACCATGTCGCGGATCTGGGTCATAAGCATGGCGCGCTCGCCCGAGACGATCTGCGCCAGCGGCACGTTGCCGAGCGCCCGGCGCACGCTGCCGTTGATGATCGAGGCGAGCCGCGTGCGCACCACCGCCTCGTTGCCCACCGCCTGGAAGAAGCGCAGCGGATCGGTGATCTTGTAGCGGGCGAAGGAATCGACGACCAGGCGCTTCTGGTCGGAGGCGATCACCTCCTCCTTGGGCACGTCGTAATCGAGCACCCGGCGGTCGAACAGGGTCACGTTCTGGATGAACGGCAGCTTGAAATGGAGCCCGGGCTCGGTCACCACCCGGCGCGGCTCGCCGAATTGAAGGACCAACGCCTGGGCCGCCTGATAACGGTGAACACCGCGCTGGAGCCAACCACCACGAGCGCGACGACGATCACGACGAGGCCGATCAGAATCCCGCGGTTCATTGGCCCTTCCCCTTGTTCCCGGCCTTGATCTCGGGCAGCGGGAGATAAGGCAGCACGCCCTGGGTGCCGACGCCCTTGCTGTCGACGATCACCTTGTTCATCCCCTTGAGGATCTCCTGCATGGTATCGAGATAGATGCGCTTGACCGTCACGTCCTTGGCCTGGCGGTAGGCGTCATAGACCGAGATGAAGCGCTTGGCCTCGCCCTCGGCCTTGGCGACCACCTGCTCGCGATAGGCTTGGGCCTGCTGGACGATCTGCGCCGCCTCGCCGCGGGCGCGCGGGATGATCGAGTTGGAATAGGCCTGGGCTTCGTTGATCGCGCGCTCGCGGTCGGCGCGCGCGGCCTGGACGTCGCGGAAGGACGCGATCACCGCCTCGGGGGGATCGACCTTCTGGAGCTGGACCTGGGTGACCTGAATGCCCGCGCCGTATTCGTCGAGAACCTTCTGCATCAGTTCGAGGGTCTGGGCCTCGACCTGGCTCCGGCCCTCGGCGAGAACGAAGGCGATGTTCGTCTTGCCGACGATCTCGCGCATGACGCTCTCGGCCACCGCCTTCACGGTCTCCTCGGGGGCGCGAATGTTGAACAGAAACTTGCCCGCGTCCTTGATCACCCAGAAGACGACGAAGTTGATATCGACGATGTTCTCGTCGCCGGTGAGCATCAGGCTCTCACTCAGGATCGGGCGCGCGAGCGTGCCGCGTCCCGTATCGACGCCGGCGCGGAAACCGACCTCGACCCGGTTCACCCGCGTCACCTTGGGTCGGTAGACCTGCCCGATCGGTGCCGGGAAGTTGTAGTTGAGGCCCGGCTGGGTCGTGTTCACCCATTTGCCGAACACCAGCTCGACGCCCTGCTCGTCGGGCTGGACGCGATAGAAGCCGCTGCCGAGCCACACGGCGAGCGCCACGACGACGAGAAGGATCACCCCCCGCGCGCCACCGACGCCGCCAGGCAGGAAGCTCTTCATCCGGTCCTGGCCCTTGCGCAGAAGTTCCTCGAGATCGGGAGGTTGCTGGCCCGACGGCCCGCGACCCCATGGGCCCTGGCCGCCACCCTTCCAGCCGCCATTGCCCCCCTGGCTACTCCACGGCATATGCGCGATCCTGTGATTGCTTTCGGCGCGCCCGGCGCGCTCGGTTCATTTCACTTGGTCGAAACCCGCCCCCGCCTTATATGACAGCTTGCCCATAAGGCGCAATCCGCAACGCATTGCGACAGGCGCGACGCGGGGCGGCTTCGCGTAGAGATGGGCGGCAAGTGGATGGAGTGCAAGGGGCAATGAAGGGAAAGGTCATGGCCGACGTGAGCGAACAACGGATTCTGGATTGCCTGGGACGCGTGATCGACCCCGAGCGCAACGCCGACGTGGTCAGCCTCGGCATGATCTCGGGGCTGGTCGTCAAGGGCGGCAACGTGGGCTTCGCGGTCGAGGTCGACCCGGCCGAGGGCGAGCGCAAGGAGCCCCTGCGCCGCGCCTGCGAGGCGGCGGTCGAGGCGTTGCCCGGCGTCACCTCGGTGACCGCCGTTCTGACCGCCCATCGCGGCGCGACCGGCGGCAACGGCCAGGCCCCGCGCCCGACCGCCACGCCCCAAGAACGGATGCCCGGGGGACAAGCCGCGCCCCAGAACCAGCGCCCGCTGGTGCCGGGCATCCGCTCGATCGTCGCGATCGCCTCGGGCAAGGGCGGGGTCGGCAAGTCGACCACGGCGGTCAACCTCGCGCTCGCGCTCGCCGCGAGCGGAAAGCGGGTCGGGATTCTCGACTGCGACGTCTACGGCCCCTCGGTGCCGCGCATGCTGGGCATCGGCGGACGGCCGAGCTCGACCGACGGCAAACGCATCAAGCCGCTCGAGAATTACGGCGTGCGTTGCATGTCGATGGGGCTTCTGGTCGACGAGGAAACCCCCATGATCTGGCGCGGTCCGATGGTGATGAGCGCCATCGAGCAGATGCTTCGCGACGTCGATTGGGGCGAGCTCGACATCCTGGTGGTCGATCTGCCGCCGGGCACGGGCGACGCCCAGCTCACGCTCGCGCAGCGGGTGCCGCTGACCGGCGCGGTGATCGTCTCGACCCCCCAGGACATCGCGCTTCTCGACGCGCGCAAGGGGCTCAACATGTTCCGCAAGGTTGACGTGCCGGTGTTCGGCATCGTCGAGAACATGAGCTACTACGTCTGTCCCGAATGCGGCCACCGGGCCGAGATTTTCGCCCATGGCGGCGCCCGGCGCGAGGCCGAGCGGCTCGGCACCAGCTTCCTCGGCGAGGTGCCGCTCGATATCGAAATCCGCGAGACCTCGGACAGTGGCACGCCGATCGTGGTCTCGAACCCCGACAGCCCCCAGGCCGCCGCCTACCGCGCGATCGCGGCAAGCGTCGCCGAGAAGATTGATGCCGCGGTCGGCGACCCGGCCCACGCCGGCCCGCGAATCGTCATCCAGTAAGTCGGGGGCAATAGCCCGAGGCGTGCGCCGGGCGGCGCCTACCCCTCGTCCTCGCGGTCCAGCACGGCCATTAGCTCGCGCCATTCGCGGGGCGAGAGGCCGCTTCGGCCCCGGTCCACCGCCTCGCCCGCGAGCAGCCGTTTGACCACGTCGAGGCCGGCGGCCGACAGCGCGACGCCGCCGAGGCGGTAGTCGCGGAACGCCTCGAACGCCAGCGGCACCCAGCGCGCGACCGTGTCGAGCATCGCCTCGGCGTAGGCGCGAATCTCGTACTGGGCGTGCGGATCGGCGCGCAGGTCGAGGAAATGCAGCAGGTTGTGGAGGTCGATCTTCCAATACCACTGGGTATAGAAGTTGAGCGTCAGGTTCATCCGCGCGAGCTCGCGCGCGAGCCCCGCGCGCCCGGGATCGGCCGGCGCGCCCCGGTCGTCCTCGTTCAGCATCTCGGCGTAGTGATCGTAGCAGCGCTCGGCGTCGTCGCGCAGCAACTCGAGCACGCGACGCGCCTCGTCGCCCTCGAGGATCGCGCCGCGCCCCTGGCGGTTGCTCGCCGACTGGGCGCCGAGGTGCTCGGGCGCGGGGAGATAGAACTCTCGGTCGAGGATCGAGTAGCGCGCCGAGTACTCGTTGACGTTGGCGGTGCGGTGGCGAATCCACTGGCGGGCGACGAAAATCGGCAGCTTGACGTGGTACTTGATCTCGCACATCTCGAACGGCGTCGTGTGGCGATGGCGCATGAGATAGCGGATCAGCCCCCGATCGCCGCTGACCTTCTTGGTCCCCCGGCCATAGGAAACCCGTGCCGCCTGAACGATCGCGTCGTCGTTGCCCATGTAGTCGATGACGCGCACGAAGCCGTGGTCGAGCACCGGGATGGCGGTATAGAGAATCTCCTCGAGCCCGGGGGCGACGCCGCGCCGGGTGGACGCGCTCGCGGCGCGGCTTTCGTCGATCTCGGCTTGCTGTTCGGGGGTGAGGACCATGTTCTCCCTGGGAGTCTCGCTGGCGCTTGGCGACCTGTCGCCGCACTTTAACCTTTCGGCGCGAATGGGGCCAGACGGGAGGTTCCGGCGATCGCACCTTTCATCCTTCGGCCCGAGACCTTATATTCCTGGGGTCGGCTTGACCGACTATGGCGATAAACGCCGTTCGGAATAACCGTAGCGGACCCGGGGGCAGTACCCGGCGCCTCCACCAGTTTCGCCGCGGCGCGCCGCCGAGAACTCGGCGCCTCGCGGCACCCCATGGGGGCGAAACAGGATCGACGCGCGTGGTAAAGGGACGGTTTTCGCCCGGCATGGTACCGCCGTTATCGGGCCATCCTAGAAGTGCCAATGACAACCATGAGTTGGCTCTCGCTGCCTAATAGGTAAGCGCGGTTCGGGGGGCACCGGGCAACAGAAGCCCCCCACTTCCCGCCTCCGCGCGCGAGACAAGGAAATGAAAAAAACGGGAGAGCCCGGATGGTCGAGGATTTGATGCGCTACGACCGGCTGGTCGACGACGCCCTGCGCGGCGTCGTGGCGCGGGTGCTGCGGCGCGTGATCGAGGAAGGCCTCCCCGGCGACCATCATTTCTACCTCTCGTTCCGCACCGATCACCCGGGCGTGTCGCTGAGCGACGAGCTGCGCGCGCGCTATCCGGAAGAGCTCACCATCGTCCTTCAGCACCAGTTCTGGGACCTCGAGGTCGACGACGAGACCATCGGCGTGACGCTCAGCTTCGGCGGCCGCCGTCAACGGATCGTCCTGCCGCTTGCGGCGGTGACGGCGTTCGCCGATCCGAGCGTGAAGTTCGGCCTCCAGTTCAACGACGGCGGCGGTGGCGGGGAGGCGACCGAGGACGCCGCCGAAGGCCCGGAAAGCGCCGAGGCGGCCACGACGGACGCCGGGGCGGACGCGGCCCGGGACAAGACCGCCGCGACCGACAAGACCGACGACGTCGGCGCCGAGGTCGTGACCCTCGACGCCTTCCGCAAGAAGTAGCGCGCGCGGCGCGGCCCCCGCCCCGCCTCCCTTCGGGTTCATGACCACGAGCGACACGTTCGTCTCCTACCTGATCGACCAGCTCGCGCCCTTCGGCGCGGTGTCGCCCCGGCGCATGTTCGGCGGCTGCGGCTTGTTCCGCGATGGGCTGATGATCGCCTTGATCGCCGACGAAACGCTCTATCTCAAGGCCGACGCTGCCTGCCGCACCGACTTCGAGGCTGCGGGCGCAATCCCCTTCACCTATCTCCGCGCGGGCAAGCGGGTGGCGCTGTCCTATCTTTCGGTTCCGGCCGAGGTGCTCGACGACCGGGACGCGCTGTCGTCCTGGGCCGAGGCGGCCTTCGCCGCCGCCCGAAGGAGCGCGCGTCACCGCTAGTCGCCCCCGTCGCCCCGTGCTATTCATGCCGCACCGCAACCAAGCGAGGAGCGCGCGTCATGACACAGGAATCCAACTTCCGGACAGAGACCGATTCCTTCGGCCCCATCGAAGTCCCGGCCGACCGTTATTGGGGCGCGCAGACCCAGCGATCGTTACAGAATTTCCGCATCGGCAGCGACCGCATGCCGCTGCCCGTGATCCACGCGCTCGGCATCGTCAAGAAGGTCGCGGCGTTGCTGAACGCCGAGTACGGGCGGCTCGACAAGCGCCTCGCCGACGCCATCCGTCAGGCCGCCGACGAGGTGATCGCGGGCAAGCTCGACGATCATTTCCCGCTGGTGGTCTGGCAGACCGGCTCGGGAACCCAGTCGAACATGAACGCCAACGAGGTGATCGCCAACCGCGCCAACGAGATCCTCGGCGCGCCTCTGGGAACCAAGGACCCGGTCCATCCCAACGATCACGTCAACATGCAGCAATCGTCGAACGACAGCTTCCCGACCGCCATGCATATCGCCGCCGTTCGCGAGATTCACGAGCGTCTGATCCCGGGGCTCGAGCATCTGCTCGCCGCGATCGAGACGAAGTCCCGCGCCTTCGACGGGATCATCAAGATCGGTCGCACCCATCTTCAGGACGCGACCCCGCTGACCCTCGGCCAGGAGTTCTCGGGCTACGCCGCCCAGGTGCGGAACGGGATCGCGCGCGTCCGCGATGCCTTGCCGCGCCTCTACAAGCTCGCCCAGGGCGGCACGGCGGTGGGCACCGGGCTCAACACCAAGAAGGGCTTCGACGTCCGCTTCGCCCAAGAGGTCGCGAAGCTCACGGGGCTGCCCTTCGAGACCGCCGAGAACAAGTTCGAGGCGCTCGCCGCCCACGACGCGATCGTCGAAATGTCGGGGGCGCTCAACACGGTCGCGTGCTCGTTGATGAAGATCGCCAACGACATTCGCCTGCTCGGCTCGGGGCCGCGCTGCGGGCTCGGCGAGATCCGCCTGCCCGAGAACGAGCCCGGCTCGTCGATCATGCCGGGCAAGGTCAACCCGACCCAATGCGAGGCCATGACCATGGTCTGCGCGCAAACGATGGGCAACCACGCGGCGATCACGGTCTCGGGCGCGACCGGGCATCTCGAGCTCAACGTGTTCAAGCCGGTGCTGATCCACAACCTCCTGCACTCGATCCGCATTCTGGGCGACGCGGCGGCGAGCTTCACCGACAACTGCGTCGCGGGCATCGAGGCCAACAAGGAGCGGATCGAGCGCCTGCGCGACGACTCGCTCATGCTGGTCACCGCGCTCAACCCCCATATCGGCTACGACAACGCCGCCAAGGTCGCCAAGAAGGCCCATGCCGAGGGCACCACGCTGGTCGAGGCGGCGGTGGCGCTCGGCCTGCTCACGCCCGAGCAGTTCGCCGAATGGGTGCGCCCCGAGAACATGGTGGGACCGACGCCCTGACCCCGGCCTCCGAAAAAACAAGCGCCGAGGACGTCCCGCGAGGCGCCCTGGGCCGCCATTCGGTGGTCGTCGCCGGACACCGCACCAGCGTCTCGATCGAGGACGTGTTCTGGGAGACCCTGCGCGCGATCGCGACCGAGCGCGGGATCTCGCTCAACCGCCTGATCACCGAGATCGACGACCGCCGCGCCGGCAACCTCTCGAGCGCGCTCCGCGTCCACGCCGCCGAATGGCTGCGCGAACGCGCGCGGCTTGGCGGGACGCCGGGTCCCGCCTGACCGATTCGGCGGCCGAGGGTTACGCCGCCCGGCGCCTCGGGCGCTGGGCGTTGCGACGGCGCTGGCCCGGGCGCTTCTTGCGCCGGGGGCCGTGCCGGGTCAGGCTGGGGTCGTTGGCGATCTCGACCGCGTGGTAGGGGTGGTCCACGATCACCGGCACGCTCTGGCGAATGGTCTTCTCGATATCGCGCAGGGCGGCGCGCTCGTCGTGGTCGCAGAACGAGATGGCGATCCCGCTCGCCCCGGCGCGCGCCGTGCGGCCGATGCGGTGGACGTAGCTTTCGGGGTCGTTGGGCAACTCGAAGTTGATGACGTGGGTCACGCCCTCGACGTCGATGCCGCGCGCGGCGATGTCGGTCGCCACCAGCGCCCGGATGCGCCCGGAGCGAAAACCCCTGAGGGCGCGCTGGCGGGCGTTCTGGGCCTTGTTGCCGTGGATCGCGTCCGCCTGAACGCCGCCGTGCTCCAGGTGCCGGGCGACGCGGTCGGCGCCGTGCTTGGTCCGGGTGAAGATGAGCACTCGCTCGAAATCCTTGTTCTTCAGCAATTCGCCGAGCAGCGCCCGCTTCTTGTCCTTGGGCACGAAGAGAACCCGCTGCTCCACCTTCTCGGCGGTGGTCGCCGTCGGCGCGGCCTCGACCCGCACCGGATCGTTCAGCAGGCCAGCGGCCAGACCCTGGACCGATTTCGGCATGGTGGCCGAGAACAGCACCGTCTGGCGGCGCCCGGGCAGGGCGGCGGCGATCTTCCTCACGTCGCGGATGAAGCCCATGTCGAGCATCCGGTCGGCCTCGTCGAGGACGAAGACCTCGACCGCGTCGAGCCGCAAGTGGCCCTGGTTCATCAGGTCGAGGAGCCGCCCCGGCGTGGCGACCAGCGCGTGCACGCCACGGGCCAGGGCCTGAATCTGGGGACGGATGGGGGTGCCGCCGAAGATCACCGCCGAATGCAGGCGCAAATGGCGGCCGTAGGCCCCGAGGCTGTCGCCGATCTGGCTTGTCAGCTCGCGGGTCGGGGCCAGGATCAGCGCGCGGGGAGCGCGGCGATGGATCTTGCGCGGGTCCTTCGCCAGATGGTGCAAGAGGGGCAGGGCGAAGGCGGCCGTCTTGCCGGTGCCGGTCTGGGCGACGCCCAGCAGATCGCGCTCATCGAGGAGCGGCGGGATCGACTTGCCCTGGATGGGGGTGGGGGTGGTGTAGCCTTCGTCCGCGATGGCGCGAAGGATGGGCTGGGCCAGATCAAGGCCCGAAAAATCAGTCATGCGTTGTTTTTCTTTCTCGAAAAAATCATCAAAGCTCCCCGCCCCGAACCCGGGGCGGCGAGCGTGCAAGCACGGTGCAAGCATTGCCGACGCGGCCTGCCCATGGCAGAGACCGGTCTAACGAAACGCCCACTATATGTCGGAAAAAACGTGGCCGGCCTCGGTCATGCCGGGCCGGCGAGCGATCGAAATTCGACCTTGAAGGGAGTGTCGCTGGCGGCACTAAGGCGCTTGTGGTGGCGAAAAGTCAAGACAATTCGCCCCTTGCGCCGATCCAATCGCGCCGCCCGGCGGGCCAAAGGTCCGGCGGGAGAAGCCCCCCTAATCCCCCACGCCCTTGAGAAGACCCTTGAGCAGGTTCTTGAACTGGACCTCGGGGGTTGGCGGAGCGGGGGGCTGCGGCGGGGGCGCGGGCTCCGGCGCGGGCTGGGCCTCGGCGGCGGGCGGCGGGGTCGGTTGCGGCGCGGGCTCGGCCGGCGCCGGAGCCGGAGCATTGCCGGTCAGGGCGTCGAGAAGCTTGCCCACGCCCGTAGTCTTGCCGCCAAGCTTGGGAGCGACCTTGCGCAGAACGGCCCCGGCGAGCCGGGTCGCGAGATACTGACGCAGCGCGTCGTCGCGGACCTCGCGGCGCGGCGCGTCGATCGGCCCCGAGAGCACGATGCCCACGGCCGGCGCGTCGGGGTGGTCGGCGAGCCGGAACGCGCTGTCGAGCGCCAGCCGCCAGCGCGGCAGATCGACGCTCAGCGTCGCGTCGCCATCGCCGCCGTCGAGCAGCACCTTGAGATCGTCGCTCCCGAGCACTCCATTGCGGGCGACGAAGCTGCCGTCGAGCGAAAGGATGCGCGTCTCGCCGCCGCCGAGCGCGTTGCCCACCAGGCGCAGCGCGTCGGCCTCGTTGTCGATCGCGCCGAGATCGGCGTTGAGGCGCGCGAGGTCGAGCCCGCGCAGAACCCCGTCGCGGACCGACAGCGTCGCCTCGCCGCCGAGCGCCGAGACCAGCTCGAACAGGCTGCGGCCGCTGGTTTCGAAGCGCCCCTTGAGGTCGAGGCGGCCGGCGACCGAGTCGATCCCGGCGGCGGTGATCAGGAACTCCTCGAGGTCGGCGCCGGCGAAGTCGAGGGTCAGATCGGCGCGCGGCATCTCGGCGGCGGTCAGCGAACCGCTCACGCTCGCCGGCGCGCCGAACAGATTGCCCGCGAGTCTTTCGATCGTGAGCACTCCGTCCTCGAGCGCGAGATCGAGGGTCGCCGCGTCGAAGCGGAAGCCGCGCAGGGTGAGCGATTTCGCCGTGACCCGGGCGCGCCCGTCGAGGCTGCGCAGCGCATCGAGGTCGAGCGGCGCGCGCGACCACCGCTCCCGCGGCGCGCCACCCGGCGACGATTGGCTCGCCGGTTGAGGCGCGGGCGCGTCGCCCGTCGCCGCCGGCCCCGTCTTGCCGCCTCCGCCGCCGAGCGCGGCGAGAAACGGGTCGAGCGCGAGATCGCCGGCGGCGAGCGTCGCCTCGATGCGCGGCCTCGGTTGGTCCCAGGCAAGGCTTGCCTCGCCCCGCAGCCGGTCCTCGCCGACGCGCGCGTCGATATCGCCGATCCGCGCCTTGGCGAGATCGCCGGTCACTCGCGCGCCGAAGTGGAGCGGGCCGAGCGCCGTCTCCGCCCCCACGCCCGCCCGGTCGGGCGAGAAGGCGGCGAGCAGCGCGGCGAGATCGGGATGATCCAGGGTGACGGCGAAGTCATAGCCGGGCGCGTCGGCGAGGCGAATCGCGATCCCGTCGAGCCGCGCCTTCGCGCCGGCGGCGGCGAGCGCGAGCCGCGCCTCGATGCGCTCGGCGCCGCCCTTGATCTTACCCTTGATGGAAAACCGCCGGTCGGCGTCCTCGGCCATGGCGAGCGTCGCGCCGAACCGCTTGGCGGCGCGCGGCAGGTCGTCGCCGCCGAGATCGAGCGCGAGGTCGACCGCGAGCCCCCCCGACCGGCGGCCGCCGTCGATCCCATCGAGCGTGCCGGCGATCGTCGCCTTGAGGCCGTCGAGTAGAAAACGGCTGTCGAGGGTCGCGGTCCGGGTATCGCCCCGCACCCGGCCATGGGCCTTGAGCGCGCCGAGCGCCTTGGCCCCCTCGATCCCGAGCGCGCCGGCGAGTCGGTCGGCGTCGGCGGCGTCGATTCCATAGGTGATGTCGAAGGACCGCGCCTTGGCGTCGAGCTTGCCGTTGAGCGCCCCCCGCGCGCCGGCGAAACTCTCGAAGGCGATCCCCCTCAAATCGAGCTTGCCGCCGATCAGCCCGGCGTCGAGCGCGAGCCCCTCGACCGGCGCGCCGCGATAGACGAGGTGGCCGACGCGCGCCTTCAGCTCGCCGTCGAAGGCGAGAAGCGCGGCGAAGGGATCGTCCGGTGCGCCCGCGCCCGGCGCCCCGCCCCGTTGGTCTTCCGCGCCTTGGCCTTCTTCGTCTTGCCGCGCTCCGGGCGCCACCGCGCCGGCGGGCAGCGGCCCCGGCAGATAGGCGTCGAGGTTGAGCCGGTCGAGGCTGACGATCGCGTTGAACGCCGGGCGGCGGCCGAGCGCCAGGTTGACGCCCCCCGTGATCCGCGTGAGATCGAGCCGCAGGTCGATCGCCGAAATGCGCGCCAGCGCCGGCGTGACGTCGAGCTTGCCCGACAGGCTGAGCTTGCGCAGTCGGTCGGCGGGCACCGGCGGCGGCGGCAGCTTGAGCCAGTCGAGCACCGCGCGCAGGTTGTCGGACGACGCCTCGATCTGGCCGACGAAGCGCGGCTGACCGCGCGCCGCCTCGAGGCTGCCGAAAACGGTCACGTCCGAGCCGCCGGGCAGCAGCGCCGAGGCCTCCTGAATGGTGAGCACGCCGTTCGCGAGGCTGGCGGCGATCTGGGCCTGGCGGACGACCGCGCCGTTGTAGATGACCGCGTTGGCGCGCGCATCGAGGCTCGCGGCGATCCCCTCGGGCAGCGCGAAGCCGGCGGCGAGCGGCGTCGCTTGGTTACCGGCGGCGGGGCCCGTCGCGCCGGCGGACGGCGTCGCGGGCGCGGCGCCGGGCGGCGTTTGGGGAACCAGCAGGCGGTCGAGGTCGAGGCGCGTGAAGGCCAGCGCCACGTCGTAGCGCGGCGCGCCCGCGAGCACGGCGTTGATCGCGCCGGTCCCCTGGAGGCCGTTGACCTCGAAGGCGAGCTTGTCGAGGGAGAGCGCGCGCGTCGAGCCGCCGACCTCGGCCGAAAGCGCGAACGGGTGGTCGAGCGCGCCCGGCGCCGCGAAGCCGAGCGCCACCGCCAGCCGCTTGAGCGAGACCCCCTTGGCGTCGAGCTTGCCGCGCAGATCGGCGTCCGCCCGCGCCTCGGCGAGCGAGCCCGTGAACGAGGCCGTCGCCTCGGCGTCGGCGACCCCGATCTCGATCGAAACCGGAAACGGCTTGCGCGCGAGCGCGCCGAGCGCGAGCTTGAAGGTGAACGGCGCGGCCCGGGCGACCAGCCGGCCCTCGGCGCGGAACGGTCCGGCGAGCGAGCGGGCGTCGGCCACCAGGTCGATGCCGGCGATGCGCTCGATGCGGCCCGCGCGCGCGTCGCGATAGACGATCACGCCGCCGCGCACGGCGACGTTGTCGAGCCTAACCGCGGCGGCCAGCCCCCCGCCCGCCTCGATCCCGGCGGCGCCCTCCACCCGCGCCCCCGCGCCCGGTTCCGCCCGCCCGGTATCGAAGCGCCAGTTCACGCGCCCGTCGGCGAGGGTTTCGAGCTCGAGCGTCGGCGAGACCAGGGTCAGGCTCTCGACCCGCACCTCGCCCCGAAGCAGCGGCATCAACGCGATCCGCGCCTCGGCCGCGCCCAGGCGCAGCAGATTGGGAGCGCTCGCGCCGGCGAGATTGGCGACGCGGACGCCGTTGACCTTGACCGTCGGCACCGGCAACAGCGCGAGGTCGATCGTGCCGTCGATCGCGATATCGCGGCCGGTCGCGGCCTTGAGGCGCTGGGCGATCTCGTCGCGGTAGTCGTTGAGGTCGACGACGAAGGGCGCGATCAGCGCCGCGCCCAACGCCAGAACGACGAGCGCGACGATGGCGAGCGCGATCTTCCTCACGCCGCCCCCGTCCTAGACCGTGTTCTCGGATTCTGCGCTGCGATCGCTTGCACGTCCGGTCTTTTCCGCTAAGCTGATTTCCGAGGCGCCGCCATGCACGACAAACCGAAGGGCGCATCACGGGCGCGCCATGGGGCTTGGACATGGGAGAAGTAATCAATCTCGGCCGGTATCGCAAGCAGCGCGAGCGCGAGCGAGCCGAGCGACGCGCCCGCGAGGCCCGGGCGAGAAATGGCCGCCGCAAGAGCGAGCGCGAAAGCGAACGCCTCAAGGCCGAGCAGCGCCAGCGCGAACTCGACGGCAAGCGCATCGACACCAGTCCCAAGGACGACGCCTGAGCCGGGGCCGATCCTTCTAAACCCGCACCACCTTTCCCGGGTTCATCAGGTTGTCGGGGTCGAGGGCGCGCTTGATCGCGCGCATCACCGAGAGCGCCTCGCCGTGCTCGGCCTGGAGAAAATCGATCTTGCCATAGCCGACGCCGTGCTCGCCGGTGCAGGTGCCGCCCATGGCAAGCGCGCGCATGACCATGCGCTCGTTGAGCCGCTTGGCCTCGGCGAGCTCGGCTCCGTCGTCGGGGTCGATCAGGAACACGAGGTGAAAGTTGCCGTCGCCCACGTGGCCGACCAGCGGCGCGAGCACCGTGGAGGCGGCGAGATCCTTCTGGGTTTCCTCGATGCATTCGGCGAGCCGCGAGATCGGCACGCAAACGTCGGTGGCGAAGCCCCGCTTGCCCGGCCTGAGCGCAAGGGTCGCGAAATAGGCGTCGTGGCGCGCCTGCCACAGGCGCGCGCGATCCTCGGATTTGCTCGCCCAGGAAAAATCGCCGCCGCCGAACTCGGCGGCGAGCGCGCGCACGGTCTCGACCTGCTCGGCGACGCTCGCGGGGGTGCCGTGAAACTCGAAGAACAGGGTCGGCGCGAGCGGATAGTCGAGGTTTGAATACTTGTTGACCGCCTCGACCGTATGCGCGTCGAGCAACTCCACCCGCGCCACCGGCACGCCCGCCTGAATGGTGGCGACCACGGCGCGCGCCGCCGCCTCGATATTCGGGAATGGGCAGACCGCGGCCGAGATCGCCTCGGGAACCCCGTGGAGCCTGACGGTCACCTCGGTGATCACGCCGAGCGTCCCCTCCGAGCCGACGAACAGGCGGGTGAGGTCGTAGCCCGCCGCCGACTTGCGCGCCCGCGACGCGGTGCGGATCACGCGCCCGTCGGCGAGCACCACCGTGAGCGCCAGCACGTTCTCGCGCATGGTGCCGTAGCGCACCGCGTTGGTGCCCGAGGCGCGGGTCGCCGCCATGCCGCCGAGCGAGGCGTCGGCCCCGGGATCGACCGGGAAGAACAGGCCGGTCGCGCGCAGCTCGCGGTTGAGGCTCTTGCGCGTAACGCCGGCCTCGACGGTCGCGTCCATGTCGTCGACGTTGACCGCGAGAACCCGGTTCATGCCCGAAAGGTCGATGCACACCCCGCCCGAAAGCGCCGCGATATGCCCCTCGAGCGAAGTGCCGGTGCCGTAGGGCACGATCGGCGCGCCGTGGCGGGCGCAGATCGAGACGACGGCCGCGACCTCCTCGGTCGAGTCGGGGAAGGCCACCGCGTCGGGGGCATGGCCCGCGTGATAGGAGACGTCGTCGCCATGATGCGCGCGCACCGCGCTCGCGGTCGAAAGGCGCGCGCCCAAGAGCGCGCGAAGCTCCGCGATTGCCTCGTCCTGGATGGCCGGCGCGGCGTCCATATCCTCTTCCCCATTGACCCTGGCCCGAAGGCTAAGGTAAGGCGACGGCGGCGACGCGGCAATACGTCGGAATGGCGAGACAAGGAGGGTGGCCATGACCATCGATGCGCCCCTCGCGCTCTACGAGGGCGAGGTCCGGCCCGAGTGGATCGACTACAACGGCCACATGAACGTCGCCTACTACGTCCTCGCCTTCGACCGGGCGACCGACGCCTTCTTCGCCCATATCGGCGTCGATGAGGACTACCTGCGCGAGCGCGGCATGTCGCTGTTCGCGCTCGAGGCCCATGTCACCTACCAGCGCGAGCTCCACGCAGGCGACCCCTTGCGAGTGACCACCCAGCTTCTCGACTTCGACGCCAAGCGCCTGCACTACGTCCACCACATGCGCCACGGAACCGAGGGCTGGCTCGCCGCGACCGGCGAATGGCTGACCATCCACGTCGACATGGAGACGCGGCGCTCGGCCCCCCTGCCCGAGGATATCGCCGCCCGGCTCGCCGCGCTGCGCGACGCCCACGCGGCGCTGCCCCGCCCGCCCGAGGTCGGTCGGGTGATCGGCCTCGCCGCCGGCCGCGCGAAAGCCCGATAAGCCCGGGCAAACCGTTTGACGCGCCGGGTCAAGAATACCAGATTGGGCCCGCGCGGAGGGCCGCCCCCGGGGCGCGCCGCGAGGCCGAGGCAATCCCCGCCTGGAATAGATTGATTCCCATGGAAAGAGACGACACCATGTCAGATGTTAAATCTGCGGTAATTGAAAGTAGCTTAACACAAGAAAAATCGCGTCATATGGGGTTGTTTCTATTTTCGTTTCTGGCTCTATTTGTTGGTATTCTTACGGGTTTTGGTGCCGTTGTATTTAGGGGGCTTATCGCCATAATTCACAATATATTCTTTCTTGGAAAATTTTCCATGTACTACGATTCGAACGTTTTCACGCCCGAGGGGCCCTGGGGGCCGTGGATTATCCTGGGGCCGGTGATCGGCGGATTGGGGGTCGTGTTCCTGGTCCGCAGCTTCGCGCCCGAGGCGCGCGGCCACGGCGTCCCCGAGGTCATCTACGCGATCTATTACCGCGAAGGGCGCATTCGCCCGATCGTCGCCCTGGTCAAGGCGCTCGCCTCGGCGCTCGCGATCGGCAGCGGGGCGGCGGTCGGGCGCGAGGGGCCGATTATTCAAATCGGCTCGTCGGTCGGCTCGACCATCGGACAATGGCTCAAGCTCGCGCCCTGGCAGTGCATCACGCTGGTCGCGGCCGGCGCCGGCGCCGGGATCGCGGCGACGTTCAACACCCCGCTGGGCGGCGTGATGTTCGCGATCGAGCTGATGCTGCCCGAGGTCAGCACCCGCACCTTCGTCCCGGTCGTGATCTCGACCGCAACGGCCACCTATATCGGCCGTCTCTTCCTGGGGCTGCAACCCGCGTTCATCGTGCCGATTCCCGAGCTGACCGGCCTTGAAACCGTCAGCATCGCGGTCCTGATCGCCGCGGTTGGACTGGGAATTCTGTGCGGCGTCGCGTCCTGGGCCTTCGTCCGGCTTCTAAGCCTGATGGAGGACCTGTTCGAGCGCATCCCCGTCAACGACTACGTCCGCCACGCGATCGGCATGCTCCTTATCGGCGCGACGATGTATGCCCTGTTCCGGGGCTACGGTCATTATTTCATCGAGGGCGTCGGCTACGCGACCATTCAATCCATCCTTCAGGGCCATCTCACGGAGCTGTCCCTTCTCGCCCTGATCTTCGTCGCCAAGCTGTTCGCGACGACGATCAGCCTTGCTTCCGGCTCCTCGGGCGGGGTGTTCTCACCATCGCTGATGCTGGGGGCGACGCTCGGCGGCGCCTGGGGCGCCCTGATGGCGAACCTGGTTCCCGACGGCTCGTTCGCGGTCGCCGAATTCGCGATGGTCGGCATGGCCGCCGTGGTCAGCGGCGCGACCGGCGCGGCGTTGACCGCGGCCGTGATGATCTTCGAGATGACGCGCGACTACAACATCATGGTCCCGATCGTCATCGCGGTCGCGATTTCTCTCGGGATTCGCCGGGTTCTCTCGACCGAGAACATCTACACCATCAAGCTCGCGCGGCGCGGCGTAAAGATCCCCAAGGACCGGCACAGCAACATGTTCCTGGTGCGCCACGCCAAGGAAATCATGGACACCGAGTTCGCGGTCTTCCCGGGGCAAACGCTCCTTGTCGAGGCGATCAAGACCCTGCGCGAGAGAAAAACCCGGCATGTGGTCGTGACCAGCGACGGGCGGATCACGGCGATCCTGCGGCTCGACCGGAGCATCTACGCGTTCGAGGCCGTGGAGGCGAACGCGACCCTGGAGGAGGTCGCGGACCGGGGGTTCACGCTTCTGCGCGAAAGCGACACGGTTTTCGACACCTTGAAGCGCATGGCGCATCACCGGGTGGAGAACGCGCTGGTGATCAAGGGCCGCGGCGTGCCGCGCGCGAACGATATCGCGGGCGTGATCTCGAAGGAGGATATCGGAAGCACGGTGGTCGACGAATTCAACGCCTATCGCGCCTAAACGGCGAACCCCGAAGCGGCCCCCTCCCCGACCCCGCCGGCCTTCGACGCGTCTTGGCCTTTGACGTGCAAAGCGGCGCGCGCGCCGCTATAAGTCGGCTGATCATGACCGAGCTATCCGACCACGCCGTCCCGACCGATCCCGCGCCCGCCCCGGCGCGCGGCGGAGACCATCTCGCGCGCCTCAACGAGGCCCAGCGCAAGGCGGTCGAGACCACCGAGGGGCCGGTTCTGGTGCTCGCCGGCGCGGGCACCGGCAAGACCCGAGTGCTGACCGCGCGGATCGCGCATCTCCTGGTCACCGGGCGCGCGCATCCCGGCCAGATCCTCGCGGTGACCTTCACCAACAAGGCGGCGCGCGAGATGAACGGGCGCGTCGCGCGGCTGATCGGGCGCGGCGTCGAGGGGCTGTGGTTCGGCACCTTCCACTCGATCGCCGCGCGCATGCTGCGCCGCCACGCCGAGATCGTCGGCCTCAAGCCCGACTTCACGATCATCGACGCCGACGACCAGCTTCGCCTTCTGCGTCAGGTGATGGCCGCCGACAACATCGACGAGAAGCGCTGGCCGCCGCGCGGGCTGCTCAACCGCATCCAGGGCTGGAAGGACCGCGGCCTGACCCAGGACAAGGTCGCGAACACGCCCGGCGCCGAGTTCGCCAATGGCCGCGCGCCGGCGCTTTACCGCGCCTATCAGGAGCGCCTCGCGACATTGAACGCCGCCGACTTCGGCGACCTTCTGCTCCACTGCCTGACGGTCTTCGCGCGCGACCAGGAGGTGCTCGCCGCCTGGCAACGGCGGTTCCGTTACATCCTGGTCGACGAGTACCAGGACACCAACGTCGCCCAGTACCTATGGCTCCGGCTTCTCGCGCAAGAGCGCCGCAACATCTGCTGCGTCGGCGACGACGATCAGTCGATCTACGGCTGGCGCGGCGCCGAGGTCGGCAACATCCTGCGCTTCGAGAAGGACTTCCCGGGCGCGACCGTCGTCCGGCTCGAACGCAACTACCGCTCGACCGCGCCGATCCTGGACGCCGCCTCGGCGCTGATCGCGCATAACGAGGGGCGCCTTGGCAAGACGCTCTGGACCGAGGCCGAGGGCGGCGAGAAGATCGTGGTGCGCGGGGTCTGGGACGGCGACGAGGAGGCCCGCGTGGTCGGCGAGGACATCGAGGCGTTGATGCGCGCCGGCGAGCGGCTCGGCGAGATGGCGGTGCTGGTGCGCGCCGGCTTCCAGACCCGGGCCTTCGAGGAGCGCTTCATGACCATCGGCCTGCCCTACCGGGTGATCGGCGGCCTGCGCTTCTACGAACGCCAGGAAATCCGCGACGCGGTCGCCTATCTGCGAGTCGCGGCGCAGCCCGCCGACGATCTCGCCTTCGAGCGGATCGTCAATCTGCCCCGGCGCGGGCTCGGCGAGGCGAGCCTGCGGGTCCTGCACGAGATCGCCCGGGCGGGCGACATGCCGCTTACCCGGGCGGCGCGGGCGGCGGTCGAGACCGACGAGCTCAAGCCCCGGGCGCGCAAGGCGTTGCGCGGCCTGCTCGACGACTTCGACCGCTGGCGCGGCATGCTCGAGACCCTGCCCCATCCCGAAGTCGTCGAGATCATGCTCGACGAATCGGGCTATACGTCGATGTGGCGAAACGACAAGTCGCCGACCGCTCCCGGACGGCTCGAGAACCTCAAGGAGCTGGTGCGCGCGATCGCCGAGTTCGAGACCCTGGGCGGCTTCCTCGAACACGTCAGCCTGGTGATGGACACCGACGACAACGCCGACGGCGAGATGGTCGGCATCATGACGCTGCACGCCGCCAAGGGGCTCGAATTCGACACCGTGTTCCTGCCCGGCTGGGAGGAGGGCCTGTTCCCCCATCAACTCGCGCTCGACGAGAACGGCGCCAAGGGCCTCGAGGAGGAGCGCCGGCTCGCCTATGTCGGGCTGACCCGGGCGCGCAAGCGGGCGCGCATCCTGTTCGCCGCCAACCGCCGGATCTACAACCAGTGGCAGTCGAGCATACCCTCGCGCTTCGTCGACGAGCTTCCCGACGACGTGGTCGAGCGAATTTCGGACACCGGCCTCTACCAGGGCCTCGCCGAGGACGACGACCCCTTCGTCGCCCTCGGCGGCGAGGGCCACTGGCGACCCAGGCCCCGACACGGGCGCCGCGCCGCGCCGGCGATCGATTACGCCCCCGTGGCCGAGCGGCCCGACGCCGCGCTTTCGGTCGGCGCCCGCATCTTCCACCAAAAGTTCGGCTACGGCCGAATCCTGGCGGTCGACGGCGACAAGCTCGAGATCGCCTTCGACAAGGCGGGCGCGAAGAAGGTGATGGGCAACTTCGTCCGCCCGGCGTGATGGCGACATCTTCCGAGGCGGCGGAGACCCTGTGGCGCGTTTCCCTGGTCGCGCCGGCCGAGCATCGCGACGCCTTCGCGACCGCGATCGCCGAAGACGACGTCGCGGTTTCCTCGTTCGAGATCGAGGCGGGCGGCCCCTGGCGGGTGAGCGCCCTGGTCGCCGCGCCGCCCGACCGCGCGGGGATCGAAGCGCGCGCCGCGATCATGGCGGCGGCGCTCGGCGTCGCGCCCCCCGCGGTCGCCGTCGAGCCGGTGCCCGACACCGACTGGCTGGCGGCGACGCGGGCCGCCTTTCCGCCCCTGCGCGTCGGCCGGTTCTTCGTTCACGGCGCGCATATCGCGCCGCGCGGCCCGATCGATATCGAGATCGACGCGGGCCTCGCCTTCGGTTCGGGCGAGCACGCGACCACGCGCGGCTGCCTGATCGCGATCGACGCGCTCGCCCGGGGCCCCCGCCCGGGGCGGGTGCTCGACATGGGCTGCGGGTCGGGGATTCTCGCGATCGCGGCGGCCAAGGCTTGGCGCGCCAAGGCGCTCGCCGTCGACATCGACGACCGCGCGGTCGCGACGGCGCGGGCGAACGCGCGCCGCAACGGGGTCTCGGACCGGGTCCGAACGCGGCAATCGGACGGCTTTCGCGACCCCGCGATCGCGCGCCGCGCGCCCTACGACCTGATCGTCGCCAACATCCTGGCGCGCCCGCTGATCGCGCTGGCCCCCGATATCGCGCGCCGTCTCGCGCCTGGCGGAACGGTCGTGCTATCGGGACTGATCGCGCGCCAGGAACGGATGGTGCTCGCCACCTACCGGCCGCGCGGCCTCGCGCTGGTCCGCCGCATCGCCGTCGCCGGCTGGCACACGCTGGTTCTCGGACGCGCCGGCGGGAGAACGGGCCAGGGCTGATCGCCCGATCACACCGACGCGACCGAGCTTATGCGAGGAAGGCCTGCGCGGGCCTGAACGCCCGCTAGGCCGCGCTCTCGGCGGATGGAGAGACGATGCGCCGGGGCGGGAAGCGCACGGTGACGGTGGTGCCGACGTCGAGGGTGCTTTCGATCTCGAAGTCGCCGCCGTGCATCTCGACCAGCGCCTTGGTCAGCGGCAGGCCGAGGCCGGTGCCCTCGAAGCGGCGGCTGAGCGCGCTGTCGACCTGGCCGAAGGGCGCGAGCGCGCGCTGGATGTCGTCGGGCGCGATACCGATGCCGGTGTCGGAAACCTTGATGACGAAGCCCCGGCGGGGACCGACCGCGACCCGCAGGGTGACGCGCCCGCCCTCGGGCGTGAACTTGACCGCGTTCGACAAGAGATTGATCAGGATCTGCTTGAGCTTGCGCTCGTCGACGCGAAGCCGCGGCAGCGCCTTGGGCAGGCGACGCGCGATCGCGATCCCGGCGCCCTCGGCGCGCTCGCGCAGCAACGTCAGGCAGGCGTCGATCGCCATGCCGACGTCGACGTCCTCCTCGTAGAGCTCGAGCTTGCCGGCCTCGACCTTCGACAGGTCGAGAATATCGCTGATGAGATCGAGCAGGTGCTGGCCCGAGACGTTGATGTCGTGGATGTATTCCAGATACTTCTCGTTGCCGACCGGGCCGAACACCTGGTTCTCGATCAGCTCCGAGAAGCCGATGATCGCGTTGAGCGGCGTGCGCAGCTCGTGGCTCATGTTGGCGAGGAACTCGGACTTGGCGCGGTTGGCGAGCTCGGCCTGCTCCTTGGCGGCGAGAAGCTCCGCCTCGGCGCGCTTGTGGCCGGTCACGTCGCTGTAGGTGGTGACCAGGCCGCCGCCCGGCAGGGGCTTGCCGATGATCTCGAGGGTCGTGCCGTCGGGACGCACGCGCTCGAGGCGATGAGGCTCGAACCGGCGGGTGAGCGCGACCCGCTCGCGGACCTGTTCGTCCACGTCGCCGGGACCGTACTCGCCGCGTTCGGCGTTGTAGCGGATGAACTTCTCGTACAAATCGCCGGGCCGAAAGAGGTCGTGGGGGAAATCGAGAAGATCGAGGAAGCGCTGGTTGAAGGCCGCGACGCGCAGCTCGGCGTCGACCAGGCTGATCCCCTGGTCGATGTTGTCGAAGGTCGCCTCGAGCTGGCTCGTCTTGCGGGCGAGATCGCGCTCGCGGCGCTTGATCTCGGTGACATCGGTACGCACGCCGACCACGCCGCCGTCGCTGGTGCGGCGCTCGCTGACGCGGAACCAGCGACCGTCGGCGAGCCTGAAGTTGAACGGCCCCGTCGGGTTGAGGTGACGATCGAGGCGCTCGCGCATCCATTCGTCCTCGCGGCCGATGGCATCGGCCACCAGCCCGCGGCGCACGACGTCGCGGGAGATATCCTCGAACCGCGTGCCGGGCGTCAGCAGCTTTCCATCGATCCCGAAGAACTCGCGGTACTTTCCGTTGCACACGACCAGGCGATCGTCGGCGTCGAACAAGGCGAAGGCCTCGGTCAGGCTTTCGATCGCGTCGAGAAGCTGCTGCCGGGTCTTGGCGGCGCGCCGCTCGCTTTCGCGAAGCGCCTCCTCGGCGCGCTTGCGGTCGGTGATGTCGAGCGAGACGGTGACGATATTGGTCACGCGCCCGTCGCCGTCGCGCAGCGGCAGCTTGGTGGTCAGCCAAGTGTGCCAGACGCCGAAGGCGTCCGGGTAGCTTTCCTCGAAATAGGGCAGCGACTCCTCGTCCTCGAGCACCTTCCGATCGAGCTCGGCGGTATAGGCGCCGTACTGGGGCCCGAGAATCTCGGCCGCCGTGCGCCCCACGGCCGCCTCGGGCGAAATGCCGTAGAGCGTCGCCTGATAGCCGTTCATCATCACGTAGCGGCTGTCGAGGTCCTTGGTATTGATGATCGCGGGGATCGAATCGATGATCGCCTCGAGGGTCTGGCGACTTTCTCTGAGCGCCGTCTCGCGTTCCTTCAGCGCCGTGATGTCGGACCAGACCATGACCGTGCCGCCATCGCTCGTGCGGCGCTCGCTGATTCGCAGCCATTGGCCGTTGCTAACCCGTTCCTCGAACGCCCCCTCGGCCCTGCGATGGCGTTCAAGCCGCTCGGCGATGGCCGTTTCGTCGCCCATGACCTTCTCGCCGCAAAGAGTTCGCGCCGCCGCCAAGCGCAGGAAATCCTCGAACGAAATACCGGGTTCGAGCATGTTGGCGATACCAGGGAACATCTCGCGGTAGCGATCGTTGGCGAGCACCAGCCGGTCGTCGCGGTCCCAGATCGCGAAGCCCTCGGAGATCGCCGCGAGCGCGTCGAGAAGCTGCTGGCGAGCCTTGTCGGCGCTCCGCTTGGCCTCGACCTCGTTGGTGACGTCGGTGCCGGTGCCGGCGAAGCCCTCGAAGTCGCCGTCATCGTCGAACAGGGGCTGCCCGCTGAGCCGGATTCGGCGGGTCACGCCGTCGCGGAACGTGCGATGGAACTCGAGGTTCCGGAAGCTCCGTCGCGCCTCGAGCATGCCCAGCAACTCCGACCAGTCGTTGCCTTCGCGGTCCTTTTCGGCGATTTCCCACGAGGTCCGCCCGAGAATGTCCTCGGGTGAAAGCTTGGAGATCTCGAAATAGCGCTCCGAGAGATAGGTGAAGCGGAAATCGCGGTCGATCTGCCAGATCCAGTCCGACGACGCCTCGGCCACGGCCTGGAACCGGCGCCGGGCCGCGTGTTCGGCCGCTTCCGCCGCGCGCCGGCGAACCGCGATCGCCAGCACGCCCGCGACCGCGCGCAGGAAGGTCGCTTCGTCGGACGTGAACCGGCGGCGCGTCCGCGTATGCGCGCCCAGCACGCCGAATGGCCCCGCGTCGCCGGGGACGACAACGCTGACGCTGCTGACGACGCCGTGGTCGAGGAGAAGCGCCGCGCCGTCGAAGCGCGGATCGCTTTCGAGATCCTCGACGATGACCGGCTCCCGCGCGAGAAGTGCATAGCCCGCCTGCGACCTGCGCTCGACGTCCACCCGGGCGACGCCGACTAGGCCGTCGTTCCAGCCGATGCCCGCGCGCAGGATCAGCGCCTCGCCGTCGGGCTCGAGCGCGAGCAGCTTGCAGTATTCGACGCCGAGCATGTCGGCGACGACCGTGACCGTTTCGTCGAACAGCTCGTCGAGCGCCGTGCCGGCCAACGCCATCTGGGCGAGCTCGGCGGTCACCGCCTGCTGGCGCGCCCGAGCCGCGAGATCGCGCGCGCGGCGCTTGAGCTCGGTGATTTCGTCGGCGACCAGCACCACGCCGCCCGCGCGCGTCGGCTGCTCCTTCACCGACAGCCAACGGCCGTCGGCGAGCGGGCGCTCGAAGACATTGGGCGGGTTGCGATGCATGGCGATGCGTTCGCGAATCCAAGCCTCGGCGCTTTCCGCCCCGCCGGGGATGTTCCCGAATTCCGGGAGACGGCGGAGCAGGTCCTCGAAGCGGGCGCCCGGCTCGATGAACTCCCTGATCTCGGAAAACTGATCGCGGTAGGTCTCGTTGCACAGCACGAGCCGGTCGTCGGCGTCGTAGAGCGCGAAGCCGCTCGAAAGCGCGGAAAGCGCGTCCTCGAGGCGGTCGCGCGCCTCGCTCGCCTCCCGCCTGGCGTCCTCGATGCGCGCGAGATCGCGGTCGCGGCGGCGAAAATCGCGTAGAACCACGACCGCGACCACCGCCGCCGTGCCGATCATCGCGGCGATCAGCACGAAAAGCAGAACCCCGAAGGTCTGGTCGAATCGCGCCGCGATGGCGGTCGCGTCGACATAGACCTCGATCACCCCACGGTGGGACCCGACCGAAATCGGCACATAGGCCTCGGCGGCGACGGCCGGCCCGTCGCCTTCGTGTTCATCGGCATGGAGGGCGACGAACGGTTTGTCGGCGGCGGCGATGGCGTGGGCCTTGTCTTCGACCTCCTTACCGACTTCGCCGACCCTGCTCGAATAGACCACGCGTCCCCGGGCGTCGTAGATCCGGTAACGGAAGATTTGCCGCACCCCGGTCACGCGCCCGAGAATGGCGGCGTCGCGGGGCGATATCCTACCCGTTTCGAGAATGCTTCCGAGATCCTCGAGATGGACCTCGAGCGAACGGGCCGCGAGGAGCGCCGTGCTCGCCGCCTCGTCGCGCAGGAGAGCGTCGCGCGTGCGCGACGTCATCACGATCGCGGCGACGATTCCCGTCACGCAGATGATCGCGAGCAGCGCGAGCAGGCGCAGATCGAACAAGCGTTTGGTCGAGCCCTTCATCGAGGCGTTATCCAGACACCCTTCATCGCCACCAATCCACCGCCCGACCGGTCGAAGCCAATGGCGCAAGCGTTTCGCCTGCCGAGGGCTCGATTTCCGATGCACGGTTGGCCGCGCCGAACAGAGTGGACCGGCTGGGCTAAGCTTCGGTTAACGAAACATGCGGTAATCATCGCCGGGACACGCGAGACCCCGGCCCGGACGGACGAGCGCAAGGGAGACCGTCGATGAAGACCTACAAGGGCGCGCGAACCACCCATGGCTGCCTGGTCACGGTCGACGGCGCGCCGCTCGATCCCCGCCACGATCTCCGGCGCTACTCCGAGGGGGACTTCGAGTGGGGCTACGACGGGGCCGGGCCGCGCCAGCTCGCCCTCGCCCTGCTGGCCGAGCATTTCGGCGACGCGGTCCGGGCGCTCGATCTCCACCGGGTGTTCGTCGAAACCGTGATCGCCGAGCTCAAGACCGACGACTGGACCCTGACCGAAGACGCGATCCAGCAAGCGATCGATCAGGTCGCGATCGTCCCCATGGACCTCGCGACGCTTCTCAACCGCGTGCGCGGCATCCGCTAGAATATATCATCTACTCTTGCGGCGACGGGCGCGGGCGCCGGGTCGGCCCGCGCGACGTGGATCGGCGGCGGCCGAGGACAGGGGGCCGAGCTCGGCCTCGATCCGGGCACGATCGGGCGGGATTCCGGGCGCGTGGCGCTCGAGCGCCCGGGCCATCGCGCGCAGATGCACGGGCGTCGATCCGCAACAGGCGCCGATGATGCGCGCCCCCGCGTCGCGCGCCATGCGCCCGTAACTCGCCATGATCTCGGGCGTGCCCGAATAGCAGATATGGCCGTCGACATAATCGGGAACGCCGCAGTTCCCCTTGGCGACCAGCACGTCGTCCTCGTCGGCGACGCGCGCCAGCCCGACCAGCGCGGCGATCAGTTCGGCCGGACCGTTGCCGCAGTTGGCGCCATAGGCGAGCGGCGTGGGATCGAGCCCCCGACAGAAGGCCGCCGCCTCCTCGGGCGTGATCCCCATCATGGTTCGCCCGGCGGTATCGAAGGTCATGGTGCAAACGATCGGAAGCCCGGTCTCGGCGGCGCCCGCGACCGCGGCCAGGACCTCGTCGCGCGAGGACATGGTCTCGATCCAGATCACGTCGGCCCCGCCCTCGGCGAGCGCGCGGGCCTGCTCGGCAAAGGCGGCCGCGCCCTCGGCGACCGAGAGCGGGCCAAGCGGCGCGAACAGCTCGCCCGTCGGCCCCATGTCGCCCGCCACCACCACCTCGCGCCCGGCGGCGTCGGCGACCTCGCGGGCGATTCGCGCGGCGGCGGCGTTGATCTCGGCGACCCGGTCCTGGGCGCCGTGCAGCTTGAGCCGGTGGCGGCTGCCGCCGAAGCTGTTGGTCAGCACGATATCGGCGCCCGCGTCGATGAACCCCTGGTGGACCGAGGCGACGCGATCGGGCCGTTCCAGGTTCCACAGCTCGGGCGAGCCGCCGGTCTCGAGGCCGAGCGCGAACAGGCTGGTGCCCATGGCGCCGTCGGCGACCAGATAGGGCTTGCGGGCGAGCAGTCTGGAAAGCGGGTCTGACATGGCCTGGATGATAGTGGATACGGTGTTAAGAGCTCGTTTTCGCGCTCCGGCGGCGCCGGGTCGCGCGGCGGACGGGCAGCCCGGCGGCGGCGCGACGCGTCTGGAGGCGGTCGAGAAGCGCGCGCTTGCCCTCGAGCGAAAGCCCCTGCCAGGCGGCGATCTCGTCGCCGTTGCGAAAGCACCCCCGGCACAGCCCGCTTTCCGGGTCGAGCGCGCAGACGCCGACGCAAGGCGAAACCAAATCGATTATCTCGCTCATTCCCGCGCGCGCCCGCCTTCCCGACCCCGCGGCGCATTCTGCCCGGCGGCGGCGAGATTGCCAAGCCGAACCACGCATCGCGCGCCTAGCCGGCCTCGGCGAGATGAACCCGCACGCCGGCCGCGCGCAGCGCCTCGGCGAGCGCGGCGTCGGGCGCGGCGTCGGACACCACGTCGTCGATCTCGGCGAGCGGGCAGACGCGCTCCAGCGAGCGCGCCCCGAACTTGGTCGCGTCGACCAGCAGCAGCGCCCGATCGGCGCGCGCGATCATGTGGCGCTTGACCCAGCAGCCGGCCGAATCGACCTCGACCGGGCCGTCGGTCGTCAGCCCGCTCGCGCCGATGAACGCCTTGTCGGCGTGGAACCGGTCGAGAAACGCGCCGGTTTCGTTGCCGAAGACGCCGCCCTCGCGCATGTTGTAGTCGCCGGGGCAGAGGATGACCCGGATGCCGGGCGCCTGGCCGAGCGCGAGCGCGACGCCGATGCAGTTGGTGAGCACCGTGAGATCGCGCGCCCGGGCGGCGAGGCGCTGGGCGAAATGGGTGGTGGTCGAGCCCGAATCGATCATCAGCACCTCGCCCGGCTCGACCAGCTCGGCGGCGCGCGCGCCGAGGCGCGAGCGTTGCTCGACCAGCAGCCGGTAGCGCTCGTTGACCGCCGGCTCGCGGGCCAGCGCATGGACCGCCGCGCCGCCGTAGGTGCGGTTGACCAGCCCCCGGCGGCTGAGCTCGTCGATATCGCGGCGTACGGTCTCGGTCGAGACTCCGAACGCCTCGGCGAGCGCCGAGATGCGCACCGTCGGGCTCGCGCGCAGCTCGGCGATGATGCGCTCGAAGCGCTCGGGCTTCTTGAGCCGCTCGCTCATTTTCCCTCGGTCGCGGTGGCCGCGCGGGCCGCGATCAGGGCCTCGGTGAGCTCGGCGAAGCCGTGGCCGCCGGGACGCTCGGTGATCCAGGCGGGCTCGGCCGCGATCCGACCCGCGAAGTCGCGCAGGTTCGCCACCCCGACCGCGTTCGGGAAATAGCCGAACATGGGGGCGTCGTTGGGCGAATCGCCGGCGAAGACGACCCTTTCGCGAACGCGGTCGAGATCGGCGTCGAAGCATTCGGCGAACAGGACGCGCGTCATGGCGAGCTTGTCGTAGTCGCCGAACCAGCCGTTGACGTGGATCGAGCTGACCTTGGCCTTGGCGCCCGCCGCCTCGAAGATCGCGACGATGCGCTCGACCGCCGCGCGCGGCAACGGCGGGATGTCCTCGCAATAATCGATCGCCAGATCGGCCTCGCGGTAGGGTTGGTCGGCGGAAATCGCGGCCCCGGGCACGGCGGCGAGAATCTCGACCTCGAGCGCGGCGAGTCGCGCCCGGTCGGCGGCCCGGGTCTCGGCGTCCTTCCAGTAGCGCCGATGCATGCGCCGCGCCGCGTCGTCGTAGCGGAAATAGAGCGCGCCGTTCTCGCCCACCACCGCGTCCACCGGCCACATGCGCGCGATATGATCGCACCAGCCGGCGGGCCGCCCGGTCACCGGCACGACCGCGAAGCCCGCCGCGCGCAGCCGCTCCAGCGCGCCATAGGCGACCGCCGGCAGCCGGCCGTCGAGGGTGAGGGTGTCGTCGATATCGGTGAGCACGTAGCGGATCGCCCGGCGGCGGGCGGCGGAGAACTCGGCGAGCGGACGCATGGCGCGGCGGACCCTGATGGGAGGTCAGATAAAGTCGAGGGCGCCGAGCATACCGCAGTCGGCGGCGAGGTCCAGGAAGGTGTAGCGGTCGCGAATCTCGCGCGCGTGAAACACCGCGTCGCGATAGAAGCCGCGCGGCCAGGCGAGATCCTCGGGCGTGGTCGGCGCGCCGGCGGCCTCGAGCACCGCCGCGAGCCGCGCCGCCGGGATCGCGGTCGCGGCGATCTCGGCGCGGATCGCCTCCCAGTCCGCGGCGAGCCGGGCGTTGAGCGCCTCGGCCCCGGCCGCGTCCAGCCGCTTGGCCGCGAACGCGCGCCAGCAGGCGGCGCCGAGGACGGCGCCGAAATGGGCATCGAGCGCCGACGCATCGGTGGTCGCGGCGCGCAGCACGGGCGCGTCCCCCGCGAGCAGGCGCTCCTGAATCCGCGCCATGGTGAGCGTGGCGACCGCGATCTGCTCGCCGTGGAAGGCTTCGGGCCAGTCGGCGGGCGCCATCATCTCGACGTAATGGCTGATCAGGTGCTCGCCCTCGCTCGCCGGGTGGCTGGATCCACAGATCGTCATGCCGAAGCCCGAAAGCACGAGGGTGCGGGCAAGCCGGCGCATGGCCGCGACGTCGCCCGCCATCAGCGCCCCCGCGCTCGCGAACAATTCGGGCTCGTCGTCCGCGAGCAGCGCGAACGGCGCCCGGCGATAGGGCGTGTCCAGCAGCCAATGGGCGAGCAGCCAGTCGGCCTGCGCGGTCGGCCGGCAGAGGCTGTCGCCGAGGCCCGAGCGGATCATGCGCGCGGGCGCGGCGGCGAGCACCTCGAGGTCGAGAAACACGCCGGCGGCGGCGGTCGCGGGCAGCGATTTCTTGTGGCCCTCGACGGTGATCGCCGCGTTGACCGAGGTGTAGCCGTTCATCGACGGCGCGGTGGCGAACACGGCGTAAGGGCGGCCGGTCGCGGCCGCGACGGATTTGCAGAGATCGTTGATGGTGCCCGAGCCGACCGCGACCAGGCCGTCGCAGCCGGCGCTTTCGGCGCGCAGGCGCGCGACGATCGCGGCGTCGGCGCGGGGTCGGCCGGGAAGGCGGAGAACCTCGACCGCGGCGACCGCGCGCAGCGCATCGGCGACGCGCGCGCCGAGCGCGCGCTCGGTGTTCGCGTCCATCACCAGGGCGAGCCGGCGGCCAAGATCGAGCGCCGCGACGAGCTCGGCCTCGCGCCCGGCGATCGTGTCCTCGATCGCGACCGCGCGGGTCGGCACCGAAAGCGGCGGCCCGCCGTCCGGGTCCGCGAACCGTCCCGCGAGCAACGCCACGAGGGGATCGCCGGTCATGGCGCGCACTCGTACATCGGACGCAAGGAATCGAACAGGCGGCGATACGCGCCATGGGCGTCGTCGTAGGCCGCGCGACGGCCGGCGTCGGGCGTGATCGTCTCGCCGCGCGCCGAGACGAGACCCGCGCAATCGGCGAGCGCGCCCTGGACCCCGCCGGCAACGGCGGCGAGACACGCGGCGCCCAGGGCCGCGTGATCGCGAAGCGCCGGGAGCCGCGCGGGCCGGTTCGCGCAATCGGCGTGGATTTGCGCCCAGAGGCGACTTTTCGCGCCACCGCCGAGCAGCAGCAGATGATCGGTCGCGACGCCGAGCGCGGCCAGCCGCTCAACCACGTCGCGCATGGCGAAGGCGCAGCCCTCGAGCACCGCGCGCGCGACATGCCCACGTCCATGCACCGGGGCGAGGCCGTAGAACGCGCCGCGCGCCGAGGCGATCCATTCGGGCGCCATGGCGCCGCTCAGGGCGGGGATGAAGACCAGCCTCTCGGCCCCGGGCGCGACCTCGGCCGCCGCGGCGTCGAGCGCGGCGACGTCGACGAACCCCAAAAGTCCGGCGAGCCAGCTCAGCGCGCCGCCCGACAACCAGCCCGGGTTCTCGATGTAGAAGCCGCCGCCGACATAGGCATGGGTCTCGACCAGCCCGCCCGGGTCGATCCGGGGCGCGGGGTCGAGCGCGCCGACCACCTCGGCGGTGCCGAGCACGCAGGCGACCGGCCCCGGCGCGATCATGCCGGCGCCGAGCGGGGTCGCGAAGTCGTCGCCCGTGCCGACCGCGACCGGCAGCCCCACGGGCAGACCCGACAACGCCGCGCCCTGGTCCGACAACGCACCGGCGCGGTCGCTCGCCTCGGCGATCTCGGGCAGCTCGGCGCGGTCGATGCCGAAGGCGTCGAGCAGCGCGGGCGCGAAGTCGCGGCGATCGAGCGCATAAAGCATGGTGGTCGAAGCGAGCCCGTGGTCGAGCACATGGGCGCCGGCGAGCCGCGCGACCATGTAGGATACCGGCTGATGGAAGCGCGCCGCGCGGCGGCCGCCGGCGTCCTCGCGCTTGAGCCAACGGATCTTGGCCGCCATATGGGTGGCGTCGGCGACCACGCCGGTCGTCGCGCGCAGCTCGTCCGCCGGCACGGCCCCGGCGTCGCGCGCGGCGCGCCGGTCCATCCAGATGAGGCAGGGGCCGAGCGCCCGGCCGGCGCCGTCGACCGCGACGCAGCCGTCGAGCTGGCCGGCGACGCCGAGCGCGCGGACCATCGAGGGCGCGACGCCCCCCTCGGCGAGCGCGTCGGCGATCGCCGGGCCGAGCGCCGCCTCCCACAGCGCCGGCGACTGCTCGGCCCAGCCCGGACGCGGATACTCGGGCGAATAGCCGCGCGACCCCGCGCCCAGCGGAACCAGGCGATCGTCGGTGACGACGGCCTTGAGGCTTTGGGTTCCGATGTCGACGCCGACGAGCGCGATGATCCCCTCCCCCGGCTATGCGCAGGCGGCTAGGATATCTTGCAACCGCGCGCGCAGCGAGCCCTTGCGCGGCGAGAACGATCCGTCGAAGGCGGCGGTGCCGATGGTGAAGGCGTCGACGCCGGCCTCGGCGAGCGCCCGGATGCGCGCCGGCTTGTCGATACCGCCGGCGACGATCAGCTCGCCCGCGAGCGCCGCCCGCGCCGCGCGCACCAGATCGAGGGGCTCGGCCTCGGTCGCGCGGTAGGCGAGCAGATCGGCGCCGGCGCAGCCCAGCGCCTCGAAGCGGCGGCAGTCGGCGGCGATCTCGTCCGCCCCGCCGCCGAGCCGCGTCGGGTGCCCCTCGGGCCGGCCGGGGAACGGATAATAGGCGATGCCGCTGCCGTCGAGCAGGGCGAGAATGGGCGCGACCTCGGTGCCGCCGAGCAGGCGATCGACGCCGATCTCGACCGCGGTTCGGGCCGAGGCGAGGCAGGCGTTTGGTGTGGTGCTTACCACTTCCATATAACTCACGGCACCGGCGGCCTTGATTCGCGCGGCGAGCACGGCGAGCGTGTCGCGCGCGACGCCCACATCCTTGAAACCAACATGCCTCACGCCAGTATCTATAACGATATCAAGAACATCGAGACCATCCTCGATGGTCCGGTCATCGCGCGTGAGCATGAAAATAAACTCCACGACGCTCCTCCTGCCATATGGATGGCTTTGAAGATAACAAATTTTTTTTGGTAACTACAACATTTATTATTGGAATGCCCATGAACGGCGTGCTAGAGTTTCACGTTACAGGCTGAGGGCGAATTGCGTGCCCGGCCACGGAACCCCGCCGGAAGGATCGGGGACAGGGGAGACAGGGGAGATGACAGCCATGAGCTCGATTTCGTTGCGCGCCGCGATCATCGCCGGCGCGGGCATCGCCGGCCTGGCGCTGGCGGCCGCGACAGGCGGCGAGGCGCGCGCCTGGAGCCTCGAGGAGGCGGCCGCGCCCTACAAGGGCGTGACCATCCGCACGATCGGCGAATCGCTGCCGCCGCTCGAGGCGATGGACAAGATGAAGCACAAGTTCGAGGAGCGTACCGGCATCAAGGTCGTGATCGAGCAGTACGAGCATTCCGAGGCGGTCAACAAGGTGATGCTCGACCTCAACTCGCGGCGCGGGCGCTACGACTTCATCCTCCAGCCCCACCGCGAGCTCGGCCGCTTCGTTGCCAACGGGCACCTCACCTCGATCGACAAGTTCATGAACGACCCCAAGTTACGCGATCCCGGCTTCGAGCCCGAGGCGGTGCTCTACCAGGGCCTGTGGAAGGAGATCTCGTGGTACGGCGGCAAGGCCTACGGCTTCCCGTTCACGGCGCTGACCATGTTCCTGTGGTACCGCAAGGATCTGCTCGAGGACCCGCGGGAGCGCGCCGGCTTCAAGGCCAAGTACGGCTACGACATGACGGTACCCAAAACCTGGGACCAGTATCGCGACCTCGCCGAGTGGTTCACGCGCCCCGACAAGGGCTTCTACGGCACCGCGATCCAAGGTAAGCGCCACGAGGCGCTGTGGTACGAGTGGCTCAACTTCCTCTATAGCTTCGGCGGCGACATGATGGACGTGAAAACGGGCAGCGAATGCGGCCCGATCATCGTCAACAGCCCCGAGGCGGTCGCTTCGCTCGACTACTACAAGGGCCTGGTCAAGTACTCGCCCTCGGACACGCTCAACTACTTCTGGGACGACGTGATGGTCGCCATGCAGGAGGGCAAGGTGTTCGAGCTCATCATGTGGGACGACGCGACCTACGCGGTCGAGGACCCGTCGCAAAGCACGGTCGCCGGCAAGATGGGCTTCGACCTGATCCCCCAGGGCAAGGGCGGCAAGGTCGGCCAGGTCGAGGGCTGGACCTACTTGATCCCCAAATACGCGCGCAACCAGGAAGCGGCGTTCCTGTTCATTCAGTGGATGATGGGGTTCGACCAGCAGCTCGAGCAGCACCTCAACGGCGGCGCCTCGGCGCGGCCCGACGTCTACGCCGACCCGAGCGTGCGCAAGATCACCTATTCCAAGGCCGCGGAGGAGACCAACGCCGTCGCCATCCCCAAGCCGACGATCCCCGAATCGCCACAGATCACGGAGATCCTCGTGCTTGAGCTGTCCAACGCACTCGCCGGCAAGAAGACCTCGAAGCAAGCGCTCGACGACGCGGCGGTGGCGATGAACAAGCTTCTCGGCGACTGCGCGCCGCTGCGCTTCCCGGTAAACTAAGCAAAACGCCGGTCCGCGATCGCCAATCGCGGCCCGGGCCTTTCCCGTCAACGCCCGGCGGCCATGCCGCCGCCTGGCCGACGGGGGCGGCGGGGGCTGCCGCGAGGCGGGCGGTTGCGCGGACCGATCGTGATGGGGAGTAAGCCGTGAGCGGAACGAAGGCCGGAGGCGGAATCCTGGACCGCAGCGTGGGCATCTTGTTCCTGACGCCGTCGGTCGGGCTTCTCGTCGTTCTCCTTCTCGGCCCCTTCGTCTACATGGTGGTGATCAGCTTCACCGACCTGAACTTCGCGCTTCCCGGGCATGACGGCAACTTCGTCGGCTTCGACAACTACCGCCACCTGATGCGGGACGACCCGGTGTTCTGGTCGAGCTTCCGGACCACATTGGCGTTCGTCTTCGGCGTCGTCTCGATCGAGTTTTTGCTCGGCTTCGCGCTCGCGCTGCTCTTGTTCCACCACATCCGGCGCCGCCGCGTGGTGCTTACCCTTCTCTTGATCCCGATGATGCTCGCGCCGGTCGCGGTCGGGCTGATGTGGAAGCTGATGCTCCAGGGCGAGTTCGGCATGCTCACCCATTACCTGCGCGCGATCGGGCTGATGGGGCCGCAAACCGCGCTCCTCGGCGACTATCGCCTGGTGCTCGCGACCGTGATGGCGATTGACGTCTGGGAATGGACGCCGTTCGTCACCCTGGTCGTCCTCGCCGGGCTTCTCGCGCTCCCGCGCGAGCCGTTCGAGGCCGCGATCATGGACGGTGCCGGCCCCTGGCGCGTCTTCCGCGACATCACGGTGCCGCTTCTGCGCCCGATCATCGCGCTGGTGCTGCTGTTGCGCGGGATCGACGCCTTCAAGGAGTTCGACAAGGTCTTCATCCTCACCGGCGGCGGGCCGGGAACCGCGACCGAGCTTCTCAGCATCTACACCTGGCGGGTCAATTTCCGCCAATGGGACCTCGGCTACGGCGCGGTCAGCGCCTTCATGGTCTATCTCGTCGTCCTGATCCTGTGCGCCGTGTTCTACAAGGCGGTCTACTGGACCGAGGGGAGTCAGAAGTCATGAGCCGCCCGTGGCGCATGGTCGCGCTCGCCGTGCTCATCATGGTGCTGGTCGTCGCGCTGACGCCGTACCTCTGGCTGATCATGACCTCGCTAAAGACGCGGCTCGACGCGCTCGCCGACAATCCGGTCTGGCTGTTCACGCCGACCTTCGAGCACTACCCCAAGATCTTCATCGATAAAGGCTACCTGCCGCTGGTGATGAACAGCCTCGTGGTGGCGACCGCCTCGACCGCGATCTCGCTCGCGGTCGGCGTGCCGGCGGCCTATGTGTTCGCGCGCCACGACTTCCCCGGCAAGGAGGACCTGTTCTTCTTCTTCCTCACCACGCGCATGGCACCGCCGATCTCGGTGGTCGTGCCGATGTTCCTGATGTTCACCTACGTCGGGCTGATCGACACGCGGCTTTCGGTGATCCTCGCCCATTCGACCTTCAACCTGTCGCTGGTGGTGTGGATGATGCGCGGCTTCTTCGCCGACATTCCACGCGAGATCGACGAGGCCGCGCAGATGGACGGCCACACCCGCGCCGGGATGTTCCTGTGCGTGCTCCTGCCGCTCGCCGCGCCGGGCATGGCGGCGACCGCGGTCCTGTGCTTCATCCTGAGCTGGAACGAGTTCCTCTACGCCTTCATCCTGGTCGCGTTCGAGGGCCGAACCCTGACCGTGGGCATCCCCGGGCTAGTCACGCCCCACGGCACGCTCTGGGGCCAGGTGGCGGCGGTCGCCGTGGTCGCGACCTTGCCGATCATCGTCTTCACCTTCCTGGTCCAGCGCCATCTGGTGCGCGGGCTCACCTTCGGCGCGGTCAAGGGTTAGTCGCTCAATGAAAAGAGTCTCGGCATGACGGTGGCGTTTCGCGACGTGCGCAAGGTGTTCCCCGACGGCACCGTCGCGCTCGACGGCTTCAATCTCACCTTCGAGAGCGGCGAGTTCGTGGTGCTGCTCGGCCCCTCAGGCAGCGGCAAGACGACCGCGTGCCGGATTCTCGCCGGGCTCGAACAGGCGAGCAATGGTACGGTCGAGGTCGACGGCCGCGACGTGACCGACCTGCCGCCCCGGGCGCGCGGCATGAGCATGGTGTTCCAGAACTATGCGCTCTACGCCCATAAGAGCGTCTACGACAACATCGCCTACCCGCTGCGCGTGCGCGGCTGGGCGCGCGGCGAGATCGACGGCCGGGTGCGCGCGGTCGCGCGGCTGGTCCAGATCGAGACGCTTCTCGGCCGCCGCCCGCGCCAGCTTTCGGGCGGCGAGGCGCAGCGGGTCGCGGTCGCCCGGGCGTTGGTGTGGGAACCCAGCATCTGCCTGATGGACGAGCCGCTCTCGAACCTCGACGCGATCCTGCGCCTGCAAACCCGCACTCAGCTCAAGCGCCTGCACACCGAGCTCGGCACCACCTTCGTCTTCGTCACCCACGACCAGGAGGAAGCGATGACGCTCGGCACCCGCATCGCGGTGCTCAAGGACGGGCGGCTGGTGCAGTTCGACACGCCACGGACGATCTACCACCGCCCCGCGACCCGCTTCGTCGCCGAGTTCATTGGCCGCCCGGCGATGAACACCATCGACGGAACAATCGCGAACGGCCGGTTCGAGGCCGGGGATTTCACCCTACCCGCGCCCGGCCGGGCCGACGGCCCGGTGACGCTCGGCATCCGGCCCGAGCATATCGGGCTCCGCCGCGCCGCCGCCCCGGAGACCATCTCCTTCCGCCTCGACGTGATCGAGGTGGTCGAGCCCGACATGCTCCTGTTCGTCGAGCGCGGCGACGTCCATCTCGTGGTGCGCACCGAGGCCGCGCCCGAGGGTCTCGGGCACGACACCGAGGTCCACCTCGCCTTTCCCGAGGACCGCCTCCACCTTTTCGCCACGCGCGACGGCGCGCGGCTGGCGCAAGGCGTGCCCCCCGCGCCATGAGCATCTGGATCAACCTCGTCCCGCTCGCGCTCTCGGCCATCGTCTGGTCCGCGCTGTCCTGGGTCAACCGACGGCGCGGCTGGTTCCGGGTTGGCGAGATCCTCTTCTGGGACGTGATCGTCCTGGTGCTGATTTACCTCGCTTGGCTGCACTGGTTTTAAGCCCGAGGCACGGCCGCGTGGCCCCTCGACTACCAGATATTGCGGCCCATTGCGCTTGACCCCCTTTTAATTGTATTATTATTGGTTAATATCGGTGGGGAGAAGGCACCGGGCGTCGCCACCAAGCGGCGCGAGGCTGTTGCCTGGAGGAGTAGATGGCGAACCCCAATCCCGATCTTCGGGTGCTGGCGACCCGGCGCGACGCGGCGACCGGGCCCCCGGCCGAAAAGACGTTCGGAGCGGCCGCCCAAAATCCCACCGAGACGACGGAGCCCGCCTGGCTTTCGGTCACCGACGCGGCCGAGCGCCTCGGCGTTCCGGCGCGCCGGCTACGGCGCTACCTCGACCGCCACGCGAGCGCGATCGAAACCCGGCGCACCGGACGCAAGCATCTGGTCGCCGAACGCTCGATGGCGACGCTCGCGCGAATCCGCGATCTCTACCGCGAGGGCGCGACCGCCCAGGACGTCGATCAGGCGGTGGGCGCGCGGGTGCTCGCGGCGCGGCCCGCGCGCTCGTCCGAGCAGATCCAGGAAAGTCGCGCGCTCACCAACGCGGTGCTGACCGCGGCGGCGGCCAAGCAGCTCGTCGAGCTCGAACAACAGGTCGAGATGCTGCGCGGCCAGATGGCCGAAATGTCGCATTCACTCGAACAGCGCGACCGGGTGCTGCGCCGGGCGCTGATGGCGATGGTCGATCTGTTCCAATACAACGAGAACGAGCGCCAACTCGCCGAACGCGAGCGCGACCGCGACACCGCGCATTACCATCAGCGGGTCATGCTGGCGATGCAGGAGCTTCTGATGCACGCCCGCAAGCGCCGCCGGCGCTGGTTCTAGGGCGCGATGCGTTAAGTCGGCGCCGGCCCACTCCCCCACCCGAGCCTAGACCCGCGCGTCGCCGATCCGGGTCTCGATCTCCAGGATTTCCCGCTCCAGGGACTTGAGGCGTGCCTCGTACTTGCGGTCGCCCGTGTTGTTGAGATCCGATTCGACCTTTCGCTTCTCGGCCAGCAGCCGGGCGAGATAGGCCTCGAGCCCATGGCCCTCGTCGCTCTCACTCATCATCGTTCTCCTCGTGGTCGCCACGCTTCGAGAAACAGGATACCCCGGCGGCGACCGGCGCGGCGCGATCGCGATCGCCGACCACGAACAACCGGCCGAGGCGCGGCCCGCAGCGTCGACAGTAGCAGTCGGCGAGACGGCGGCGCGGCGCGCGCGCATAATGGAAGCGCTCGCCGCATTGGGCGCAGGCCCAGACGACGACCGCATGAGCGCGCGGCGAGAGGTAGGCGATGTCGTGGGAAACCCGCGCGGGCTCGCCCAGCAGGTCCATGATCCTCCGCCAGCGCCCGTCGTGCCGGCAATGGGCCTGGTATCGAATATCGGCGATGATATGGGCGCATTCGTGCAGGAAGGTCGCGTCGCGATCGGCCTCGCGGCCGGGCAGCAGGAGGCGGGCGTTGAGCATGATGCGCCGCTCGGCGGCATAGGCCTTGCCGGCGACGGTCTTGGCCCGGCGGCTGATCTCGACCCGGCAGGCGAGGCATTCGTCGTAGCCGCGCCCGATCCGCCGCGCCGCGTCGAGACGCGCGCGCAAGCCCCAGGCCGCGGCCAGCGCGGCGACCGTTCCGAGTTCCTTCGCCACGGATCCTCCCCGCGCCCCCGCGTCCGCCTCGCGTCGAGCATAGCGCATGTTTCATTCGAAATGAATCGGCGCCGACCACTTGATGCATATCAATGCGCCAGGGCGTGGATGCGCGTTCGATACCCGTGCATCGTCAATCCAGACGAGAGGCCGGAAGATGCTCAAGAAAATCCTGGTTTCCACCGACGGCTCGGACCATGCCGGAAAGGCGCTCGCGCTCGCCAGCGACCTGGCCGCGAAATACGGCGCCGAGTTGATCATTCTTCACGTGCTCCTGCGCGGCCACCTGCCCGAGGAGCTGCGCCGACTGGTCGAGGTCGAGGGGCTGATCAAGCATCCCGCGAAGCCGCCCGTTACCGAGGTCCCCATGGCGATGGCGATGGCCCCGGCGCAGACCGAGACCGCCTCGCTTCAGGTGCTCAACGCGGTCGCCGAACAGATCGTCGAGAATGCCGCGCATGTCGCCCGCGACCACGGCGTCGAGACGGTCCAAACGCTGATCGAGGACGGCGACGCGGCCGAGCGCATCATCGACATTGCCGAGCGCAAGGGCGTCGACGCGATCATCCTGGGCAGCCGGGGGCTGGGCACGCTCAAGGGCCTGCTGCTCGGCAGCGTCTCGACCAAGGTCGCCCAGCACGCGCACTGCACCTGCATCACGGTGAAGTAGCCCCGGGCATCAACCTCCCCGGCTCCTTTCGTCGCAGCGGCGCCGGCCCGCTCCCCTCCCGAACCCCCGCGGCAGCCTCCCCGACGGGGGATGGGAGGGGAGCGGGTCGGCGCCGGTTTATTTCGAAAATCACATGCTTTAACCTCGCGGCCGGAAAGGCAACGAAGGCGATCCCGTGGAGCGAGAGACCGAACCCTCCGCCGCGCTCGAGGCGGCGTACAATCCGCGCGTCGCGGTGCCCGACGCCGAGACATACCTCGCGGCCTACGCGGCGCGGGCCGAGGCGGCCCGGGGGCGGCTTGGCGGCCGGCTCGATATCGCCTATGGCGACGCGCCGGGCGAGCGGCTCGACGTCTTCGCGCCGCCCGGCGCCGAGGGCGCGCCGATCCAGGTCTTTATCCACGGCGGCTACTGGCGGGCGCTCGACAAATCCGACTTCAGCCATCTCGCCGAGCCGCTGGTCGCCGCCGGCGCCTGCGCGGTGATGGTCGGCTACGACCTCTGCCCGGCGGTGACGCTCGATACGATCGTGCGCGAGGTCCGGAGCGCGATCCGCTGGGTGTACGAGAACGCGGCCTCGCTCGGAGGCGACCCCGCGCGATTGTTCGTCTCGGGCCACTCGGCGGGCGCGCATCTGGCGGTCATGGCGATGGCCCACGACTGGGCCGCCGAGGGGGTGCCCGGCGACGTGATCAAGGGGGTGTTCGCGGTCAGCGGGGTCTACGAGCTTGCGCCGGTGACGCGCATCTCGGTCAACGCCGAGATCGGGCTCGACGCCGACTGCGCGCGGCGCAACAGCCCAACGCTGCACCCGCCGGGGCCGGTCGCGCCACTTGCGATCTCGGTCGGCGACGACGAGCCCCGGGAATGGATCGCCCAATCGGAGGATCTGTACGCCGCCTGCCGCAAGCGCGGGGTCGCCTGCGACCTCGTCCGCGTGCCCGGGGTCCATCACTTCACCATCGTCGACGAGCTCGCCCGGGGCGAGAGCGCGCTGTTCCGCGCGCTGGCCGATCAGATGGGGCTCGCCGCCCGACGCTGACGACTTATCGGCGCTCAGCCTCGCGCGGAACAGAGCGCCGCGCCGCCGACGGCCTCGGCGAGCAGGTGGAAGGCGTGATCGAGCACCGCGCGCGGATCGGCGAGCAGCGCCTCGTCGAGATCGCGGCGACCGCCCGACCCGAGGCCGGGGATCGACGGGATGACGACCGCATCGCCGGTGGCGGCGGTCGGGTCGGTCGGCGGAAAGCGGTCGTCGTCCGAGCGATCGGGAGACGGATCGGAACGGGGCGCGCTACCGGTGCGATTGGCGAATACGACGGTCATGGTCGGCCTCTCGTCAGTGCGAACAAATCCTCGAAGCGATGAACCACAACGCCAGACTTGACCATCCTCGGCGCTTATCTCGCGGACCGGAAGGCCGGCTATCCCGCCGTTCCCGGCGGCGTTTCATGCCCAATCTCGATCCGGACCGGCAAGGCTAACGAAAGGTTTACGCGGGGTCAGTGCCGCCCGTCACAACCAGCGTCCGCCGCCGGGACCATTTGACCTGGATCAAGGCCAATCGGCGGCGGCTCGATTAGCAAGACCCGAAAGGAACGATGAAAAAGGAAATAATGTCGGTTGCCGTCGCATCGCGAGGGCGCGGGGCAGGGCAGGGCCGCGGGCGAGGCCAGGGGCTTGGGATCGCGATCGTACTCGCCGTCGCCACGCTGATCGTCTGGGGCAGCTTCGTGGCCGCGGATTGGTATGCCCGCGACGTCTCGCTGCCGCGCTACTGCGACGATCCCGCGGCCGTCGCCACGCGCGTGCGGGAAATCCTGACCGATACCGTTTCCGCCACCGATCGGGCCGGACGACGACCCTACATCATCGCCGCCAAGCTTTTGTTCCTGGTTCCGCGAGCGGATGGCGAGACGCCCGACGCCTACGCCGCGCGCCTGCGCCGTCATATCGAGGTGACCTGCCGATGACCGCCGAGAGCCCCCGTCGTCCATCCGAGACGCCCCCCGAAGCGCGGCGGGCGGGCATCGGACCGTTGGTGTTCGCGATCACCCTGGTCGCCGTTCTGGTGTTCTTCTGGTGGCTGCTCATCTACGACCACGGCGTCGGCGGCGCGGGCTGAGGCGAAGGGACGATAAACACATAACGACAGAAAACACATAATGACAGAGGAGTGCGAGTTGCGATGAAAGCGCGGGTCGTCACGTTCGTCATCGCGATGGCGGCATGGCTTGTTTATTTCTATGCCGTCGACTGGCTGATCATGACCCGCCAGGGACTTCCGGTCGCCTGGAACCTGCTGCCCGCGTCATGAACCCGGCCGGTTCCATGCGCCGCGCCTGGACCGTGGTTTTCCTGGTCCTCGCGGCGACGGCGGCGGCGCTCGCCGCGCCCGACGCGCTCGCCCAGGCGGCGGACGCCCTGGCCCAACCCGCGCCCACGCCGACGCGCGCCGATTACCCCGTGATCGGCGGCCTGCACGGCCGGCCCGTGGTCTGGGGTTTCGCCCAGATGCATCTTTTCCTCGCCGCCTTCGTGCTCGCGGTGCCCTTGTTCGTGGTGGTGATCGAGCTCGCGGGCGCGGTCACGCACGACGCGCGCTACGACGTCATGGCGCACGAGTTCATGAAGATCTCGATGGCGGCGTATTCGTTCACCGCGCTGACCGGCGGCGGACTCGCGCTGGCCTTGTTCCTGTTCTACCCGGTGGTAATGGATTACCTGCTCAAGGTGTTCCGCGGCCAGGCGTTGATCTACGCCGTGCTGTTCGTGCTCGAAAGCGTGTTCCTCTACCTCTACTACTACTCGTGGAACGCGCTGCGCCACGGCCAGCGCAAGTGGTTCCATCTCTCGCTCGGGCTGGTGCTGAACACGGTCGGGCTGACCTTGATGTTCGTCGCCAACGCCTGGACGACCTTCATGATGTCGCCGGCGGGGGTCGACCCGGCGACCGGCGCGATCACGGGCACGGTCTGGGCGGCGACCCGCAACCCGCTTTGGAATCCGCTCAACCTCCACCGCTTTCTCGCCAATATCGCCTATGGCGGGGCGATCGTCGGGGCCTATGCCGCCTACCGCTTCCTGAGCGTCCGGAGCATCAAGGAGCGCGCGCATTACGACTGGATGGGCTACACCGCCAATCTGATCGCGGTCGCGGGCTTCCTGCCGCTGCCCTTCGCGGGCTATTGGCTGATGGCCGAGATCTACGCCTACAGCCAACAGATGGGCATCACCGCGATGGGCGGCGTGCTCGCCTGGCTGTTCATCATCCAGGCGCTGCTGATCGGCACCATCCTGCTGGCCGCCAACTATTACCTGTGGTGCGGGCTGGGGCGGACCGACCGGGGGGCGCGCTACGCGCCCTACGTCAAGTACATCGCGGTCGTGATCGTCGGCGGATTCCTGGTCTGGGTGACGCCGCACACGCTGATCCTGAGCCCCGAGGAGATTCGCATTCTGGGCGGCACGAGCCACAAGGTCCTCGGTCCGCTCGGCATCATGCCGGCCAAGAACACGGCGGTGAACCTGATGCTCGTGTTCACCTTCATGTCGTTCCAGTTGTTCTACCGGTCGGGCCGCGTGCCGACGGTCTCCTGGGCCGGGGTCGGCAACATGGTGATCGTCGCGCTTTACGCGGTCGGCATCGTCAACATCGTCGCCGCGGGCATCTACGGCTACATCACGCCGACGGTCTACAAGGTCGGCGCCTCGGTGCCCCAGGTGGTGACGACGCTGACCATCATCGTGGTGTCGCTGACGATCGATTCCTTCATGGCGCGGGGCGCCAGGAAGGTCGAGGTGCATTGGGGGCGCATGTCGACGCGCTCGCAGTACGCCTTGTTCGTGCTGCCCGTGGCCTTCACTTGGCTGATGGCGCTGATGGGCTATATCCGCTCGTCGGTGCGCACGCACTGGCACGTCTACACCATCATGAAGGACGCCTCGGCCGACGCCTATATTCCGACCATCGGCAGCGCCGGCAACATGATCACGCTTGTCACCCTCGCCTTCATGGCGGTGATCGTGTTCGTGTTCTGGCTCAGCCAGCTCGGCGCGACGGTCCAAGAAGCGCCCGCCGGCGGGGAGGACCGTTCATGACCTTTCTCCGCGTCATGCTGTTCAGCCTCGTGGTGCTGCTCGCCTACACGCTGTTCGCCAACATCCTGCCGCAGGTGCAGTCGGACCCGCCCAAGGAGGAGAAGATCGACCTCGGCTCGCTCGACGCGGCCGGGCTTGCCGCCTGGGGCGAGCGCATCTTCAAGGGTCAGGGCACCTGCACGCTGTGCCACAACGAGCTCGGCCGCGCGCCCGATCTTCTGAAGCTCGACCTCGCCGCCGAGTTCGCCGAGCGCATCGCCGATCCGCGCTACGACGGCGCGGCCAAGGGGCTCGACGGCGCGGCGGCGATCGAGGCGTATTTGCGCGAATCCATGCTCGACCCCTCGGCCTACGTGGTCGCGGGCTTCGGCAAGAAGGGCACCAACGACACGGTGAGCCCGATGCCCGCCGTCGATCGTCCGCCGATCGGCCTGTCGGAGGCCGAGATCGACGCGCTGATCGCCTTTCTCGAGGAACGCGCCGGGGCCGAGATCACCGTCACCGCGCCGACCGGCGAGCAGGCCCAGGCCGCCGCCCAGGACGGCGGCGAGGAGGAGACCGGCCCGGCCGAGACCGCCCAGGCGGTGATCGAGCGGCTCGGCTGCGCGGCGTGCCACGACCTCGAGGGATCGGGCGCCGACGTCGGCCCGCGGCTCGACGGCATCGGCAAGCGCTATGACCGGGCGATGATCCGCCAATCGATCCTCGATCCCAACGCCCATATCGCCGAGGGTTTCGAGCCCGACATCATGCCTCAGGACTATGCCGAGCAGCTCCGGGTGAGCGAGCTCGAGCTGCTGCTCGATTATCTCGAGAAGCTGCCCGCGAAGGAGGCCGCGCAATGAAGCGTTTCATTACGCATCCGCTGACCCTCGTGGTGGTCGCCATCGCCGTTCTCTACGGGATTTTCGGGTATCTCATCGACCCGCCGATGCCCAAGTCGCTGCTGATCCAGTACATGGTCATCGTCGTCATCGGCGTGCTGCTGGTCGCGACCTTCGACGACGGCTCCTGCCGGCGCCTGTTCAAGCCCTTTCACGTGCTGCTCGGCGCGCCCGGGCTCGCGCCCTGGCGACTGCTCGCGCTGGTGGTGGTGGTCGGCGGCAGCGCGGCGCTCGCCTATGCCGCCGTCAAGCCGAGCCGCGAGGCGCCGGTCGAGCTGCGCACCGTGCATCCGGCGCCACCCTCGCAGCTTCGCGTCTACGGCCGCGACTTCGACCTGGTGAAGCTCCGGAACCCGCTACGCGAGGAGGCCCCCAAGGGCAGCCAGGAGTACCGCGACCTGGTCGCCGAGGGGCGCGAGATCTATTACAAGAACTGCATCTTCTGCCACGGCGACAACCTCGACGGGCAGGGCTTCGTCGGCCTCGGGCTCAACCCGCGCCCGGCCAACTTCCAGGACGTGGGCACCATCGCCCAGCTTCAGGAATCCTTCCTCTTCTGGCGCATCACGACGGGTGGGCCGGGCCTGCCGCGCGAGGGCGCGCCCTGGGCGTCGGCGATGCCCGTCTGGCAGGAGATGCTCAAGGCGGACGAGGTCTGGAAGGTCATCCTGTTCCTCTACGACTACACCGGCTACGCGCCGCGCTCCTGGGAGATCGATCAAGGCGGCGGCGCGAAGGCCGAAAAGACCGCCGCCCAGGGCGCCGAGGGCGAGGCGATCCAGGCGGTCTACAAGAAGCGCTGCGCCCAGTGTCACGGCGCCGAGGGCGAGGGCGACGGCCCGGCGGCGGATTATCTTTACCCGCGTCCGCGCGATTTCTCGCTCGGGGTGTTCAAGTACAAGACGACCCACGCCGATTCCGAGTTCCCGTCCGACGACGACCTGCGCAAGACGATCCGCAACGGCCTGCCCGGCACCGCCATGCCCGCCTGGGGCAAGGTGCTCACGGCCGCCCAGATCGACGGCCTGATCGAGATGATCAAGGAGTTCGGCGGCTGGGACGGCGAGACCCCCGAGGAGCTCGGGATCAAGCCGATCGATCTGGGCGAAAAAGTCGAAAGCTCGCCCGAATCGATCGCTCGCGGCGCCAAGCTGTTCAAGAAGGCCTGCGTGCAGTGCCACGGCTAGAAGGGCCGGGGCAACGTCACCTCGGGCAAGAACCTCAAGGACGACTGGGGTTATCGCATCTGGCCGCGCAACCTGACCCGACCCTAGACCTGGCGCTGGACCAAGACCGCGACCGACGTGTTCCAGCGCATCAGCGCCGGCATTCGCGGCACGCCGATGCCCGAGCACACGACCACGCTTTCGACCCGCGACCGCTGGGACATCGCCAACTACGCGATGACCCTGCGCGAGAACGCGGTCCAGCTCTCGACCGGCCAGACGGTCATTCAGGGCACGCGAATCGAGGGCGCGCTGCCGAGCGAGGCCGATGACCCGGCCTGGGACAAGGCGCCGCCGATCACCTTCGCGCTGGTGCCCAACGTGATCAAGGAGCCGCGCCTGTTCTACTCGCTCAACGACACGGTGACCGTGCGCGCCTTGTTCAACGACGAGGCGGTCGCGCTGCGGCTCGACGTCGACGACCGGACCTATTCGGTGCCCGGCTCGGACGAGGAGAAACGCTATCGCGACACCGCGACCGAGCCGACCCGCGACGCGGTCGCGGTTCAGCTTCCGGCAACGATCCCGACCACCAGCGAAAAGCCCTGGTTCCGCCACGGCGATCCCGGCCACCCGGTCAACATGTGGTTCTGGCGCGCGCCCTCGGTCGAGCCCAAGGCCGACGCCGAGGTTTCCGTGCTCGACGCCGCCGGCCCCGACAAGCCGCCGGTCCCGCGCGACGACAAGGGCGCGCTCGAAGCCAAGGGCGCGTGGCGCGACGGCCGCTGGCAGGTGGTGTTCACGCGGCCGCTGACGACCGACGATTCGCGCGACCTCCGGTTCGAGCAGGGCCGCTATATCCCGATTGCCTTCGCCGATTGGGATGGTTGGGCGGGCCAGAAGGGCGGCCGGCACGCGCTGACCGCCTGGTACTGGCTGCTTCTCGATCCGGGCGAACGGCCGGCGCTGGTCTGGGGTTCCACGGGAGCGACCGGGCTGGTCGTGGGGCTTCTGTTCCTGGGGCTCGCGCGGCGCGAGCGTCGCCGCTTCGCCGGGCGCGGGGAGGACGAATCGGAAATGCGCTCCTGACGGCCGTCGCCGGAGAAATTTGACTTACGTCAAGGCCCGCCGGTGGGTGGCTTCCTAAAATAGAATTGGACGTCTGGATTCGAATGAAAAATCGTGTTTCGGCGCCATCACCCGGGCCGAATCGCGGAACCGCCATACAGGGGCTATCGAGCGGCAAGACTTCCAGTTGTTTCGAATGCGTGATGCGCGGCCGACGCGAAGGACCGTCGCGCGAGGAGTCGTTCAACGGAGCGACGCAAACCGGAGGGTTTGGTTGATGAGAGGGACTTATCCGCTACGGATGATCAAGGGCCTCGCGGTCGCGGTGGCGTTCGCCGGCACGGCCGCGTTGGCGCCGGGCGCGGGTCTGGCCGCGGAAGGCGGGGTGCCGCCGATCAAGGTCAACGCCGCCAAGGCCGAGCTTGGCAAGCGCCTGTTCTACGACGTCCGGCTTTCGGGCGACGCCGCGATCAGTTGCGCGACCTGCCACAAGCCCGACAAGGGCTTTTCCGACGGACTCGCGCTGTCGAAGGCCTATCCCGGGTCCGACGGCTTCCGCAACGCGCCGACGTTGATCAACACCGCCTACAAGAAAGCGTGGTTCCACGACGGCCGGCTGGGCACGAACCTCAACGACGTGACCCGCGAGATGATCACCGAGACCTACCTCATGAACATGGACATGAGGTTGATGCAGGAGCGTCTCAAGCAGGACCCGGTCTATGTCGAGATGTTCAAGAAGGCCGGGCTCGGCGAGCCCTCGAACGGCGGCGTGCGCAAGGCGATCCCCGAGTTCCTGAAGACGTTGACCTCGCGCGGCGCGCCGGTCGATACCGGCAAGATGACGCCGGCCCAGTATCGCGGACGCCAGTTGTTCGACGGCAAGGCCGGCTGCGCGCGGTGCCATTCGGGGCCACGCTTCACCGATGACCGGGCGCATAACCTGGGCGTTCCCGAGAATCCCGAGATTTGGAACAATCCCCTGCGCCACGTCACCTTCGTGACCTTCGCCATGTTCATGGGCATCGAGAACTACATGAACATCCGGCGCGATCCGGGCGCCCATGTGGTGACACACCGGGCCGACGGCACGGATATGGGCAAGTTCATGACGCCGACGCTGCGCGAGCTCAAGTACACGGCGCCCTACATGCACAACGGCATGCTCAAGACGCTCGCCGACGTGGTCGCGTTCTACAACGCCGGCGGCGGCGACGTCAACAAGGACCCCGCCCTGCACCCGCTCGAACTGACCCCGTCCGAGCAGAAGGACCTCGTCGCCTATCTCGAGGCGTTGTCGGGCGATCCGCTCACCGGACCCGAGTTCGTCTGGCAGGAGCCGATCCCGACCGACTACGCCACCATCGAGAACTGGCGCGAGACCAAGAACTAGGAGACCCGCGATGAACACCGCAATGCTTTCCAAACTTGCACTTGCCGCGCTCGTTGCGGGTGGCGCGGCGCTGGCCCTGCCGGCGACCGCGCGCGCCGGATCGGTCCCGCCGCTCGCGGCGCTGGGCGATCCGCCGATCCCGAGCGACAACCCGCAGACCCCGGCCAAGGTCGAGCTCGGCAAGATGCTGTTCTTCGACCCGCGCCTCGGCGGCGACGCCTCGACCGCATGCTCGTCCTGCCACGAGCCGAGCCAGGGCTGGGCGTTCTCCGACGACCTCTCGCGCGGCTACCCCGGCACGGTCCATTGGCGCAACAGCCAGACGGTCGTCAACGCGGCCTATCTCGGCAAGCTGTTCTGGGCCGGCGCGGCCAAGTCGCTCGAGGCGCAGGCACCCTCGGCGGCGCGCGGCGCGGTCGCCGGCAACGGCGAGAACGACATGATGGAGGCGCGGCTCGCCTTCATCCCCGAGTATCGCAAGCGCTTCCGCGAGGTGTTCGGCAGCGTCTGGCCCCATATCAACGACGCCTGGCGGGCGATCGCCGCCTTCGAGCGCACGCTGATCCAGAACGACACGCCGTTCGACCGCTACATGCGCGGCGACAAGACGGCGCTCAGCGAGCAGCAAAAGCGCGGGCTCGCCCTGTTCGAGGGCAAGGCCAACTGCATCGCCTGCCACAATGGCCCGCTGCTGTCGGATCAGAAGTACTACAACCTCGGCGTTCCCTCGGCCCAGCGCTGGGAGGAGGACGGCCTCTCCCAGATCACCTTCCGCTTCGAGCAATACGCCAAGGGCGTGACCGAGGAGATGTACCGTTCGGTCAAGGACGACGCCGGTCTCTACTACCGGACCAAGGAGCAGAGCGACAAGGGCAAGTTCCGCACCCCCCCGCTTCGCTACACGCTCTACACGGCGCCCTACATGCATAACGGCGCGTTCTGGGATCTCCAGGAAGTGGTCGAGTTCTACAACGCCGGCGGCGGCGAGAACGAGTTCGCCGCGAACAAGACCGACCTGATCAAGCCCCTCGGGCTGAACGACGACGAGGTCGCCGATCTGGTCGCCTTCCTCGAATCGCTGAGCGGACCCGAGATCAAGATCGACCCGCCCAAGCTTCCCCCGTATGCGCCCCTGGCCGCCGAGTAGCCGGTCGGCAAGTGAACGAGGTAACCCGATGAAGACCGCAACCACACCAACCATCGCCGCGTCGCCGGAGACCCCGGCCGCGGTCCCGGCCGGCCACGCGGAGGACCATTCGGACCACGCGGCGGGCAAATGCGTCATGTCGCGGCGGCAGTTTCTGCTCACCTCGGGCGTGACGACCTTCACGGTCATGGTGACGATCAACGCCGGCACCGCCTTCGCCGAAAAGGTGCCCGCCACGGTCGCCACCTATCCGCGCAAGCTGGTCGCCAAGCTGAGCTCGCTCAAGGTCGACGAGCCGGTCGAGTTCACCTATCCCGACGAGGGGGCGTATTCGTCCTCGATGCTGGTCAAGCTCGGCGTCACCGCCGGCGGCGGCATCGGCCCCCAGCGCGACGTGGTCGCGTTCAACTACACCTGCACCCATCAGGGCGGACCGCTCGAAGGCACCTACAAGCCCGCCGACAAGGCGCTCGGCCCCTGCCCGCTGCATCTTTCGACCTACGATCTGACGCGCTTCGGCATCCTGATCTCGGGCCAGGCCTACCAGAGCCTGCCGCAGGTGCTTCTCGAACTCGACGGCGACGATATCTACGCGGTCGGCGTGTTCGGACTGATCTTCGGTCGGTTCGACAACCTGCAAGGATAAGGAGGCCGGGACAATGGCGACACCGTACTACATTCCCGAAACCAAGATCCCGCTTCCGCCCAATGACGCGGACGTCATCACGACCGCCTGCGACTACTGCATCGTCGCCTGCGGCTACAAGATCTATCGCTGGCCGGTCACCGGCGGCAAGGAAGGCGGACCGAGGGCCAGCCAGAACGCTTTCGGCGCCGACTTCCCGGTCGAGGTGCTGGGTCCCTGGGTCGCGCCCAATCAGCACAACATCGTGCTGCACGACGGCGAGCCGCACCACGTGGTCATCATCCCCGACAAGGCGACGAAGTTCGTCAACAAGCACGGCGATTCGAGCATTCGCGGCGGGGCGATCGCCCAGAAGTGCTACAACCCGCAGAAGCCCACCCGCGACCGCCTGAAGAACCCGCTGGTGCGCATCTACGGCATCCTGATGCCGGTGTCCTGGGACTTCGCGCTCGATA
>Ga0114931_10000236_pt1 | contig 64501 bp, 89 predicted proteins | sample 2SBtaG_FD_89579 | JGI IMG/M metagenome (GOLD analysis project Ga0114931, IMG submission 89579) | Deep subsurface microbial communities from Kolumbo volcano to uncover new lineages of life (NeLLi) - 2SBTROV14_V59a metaG | ecosystem: Environmental > Aquatic > Marine > Volcanic | place: Kolumbo... | reverse complement strand
CGCTGACGGGATTTTCGTACAGCGCAAGCGTCTTATTGATCACCTCTATATCCCTGAACCTTACATTAAAGAACAATCGCTCGAGATTGAACGTCGACGCGGGGCATTATTCCGTAAGCTGACGCACACGGCAAAAAATGAGCCTAAACGTATGATTGTGATCGGGCAGGTGAAAAGCTTCGCCACGGGCGAGCTGGGATATGCGATTCGTCTTGCGCATACCCCACCATCTTTGTTGTTCTGGTTTGATGACCGACTGTTCAACCGGCTTAAAAAAACCATCGATTTTGCTGTGGAAGACATCCACGACTTAAATGAGGATCTTAAAATTTTTGTGGCCCTCACCGTTGAACACACCAAAGAACGCGCCTGGGTGGCGTCTGAGCTGGGCGCACTGGTCACTACCGCTGATTACATTCCGGTGATTTCGTTTGATGAAGATGAATTAGCAAGGCGATTAATCGAATCCAACCGGCTTTTCTATAAACCGATGGGGTACGATGACCCAAAAACCTGTTATCCGAACTTTCTGGTGACTGATGCCGGGGATAAAGTATTGCCCCTAGAAATATTCGGCCAGAATGACAGTGAAATGGCGAACGCTTCACGTAATGACAGGATCACGGAGTACGTTACTGAAAAAGATCCGTACTGGTTCTGGGATGTCAAGACCAGCCAGTTCCCGCCTAAGATAAAACCCCAATCTAACTGATCTATCGATCACTCGACAGGTCAGTCGGTACTAGAAGTGGTACATGAGTGAAAGCTCAAATCGCCGGTTCGACCAATTCGCATTGTTTAATTGGGTACTTTGTGAACTTCCATCGGCGAAAAACACCGTGTCGACCCCTTTTCCTGATTTCCAGGTTTGGTTTTCGATGCGGACGGAATAGCCGAAACTCTGACTGAAATTGTAAATATATCCCAGTGCAACAACCGTACCTTCCGCATCATCTGCGGTATGTGAAAAACTGATAGGGTGTGCAAATTCCGGGCGTAAATTCCAGTTCGCGTCGGCGTTATACTTAGCATTATGCCTTTCAAGCTGGGCAAACAGACTCACCCTACGACCGGTTCTGATGAAAAAGTCAACGCCTAGCCATAACCCTTTCCACTCGGCCTCGTATAGGCTATTCAGTCCTGGAATAGTCCCTGTCGTTGGATATATCTGCTGACCCTTTCGAATACGATAAGACTGCGTATTTTGTGAAAATCCGACCATGGGAATGATGGTAATTTGTGGTGCAATATCAATATCTTCAACTTGAAAGGGGATACCCATTCCAAAACTGAGATCTTCTGTGTAGCCCTTATCTGTGGCCGATACAGACCGGCTGAATTCATCAGTGCGCCCATCACCAAAATAATCGCTATCCTGGACGCGCCCATCCTGTATCCATCCATGGCGGGCTTGTGCTTTGAGATAAAACCACTCGTCTACCAATTTTGAATATTCGATAGTCGCTTCGCGTATTTCGAGCTTATCCCAGCTCAATTCGGAGAGGATATTCGGGGTTGTATCGCCAAAGCCAATAGACCAATCAAATGTTTCTGATCTCGACCCTGCTCCGAAGGTCAACGTACTTTCGTAAGCCTCGGCTGTAGTCACCACCAGGCCGCCGATTAGAATTCCAATTTTCACTACCCGAATAACCATAATCAAACCCCTATCATCGCAATTACATTGATATAATTTTGCCTTGAAAATGGGCAGTTAAATACCGCGCAAATGGCTGTATACAGGGTTTTGGAGGCTATTTTTTTGGCATTGTGCTGGATATTCTACACATGCTGGCACTGCATCTTGTGGAATGACCGGCCTATGACATCCTTGGCTTTACCGGTCTAAGGAGGTAAATCAATGGAACAAAATGATACAGCCAAAATGAAAAGAGCCATTATTTCTGCGGTGAGACAGCTAGGCTCCGAGGGTCTGGGTGTTCCCTTTTCTTACTTGCACGATGAAATTGAGGGACTGTGGGAATCTCAATACCATGCAACGCAACGAACCCTGTTGGCCGAGCCCAATAATAATGTCTGCGTGTGGATTGGCTTTACACAAATGGGTATCCAGGCATTTTTGGAAATTTTCAGTGAGGGGCTGCTCACGATACGTCCCTGTGAATCGCGCCACTATCCCAAGTCGCTCTATCGGCCTCCGTATCCCGTTGTGTCAATGGATGACTTGAATAAGTCTTTGCCCGATCTGAGCTGGTTGCCCGTTCTACTCTATACGCCCGAAAACGCCCCTCGATAATCTACACTCATTTATTCTATAGGGCGGGGATTTCCTCGCCTTTTTTTCTCCCGTTGTGTTGACCTACCTTGCACTTGACCTTTTGTGCGCGAAGATGGTTTGGCTATACAAAAGGAGACTAAAAAATGTCATACAAACTTCGAGTATCAGAAAAGGGTGTATTGCGTTCTATCGCAGATCAATTCACTTCCAAAACAACCTTTATTTCAGAGGCCATTCAAAACTGCCGACGGGCAGGTGCAGATACCATTAATATCGTCTGGGAGCCTGACCAGGGTGTGTTAACGATCCGTGATAATGGCAGTGGTATTTCCAGCTTTGCTGATCTACTCAATATTGGTGAAAGCAACTGGGACGATTTATCCGTGGTCGATATCGAAAATCCTTTCGGGATTGGATTTGCGTCCTGCATAACCGCCACAGAGGCCGTTGAGATTCGATCCAGGAATGAATGCGTCAATTTCATTTCCAAGGAATTGCTGGCGGCGAAACCTGCGACGAGTACGGCGGTCGATTTTCCGCTGGGCACTGAACTTAAACTCTGGTTGCGTCCGTGCCATATTCCAGGATCGATGGAGGTTACTGTCAAGAACATTGCCCGGGGATTCCCCATCCCGGTCTTTTTCAATGGCGTGAACATCGAGCGTGGTGATGCGCTCGATGTTCACGGTGGATTTTTTGTCACACCGATTGGCGTGTTGTCTCTGCCTGATCTCGCCAAAAATACTTTCTCACACTGGGACGTATTGCCGCGATTATATTTTCAAGGGCTCCGTGTAATTGATAACCGATTAAGGAATAATGGCGTTCTGCATCTCAACCCGAGTGAATTTCGCGTCAGGGTACCTGATCGTGATGTATTGATCGACAGTGACGAACAAAAAGACCGCATACGCGGTGTCGTCAAATCACTCTATCAGGAGCGATTGATCGCCCTTAAGTCAGAGTTGAGCCCTGATGCCTTTGTCAAAACGCATTGGCGTGATTGTGTCAACCTGGGATTGAGTGAATTACTGAATGACCTGCCGATAACACACAGCATGCTTGATCTGTTTATCGAACCTGCTCGCGCTGTCGAGGGTGAGTGCATCGAGGAATATACGGGCAGCCTTGACGATCTTGGCGTGGTTGTCACCGCGTCTACGCACGCTTATCAGGGTGACGATGAACAAACTGTGCTGCGCAGCGTGTACGCCCTCAAGCGAAATCTGCCCCGGCTCACCGATGGTTTTCCCGCTTCGCACCGCCTATACGAACAGGCCATCAAGCTGGATGACGAGTCAATCAATATACGGTACACCCTGAACGGTGAATCACGGGTGGGAACGATTGAGGGTCGGTGGGCATGGTTCAGAATCGTAACCTGTGACAGTTATACCATCGAGTGTGCCATTAACCCTGAATCGGCCTGCATTATTGATATTGCCTTATTGCCCCCTATTACCGTGTCCGATACCGCCTTCTTTGACCACCAAACAAGTACGCTGATTGTCCCCAGCAGCGATACCTGTCCCGCCGATGCATTGGTGCAGACAGCGGATTATGAAAATGAAGGCTTTTATCTCGAAGATGCGTATGACGCCGATTACGATGATTTGGTGATGCTGATTGACGAATTGCGTACCGATTCTCCACAAGCCTACCTCAACACCCTGTTACAACGGCTTTCACCGAATCAGGCATTGCTGCCGAAAGACATGGTTTTTTCGGTGTCCTTCGATGACGAGAAAAACCGATTGTTGACCGAGGTCGCCTGAGTAACCCCCTGCCTGTCTAGTCTGACAGGCAGGGGTTCCCTGAATCACATTGCAGATGCTCTGGCTTTTGAGAGCATGGCGATACCCTTTTGAATAACCATGGAGAACGATAATGAGCGCACGACCCGAAGATGTGACACAAAACATTAATGAACTGCAGGACGGCGACAAGATTGACGTGCCGGTCGCTGACATCACTGTCAGAGCAGGATTTAACCCGCGAAAATTCTTTTCTGAAGCGGCGATCAACGAATTGGCGCAGTCGATCCGCGAACAAGGTGTTATCCAGCCCATCGTGTTACGCCTCATTGAGAACAGCCCATTTGAAATTATTGCCGGTGAACGTCGTTGGAGAGCCAGCAAACTGGCTGGCCTGACTGACATTCCTGCTGTGGTGCGTATTGTCGATGATAAAACGGCACACATCCTGGCGACCATTGAAAATTGTGTGCGTGAAGACATAGGCCCTGGCGAGGAGGCCGTTAACGCCCGACGCATGATCGATGCCTGTAATGGTGATAAGGAAGAAGCTTGTAAGCACCTCAAGTGGTCGCGCAATACGCTGGAGTCACGTTTGCTACTACTGCATGCCGATGAATCGGTAATCGATGCGCTGAATTGTAAGAAGATCATGCTTGGGCATGCCGAGTTACTGTCTCAACTCCCCGTGGTTACCCAACAGGGTACGCTGGCGAAAGTCATTGATGAAGGCTTGAGTGTGTCTGACCTGAAAACGAGACTCGATGTGTATGCCCTTGATCTTGGTACTGCCAAGTTCAATACCGATGCCTGTCAAAGCTGCTGTCACAACAGCACACGTCAAGCCTCATTTTTTGAGCAAAATATCGGTGAAGGCCGCTGTGCAGACCGCGAATGCTTTAGTAAAAAAACACATGAGCATCTATCCGTGATTAAAAACGAAGCGGAAGAACGATTTAACACCGTATGGTTTGACACCGAGAAAGACCCTGAAAGCACAACAATCTTACTGAAAAATAAGATCGGTGCCTCGCAGTTCAACGAAGGTTGTAAAACCTGTGGTCATTTCGGGGTGACCATGTCCACTGCACCGGGTACGGAAGGTGAGCTGACCGAGGATGTTTGTGACAACCTTGTCTGTTATCGAGAAAAAGTGGCTGAGTATCAATCAGCAACATCTGCTCCCAAGTCTACATCCGATGATTCTAAGTCAGACGGTAAGGCTACAGGCCGCAAGTCTTCAACTAAGAGCACCACAAAAGGTGCCAAGTCAACGGCCAAAAAGTCCACTGCCGCAAGCGAACAGCCCAAGCGCGTCATGGAATTTGTTCATGTTGTACATCGAAACGCTGCTGCCGCCGAGATCAAGCAGGATGCAAAAATGGTAAGCGTTATTGCGGCCATGTCATTACTTAATGAGTTGTCCCTGGTGCGATCTGGTGGCGATGATGACCCACTTAAAACGGTAGGCATTAAACGCAAATCTGGCAACCATTCCCGCGACGCACTGATGGTGGATTTATATGGCCTGGAAAGCAACAGACTCAATGGCCTTATCGCAGAACTGTCCTCCCGTATTGCCCTGTATCAATCGTCCTTTGGGGATAATAGTGAGTACCTTGACGGTGCAAAACAGACACTCAAATTATTGGGCGTTGATCTCACTAAACATTTTACCGTCGATAAATCCTTTATTGAGATTCACACCAAAAGCGGTATTGAAGGTGTTCTTCGCAAGGCGGGGTTCCATACACACTATGAATCTCAACATGGCGAAGGCGCGTTTGCCAAGCTACTCAAAAAGAAACATGGCGATATTGTCGCGGACATTACTACATCCGGTTTTGATTTTTCGGGTTATCTCCCCGATAGCGTCAAACTCTGATCGGCTTGCAGAAAATACAATAACTGGATAATGGGACTTAGGTTCTGACCTGAGTCCCATTAAGGAGAAACACATGAATACACTATTTACCACGTTAGATTCTGTTTTGCTGGATGGCGAAAGCCTGACGTTTCGATTAAGTCGCGAAAATGGCGTTTTAAAATCCGTGGTTGAACCTCATTTGGTGAAAGAGCCAAAAGATGCCACTGACGATATAAAACAGATTCGCGCCAATCTATCAATGCCTCTGTTGCTAACCATGCCTGCGCACGAGATGGGTGAGGCATTTTTAAACCAGCTCTCCCAATATGGCGAAGCGCGGAAGAAAGTCTCCAGCAATCTCGATGTGGTATTGGATAGCTTGAAGGAGGCCGAGAAAGCCGCAAAAGTGTCAAAAGTCAAAATAAAGGGCGGATCACCACATAAGGCTAGTAACCCCGGCAGCAGTGATGTGGTCGCTCCTGATGCGCCGCCGAAACCCGCTGAACGTACCGCAAATCCGGCCTCCCTCTAAATAAAGAAAACCAACGGAGCATTGTTATGACGACAAAGACCATTGTAAGACCTGAGCGCGTGTTTCGGATGGGGGCTATTGAGCTCGCCGATCCATCGCCCACATCCCCGCCAGAAGATGTCTTGAAAATGTATATCCCCAACTATCCGCACCTTTCCAATTCGACCCTGGGAGAAGGGTTTGTTGAAGGTGACCGGCTCGTCTATGAAATATTAAAACCCGTAGTTGAAACCAAGGGAATGCGGCATAAATCGGCTGAATAGCCTTTTATCGGTAAAGTAATGATGACTAAAAAATTACGCAACAAAGACGCAAAAGCAATTTTGACGAAATGGCTTGACGGCAAACCAGCCTCTTTGCCATTTGAGCAACCCGCTTCCCTGAAATTATCGGCTGATAATGCGAAACACCGGGTAATTGGCAATGTCATTTCATCGGCGGGTCGGTCTCATTCAAACGTACAGGTGTCTCCATGGTCGCTTCCTCCCCTCTAAGCTGGGTGCAAATACCGGCACTTCCAGCACAAGGCATCTCGCCGGAGATTGACGCCGTACGGGAACGTCATAGTGTTTTGGACGCTTCCGATAAAACGTCATATGCCCGGTGGATGCAACACATGATCAGAATGGGTGTTTGTACACTGACAGATTTACGAACGGCCTTTTCGAGCCACTATCCTTACACCGCCCTACAGGCACTGTATAACCAAACCATTCGGCAACTGACAGACCGGATGAATGACACTGTTAAACAACATTACCTGCCCAGCCATGATGCAGACGAATGGGATTCTTGTGTCTATCTCGGGTTAAATACCATCAACCATTACGGGGATGGCGATCATCTCACGATCAGTTTATCGAGTGGCTATTATTTTAATATCGACACCCTGATGCGCCAACCCAGGCGGATCAGTAAAGTATTGTTGACCGTATTTGAATTAATCGACCGCCTTCTTACACCTTGTCTAACACCGACCGATCTCTGGAATGGGTCATTTAACTCCTATCTTGAAGAAAAGGAACAGGAATGGACTGAAATCCGAAAATTAATAAACCTGCATGGAATTGATGAGGCCAAACGCCACATTGATGCCAATGATGATTTTTACTTCTTTAGTGATTGTCATCTTGAAGACGAGATGGCTGAATTTTCCCTGCAAATGAATGGTTATAAAGGATTCGATGATCTGACTCCAGTCAATCTTAAACGCGCCTTTCTTCAACGACTACAACAACGAATCCATGCTTTACAGGCTTCTGAGAACGATAACCTGTGGCTTGAATATGCCCATTATGCCGTTGATATAATTTTGGATTGCTTCCCAACTGATCGGATGCTGACAAAAATGCAAGCCACCCATTCACTACTCGAACGCTATCTCGAAGCGGATAACTGTACTGATCTTGGTTTCGGTGTTTTCCTGAGCACAGACTCTCCTTGTGAAGAAACACGTTTACAGGATTGCCTAGACCAGATGGGCGAAACCGGTGAATATCCCGCCGGTTCAATCCCCTTGAACAACATTGCAAGTACCGCGCTGTGCAGGAGAATAGATTATCTCGCACATGGCTTTGGTCTTTTATACCGAGCCAATGATGTCAATACAGCAATCAAGGGTGAATGGCATGACATTTAAAGCAGAACAACTTGAATCAGGCAATTACGAAACGACAAAAGCCTTTCTTCTACACCAGACCACGGGGTTTCACAGCACTTCAAGCATATTCACTGTTCATGACATTCACCAGGGTGATGCTGGCCCAATTATGGGGGCCGGGCAATTATTGAACCAACGTGACGAACAGGCATTACTGGATGCCCTGCTGGGCAATGTTCGACACCATTGTCAAAATGACATTATGCCCAGCAATGTATTGGTCAGTAACCCACGCGCTTTGATCTGGTACAAAAAGGCACATACTGCGCCAATCTATTTTTATACCGATAACAAGAAAATCAGTTTTACAGTGCCGTGGCCAACATTACTTTTTAAGGTGATTGAAGGGCAACTATCGATTGCCGCCCTAAAGGTCAAGTCACGGCCAACCCGGGCAACCGCGCTGTATCACGCGCCTGTTATGAACACTTATACCGATGGCCGTGTCTGTACCGGAACGGCTAAACAACCCAGTACCTGGACGCTCGATGCAATTCCTAAATGGGAAAATGTTATTTATCGAACGAATAACTCGCACGTTAATCAGCCACACACTCTTACTGTTCCGAATAAAAAAGAGGTATCAAGTGCTGACCATTTGAAATTCTGGAAGCAACTGTCCAAATCGGACTCGATGATATTTCCTGTGGATTTCCTTTCCCCCATGCCAACGAGGTTAGGCCAATGGATTCGCTAAATCGGCTGTACACAGAGTACGACACTCGTGATCATGTTTTACTCGGCCAAAATCCAACCCTGATGATGCCACGTTTTGGCGACCTCCCCGAATTGCGGGTCGGACAACGACGCTATGTGATGGCGCAAGATGGTTTGTATGTTCAAAGCAAAAGCTCCGTCATGTGTGTGACCGTGCGGATTGTTGAAACCCCACCCATGCCTTATGGGCCGCTTTCCCCATCGGTAACCATGATTGGCGGTTTAGTTCCGCTGGAACTGGTTAACCAGTTCAAAAACATCGCCCGAGAAGTTTCACCAACAGAAACGGCTGCCTTCATCGTTTGGAATAAGCAACGTTATGAGTATGTGCTGCTATCTCGCGAAGTGGTGAGTGCCTCTGCGGGTCATATATCATACCTGGTTGATGATATTGACCGCGACAGCATTGTCTGTAATTGGCACTCACATGGAACGATGAACGCCTATTTTAGTACAACAGATGATGCCTCTGACATCGATGGGCTCTATTTCGCCAGTGTTTTCGGTCAGTGCAGCCAAGGACAGACCATGGAAATAGTCAGTCGGCTTGTTATTGACGGTCTCCACATCCCCCTAAAATGGCATCCGTGGAACGACCACAATTAGCGTTTCCTGCTTTCTTGTGTCTTACATTGCACATACTGACTGCTGTTTTACTCTGAGGGCATTGAACACAACACGGGATCAAGACCATGAAGACAACCGCTTTAAAATACTTTACACCCACCAACCTGATCGATGAGCGTATAACTGTGTTGCTTATCGGCGCGGGTGGCACTGGCTCTGAGATGCTGGACGTTTTAGCCCGGTTGCATCACGGTTTGCTGGGTGTAGGCCATCCCGGCGGACTCCATGTGACCGTAATGGATGGCGACGAGGTATCGGCCGAGGCTAACGTCGGTCGTCAGCGGTTTTCACCTCAGGATAACGGCATCAATAAAAGCATAATACTGGTGCACCGCTACAATCTTTTCTACGGCCTGGATTGGGAGGCGATACCCGCATACTGGGCGGTCGATAAGCCCGTGCCTAGCAACACTGTTTTTGACCTGTTAATCACCTGCGTGGATCGCGCCTCCACTCGCGTCGATATTGCGCATCATGTTGATAAAGGCAGTTTTTCAGATAACCCGCTGTGGCTCGATAATGGGAACGGGAAAGACAAAGCCCAGATTGTATTAGGCCATTTACTGCAAAAAACACCCTCCTCTGCGTTACGGTTGCCCAACGTACATGACCTTTTTCCTGAACTTCAGTCTGTCAACGATAACGATGCCCCTTCCTGCTCACTGGCTGAGGCACTGCGCAGTCAGGACTTAATGATCAATCGTATCGTGGCAGACTGTGCAGGGGCAATTCTGTGGAAATTATTACGCGAGGGTGGATTGGAGCAGCACGGAGCTTTCATTGATCTCAAGACCCTCACAGTAAACCCCTTGTTGATTAACCGAGAAGTTTGGCAGTTCCTGGGTTATGATTTTGAGGAACTGGCAGCGTAATTTATCGGCCTGGTCTGAACTATTGCTGCGAGTGAAGGTCTACCGCGATTATGGAAAACTCAAAAGAAACACTTAATTTACAATCATTGTTCGAATTTAAAGAACAACTCGGCGCCGATGAACAATCCCTCGCCGTTGGTTCCCTCGTTGTCGGAATACGATGTCAACCGCTGTGCGATGTTGGAGCGTGTGGTGTGGTCTATGCTGTCGATAGCGCGACTGACACCGGCTTACCTCGCTACTGGATATTATTTGAGAATGGGCGATCTCATCATTTCCACCATGAGACAGCTTATCGCCGTCTACATGACCTGAACTGTATTGATCCTTCAATGTCGGACTTCGATTTCAAGGACGATGCACAGGTTGTCAGTCTTTTTCATCGTGGACAGTTTCACCAGGCATTTTCGGCAGCACGCTCTTTGTCAAAAGGTTTTGCCTGGTCAGCTGGGCTATCCCTGATGCACTGATACACTAAAATTTTGTTGTATAGCACTGGCCAGCCGAATCATTTCGCTGGCTTTTTTTTACCCGAAATCTTATAAGTACATGGAATGCCAGACACTGTGCGTTACGAATGATTATTCGACGCGGCACAAGTTAATGTACGCTTAACACATTTTTTTGAATGAGCAGGTGCCCATGACCACAAAATCCGATCAATGGAATTCAATACTGAAATTACGCGCCGATGACATCAAAAAGCAATTTGGTGTCTATGGCCATTATTATGATTACCGTCTCGACGGCGACATCTACCCATGCCGGTCGATGCTCGACCTGGTAGCTCACGATATTGCCCCGCTGAATCCGTCTGACCTTATATCGATGGACGTCGATGCCTACTGCACGATGATGAACCCCGGATCATCAAAAGCGTCCCAGTCTGGTTACAAACCTGTCTGTGTTGATAATGTGATCGAAATCGCGACTCGACGAGAACTCGTTCCTGCTATCCCGGATAACACTCAGTACCAGGTATTAAAGGTTGCGATCGCCATGGGCTGGCAGCATGTACGTATCCTCAACTTGTCAGACCTCAGGGACGCGCGAAGTACGCAATTCATGACCAAGGCTAAAGCCTTACGCGGTACCCCTAACGGTGATTTTCATCTGTTGTGGTCACAATCTCGTAAAACCGACCGCGCCACCCTCCTTTGCCCTGACAAGAAACCCATGTTAGTTGGGTGGGGGCGGAATCCTGAATTACTGCCAATGATCGAAATGTGCTACCCGCTGATCGAAGACTGGAACCCAATGGGTATCCAGCCCGATAATAATCAGCTGCTCTTTGCGCATCCCTCGCCCATGATGCAGGCTAAAAAAGATGAATGGCTCGTATCGATACTCGACCAGCTTACTACTTAGGCAGTGTCTTTCATTTACACACATTATTTTAGGCAAAAAAAAAGGAACTCATTCCGAAGAAGAGTTCCTTTAAGGTTAAGTAAACAAACGACATCTGTAGTGGTAGGCTCTATACATCTTTGACCTCCAGCCATTCAACCCGGCAAAATGACCGTAACCACTCAGGTAGATGCCATAACACCGCGTCGCTATTAGCCACCTCGTCAGTCTCGTAGTGATACTCTGAGATCTGAAAAGGACCAATAAAGGTCAGCTCAATCATCAGAAGGCTAACCTTGGCTTTAAAGTACTTGCCTGCATTAACGCCCATGCGGATCCCTCCCTACATTAGGCTGCAAGAAGATGTTTCTCTTCTGGCAGAGTTATACCATCAAAGGCCTTTTGCACGGCTGACGGTCTTATTGGGCTTACCATGGCAACCAGTCGTTCCCCTATGAAGGCTTGCACTACGCCGGCCTCTCCTTCTCTCAGCGGATCCGGATCGGTAACAAGCTTTGCCTGTGGGTATGCGTGATAGATGTAATCAAGATAATCCTTGTTAATACCCAAAAAACGTCCTTCTACTTCCAACAGGACAACTTGGTTGCAAATCAAGTTTATATCTCGATCACGAACATCAACACACCAGAGTGGCGTTACAACAACCCGTTTTTTATCCAGCATATTTTTGACGAATTGAGTGCAAGAATCACTACTGACATCCTCCATATTGGGCAACCAGGCATATTGTGGCGGGTCAGCCACCAAGATAATACCATTAGAGAAGTATGAAGATCCCTCAACACGGAACTCACGCCATGCGTTTAACATACTTGTCTGGTTTTTTGCCAACCCCATACCTTTCACACCGGGTAATTTCACGTTCTCGGTTTGATAAGGCGTTGTCCTGGCCATATCATCACGCACCAATCGGTCATGATCCCGTTCCATAACTTGGTCACACACCGACATGCAAGTCAAAATGCCCTGCAATTCGTCGGCAACCATGTTGCGCAGCTGTTTTTCAAGGTCGTAGGCCTGTTTTACAGCTTTTGCCCTCGGCCTCACTGTTGCAAGCTGGTCAGCCATGGCAAGGATTGGAGCCATCCAATGCGCCGTTTTCACCAAGCGTTCCTGAGACCTTGTAAGATCATTCTCAAGTAATGCCTTGCAGCGTCTTGCTTTGACGCCATCGCTAGGAGCTGCCCAATCCTGAACGTGGAGCGCATGAGAGTATTTTATCTCACGCTTCTCTGCCAGATCATGGACCTTCTCCAACAACTGTGAAGACAGTACCCGATAGGCCTGATTGAACGTGGCACCCTCGTTAATGATTTCGAGAACATGACCCCACACTTGACTGACCTGTACGGGAGTACACGCACAGCCACAGTAGCTCAGCACGTTCCACACGCCCCACGTTACGGCATCAATCAGCGATGAATCACGCGTTACCGAGGCTCCACGTGCGGCGCCATTGTTATACAAGATATTGAAATCAACCATTATAGACTCCTTGTGTTGAAATAAATGATCCTGTGGGCACAGTGACGCCAGGGGCGCAATGTCTGTGCCCACAGGCGTAAATGTCAGTGACTGCCGCAAAGCTTACAGAGGGCTTGTTCAGCCTCTGTTATTGCTTCCGTGGCAAGATCACGTGCTGTTTCGGTGAAATACTCCTCGTCGGAATCCGATTCGATTCCCCAAAGAGACGCTTCTCCAAGTGCTATACCGGCCCGGAATGCAGTCACCCGAATCCCGTACATGCCCCAGTCACCACCCTGTCCACGAGCCCGCTCGTAGTCTTGCTGGATATACGTACGAGCTAACAGGTAAGACTCATGACGACCATGAGTGCGCCACAGTGCTTGCCGATGCTGCTCAAGTGTGATGCACGGGTTAAACCAGTTAAACGTCCTTGTGTTGTCCTGGTCATGCGGAATGGCATCTGAATCAGGACTATCAGAAAATTCACCGAGGTAAGATGTGTCAGGACTGTCGTCCACGACCACTTTGGCATGCAGCGAATATCCTGCCTCTACCCATTGAACGCTCCGTATCTGGTCATTTCTGTACGTATCTTCCCAGACCAAGGGTTCGACGGGTGCTGCACTGGCATAGTGCAGGGCGATTGATGCCGGAATCGCTTTACGACGATATTCGCGATAGACATCGATATTTATCATGGTGTGCTCCTTGTTATCAGTGAGATAAAAAGACACACCTCCCCATAACGGAGTACGTGTGTCTCCGTAAATAGGCTGGACAATCTGACATTGACCGGTCAGAAGCGGCTTATGACTGTCGAAGTACGACAGTAAATAATTCGATTCTTTATGATCGACACTCGATTGAATACCGATTAAAAAGAACCTCCCGCAAAGGGAGGTTTAATTATGACATCATTACATTTCTACGTTGGCTTCTTAAACCTTATGCTACGTGCATTGCTTTAATATCAATATTGAGATTTTGCACAAGGTCTTCATAACCCGTTAGTCCCGCTGCCTCAAAGTCTTCACGCGTTATGACCTTATCGAATTGGCTAATATCAACACATTTGACGTCCACACCAGGATCAGCTGCAGTTAATACATCATCCCCATCCAGCGCAATTAATACGCGCGTTTCCTCATGCGTATCTTTTAATGCCTGGGAGAGTGACCTGATCGGTAGATTTAGGTCCTTATTGTCGATCCAGGCATCAGCAACCTTTTTAGCAGCATTCAGTAAAGCGGGACTAAAAAACCAGCCCTTTTGCCGAAATGCCATGGCAAATGTGAGAGCATCGGTACGTCTTACAAAACCGGCCACGTCACACACCTCCAATACACCAGCACTCTCTCGCGTATCGGCAGCCATCCAAGTAAATTCGCTCGACGTGTCCTTTGTATTGTCGACTTGATAAATGAACATCTCACCCGGTTTTGGTGGGTTCAGCAGGATATCTTCCGATTTATAGTAAATGGTAATACTCATTACGCATTATCTCCTTGTAGTTATACTAGCGGATTACCTGATTGACTCAGCAACAGGTGCTTTTGCGAACACAGCTCTGCAGCCAGGATTGTTTCAGGCATATTTACACTCAACACTGCATACTGTGACCCATCTTTTTTTGCATGCAGCAACTCAACTGTGTAGTCATCGAAAACTTCCGCAATCACGGTTTTAAGCTCATTGATAAGATTTTTTTAATTTCAGACGTTACCTCCGTAAATGGGATTCGTACCTGAAATCCATAACATACTTGCATACACCCTCCCACCTTCTTGAATACGATATTCGCACATGCATTAATATTTAAGGGAGACACACACAAGCCCCGACGGGGACAGAAATGACCTCCCCGCTTGGGGTTGACAGGCTGGATACTGAATAGTCCAGCGACTGCTAGGTGTTTTCGTAAAACACCAAAATATTTTCTGCGACACACTTGTTTTTTGATAAATCCTCAGAGAAGACCTATTAAAAAACACCCAATCAATGATTGGGTGTAACAGTGACCGTAATGGCTGCATTTGCATCAAACCAAACACCCAGTGCAGTGATAACAATCGTTAACACTCCAATGGCAACACCCCAGACCAATACTTTCCGGTTGAAATGTCTGTCATTGTGCTGAATACGCCAATCCAGTAGTTCTTTTGGATCAACGTTTCTTACCGGCCAGGTAAAATGATTGCCGTCTAAACGACAATATTCACGCAAGCCTTCATCTACTTTATTGAGATCCTCGGGAGGAATCCTTACTCCATAGTAAAGGCAGTAACGTCCCATCGAATCAGTATTTAACCTGATCTTTGGAGCGAGACCGCATACAGCACAAGGTCTTGAGTCAGAACGTTCGCGTGCTTCTTTTCGATATTTGAAGTATTTGAATATTCGATACATAACTCCTCCTTTTTTGTTTAAGTCCAAAAAAAGCGGGAGTATGCACCCTGAACGGGAGTTACTCCCGCCCATTATTGGCGTGATATTTAATAAAAAGGCTTACCTATTACACTCGATGACCGATATGGGAAACCGAACCAACGGGCAATACCAACAACGGATATTACGGTGAACACGATGTACATACCCAACAACCATTGGGCATTTTGCATATATGTATAGTGAACCAACGAAATATTCGCCATCAAATAACACAGCCAACCCCATCTTGAGTATTTGTTGTTTAGTGCTAGTAGCACAGTCCCACCAACACTCAAAATGGCGCCAAATGCTTCAATAAACTCAACCATACTTACCTCCATAACTGTCTAATAGTTAATTACACTTTTAAATGCTGGATGTACTCATTACAGGCTGTTTGAATACTTCTCAATCCAGCAGTAACAATCCAGCATTCCCACGCAAAGAATTCCTTTGCTTCATTGTCCGCAGCCACCTCATTCCCACCGAGATGTTCTGACATTGGGGAAGTTTCACCATAAGGGATGATTTTCAGCACCCAGCCATCGTTTAAGGATACTAATTTCACATTCTCTCCTTCTTAATTCATCCTTCAATGAAGATTTTGAGACCGCTTATGCAGCAAACAAAGACCGGCAATGCGACACACTGTCGCAAACTCCTTCTTATCGAGAGAATGAAACTCTTTATCATTCATTATTAACTCGATTAATCGCCACGCTACATTCCCTATTTGTTCCAAGCTTTGTGTTTGACGACATACGACGGCGTCCTCATACATCCCTAAATCATCCAGTTTTTCAGATAGCCATTGAATAGTTTTCCCGTCATGACGCACAGACCAGCCATTTTCGTCCAGTTTCTCTTTTACATAAGATAGACAAATACCAATCTGCTGCTGATTGTGGTGTGTAATATTGTGTGTATTTCCCTCCATTATTGTGCCCCTTATAAAAGGGTGGGCCGGCTGGGAATCCCAGGCGCGACCCACTTGTTTTGCATCGTGTTGATACTGATTACGATTTATGTCTGTGGCGTTTTATAAGACCAAAGGAAATTCCTCCGATACTTAACGCATAAGTGATAACGATAACGCCCCAGAAAAGGACGTCGGCGTATGGAATGAGAATTTTCATCTCGGCTCCTTTTCTTTAGAAGTGTTACTCATCGAGTCGCACTGCAACAAGAAGGAGACCTACCACTCCTACCACCGCCACAAGCATTGCTACCAGCATAGCTACAGACACAACGCCTGTAACCATTACCTTCACAAGTCCTGCAACAACCACAGCCACAAAAAGTCGCTCAGCCATCTTTACGAGCACCATTTGCAACTCTTGCATGGGTGTCTCCTTCCTGGTCGCGCTGGCCAGACGTTAGAAAACCGTTTAGTGCGCGTGACCAAACGGGGTTTATAAAAACCCCGCAGGAAACAACTATGCTCCTGACGGAGAGTTGAATTCCGGCAGGGAAAATCCTCCAAACCAAACATCGGTTCAAAGAATGGTGAAACTATCGCGCAATCAAATTACTCAATAGCTTCGGGATAGGCCCTATAAGCTAGAGCAGGCTGACATGTCGAGATTCGACATGGAAAAAATCTTTTTTAGATATCTCTCACGGGAGAACCATCTAAAAAAGACCCGAAAACTTCTCGGGTCGTTAATTTAGCTTTGCTAACGTACCGCATGGAGCGGCTGGTTAGGTAACTGGATCGTGGGAAAAGCCCAGACACCCTTTTCTTTCAAGACATCATTCCAATCCACACCTTTGCGGCCGCTCATCGGCAGATTTGGGTAAAAAATGGATACCTTTTTCCCGGCGGCTTCCGTACGCAGTTTTAATGCTTCTGCAGCAGTATGACCGGCGCCATTAACATCACGATCCGCCCAAATCACCAGGTGTTCCACAACATCAGGAATTACCATGCTGCGCAGCATTCCTGCGTTACACGCTGGCCAAACGGGAAGGCCACTGGCTTCCATGGCTGCAAGCCCTGTTTCAACGCCCTCACAGGTACTCAGAATGGGGCCTGATTCCCCCAATCGAATTGCCCCACCAGACATTGACCGGCCTTTTGTCGAGACCGCCTTTTTTGCCAATGAAACATCTGCCTTATTACCGTCCTCTGTTATGAAGGTGCGATGCAGTCCGACAATCTTTCCATCGATATCCATTACCGGTGCAATAATTGTTGGATATTTTCCCTCAAACTCGCCATCATTTGAGTAACAAGACATTTGCAGATGCATCCGCAAGGTTGGCGGCATGCTGGTCAATGAAATCCCTCTCTTCTCCAGGTATCGATGCCAGGGAGCCGTTTTCGGATCCGTGAAAGCATAGGCTTCGTCCCAAAGCGTTTTTAGACGCTTAAGCTCCATTCCTTTTTGTTTTGCAGGCTTAGGCTTAGGTGCCTTGTCGATTTCCCGTATAGGAACTGACGGCTCATAATGGTTGTCGGTAAGATATTTTCGTACTTCCTCCAATGCCGTGGCAAAATCCCAGCCGTTGACTTCCTGCAGTACACTAAACCCATTACTCAGGTTACATCGGGAATTACAGATTCCTCCCCCAGTCACATTAAAGTCTTCAAACAGTCGAAAGGCCTCGCCTGACTGTCCGCCATGCACAGGGCAATAGGTTTTCTTTCTGTAGTTACCATCACGCCATAAGTCAATCGCCTCATGTAAATATTCGCTGTTACACAATGTCTGCAATATTTCCGGCCAAAGACCTCGTACGGTAATCTGGTTTTTGACCTCGCTGTATTTCATTTTACGAGCCATTGAGCTCCTTCCTTTTAGATATTCAGCCGGACCTGCTCCGCTTGTTTTTAAAACCCATAGAGCGCAGGTACACGGCTGCCCCATGGGGAAGATCGTGACCCTATGGGGAATAACAGCCTGGTTTACAATAAGCCACCAGGTGACGAATTCTTTTCATCGTAATGAAAAGAGAAATTCAATTAATCTTTGTGAATCGCACTTCGATAAACAAATACGATTTAAAAAGAAACGGCATCAAAAGATGCCGTTAAGTTGTACAGGTGCTACTCTTCAGGAAAGAGTTCGGTAATCGACACAATTTCCCCAACACTGTCTAACTCAATACCGAGTGGCTTACCAATCGGTACATTATTAAGACTAATCGGCAAGACCTCCGATGGGCATGTATTGCCACCCCATAGAGATTTTGCTTGTTTGTATTCAACATCAACTATTGGAAACAACTTCAGTTCACCATTTTCATTTTGATATGCAACCGCACTCATAGTAGTTACCTCCCTCAAGTATTGGGATCATATCGGCCTGCTTCGATAAACGAATTACCCATTGGGAGCAGGCACACAATAGCCCCGGTTGGGGGCGTATCGTGACCCCATGGGGAGTGACTACTAACGCGAAACATAATCAATAAGACAATATGCTGATTATCAGCGAGAAGTTGTATCTATTGGTTAGGATACCGGTTAGCGGTGACCGAAATTACTCAGCGTGGTCGTTAAACAGATCAACGAGATCAGTAACACCCTCTTCATTATCCGGACAACAATAAAAATCCGGAGATTCAGGCGATTCAGAGGCAAGATGAGCAGGTTCGGTTGTAAGGTAAGAAAGATCGTTAAGCATAGCTCTCGATTCCTTCCCACTAACCGGTGGGATGTCGGCCGCGTCTGCTACGGGAATAAAGTAATCCCGAAAGTGCAGACACACGGCCGCCCCAGAGGGTCGGATGTGATCCCTCGGGGAATGATAGGCTGTCATAAAATAGCTAGGACAGCGGCTAGCAATTTGCCAATACCGTAGTAATGGTCAAAATACTGTAGATAGATATTCCCCTACCAGGCTCAGCAATGCGATCAACGCATGCGGCCACAGCACACAAAAGAGGAATAACTATCGTTGTTCGATGAACCGCACCCATGAATCCATGGCTGCGGTATAAATAGATATTTAACTAAAAACCACCGTGATACGTGAACAGTCATGCTGACTGCCAGGCACGGTTAGAAAAGATAATACTTTTTTAGGGGCGAACGAAACTAAGGCACGAAGACTGGAAGTTCAATCTCCTCATGCTTTAACTAGCATGGCGCACGGTCAGTGCGACTTTAGGATGGTCGTTTATCAGTCGTCCGTCGACGTAATCAAAACGATAAGATCACGTATCAACAAATATATTACGTGGATTCGAAGGTGTCAACCCGGTAGTTTCACAGGTTCCGCCGATCTATTCTGCGGTGTATTAGAGTTTGCTGATGATGAACCATTAATTTTCCCGTATGCCATTTAATTACCCCTTAAATAACCGTATACAAGCCCTTTCCAGGGTATTTAATTGCCTAGAATCTGCCACACTGTATCCCCTTATCACACCCAATAAAACATGGCCCATAAGAGCTAATAATAACAATGAAACCGTCATATCAGCCCATAAAAACAGCCTCTATTCTAATTATGACCCTTGAAGCCGTCCTCGAAAATATCGACCCTAGCGCCTTGCCGGAACGCTATACCTCGGAACTACGCCACACCATCAAATCCATACGACTTTCATCACAGAGTGGCGACATCGAGCGGCGTGACACCCCTGTACAACACCGCTACACCGGGGTGATCCGAACGGGTGACCGCTCACATTCGGTCACCATCCATCCCGCCCGTCATGACCAGTTTATTATTGAATCCCCCATCTGGGTAAAGGAAGGTGAAATAATCGGGCTCGAATATCCTGAGGATAATCACAATACTTCGCATATGTGTAATATCCATCAATGTCGCCCTGGAACCCGCGATGACGATGGCGCTGATATCCATTATCTCGTTGCAAAAGCCGTTTCGACGACCACGGACAGCTAGGCATAAACCCCGTTCTACCCCGACTGACGTCGGGATTGCCTTGCGGTTTTTCCGTTACACCGCATAGTGAGACATCACTCGACAAAGGCAGAATCATGACACAAGCAACGGCACGCCAATCTTCACCTTCCGCAATTCACCTGACCGGCACGGTAGACAGCATTCGCTTCCAGTCTGCTGAAACCGGCTGGGTTTGCGCTAAAGTCACTTTTGATAACAAAAAAGTATCTACTCTGGTTGGTATTGCACCCAACCTCTCCCCCGGCGAAACGGTGGAGGTTGATGGCAAATGGGGTAAATCCAAATGGGGCGAGCAGTTTGAAGCATCAACTATCCTAGTCAGGCCGCCCGTTTCAACTGCCGGGCTGTTGGCATTCTTATCCAGCGGCATGATTGATGGGGTTGGCCCCGTTTACGCCAAAAAACTGGTCAACATCTACGGCCTGAATCTAATCGACATCCTCGACCACCGCCCGAATGACATATCTATTGTTAAAGGTATCGGCAAAGAGCGTGCTGCCCGTATCAAGGAGGCGTGGCGCAAGCATAAAGATATTCGTGAAATACTCATGTTTCTCCAGGAGCATGGCATCACGGCAAACCGTGCCATGAAAATCTATAAACGCTACAAGTCTCGTTCACTGAGTATCCTGAAAACAAACCCCTATCGCCTTGCCGAGGAAATGGTCGGTTTTGGTTTTGTAACCGCCGATACAATAGCGAAACAAATGGGCGTATCGCCTACCGCGCCTGTCCGATTGCGCGCGGGACTGTTATTTACTTTGCTCCGCAAAGAGCAGCAAGGGCACTGTGCATTACCTCAAGATGATCTGGTGCATGAATCCGCCAAGCTTTTGGAAATTGACATCGCTACCGCTGAACATGCAATAACGAAGTGTCTAGAACATGGTTATCTGGTAGAGGACGACGTTGGTGGTGAGAAGCTAATTTACTCGCCGGAACTCTACACTATCGAAGAACAAGTTGCCCAGCGCATAACTGAACTCAATGCCGGCAAATCTCCATGGTCTACTATCGATCATAAAAAATCGATTGCCCGCGCTGAGAAAAGCCTGAATGTCTCGCTGTCTGCCTCCCAAAGCACGGCCCTTGAGTGCGTTTTGCCCCGTAAAGTAGCGGTCGTAACTGGTGGTCCGGGAACGGGTAAGTCGACCCTACTCAAAACCCTGTTAACCATCATAAATAAGCATGAAAAGAATATTGTTCTTTGCGCTCCCACCGGAAGGGCTGCCCGACGCATGGAAGAAGCCAGCGGTTTTGAAGCCGTCACAATCCATCGTCTACTCGGCGCACATGGGGGCAATAAATTTACCTATAACGAAAGCAACAAACTAGACATGGTTGTTCTTGCGGGTGACGAATGGGGCATGGTCAACATCCGGTTATTTAATTCCCTGCTGGCCGCTTTGCCCGATCAGTGTTGTTTGATTATTTGTGGCGATGTGGATCAGTTGGATGCTGTTGGGCCTGGGGCTATTCTGAAGGATATGATTGATTCCGGTGTTATCACTACGGTGAGGTTAACTGAAATCCACCGCCAGGCCGAACACAGCGACATCATAATCAATGCGCACAGAATTAACAGCGGGCTAATGCCAGTGTTTAACGAGCACAGCACCGGCGACTTCCAACTTTTCATTGAAAACAGTCCTGAAGGTATTCTGCGTAAAATTGATGAAATTATGTCCGCCACACTACCTCAGCGTTACGGGATCAACCCTATTATCGATTCTCAGGTGCTTGCACCCCTTCATCGTGGTGACCTTGGGACGATCGCGTTAAATAAGCGCCTACAGCAATTACTGAATCCCAATCCCGTTGAATCATTCAATTATGGGGATATGCGTTTTGGTGTTGGCGATAAAGTAATCCAGACCGTGAATAACTACGATAAAGCAATCTTTAATGGTGATACCGGATTAATCACGCATATTGACAAGCGAAACAAGATACTGCGCGTCAACTTTGATGGTCAGGATATTGCCTATACCTTCGATGATCTTGATGAACTTGCGCTGGCTTTATGTATTAGTTCACACAAATCACAAGGATCAGAATACAAGGCGGTGATTTTGCCTGTCTCCAATGCACACTACATTATGTTGAATCGCCGCCTGCTGTATACATCGGTAACTCGCGGGAAAGAATTGGTCATCGTGGTGGCTGAAGAAAAAGCCCTGCGTACTGCCATTTTCAATGACCGCGGCGAAAAAAGGGTCACCGGGCTGGCTCATCGCCTTCAATAGATGACATACACCTTATTACGCCCAACGGCCAAAAATAGGCTCTCTTTTTGATAGTATATAGGGCATTTTAAGTTATTTTTTTAGCGAGTTTGGCCGTATTATTGCGACTCACAATACTGACGTTTGCTATGTTGGCCTTTCGCGGTTGCCAGCATCAATCACCCATTTTGAGTGCCACTAATGAGCTATTTACTCAATCCTAACGGGAAATTCCTTGAACTGATTCACTGGCAGGCTGCCACACTGTTCGCGGCTTTTAAGCATCTGCCTGATCAGGCTACGCCGTTGGATAAAGAACAGGCATTACACGTGATACTGGGTATGCACCAATTGCTGGGCGGTCTTGTGGACTTCGACACTCCCAGTGATTTGATCAAATCCCTCTTGCCCAATGACCCCCGTGTCAAACAGGCCTATTTGCTTTGGCAGAATACCTTAAGCGAAGGCAGAAGCAATCTTTTGCAGCATTACGACGAACGGATTGCGCTATCCTGGTTACATCTACAGCACGCACTTTTCCCTTTCCCCCAGTCATTACATTTAATTGCCCGGCTTTTTGATCTAATCAGCGACAAGGATGAAGAAGAAAAAGCACCCCACCATCGTTACAATGATATTTTCCTGACCTATGAGTCTGACTATGTTTCACAATCGCACATCATGCACAGTCTTTATGATGAAGGCTTCGCCCCTGGCATAGTGCTGTATACGCATGAACTCAGTATTAATCTCACCGAGGAGCAGTATGTCGACAAACTGTCACTCGCTATTGAGCAGGGAAGCGCTGAGGCTGCCGTTAACTTAGCCCTCCATTATGGACAGAATAAAGATAAAAAATCATCAAATTGTTACCGACGCATTGCTGCGACAAATGGTGACCCGCATAGCATGGTGTTGACTGCGAATGCCCTTCGCGCCAGAAAGTCAAGCCGCGAGGCCTTTGCGTACTATCGCAAATCGGCTGAGACCGGTTCCGCTGAAGGTATCGCGTGGTATGCCTATTGCCTCTGTTACGGTATCGGATGTCAACAGGATTATGCCAAGGCATTGACTGCTCTAAAGTCATTGCAATATTGTTGCTTGCTCGAAGGGGAGCCTGTAGCCCATCCCGCGAAATTATCCTGGCCAATCGACCCAGGCACGACTGTCTTTTCAAAGCGTGACCTAATGGGCTATCTCAAGGATGCCGACCACTACATTATTGAGGAATGGCTTGATGAACTGCATGCCAGTGGTTTTGTACCGCTGACGTTAGCGCAAAGTTTTCATGCGGATCATTTTCGTGAAAACAGCATTAAGACCTACGCCATAAATCTGGACTCGGCATTGTGCGCAGATATTTTATTTGAGGATGGCTCCACCTTTATTTCGCACTTCGAAAATATTCGTTACCATGATCCAAGTAGTCTTTCCGACCTAGATTCTCTCAATAAATCAAACATCGCAATTCTGGATAACCTGGAAACTATCTTGTTGGGTACAGACTCATCAGCCCAAGACTTGCCGTCATATGATGCCCCTGCGTTTACCAGCGATATCACTCTACCCACTGCTATTGGTGATCGCTTAGTTGTTGCGCTGGATAAGATTGATCATTTCGGGAAAGTCCTGGATGGACTGTCTATTGATCATAATGTTGGTAAAAATGAAATGTTTTCTTTAAGCAATTCGGCGCGCTATCTTTTCAAATCCATCGTCGAAAACGCTGCTGCACACAGCGCGATGTAAATTATTCTACGATTTCCACGCTCTAAGGCTAGACATCTGAAAATCACGGTATTCACCATGTAGCCACTATAGCCTTGTACGCTGTACTCTATATGTCGATAATCTTCACGACTCTGTACGTACAAAAAATGTCAAAACTCGTTCACCTCCCTCCCCTTCACTTTATTGTGGAAGAAAATACTGTCCTTGAGGGCTGGATTCCCTTCGGGATGATCGGCGAAGGAAGCGTAGTGCGCCCTTGCAGCCGGTGAGCGTGAGGTTAACTATGACTACGACCCTGCATCATTTCGTAATATTGACGCTGAAACACAGCGCATTTTTTCCTTTAAATATAAGGGTATTCAGATTTCATGATTGATCTGCGTTAAAACTGACTGCTCTCAAGAGCACGTATTAGGAAGACAGATTAAGAATATTCATTCTAGCAATTTACAGTTCGGGCAGCATTCGGCATCATCGATAAATGCGCCTGAATAGTCACAGTGGCGGCACTGGCGTGATTGTGTGCCGGTAAGATCAATATACATGATATTGATCGGTTTATTATCACTAACCCGCTGTGTCATTGTCGCTGCAACTGGTTGCCCCACATAGCGATGCAACAAGTCGCAAAAGGCATAGTCCGCAACGGCACGAGATTCAGTTGTAGTTTTCTCAGCAACTTTATTGTCAGGCAGTTGCAACCTAACGCGGTAAGTCATCAGTTTGCACCACTTAATTCGGTGGTAATGACGTCCTTTTGTTCCGTTTGCCAGTTGGCAGCCCGGGCATGGGCTACCTCTTGTTTTTTTTCGGGTGTTTTGCCTCTTTTGAGGCGATAACTGATTGATCGATGTTGATTTTGACTCATTGCACACTCCACGGTTGCAAGCAGGGCAGACTATCGACGATCCGATACTTACCTGGCCAGCGTTGTTTAATGCCGCTGCGTGTCCATGCCGCTATAACAAACCCGCCGCCCTGATCAGTATCGGGTATAAGCCGATCACATTGCTCAGTAGCTAACATGATCACATAGGGACTATCGCTACCATCCTCCCACAAGAGTTCCAAGGCATCGCGCCCACCTTGATCAGTCCAAGGTCCGCGAGAAACGATTACCTCAGACGCCACCTTCTTCATCTCTTGTAAAGCCGATTTTTGCGAGTCAGGAACAAGCAGCCTACCGGCACCTGCATTCCATGTCAGGAAAAAATAGCCTGCTTTGGCTTGATCCATGTCCCAATAATTGGTGCTAACGATGCGTTGTCCTTGATTGCTAACCGTAATCATCACCGACACTCACTCGACATAAGCTCAATGAGTTTATGCCATTGCTTAAAAGCTTTTAACTCAACATCTGTTGCCTCAATGACTGTTGCGCCGCCAAGTACCCAGTTTTGATGGGGTATACAGTCCCCCCACTCATCTATGTACATTACGGGCTGTCCATAATGGCTGGCTGGGTGATCGGTAATAAAAGAGGCTGTCAGTTTAACAGTTGCCCCACTCAATATGTCTACGACTTGTATGATCAAGACTGTATCCTCATTGATGACCGTTAAACATATTATCCCAGGCTTTATTGTTACGGCGTATCATGCGATTGTCCTCGCTAAAGTAAGCGCAGATATATTTAGTGCGCGATTTAGTCTTGTGCCTCCACACATCATAGCGATAGGATATTTTGTCAACAATTTTGCGATTGAAATCTTTGAGATAACCAATCAGATAAATAGCATTTATTTTATACTGCATTATTTTAGGTAAGCGGCGATAGGTGTGTGGTTTATCACCACTGTAAATATAGTAAGGTCGATTGAGGTACCAACCGTCTGGTCGTTTAACAAGAGACGTAAATCCGTAAACAGTGCCTCCACCAAAACGATCTATATATTTATAGATTCGTGGGATCTGCATTAATTTTGTTAATCGCATATCCTCGTCTTTTTTTAAGCGGTAAGTGCCGTTCGTCAGGCTATGACCTTTGTGCGAATAAATCTTTCTCGGTTTGGCTATTCTCATTTTGTTGCCTCCACGATGTCTTTATATTTCGCATCCCACTCACTGTTGGCTGCGATGATTTTCCCTCGCTCCTTGACTTCGTCGTCTGTTGCTTTGTAATTATCATTGTTGACGTAAAAATTATAATCACCTTTACGCCCGTATAATTTACCGTTCCATTTTTTGTTTGTTCTTTTTTCGATTTCGGCGATCCGTTTGCGCAGAGGAGACATACCAGGCCGTGGATCTGCGGATTTAATCTCATCGAGTTTTGCTTGCGCGTCAATTTTTGCGTTTACAGCGTCGGTTTGATCTTGGATTTGCTTGGCGAGGCAGGCTTGATCAATGTCATTAAGTCCCTGGGCAATCGTGTAGCCAAGGCTGGTCAATGCGGTTTGCTGCTCATTGAGCCAATGTGCTGTTTGCTCTACCGTCTCAACACGATATAGCAACGTTAGAGCACTACTGGGCTCTGATGTAGAGAGATAACCAAACAAACCATCGCGTGTGCTATCGGCCCAACGATAACCCAATTGATACAAGGCATCTTTGTTAGATTCTATCTGGCCGTCTATCTCAATGCTGATGATGGGCTCATTGGCGGGGACCAAGCAAACCTTTGTGGTTTTGTGTTTCGCTGCGTCTTCGGCGGCCATTTTGGACTTAAAGCAATCGGGACAGAGCATATTATGCTTCATCCACTCTATTGCCGCTCGCGCTCTGAGGATTTGCCGAATAGTTCTTTGGTCACCGACCCGTGACCACATGCGTAATTAATATCGTATTTAGCCATGTCTTATCTCCACGTTGACCCCAGATTCCCCCGGGGAGGGTATGAAAAATGATAGCAAACCATGTAACAAAAATAAACTAAATAATCCGTAATTGCATCTGTGTGACAACATGTAATTATCAATCACAAAATCCGAGTACCCAAATATAATAACGTGACTTCCAGTCGCGGCTCGACTTTGCAAAATGTTCTGGTCGTCTGCCCCGCACGGATATCCCTCGTGGCTGGTTTATCTACACATATTGTAACCCTGTGCTTATCTCATACTGCCTCGCACTTTCCGTGTGTGCTGTTAGAGTGATCTCCACAGCAATCAACTAAGGGATATTAATATGAGTAGTGTTAAATTTTTCCAGTCCATCATGGGCCGGCAATTTTATGACTGTAGTGTACCCAAACTGGTTAGCGGCATTGATCGCCTCGCTACCGCTGCAGAACATCTTGTTGATCAGCGAAGCTACAATATCCCTACCATTCTAAAACGGCCTCTAAAGTCCTACCAGCTAGAGGAAATTGCCACCAACACACGTGGCGTAGCCTGTGTTATTGCCGTTGATCTTGGTGATCTTGGTTGGTTTTGATCTTGAAGCATTAAATGATTATGCCTCCGAGCAGATTACCAATGATTCAGGCGGTCTGGTGGATATTGCCTATGAGGTTGCGGGGTTTGTCCCGGCACTGAAGGAGGGTGGTGTTTTAAGTGGTCATGTGCTCATTAAGGTGACCGCAGGGGTAGAGACCGACGGTCTGGTTGAGTAAGTCGGTCTTCTATTATGCCGGGGTGGTTTTTTTGGCGTGTTTTTTGGCGGCCACGCGACGAATGCGTTCGAGGCGGCCTGTGTTCTCAAAATAACCATTGCCGGTAGGCTCAGCTGTGCTGACCTTTACAACATAGACGCCAGGGCTTGTCTCACGTATTTTTGATGAGGCACTCGGACTGGTACCATGCTGCCCTAATCGATCTTCTAAGACTTCCTTTTTTCGCACCACTGTATTCTCCAGTTGGCGTTGTTCTTTCTCCTGCTTCTTCCTCTTATCCCTGATATCGGTACTGATACTATTACTACGGTAATTTCTCATAAACGGCTTGCCTCAATAATCTTTCTGAGAACCAGGCTCCAGTCTGTTAGTGTAGCAGCAATCATAACATCTTCATCGTTGTTATCGTCCACCCAGCCTGTTTCATGATATGGCGTTGAGGTATCTATCCCCAGAATCGCCAGCGGCAAAGCCCTTTTCCCATCACTGGATGTAATTTTCTTAGCAATCAACGTATTACGGGTATTTTCAATTTCCACTTGTTTGTGATCCGATAGCCGATAGGGGTGCATTCTATCGGTTTTAACTTCCGGTAAATTGAAAATGGTAAAAGTTCCCTTTTCTTGTTCATCCCACGCCGCCCAGGCCGCCCCTTCACCTTTTGGAAGCTCAAGATTACTGTCTGGAGAATCTTCAAACCCGACACGATAGGCCACCATCAAGGTATTTCGATCCGTCGGAACAAGCAAACAGACGCGCACATCTTCAGCTTCGGTTAATAGCTCAATTTCTTGCAGTATTGCGGCCAGAACCGTTTCATAAATCGGCGAGGCCCCATAGGTTGCGATAAGCTGGCGTTGTAATTCTGCGCCGGCATCCCTAAGCACTTTAATCCTGTCTAACGTCGACAAGGATTGGTCGGTTGTTGTGTAACCATTAGTGTACAAAAGAAGGCGCTGTTCTTCAGTAACATGTATATCCCATGTTTTAATCCCGTGAGGTACACCCACATCGACTGTTAAGACTCCTCTGCCTATACTTCTAATAAGTTGATCACTGGAATCTAGGGCTGTCGACATTAGATCAAAACCATAGCTATAAATGGTCTGGTCTTTATCAGGCTTAGCCATTGGATCTGATTCGCTGACCAGGTCGAACATTAATGTCGGTACGCTGGTCTCACGGTACTCACATTCAAATAGGAAGGAGGGAGTATTGCTGGCAAGACCACCATCCACTAAATGATGCTCATCCCACACGTGTGGTTTAAATACAAAGGGATAGCCGACCGATGCCCGGACGGCGGACAGCACTGGAAAGTCTGGCGTTTTTTCGGCGGAAAAAATAACCGCGGCCTTGGTGGTAACATTTGATGCCACAATGCGTAGCGGCAACGTGTGCATGACAGCCAGTTGACTAAACGTCGTTTCCTTTGTAAATCCCGGTAATTTGTTTTTTACCAGGCCTTCTAGGTGTGTGACTAGCGTCTTTCCCGAATAGATACCCAGTTCGTCTTGATATGGTGCAATCGCTTTTCGTAGATTATTTAATCGCAGAAGATATTTAATTTTCCAGATCTTATCGCTTAGTTTATTTTTGTTGATGACATCAATGACTTTGCTGAGACTTTCCCCTTTATCATCGAGCATTTGGTTAAAATCCAGAGGCACAACAATTTTTTTTAGTTCGTCGCCTGAGTAACCAACAATTGAAAGCAAGGCAATAATAGCACCGGCTGACACACCCCCATAACCCACGATGTTAATTCCATTCTTGTTGGCCGCGGAAAGCGCACCAGCAAGTGCCGCGCCTTTAACCCCCCCTCCCGCAAGAATGGCATAAGCCTTCATTATTATAAGATTCCATCCCGATTAGTAATCATTCCTCTTTTAAGGTTATCTTTCATCGGCAAATAGCTCAAGTCTAATTTTCACGCTGAACTTATCCTGGCCCCTTTCTCGCTTGTGGTTCCACACTCTCTTGAGACACTGAATGTTCGTACTACATGGAGATAAGCAAATGACTCAACACACCGTAGAAGCATTGGTTCAATCGCTGACGCAGCATAATCACGCGTACCGTACTGGCTACCCGGAGATCAGCGATGCGGCATACGATCAGCTCACCGATGAATTGCGTTCCCGCGCACCAGACCATCCCTTTTTGACTTCAGTAGAACCAGAAGCACCCGTTTATGGTAAAGCAAAAATTCTTCACGACACCCCAATGCTTTCGACTGACAAGGCTTACAGTCATGCCGAGGTAACAGCTTTCGTGAACAGAGTGCTGGCCGCAGCGCACGCTCTTTCCGTTCCTGATGATGCTGTTTTCTTCAGAATCACTCCGAAATTGGACGGCATGGCTGCGAAAGACGATGGCACCCAGTTGGTGACGCGAGGTAACGGCATCGAGGGATATGATATTTCTCATGCGGTGTCACGTGGCCTTGATATGGTCGGTGGCCGAGGTATGGGTATCGGAGAGATTGTCTGTTCCCTTCCCTACTACAATGAACATCTCGCCGACGAGTTCGATCACCCTCGCAGCTTCATGGTCGGCCTTATTTCTGCTGATACCGTCGATGGTGCGGCCAAGCAAGCCCTTAATGACAAGGCCGCCCGATTTGTTCCTTATTCCACCCTGGATGCGTGGGAGGGAAATGCCAAACAGTTGCTCGAAAAACTCGATGCCATCGAAGAATCCATCTGGCAAAAAAGAATCTACCCGCTGGATGGCATCGTTATCGAAACCACCCATCTCGCGATCAAGGAATATCTTGGTTCTACAAGCCACCATCACCGATGGCAGTTGGCAAAAAAACCTAAGGCGCAGTTTGCTGAAACAGTTGTTGAAAATATTATTTGGCAGGTTGGCCGCGGTAAGGTCACGCCAGTTCTGGAGGTCACCCCCGTTAAAGTCAGTGGTGCTGTTATTTCCCGCATCACCGCGCACCATGCCGGACGGGTCAAAGCAGATCGGTTGGGCGTGGGTGCAAAGATTTCTATCTCAAGAGCAGGTTTGGTCATACCGAAATATGAATCTCTCATTGAACCCGCAAAGGTAGTCAGCATCCCCACACACTGTCCTGCCTGTACTGAGCAGCTCGCGTGGAAAAATGATTTTCTGATCTGCGAAAACACCGCCGGATGCTCCGGCCAACACAGTGCCAAACTTCTGCATTTTTTTAAAACCCAAGGCCAGACTGACGGGATCGGCCCCGCAGCGGCTGATCGTCTGGTTGAGAATGGTATTACACAGATTGCTGATGTTTATGCGCTGGATAAGGCAGGATTCATGGCCTGTGGATTTGGCCCGGGTCAGGCTGCCAATCTGGTACATGAGCTGGCGCGATCACGCCACCAACCGCTTGACGATTGGCGTCTACTGGCTTCGATGGGAATTCACGACTTGGGCCGGGGTGACAGTCGAAAATTACTGGCCGTATACCCACTGACAGAACTCGCGACTATCACATGGGAGGAAATCATCACTATTCCCGGCTTTGGTGAGAAAACCAGTCGGAGCATCGCCGCGCAATTACACCAACGATGGCCTGAAATCCAACGCCTGCTGGATATTGGTTTCAACTTGCGCATCACGCCAACGGCAGATGTGCTTGCCGACATTGAAAGCCCTATTGCAGGCAAGAAGATTGTCTTTACCGGGGCAATGGTTAGCGGATCGCGCTCCGATTTGCAACATCAGGCACGGGAACTGGGGGCCGAAACACCAAGCAGTGTTTCTAAAACCACGGATTATCTGGTGTGTGGGGAGCGCGTCGGACAGACCAAGATTTCCAAAGCGGAATCGCTGGGTGTGACTGTTTTGACAGAGGAGCAATATCAGGACTTGCTCGCCGCCTAACCAACATACTGGCCAGTATCAAAAGTGATTCTGGCCAGTTTTTCTTGAGCCGGAATGGGTGGTGTGTCGAACTTCGATACGGAATTTTCAGTAATATACCAATAAGCATAGGGTTTGTAGGATTATTGACGGTGATAATCTCCAGCGATCTGTGGGTATTTTCCCCAGGCCCCGAGGGTTGCGAACTGAATAAATCACCCTTTGGCAACGTCGCTTGTTGTCAGCATGAATGTCTGAACACTCCGAAATGAACGCTGATTCCCAAACATTCCTGGCGGTTATCCAGGGTTGAAATACAGTGACTCTACCTTTAACTACGGGAGAGTCCATGATGAAAAGCACGCTAATCTTCAAATCTGCACAGGTTGCATTATTGGTTAACCACACCAAAGCCTGTACCGAACATAACCCCACCGTGGAACAGATGTTCCAAGGTGTCTACCGCCGGGACGGCAAAGACGCTGATCCTGATACCATCGAGGAGTGGCCCACACCGGATGATGTTGATCTGACAAAAATACCCGCCGGATTACAACTTGTCGCCGATCAGGGCGTATACCTGCTTAGTAACGGATCTCCTCGCGATATTGTTGATGGTGAGACTTCGCGTGTTGCGTATGCTAAAGACATGGATCCTGACAACGAACAGGACAACAATGATTGGTACGAAACCAAACGCCATGTCATGGGCGGCGACGATCAAGCGATGTTTATCCCGCTGGACTGGGTAACACCACAGCTTGAGAAAGGGAAGACCGTGAAAATCTGGGTAAAAACGAATGGTATGTATGTGACAAAGTTTGGGGTTGGTTAACAACCTGTTTCACGTTGCACTTTTTGTCAACACTGTTTTCTTTTTTTATTTTATTTATCGGATGAGTTGTCTATACTCTCGCCAGGTTGCGTTGCAACCTTCTTTAGCTTCCCATGCCCGTTAACGCGGGCATGGGTTTTTTTTGCCCCTTATTTTTTAATTCTTCTACACCCACTGAACTTGCCTTGCAGTTAAAAGATCCTCCTTTACCGTAATGGATAAGGCCTGATTTGCCTTATCAAATACATTTACACAGCGAAGCCTGTCTTTCTCGGGATTCGGTAACGGAGGAAATTACAATGAAAATGGTTTATCTCGCATTAACTATTCTGGTCTTGTCAGCATGTGGCGGCGGTGGTTCTGGTAGTCCTGATGCAGCAACGTATGACACGGGTGGTAGTGTCAACGATCCGGGATCGCCCGGTGCAATCACCGCAGAGTATCACATGACCTGTCAATCCAGTGCCGATATTGAGCTAGTCGGGTGCTGGCGATCGGATGAATGTCTCTACAGCTCAACCGACTCGCTTGGAACATCTTACTGGATCGCCTATGTGGCCTCAGTACGAGCCAACCTGGATATGACACAACACGTCCAGACCTTCACGAATGCCGATTGCGCAGGGGCGCCAGCCCAACAGTATGACCAGCCGTTTATGTCGAATCTCGACATCCTGGAAGCATTTGTGAGTGATGAAGGCCTGTCTTCACACTATCTCGCGGTGAATTGGGTGGTCGGCAATATGACGGGCACCGGCTACACCGGATATTACATCGCTAATAGTAACCGCTTGTGTTTTACCGGTAATAACTACCAGTGGACATCACAAGGTGGCGGGATTTCCTCTCCGGCCACTGCCACTGAACAGATTATGACCTCAATTGGCCTGGTGCATTGCCTTGATCGCACGTAACCCCCACCCGAAGGGATGTGTTTACTCATCCCTTCGGCCAACGTGACTTGTTCATTTGTTGAGTCGGGGTAATTTATTCCGCACGTGACTAAAAGGAGATTTTTGAAATGAATGTACCCAGCTCAGAAGAAATGCGTGCTGAACTCGGTGGGCGTTTGGCCCTGCTCATCGATACCCGTGAAGAATACCTGCGGTTAAACCGCCTGCTGACCGGCATCGGTGTGGATCTCAGCGAGCGTTCTGTCTTTGTATCTTCGTCTACGCAAGAAGTGTTGACGGAATATTTCACAGGCTTGTGTCGTCAACTGACGGCAGCTCACGCCAACAACACGCCCGCCGAGGTCTCACTGAATCGGGATTATTATCACTTTCAACAGCGTCGTTTTGAGGATGACACCGATGTCGTGTTGAGCGGCTTGACCTCAACGCTGCGCTCGCAGTTGTGTGACATCGATATTAAGGATCGAGAAACACAGCTCGCGCTCATGCGGCAAGTGACAGACGCCATTCATTTTGATGACATCGAGGCACAATTACGACAGCAGGTCGATGCCTTGGTGGACACCGGTATCACTATGATGGCCGATATGCTTGTGTCTGATCTCAATATGTATCATGCGCGACGTGACATCAAAATCAAAGGCCGTCACGTGATCTTTGAGATGTGTTCGGCTGACTATTGGTATCGCACCGACAAATATACAGAGGTTGGTCGCATCAATGACTGCCTGCTATACATCCAGGAACAGGCAGACATCCATTTTGGTGGGGCGGCCAGTGCACTAATGGCAGCACTGAGAAGTCTGTCCTACGAATCTAAAAGCATTCCTTCACGCACTGTATTTGGCAAGGGTAATGCGCTGGAGATTGTCTGTTTTAAAGGCAAGTACGAATTTCGTTTCACCCATGCCGCCTTTGATGCGCTGCTGGCCTTTGTCTCATTGCACGGCTCGGACAGGAGCATCGACCGAATTGCGGAAGTGGGCGATGCCCTGACCCAACATGCTGCCTGATGGATTACACCCTTACGAATGGAGGAATAACGATGCCTTTTAATTTTTCGAACGTTGCACAGGCCCAGGGCTGGACTGAGGCCACCTGTCTACAGGTGCTTAAACGCTTCGTGGACGAAACCGGCCAGAACGAGCATCTGGGGGTGTTTGTCTGCGGCGTGATCGCAGAGGAAAGTGATATGGATACAACCGGTACGCCCTTACCGCTAGGCATTGATGAGGCCTGTGATGCGCTGGAAGAAAGCGACGGATTGCAGTTGTATGAAGTTGAAATAGGCTTGTTCGATCTACCCGACGAACCTAACACCGCTTTTGATACGCGCTTAGTTGTCGTGGCTGCCAGTAGCACCGAAGACGCCAACGACCAGGCACAACAGTTATGTGAGAAATCGATACCGGTAGTGCGAAATGTAGCTTTTGCTCCGATGGCTCCTGCTGTCGTGGTATCGATAGACGACTACAAGGACTAGTTAATGACGGCTTGGACTCAACTTGATGCGCTGCAATCCCGTGGCAGCCTGGCTGATAAGGCGGGTTCTCTGGCGGCGTTGCATCAAAAGCGTGAGGAAACGCTGAGCCAGTTCTTTACCCCGGTCTGGCTCGTGCGGTATATCTGGGAAACCTTGGCGCCCTCTTTTACAGACCCGGAGGGTTACTACAGTCTGTTCGATAACAGCGTAGGTGCCGCGAGCATGTTTCGCTTCGCCGCCCCGGAGCGTTTTGCGCTTCACGGTCTGGATGTAGACGGCGAACTGGTCTCGGCGGTAAAAGCCTCCCTCGATGAAAGCGGATTTGACGTTAATCTGGTAACGGCGTGTCTGTCGGCTGTCGAATTAGGTGCGTTCAGTGCCGGTTTGATTAACCCGCCTTTCAGTATCCCGCTGGCCAGTCCCACCTTACAGCCCTTTGACGGGGTTACCCATTACGGCAAACATGGCCCTCACACGTCGGCCCTGTCGCATGAATATGCCCTGGTGCAAGCCTTATCCTGTTGTGATGTGGTGGCCGCCATCATGCCGCGCACAACGACTGCGCTACTCTCGACCTTTGGCAATATCGAACATCGACTTCAAGCCGTGTTTGCTCTGCCAGCGGATACCTTTCGCGGTGAAGGGGTAGCCTCTGTCAATACGGATTTACTGTTCTTCGGTCCTGATTATGGCAAGATCCATTCGCGGACGATTATTCGTCAGGCTATTACGCCGGACTCCGCTCCCGAAATCTTACCCGACATGGCGGCCCGGCCCCGCCAAGCGTTGGCACGCGATGTTATCCGTCTGCTGGAATTCGATTGCACACAAGCCGTCATTACTTTACCGGCTACTACCGACAAGCGTGTGATTCTCAACCGTGCCGGACGCTGGATAAGCTTACGCTTTTTTGATGGCGCCACCGAAGGCCGGGTGAAAAATGCCTTGTACCAGCAGCGCCTCTTTTCCACCCGTGACCACCGACTCCCAAAGGCCACTCGCTATAAGGGCTAGTACCAGTTGAATCTGGATGTCATTGCCTTGCAGGATAACCCTTATGCGGCGTTCGATGCGGTGGTTGCCACCATCGCTCAGGCCGGTGGTAAACCGATCATCACGCGTGATCTCAAGTATGGTTTGAAAAGCATCCTTGACGAATATCGTAAAATGACCGTGCCTTATGGTCGAACAGTGTATCGAAAAGGCACACCTGCCTTTAACGCTACCGCGCGCGGCATGGCCATCATCAACCGCCACGAAAAAGGTGCCGTGGTCGCACTGGGTGAACCGGTACACGTCAAACGATCTGATCATGGTTTTCTGGTCACGACCAAAAAAGGCACCTTTAGTTGTGAACATGATCATTTCTTCACCACCTTTGAGGCTGAAACGAAAGCCATTCAGGCAGGGTATTGGGAAGAAGTTCATCCCCCAATAAGACATACCTACCCGCAACAAATTGCCGCACTGGAAAGTCAGGCACAGGCCCTGGGACTGGGGCGCTGGTTAAGTTGGGATTTCCAGCTCGAAGATCTTTGTGAATTAGCCTTTCGTCCGCACGGTGGAATCTGCGGCTGGCAAATGGCATTAGGGAAAACCCGCCTGGCGCTCGCCTTGTCGCTACTTTTACCCGGTGCCTCGATGATCGTGGTGAAATCTCGCTTGGTCAATGAATTGGAGCGTGAAATGCGTGAGTTGGGGATCGATGACACGATGTTTCAAATCATCCGCTCAGCATCGGATATCGATCAGTTAGCCAAAATCAATATCATTAGTTATGAACGCCTACGACGGCCGTTACATCGCCGCTTCCCAAAGCTGACCCTGGCACGACGCCTCAAAAACCGCGTTGCTAACATTATTGCCGATGAAGGTGGATTATTAGCCAATGAAACCACCGCGCAAAGTCAGGCCTTGTGGCAATTGGGTGGCAAGCGGCACTACATTTTTGATGGAACACCCTCACCAAATTACCCCCGGGAAACGCTGGCGCTGGCCACCTGGACGGTGGGTCAAGAGCGTAGCTACCAACCCTACTCCACCACCAGGGGCTATATTGATCCCGGCTTGTTTGTCTCCGCCAAAGGACACATGACCGGGCGCAATGCGTTTCTCAAAGACTTTGTGTGCTTCGAATGGGCAACCAATGAGTTTCTGGACTCCGGCAAAGGGGCCAAACGCGAAGTGCCTAAAATTCGCGCCGGCAACCTGGGGCTGTTTCGTGATTGGCTTGGTCCGATCATCAAACGTCGCGTGCAACAAGAGCCTGCCGTGACTCGCCATGTCGCCTTTCCAGTGCCGACGTTACACCCGCCCATTTCGGTTGAGTGGGATTTTCATCACCTTCGGCTGTACATCCAGACCGTGGAGGAATTCGCCGACTGGTACCGAAATTATGTGAGCGAGCAGCAAATAAACCAGCGAGGGCTGAATCTCACCTTAATCCTGGCGCGTCTTGAGGCCTGCTTCAAAGCGGCCAACACCCCTAATAAGGTCTCAGGCTATGCCCGTCCATTCGACGGACTAACCAGCAAAGAACGTGTGAATATTGACCTGATCGCCGCACAAGTCGCTGCCGGTCGACGTCCGATTGTGTTTGCACGCAATCCCTCGGTATTACACCGCCTGGCAAAAGCATTAACCGCCCTTGGCATCACCAACATGGTGTTTACCGGTGAGGAGCACATTGATAAACGGCTGGCTCGACTGAACACCGGAATTCGAGAAGGTGACCTACAGGTGTTGCTGGCGAGCCTCGGTGTGACACAGGACGGGCTTAACCTGCCTCAACTTAATACCTTTATTTTCTATAATCGCAGCTACAAGGCCCGCGAGGAGTTTCAGGCCATCTATCGCCTTATCCGAAGCCAGCAAGAAAGTGACGTGTACGGGTTCTTTACTCAATTAAGCGGCAGTATTGATGACTACATGGCGCAACTGATTGAGTGGAAATCGCTGGCTTCCGAAGCCGGTCTTGATTATGGAGAGCAGCCAGAAGACGCTGACTTTGTCCATTTTGATGCCTTTATCTATCAATTCCTCGAATCGATCCCCGCGCTCAAAGAAAAACTGAAACTGGCTCGCAGTTCACAAGTCGCCTAGTAAGGTTATCCCATGATTAACGAAAGCCGTGTGATTAAACATTTGTCACTTGCTGATGATAATACCGTAACCATCCAGTTTCGGGGTTCATTACAGGTGATTGAAGCCAAAGCCCTCGATCACGCCTTCGATGACCAGGGTCAGCTGTGTTACGCCCTTTTGGACAGGTTGATTCACAAACACGATGAACATGAATTCCAATCACGCATTGGTGATCAAATACAACGCAATATTCAGGTGAGTGGGTGTTATGTCACTGAACTTAAGCGCTAATACTGGTGATCAAAGGCGTACTAATGTGACTAAAAAGGAGGACTGCGATGAGCGAGAAATACATGGTGCTTACCCCTGCTGACAGGGCAACGCGGAATGCACAGCGCAGAGCACATACCCGATCTGTGCGTCGCGATCATGAAATACGCACACCGCATCGAGGTGACAACCCTGTCTCACAGGCAGCGTTTGAGGCTGGTGGAGTTGCCCTGTTGGTGCATCTTACTCAGCCACGGGGAGAGAACGGCGGCTGTGGCACAAAAACGCATGTCGCCGGCACCAATGGTGGAACAATGCCCTGCGGTTCACTGCTTACCGTATTCGGTCGTACCGAACCCTATTATTGTGTCCACTGCATACCTGACAAGAATAGTGCTTAGCGCTATTACTGTGGTTTTGTGTGAGATTTTTATCTAGGTGTTCGTATTATTGGTTATTTTAATGGAGAGTACGCATGCATTACCAGTCAACCAATAACACGTTAATTGAACGGGAAAAGTGGCTACGAGATATCACCGATTTATTGATAGAGCGTTTGGGGATTCCCAATGGAGATGCCCAGGCCATCGTGGACGCACACTCGTTTGAATTAGCCCAAGAGTGGGGAAAAGAAAGTTCCCCAGAAGTTGCCACCGAGCGTCTAACAACCCTTTAGGTAAGAATATATTAGGGTTTGGCGCACAAAGTTCTCAAGAACTCGTTGTGCATTCAGCGAGCAATAGTATCGTTAATTGACTTACAAAGGAGATTCATCATGACAACACGCGCAATCATTATTGCACTCATTATCGAAACATTATTAGCAATGGCCGACACAACATTAGCCGGTTTCTTTTTTGTTATCTGTGTGGCCTATTTCGCCAGCACGGGTAGGGATGACGGGACATATTCCCCTCCATCCAGTCCTGCAGTTAGCACGCGTCATCTCGACAGTGATTTGTTTGATGATGATCTACGCCGTCACAATTGGGGTATCCACGATCAGTCACCGGGTATTTCGTTCAGCAAAGGTTTGTCGTTGTTCGACGAATTTTAAAAAAGGATAGATCAATAATCTCTCTAACACGCATTAGTGAAGATTCATTTTGAACCATCCTTCTGAAGAATTGCCAAAAACTAATCGTATACTTGTTGTTTTTTTTATTTAACAATACACTGATTGTATATCAATAATTTTTACGAGGGCTGCTTTATGACCACTCAAACACCTTGGGGAATCGCACAACGTTCAGTCCAAATTGCACCTGGCATTATGGATTATTCCACCACAAGACACGGAGGGATTCATTTATCTCATGAACGTAATCAGGCTGTCCCAGACTATATGCGCAATCCAGAAGGCTGGTATGAAGAAGACTGCGCCTGGTCTATCCCTGCACTCGTGTTTAAAGAAGATTTTGCGAATTACTTCGACAAGGCTGATTGGACTACTGCAGAGGATATGCGCCAAACTACACTCACAACTTTTCGTAATTGGTACCCTGAACAGTATATTCGCTATACCGGAAAAGCTCTTAATCCTGGCGAGTCCAGGATTTATGATCAGCAGCAATTTGACAAGGATCATTTCAAAGATTGGGTCGCTATAAGTGCTACTACTGATGACTCACCAGGCATGGTGCGCGTCACGGCCCGCATCAAGGCGACAAGTAATTACGGGATATTTCTCGCCAGCAAAGAGGAATATAACGCACGCTCTCACTGTGGTTTTGTTGTTGACCCCATACGGCATAAACGCGTGGATTAAATCAACTCAACAATCGAAAACCGATTTTTCATAACGAACGGAGGTGAATATGGCAGATTTTTGTTGATCTAGGTTCCAAAGTAACAGAACAAGATATGACAATTGCGCTCGCAAATCATCGCGCCACAATACAGGGTGCAACAACACTCAAGCCTAAAGGCAGTTGTTACAACTGCGAGGAGCCCTTACACGATGATCGCAGGTTTTGTGACAAGGATTGCTCAGATGATTATGAGCAATTAGGCCCTCTCCGACCTTAACAAAAATCGCGCATAGCGCGTAATTTAATCCGCTGTGGTTTGCTGTTCGTTTACTGCTGAGTAACTGACAGTGTCTCTCATTGCTTTCTTGTATATTTCTTTTCGTGGGTGATACTCAATACGAATTCATTACTTAGTGAGGAGAATACACATGGCCGATTATTTTACCGATGCTTCCTTTATCGTCGAATGCACACAGGAGCAAAGCGTCCCTAGCGATTGATGCGTTAAACGAACTGACGCCGGAAATCACCGAATACGCTAGAAGCGTCATCGAAAAAACAGAAGATTCATCTTTTACAGAGAAAGAACAACTCATCCGTTTTTGTTACTTCAATCACCCAGAGTACAATGAGGGTCATGTCGATGAAGATGAGTTCTATTGGAAATTCGATGTCTCTGTCGATGATGATGGTGTCTGGATTCGATCGGATCAAAGTATTAACACCGATCACGCTGCCATTTTTACCCAGTCTATTCTGACGCTCTTTGATTTAGACCAGTTGATTGTAATCAATGCTTCGCATACCTGCTCTAAGCCCAGACTTGACGCCTTTGGCGGTCATTCGGTCGTAGTCACGAAAGAATCAATCCGTTGGAGTGACGGTCTTCAATTTATCGAGTCTGAACAAAAAGCTCACGACAACAAGGAAAATTACTACTTCTGTGAGATCACCGAAATCAACGGTGAGTACGAATACAGAAGCCACTTCTTGATGACGTGCAAATTGGATGAATCCCCAGAGGAACGTCTGGATAATATCTTCTTGACATCCTCCCCTGCCTGAAGTCGGGGGATTCCTACGGCGCTCAGAGGCGGTATTGAGCCGCCTCTGAGTCGCTTCGGTGGGTTCCTGCTGCTGGCGACCTGACTGCATCGCTCACTTCACAGGCGAACTGGGCGTGTCCCGCCCTTAGAACATTGATCGCGCCGACCACATCGGCGTTCTCCTCGAAACCGCATTCCACACAGGCGAACCGCGCCTGACTGGTGCGGTTGTCCGCCGAAACATGATCGCAACACGGACAGGTACGGCTCGTGTTCTGCGGCGGCACGGCGACGAGCCAACCGCCATTCCATGCCAACTTGTAGTCCAGTTGGCGGCGAAACTCGAACCAGCCCTGATCGAGGATGGACTTGTTCAGACCCGACTTGGCCCGAACGTTTTTGCCCGGTTGCTCGGTTGTACCCGCTGCTGACTTGGACATATTCCGTACCTGTAAGTCCTCGATACACGCAATCGCGTGGTTTTGGCTGATCGTGGTCGTGACCTTGTGCAGGTAGTCGCGGCGGGCATTGCCGATACGGGAATGGATACGCTGGACGCGGGCTTTTGCCTTCTTCCAGTTATTACTGAACTTGGTCTTTCGACTCATCGCCTGCTGTGCTTTGCGCAAAGTAACTTCGTGCCGTTTGAAGCTGTTGAGCGGGGCAAGATGATCTTTGTTGTCGAACTCAGGCAGTGGTCGGTCGAAGGTGGCGAATCGACTCACACCCATGTCGATGCCTATTGCATCGCCCTGCGGGATGGGCTGCGCCGCTTCCCGCTCGGTCTGGATCGACACGAACCACTTGCCGCAGGACAAGCTGACGGTGACGTTCTTCACCGTACCGATTACTTCCCGGCTGTTGCGGTAGCGCAGCCAACCGAGCTTGGGCAGGAACGCGCGCCCGTTGTTCTGATCGAGTTTGATCTGCTTCGGGTCGGGATAGCGGAAGCTGTCGGACTGGCCTTTCTTCTTGAAGCGCGGGAAGTCCGCACGCTTGGCGAAGAAGTTGGCGTATGCCCGCTCCAAGTTCTTGAGCGTCTGTTGCTGCGTGTGTACCGGCCCCTCGGCCAGCCAGGGAGCAGTGCGCCCCGAGGGCTGCGGCGCACCGTTGCGCCAGGCCGTGAGTTCCTTGCACAGCCCGGCGTAGCCGAGCTTCTTCTCGCCCTGCTCGTAGCGTTTCTTTTGCAAGGAAAGAGCCTCGTTGAACACGACCCGGCACGAGCCAGCGAAGCGGCGCATCTGGCGCTGCTGGTCGCCGGTCGGCATCAGTTCGTATTTGAAGGCTTGAAGACGTTTCATGCCCTGAAGTATAGTTTGGTCTATGAGCAATGACAACGATATTCGACACGGAAGACACTGTGTATTTTTGATGCACGTTCACTTGGTCTTCGTTACCAAATACCGTCGGGAAGTGTTCACCAATGATATCCTCGACGACCTGCGCAGCATCTTCTCCAGCGTCTGCGCCGACTTCGAGGCGGAACTGGTGGAGTTCGACGGTGAGGACGATCACGTCCACCTGCTGGTGAACTACCCGCCCAAGGTGGTCGTATCAAAGCTGGTGAACAGCCTGAAAGGCGTATCGAGTCGGATGATCCGCAAGAAGAACTACCCGAGCATCCGCAAGAAACTGTGGGGCGGTGCGCTCTGGTCGCCGTCGTATTTCGCTGGCAGTTGTGGTGGTGCGCCTATCGAGATCATCCGCCAGTACATCGAACAGCAGCAGACGCCGCATTGAAACCCAAGGACGGCTACGCCGTCCGCGCTATCCTTCCCCGGCCTGAAGGCCAAGGCTTGTCGCGCACCGGGTCAAATCCTGGAAATCGACCGAAAGAACCACCCTAAACGGTTCAAATCCGCAAAAATGATCCCTTTCAAAATTAAGGATCAACAAAACGCTCAAGAAACGCCAAAAGGTAGTGATAACCCGTAATGCTGATACAGGAATCGGACACCGATTTTCAACGCAACCCGGTGACCAGTAACACGTGCTGGATGTCGGTCGGCAATGCCCATGTTTATCAACGGATCAGTTAAATCCTTCTTCAATAACCTTTTGCTTTTGCCCTTTGGCGATGGCCCTGGCGATCAAGCCCGGTGCTAGCGCCTTTCTCAATGCATTTGCCTGCTTGTATGAGAGGTACATGGTTTCAATTTTATGGGAGATATTTTCATTACTGGGTGTTGATACTTCAGGAAATACAAAAACGAATTGATGTATTTTTTTGCTTTGTGAAAAAAACCTGACCTGGAAATCATTGCCGTAGAAGGTGCGCCATTTTTTTCCAACATAATACAGATACCAAACAGGCTTGATTGTCGCAATATCCTTCTCCAGTTTCACCCCGTCGGCAGAGGCCTTCTTATTCCAGCGATTGTACTTTTCGATGGCCGCGACCAGTTCCTTGCGTGCTTTATCGTCGAGCAGAATAACCGACCGGCCTTGCGCCTCATCGATATACAAATTGATGGTCTTTTCTTCAGCATTGATACGGATGTCCAGATCTTTGTTAAACATCTTTTTCCACACGCCATTGTAGGCCATGTAAGAAAGATCATCACGGTATTTGATGTCGTCAGCATTTGCGCCGATAAGCCACAAAATCCCCAAAACACCGATCAATGAATTTCTGATGATTGCCGTCATACGTACATCGTTTCCTGCCTGTTTTACCATGATATCAGACACCATTTAAACAAATTCATCCTCGCTTTGCACACCTTGATTGCGGTTGTGCGTGCCTACGTTACCTTTGCTAAACATTCCACCACTCAAGGTTACTGCGATGTCCGCTGTACCATCTATTCCTGCTGATTGCACACTCCACGACAGAATTCGGGAGGCCGTCGAGGTCACCAAATATTACCTGCGTGGCGGATTTATCATTGCCTGCTCGTGGTCATCTGGTAAGGATAGTGCTTCTGCACTCAACCTGGTGCTAACGGCCCAACTCGAACTCAAGGCGGAGGGAATCGATACCGCACCGGTAATCATCAAACACAGCGATACGCTGGTCGAAAACCCGCTGGTGGTTAATAACGCGCGTGACGAAATGCAGCATATTCAGACCTTTGCTGCAGCGCAGGGAATACCAGTGCGCATTGAGGTTGTGAGTCCCTCATTACGTGAGCGTTTTACTGTGCGCACCATCGGCACCGGATCCCTGCCCTCGTTTCCCGGATCGAAGCGCGACTGCACCAGTGACTGGAAGGCCTCCCCCATGCAGCGCCTGGATCGCCAATTGCAGAAAGAATACGGTATTGGCAAGGATCGCTATATCACCGTCACCGGGCTCAGGTTTTCTGAGAGCACCGGAAGACGGGCACGAATGACAGAGCGCGGTGAGCAATCCCTACGGCCCTGGAAAAACAAAAACGGCGATTATTTCCTAAGCCCTATCGCACACTGGGACACGGACCACGTGTGGGAGTACCTGGGCCTCGTTCGCAATGGCGCCATGCCCGGTTACAGTGATTTATCAGCGACCTTCAACACGTACGAGCAGGCCGGCGGCAGCAGTTGTGCTGTCGTGGCCGATATGGCGTTGGATAGCGTGGGTCAATCCAAGCCTTACTCAGCACGCAATGGGTGTTTTTGCTGCATGGCCACCGGTATTTCTGATCCCAGTCTGCAGACCATGCTGGACAATCCAGCAAACGACTATATGCGCGGCCTGAACGACCTCCGCAATTTTTTGTGGGCGACACGTTGGGACTTCTCGCGGCGCGAATGGGTTGGGCGCAGCGTGAAACATGGCTATGTCCGCCTGATGCCGGACACGTATTCCATGTCGATGCGCGAAGAATTACTACGCTACTGCCTGACGTTGCAAATTGAAGAAGAAGCGGCCGCACAGCGCGCAGGCCTCGATATGCCCCGTTTTACGATTATCAGTCTTGAAGATCTCATTGCGATTGATTACGAATTCAGTCGTCTTGGTGGCGCCAAGCCGTTTCGAGCACTGGCAATCTATGACGAAATTTACCGTCAAGGTCACCGTTTTGCGATCCCTGATATTCCCGTCTTTGCGGCCCAAGCCTTACCCGACGCGCGTTTTTACTATGTTGGTGAAGAGTGGAACGACACCGACTATCAACAGTGGGGTTTGCAGGACAAGCTGATCGATGCCTTTGCCAGCGAGTGTTATGGCGATCGCACGGTGTCGATGTCCGACGGTCATTTCATTTCCGGCGTGATGGTGGAAAATACCTTCAGTGTGGATGCAGAATCGGCCAGCCTGGTGCTGGAGCTGGAGCTGGATTACCTGTTACAGACCTACCATGATTCCGAAAAGGCCAACCCGACGGAGGCCGCCCGATACTACCTGCGCATGGGCACCGTTGCACTGGGTTCTCGCCAATTGAAGCACACTGATTTTATGCTGAAGCGGACAGGATGGAAACACAGCAAGGGCCTGATCGGTGAAACCGCCAACATTCCTGCTTTGCTGGATGACACGATCAGCATGTCGGAACTCGATTCGATTATCGAAGCAGAGGCATCAGCCGTGGTTTCCGTGCATCACTCTTCGCTCAACGAAGAACAGATGTCGCTGTTTGATTAGCTGTAGTCACTTGCGGTTTTTTAACCCTCCGTAAACTACTTTCCATCACCCCAAGCCATTTAATCGGAGCACGCAATGCACATTAGCACACACTACTACACACAAAATCTGGATGACCAGGGTAACCTGATCAACTCGTTTCGATTCCACTCCATGCAACCCGTACTCGCTGTCCTCGGACAGCTAAAGAGAGTTCTGGAAACCATCCCTTACGACGGTACGAATGCGGGAGATCTCGCGGAGTGGATCACTACAGAGACCGTACAGGATTGCGTACCGGAGGGCCAGGCATTTGCCGCAATGACCCATGGGAGTAATGAAGGCCATCATGTGAATATCATCATCCGTGATTCCAGTGGGCGCTTGCACCCTATCTTTATTATCAAGTATCTCACCGGAAAAGACTTTGCCTACACAGTCGCCCAGATTGTCAACGAAGCGTTTAACGAGGGCTTGTACACCATGGAGCAACCCCCTATGGCTGCCACCAAAAAAACCGGTTTCTCGATCCCTGGTGGAATCGAGGGGCACTATGTCTCCGAGTGGGAGAAGGGTGAGACGTTAACACTCAAGGCAATTGCTGATCCAACGGCGGGAGAGGTGTATATCGTTGATTCGATCGACCTTCGACAACACGATCATTTGCTGCGCCAGTATTTCAAACTGCCCAATGGAAGACAGGTCTCTCTCCGCGAGAATGCCGACGGCGAGGCCTTCGTTGATGCAGCACAGCTCAGCACAGCGTTGAATCCACCGGCCTGATCCTGGTGCAGAACTTGTATCTTTTTAACGTTCCGTAGAATGGGCATTGAACACAACGTTTCACCCACGTAGAGACCTATCACAATGAACACAGCCACCCTGCTTTCAGATGCGATTATCAAAACAACGCAACAGCAATCCTACAAGGATATTCAAACACCTCATGCGCTGGTGGTGAATTTCCGCCACACCGACCGCATTGATGAATTTAAAGACATGATTAGTCCTATTGTCGATGATTTTAAACGGCACGACGATCTACTGATCAGTTTCCAGCCTTCGAAGAAGCGTACGCAGGCGCTCGCCAACACGATTGGCACCGTGTTGTACAACTTTGACCAGTCGTTACTCAAACAACCGTTTACGCCAGATTGGCTCACCAACTATTTTGCGGTCAATCATTATGGCGTTGATCATGCCATGGTAGGCCATCATCTCAGCCACTCTGACGAAATTTCTGCCTACCTGGAATGTCACGCGAAAGCCCAGCATTCGATGCGGATTTACGAGCAACGCATGGCCAGCGCCAAGGCACAGGTACTGGATTACACCGACGAACAAATGGCGCACGACCTGGGTGATTTTCTCTATGCCAACTGGTCGGGGTTCGACTCGCAAGCAATGGCCTATAACGTGATTGGTGGTGCCCTGGCAGCATTGCGCCAGACTACAACTGACTGGTATTTTTTCTCACGGCATCCAGCACAACACACCTTGTTTGCCCTCAAGTATAAAGCCGATTTTCTTGCTCGCGACCGTGACCCGGATGATGGCGTAGCAGTACGCCGCATTAAAAACCAATACGCGGTAGATAAGGCTTTTAGACGTATTGTTGAGTCTTCCCGGACACACAACACCTGGACGATGGCCACTGCACTGCTGGACAAGTTCCTTAAACAACATGCCCCTAAACTGCGCTTATCCGGTTTGCCAGCCCTATTAAAAAATGAAGACGCCCCTATTCCCGAACAAACACGATTTATGGGACTTGATCTGAGCTATACAGAAGAGGTCGATCTTAACAAACGCCTGTCACCTGCACGCTTGCGCTATGACATGCAGGAACAGGGACATCGACTGCGTGAACAGTTGGCCGGCGGGATTGCGGCCTACTATCTCACTGTCATGGAATTAAGGCAGGATGTTAAATTCAAGACCCTATTAATGGCGCACAGCAAGGTCATGGATGTTGCGCCTTTCTACGATCACTGGATTCGTCTGGCCGAAGAAAGTCGTCCTAACCCATAATTTTCCCAAAGCACATCGTCGCTGAATCCAGAGAGGCAATCCCTGCTTGCAGTTTACTGCTTTCATTCGATACTGATCTCACTGTTATTTAACTCATGTGGATACCTTACTGACCACTTGTGAAAATATTCTTTAAAACTGGAGATACGCATGAAAACAATTACCTTCGTTGATGCAATTAATGCACATATCTACGACACAAAGGCCATTTCCGATCTGCTGTATGCGGCGGGATCAAATGCCGAATTTCTTGAGCCTCATACCATTACTAATGTCGGTCATTTGCTGTCGATTCGTTTGGGTGAGATGAAGAACCTTGTAGACCAGTATTGGACAAAACAAAACAACAGCACCACAACTCAACCGGAGGAAATCTAATGCCGACTATTACCGTCAACCTACGCGACCGCTGTGATCGTGCTCCCATCTCTAGCCAGGAACGCGAAACACTGCGGGCCGCTGCGAAAAATGTTCTCGGCACTGCACAACAGAAAGGCCTCGATTGCGATAATGCGATTGAAGAAGAACTTGCCGCAGAAAATCATTTTGAGCTGGGTTGTTGGCTCTACTATTACAGCGCCATGGTTTACCTGGAAGACGGGTTACACCATCGAATCGACTGCCTACGCCGAATTTTTGAGGCCGGTATTAGTCTTCCTGGGTACCAATTCTTTACGGTTTTTAATTTTGGAGAACGACAATTCGACACGATTTTCGAAATGGGTGATGCCGATGCGGTGGTAGCCGAAATGAGGCGCCTTGCTGCGTCGAACCCCGACGGCAAACTGGCCGCCTGTGTGAAGGTCCATAACTGGTGAAACTGTCACAAAATGAGAGGGATCAACAGGGCGGACAAAGCAGACAAGTACCGGCAGAACAATAACGATACCTGTGAGGTGTATTCCTTTAGCTATGACGAAGAGGATGGTGTAACCCTCCAGCGAGTGTAAGGCCACGGTCGAAACGGAAACGATTGCGGAAACCTTGGAAACCTTGGTGCTGGCAATGGCCCATTGCCGCGCCTTGCAGTCTGGTGTTGATGCGTAAAATAGTGTGTACAACTTTTATAAAGGAGCCTAAATCATGACCACAGACCTCGACTCACAACCCACCGGAAACATTGCTCATGACCCAGCGATGGTCATTCCGGCCGAATGTCACTCCGATGACCACATCTATCAAGTCTCTTTTGATGCTGTCGCGTGGTTTGAACAAGCCTCTCATGATGCAATTCACGCGCTTGCCGACTGTGGTTGGTCTGGTGACTATCCAGCGGATACCGTGGCTGTCGACTGCGCCGAGAAAAACCTCTCCCTGCAAGCCCTGTTTAAATACATTGAACTCATCTCTACTATCGCCAGTAAAAAAGATGAGGCCGGGTTTGAATGCTCTGTCGAGAAAATACCCGCACTGCGCTGGCTGGCACAACATCGCCCCGAGGTTATTTGCGAGCTTAAGGCGCGCTGGGATGAGGATTCCGGCTACGAGATAAGCGATCTTGATCAATTACCTCCCCCAGCACCCGAAACGACTGAATGTTTTCCGGCTATGGAGCCTCTGCCATCACCCACCAAAGTGGCCTTCCATGTCACCGAGGTGACGGTTACTGATCCGAACACCCTGGCCCCCGTTGAAGTTTCCATTTACAAGGATTGTGATTCGGGTGGCATGTTCGGTGTCGATAACGCTTTCCTGATAACCCTATCGGAAGACGATCCGATTAACGAACCTTTCAGTGGTAGTGAGGTACGACTCATTGATGGACCGTTCGGTGAATTGTCCCCAGAGGTACAACCGAAACAATGGCGCACCCTGTTCGTCTATGTTGAGCAAGTCGTGGATACGTTGACTGACGCCGAAGATCGTGAAAATAACATTCCGGGCATCTACGCCGTTGATGTGGATATCTCACTCCCCAGCCATCAGGCCGCCAGCGCTGCACTGGATGGTTTTCACAGCACTGTGTCCATTGGTATGTTGGATGATTTTAGCTTCTTTGTGATGTGCGGCGATCTTAAACTGGTAGAAGACCCAGATCACGAGGGGTATAGCCTCACTTCCGCGACGGGTCATGTGGAAAAGATCGGCGATATTCCTAGTTCCCGGGCTGCATAATTTCACCCTTCTCAATACTTATCGAGGATCGACCCTGTGATCAATAAAAACGGTAATCAAGCCTTTATACGGGAATGTTGAATTCGGTCGCCTAAATGGCTGGACTAAATCACCAAGGGAAACCCCTGATGAGATGGATATCATGTTTGATGAAGCCCTTGATAGCTTTGGGTAAAACCTGAAAATTGAGGAAAATAATGTCCTACGGGTGATCCATGCAGCCTGATACATTTGGAAATATGATGAAATTCTGCACAGAACAAGCAAGTCTAAATTTCAATGAGTTCCAACCGAGGACAGCACCGCCCAGTATGCTCCCGGTCTACGATTTCCATATAAATCTAAATAATGGAAAGCTGAGCGTGAAAGGTACCCAAAAACCCAAGTATGGCAAACTAATTTGCCATTCAGAAACAGCCATCATTTATGAGGCAACTTGCCGGGTTCAGCAAGGCAGTTACGAACGTGCTGTAAGGGAAGGAGTGCGAAACGTCCATGCTTTTGTTCGTGGCTATTCAGAACTAGACACAGATATCTCTGGTTACCTGACTCGCAAAGATTTAATTCGAGTGCGCTATAATCCTTTTGTCTGTAACTTCTTTTTCCGCGTTGATAGTAATCAGCCAGTCGCTCGTGCTGACATTGTAATACTTGATCATCATACTATGTATGCCATAAATCCGCGTTAATCACTCTTTTTGCCAGCGTTGCAGATTACTCGGCCTGGGTTATCTTGATGACTCCTGTATGAATAACCGGAGGCATTTAAAATGAAGCAGACCGCCCAAGTCGATAAAATACTTTTGACAACCCTCTACCGTGCATCTTCTTTTGTAGGGTCAAAACGTTTTCTCTCTTTTTTCAACAGCGAGATCTTTCGATTCTCCGGTGACCCGAGCGCACTATTTACCAAATTGCGCGGTACTTTTCTCATGCAAATGCGCCAGTCTCTGGATGTAGAATATTGTACGGGCTGGAAAGCAGGCGGCGGTATCTATTCCCATATCCCTGTGGATGTGGCAGCTAATCAGATCGCCTCCCAACTCAAAACAATGGCCGATAAGCTCGGTGGTCAGTACGTGGTTAGAAAAGCAGATAAACACTTTATTGTACCGCGTAACACCGATCTACTAGACAGTATTTATCGTGAATTCAATATGGAGACGACTCAAACAACCAATCTAGTTCTCTGTGGACTTGATACGCCCCTCTCCAGTTTTCGTACTTTTGAAATCCGTAACTTTCTCTGTGAGTTTGGCAAATTTACGGAATCTTTGCATACCCTGGCACGCGAAACATCGAATCCAGGCTATGAAAAGATGCTGAGTAAACTGATCAATAATATTGATTGGTTCGTGGACGGATACCCTCACGACATTCTTGCGCATGATGCCTGGAATATTCGCCATGACGATACCATTAATACGGTAAAAGTCCGTCGCGAGTACTGCTCCAGCCTGGTGTCGAGTAAACGTGAAACAAAACCCGGAAGCAGCGATTTTATGGTGTTTCAAGTCTAGATTATAGATCGTGGAATGGCCGTGTTGTTCGACGTCCATATATTACTATGGCATCAGTGCACAATATTAATACGACCTTGAGCGCTGCCCGTAACCGTTGTTATTAATCGAGGTGCTACATGCAAAACTTTATTCACTATCTTGAGAGCCGGTTATTTATCCACAATGACTATGGCTCACTGGATAACCTTATTGCTGCCATCCAGGCGGCCTCTAAAGAAACCGTCTGGCAGGATCAAAAAAGGGCATTTAACGTCATCTCAGAACGCGCGCCCTTTCGTGATACCACGGGATACATCCTGACTTACCAGGAAGTACCTGTCTTTATTGAACAAGAATGTAGCGCATGGATGGAGATTGCCGATCATGGATAAAAACACTGCACAACCGCGCCAAATGCCTAGCTATCGATCATGCTTCGACGTGTACACACGTATGTTCGCACACCCCGATATCAACGATTATCTGGCCAAACTGGACTCTCTGTATTTTTCAGATGGTGTTATTCGGCCGCTGTTCAATCAGGCCTGTTTGCGGGGCGTACTGCCTGATCGACAATATTATGGCCTCGGCGGCAACATCTTCCGCTTTTGGGAAATCACGCTGTCCTCTCGGTATGCCCCCTTTTGCTGCACGATAGGGATAACGGTGGACTACTGCCGACTTTCCACAGAGGAGGCCCATCAACTGTATACGGCTGTTCGTGATGACGCATAAGGTAGGCAGATTATTGCACCAAATACTGAGAGACACTTATATCACGTTCTACTATTAGGAGTTTTTTTTATGCCCGCGTTTTGTCACACCCAGCTTACTCTCGATCAGCGATTGTTCGCTGCTGTACGTACTGGTGCTTTAAATATGGCCAGCTATTACCTACGTTTAGGTGCCAATATTGAATGTCTCAATGATTATGATTTTACGCCCTTAATTTACGCTGCCCACCACGGTACGTTGAATATGGTGGGCTTTCTTCTTTCGCAAAAAGCAAATATCCATGCCATGGATAATATTGGCTGCACTGCATTGCACTGGGCTGCCTCACAGGGGCACATAGCGGTCACACGCTTGCTATTAGGTAACGATTCCCGTGTATGGGTTGAGGACGAAGAAGGACGTACTCCGTATGACAGCGCTTTGCTTTATAACAATCACGCGCTCGCTAATCTTCTTGATATTCATATGAATCCACTGGCAGAAAAAACGGATACACGCATTCTCACAGAGGAGGCCCATCAACTGTACAGGGCTGTTCCTGATGACGCATAGGGTAGGCACCGTTATGACTGAAATAGACTACTGTGAGCATCACTGTGACGGGCTGACACAAGCCCAGGTCATACTGCTGACCTTTAATATCAAAAACGGCCGATTTCTGGGTGTCGCCCCGGCGCTTGGGCGTAGTGCGCTCATGCCCATGGTTCAAATGGGAAAACGTCCCCCGTCGGTTATCGACAAAACCGGACATTATCAAACTTCATCCTTACATCGTCGCACAGCGTTTCCTTATGTCCCTAAGCCTGTATTTTAGGCTTGTCTGTTCCTTAATAACTGGTATTATATACAGGTGTTCTGATAACGTGATACACCAAACCCACTTCCATCGAGACAACAACAGAGGTTACTATGGCTGTTCAAAAGAAGTACTACTCCGACAAGGACCCCAAAAACATGTTTACTGAAAAATCTGAGGCTGATGCCCATGATCGCAAGCTCACTGCTATCGAAGAGTTGTCCGTTGTATTGATGGACAGTACAAAATCCAGTGGCATTGCCCTTGTCTAAGATGATGCCTATAAACTGGCAGAAGCCATGATATCCGACCATGCCAGCGAAATGTTGACCATTATTACCGGAAAGAAACCGCGTAAACCTCGACAATCAAAACCTCCTGCCGGTGAAAAGACGACTGGCGACAGTTCAGGCGGTACACCAGGAGCGCAGTCCAAAGCTGCCTAAACCCGTCCCCCCCCCTCAACGGGGTGCTTCTGGTGCATCACTGGAACCCGACCATCGGACGATGGTCGGGTTTTTTTATTCTGCTTTACCCTGGACTGTTTTGCCTTGTTGTTTAGGTCTTCTGGCTTACCGTGGTATTAGAGAAACAACATGGAGATCTACCATTATGGCTACCCTTTCTGTTCCCGACACCATTATCCAGTCTGTTTTTGACCCGGCGATCACCCAGCATCTGGCAAAACGGAAAGATGACCTTACACGCCTGACAGCGATGATGAACGGGGTCTCTGAATCGGCTAAGCAGTCCATGCCGCGCATTCAACAGCGATTTGAGCACAACCGTCACCAGTTGCTCAATGAAATAGCCACGCTAGAACAGGTGCGCGAGCAGTTCATCCCTAATGTGGCGAAGGAGCATTCCAATGACTGAACCCACTCTCATCGAAGCACGATCGGCCATTGCAGAACAGCGATTCCTGGCCTTTGATTTTGGTATCACTATTGAAGACACTGATGGCTGGCAGTCTGATACGGGTAGCGAGAAGGTATCCCGAAACGTGTATTTTGCCAACACGACCGGGCCAAGCACGAGGGGTTATTTTACCGTGCGCTTTCTACCCAATAGTATCCAGGTGGTTGATGAATACGCCACGCTGAATAGCCAACTGGTGGGGATGAAGACAACACCGATGAATACCTATGATGTCACGGTGTACTGTGTCTTCAAGGCAAAGGTGGAAAACGTTGCGGCCGACACCATGCAGCAGGCCGCCGCCGAGGCTGAGGAAGTTCTCAATGATAGTGGTGCACTAGAGGAGGCCAACGTCACCCTTATGCGTCCCGAGGTTCTCAAACACGTTCCCTCGGTTGCTTATGTAGAGTCTGGCGAGGAGGTGGTTGGGTATCTGGTTGATGTACAACTGGATGATGGGTACCACGAATCGGTGTTGCTTAACGCCCGACGCGAAATCGACAGTCGACATTAACCTTTCTTGTTTCCTACACAGGAGTAATGAACATGACTCAACACACACAGACTACCTGGGTCGACCGTCTACAGCCCGGTTCGCAGTTTATTTCCGTCCATGGCGAAACTGGCGTCGACCATCAAAGCGTGGAACAGGAAACAGGCCCCAATGCAGTGGGTGTCATACTAGAGGTGATGCCCGGAGAAGAAAATGAATTCAGTGTGAGCTTTGACCATGGGATTACCGGTTTTATCAGTCGAGAAGAAATGCAGAATCCTGCCGATTATCGACCGACTGAACAGGGCTAACGCAGATCGTCTTGCATCCCGATCACGCCGGCGCATACTACATCCACCGCATCAACTGAACTTGGAAAATACGTGAATGCCATACAAGACCACGGAATATACAACCAGCGAAGTACGTGAAGCATCCAGGTGCAGTGCTTTGAAAGCTGCCGAATATAAGCAAACAGAAAAAATATTGTTGAAATGGATTGGATTGCTATTGGTCGCTCTGGGTATTTGATATTTGTGTTTCGATATGTCGCTGGGATTGATTTGACAGAAGACCAGTTGTTTATCCAGAACTTGCCGTGGTGGATTACCGCTGTCGGTTGCTTATTTGGCGGGTACGCATTTTTCAATAACGCACAAGGCCGGAAGCAGCCAAGGAGAACCCAAATTATGAGTTAAGCAAAACCCCGGCGGGCCGTATCCAGCGATCGGCAGTAGGACACCGCGCGATATATGAATTTGGGTAAAAACAGGTCGCAATGTGACATCTACTAATACATAAACATTGTCCTATGCGTACAAAGATGAAAGGGGGTCAAGGAATATGAGTAATTTCTACTGTAATAAGTGCGGTGTGGCTCGCATTAATTCTGATCGTGGGTATGTCGCGGGATGCATACATCACCCCCCTGATGTAAAACCATTAAGAGGGTTTGGTACAAAGATTGACGTCGCTACCGGTTTTAGCCGTCGGTGGTTTGTCGACCAGTATGGAACGAAAAGATGGGTTGATAACGATCAGGTTTGCGACTTATAGCGTGCTACCACAGTGGTGCAAAACAACGCCTTTTACTCTATTTTACAGGGAATTCTAATGCAAACATTTGAAAAACTATTCAACCTCGCCGGTGAAATCGACACTTCCTGGGAGGAACGTGAATCTGTTGACTGGAGCGAAGCCGAGCAACTTGTGGCACTCTGTAAAGACATCCCAGTGGATGTGCGATCCACATTAACTGAGATCAACCATATACTCGATTATGTCTATAAGGTAGATGACTGGGATTCTGGATACGTTTCTCACTGGCCTGAACTTATTCAGCACGAATTAACCACTTCCGATAAAACATACACCTACCGCGCTAAGGACGATGAATGGGAAGTCTATGGTGTTTTTCTCTCGGGTGAAGAAGATTGGGCAGGAACTGTATCTACCGAGAAAGTCGCACAAGTATTAGTCGAGGCGATGTCCAGATGATTGTTGCAGAATCATAGAGTCGTTAGATACTGGCTACATATCATATCTGAACGACCAGGGAGAGATCTGTCATGAATGCTTATCAAGAATTGTCAATCGCCACCAAACGTATGAACGCCGCGAAACGTGCCTTGAGCTTGCTCAACAAGCTGAATGGAATTCAAATTAAATTGAAAAAAGACGTTTCAAAGACAGCTGCTCGCATTAAGAAACTGTTTGGCGACATGAATCGTCTCCGTGCTGCCCTAAAACGTGCTGAGAATGCCTCCGCCGCTATTTTGGAAGTCGTGAATACTCATGGTCAAGATATCACCCCAAAAACTCCCATTGCTGTAATGCCAGGCACTGCTCAGTTAGTGGCGGCATTCAAGCGTTTAGAAGGGGGCAGCGTGCTCAAAACTTGATTTTGCGGAGGGGTCTCATTGCAGTCCCGTATATGCTGATTATTGGTACACAACATTTGGGAGGGGAATATGAGAATTGATCGAGCAACCATCGCTGCACAGAAAAAGGAAATCTCCGCAAAACGGCAGGCTCTCAGCGCCGCTTACAGTCAACATGGGTTTCACAGTGATCAATATCAGCAAGGCTTTGATCAGCTGCACGACCTGAACCTCGCATTAATGGCTAATCAATTCCGCCTTGCGCGTGGATTGGGGCCTTACGCCAAAACCCCTTACTGTTAATTGCCTTATCGTAATTATCCGATATTGAATAAATAGAGGCCACACATTGAATACTGAAATAATCATCGAAAAACGCTACAGGGTACTTGATGAAGAAAAGGTTATTATATCCGCAACACATTATGGTCAAGTATCAGGTCGTGATGTTGGCTGGGTTCCCGAGAATATTGGTGAGGCCATAGAAGAACTTGAGATATCAGGAGAATGCTCTCCGCTTGATAATGGTTATGAATTAATTTCCACTAATACAATTAATGTCGCAGCCATGAATAACCCACTTAAAATTCCAACGACACCCGCCGAAATCGAAGAAGCAATACATGCTTGTGAGAGCAAGGATGCTATTCGACATATTGCGGACGAAGTCGATCGACAGTTTATGTCCGGTGAAACCAATTTTCCGGACAAATTTTGGCCGATATTCACGTCTCTTATCGCTGACAAGGTTGCCAAGCTTGACCAGTCCGCTGACCAACAATAACTCTTTACGGTCAGACACACTAAAGGAAGCGTTCACTATGGGTGCCCGAATTAATTTTTTCATCCGTGAGACGGAAAATTCTGAAATCTGCGCTGTCCTCTACAGCAATTCCCGTCACGATCAAGTCGACGCAGAGTCTATATTCCGCACAGAAGCGGGACTCGCCATCGGCCCTAATGACCTGATTAAACGATTACTCAGCTATCAGTATCCTGCCGGCAAGGATACTGAGCAGGAGGGTAATGTATTCAACTTTGACTCCAGGTCCTGCAATCATGAACAACGTCTTGATGTATACTGGCGTTACGATAATCCACACGGCAAAATTGATGCTGTCATCGATTGTATGCAGCCCAAAAGCAATCGGAATCTCAAGTTCTCACTGCGAGATCAATCAGACCAACCTCATGAATCCACAAAGGGATCCATCGCCCTCAATGAGATTGGTTTTACCGTCAGTCTTGATGGCTTTACCGACAATGTGAGTTTTGATGATAAAGGCATTGTGCTTGCCATGGAACAATATGAGGGATCTGTCAGAGTACTGGTTTTCGCTGATATCAACAGTGAGGCCCCCACCCATACTATCCCCTTAGAGGGTGCGAGAAACGAAAAGAGGTGTGATCTGTAAACGTATCCAGGTATGTCCGCCGATAAACCTCGATGTTCTCGGATCGTTGTGTACCTTGGCCTGCATTCATCCCCGTCTTGGCGCAGGTTATTTCGATATTACAGACTCAAGTGGATGTCACAGGGATACCGGAACTACGCAACCGGTGGACCGAACTTCATTGTAGATCAGTGCTTCTACCTTACCCTGGCTGTAACGATTAATTGAACGGCCAGGAGAACGTCATGCACACAATTAGTGATGCCAATATTTTGCTTTTCATCAATATTTGTAAGGGGCTTCCCTATACCGACTACACCATCTCTGAAGATGGAATCTTGGTCAAAATAACCGATAAACAATTCGGAAATATTGAGGTTTTTTATGGCAAAAAACATAAAAAATATTGAAAACCCCCCTTCCCAGCTTCGGTTTTTCTGACAGAAATACTTTATTATTATCTGAAATATCAATTCGTTATTTGCGTAAGAGTGTAACCGACTAAGGTTTATCCGCAAATCACAACATAACAAGAAAGGGAAGGTCTCCCTGACCAAGTGTAACCGACTAAGGGTTTAATTTACAGAACTGATGGCTCATGGATTGCCCCGGCACAATTGGCCTATAAAGGGCAGCTCACGCACCTGGATCCTCGTGACCGGCAATTGTAGTACCGGTTCAAAGTCATCACTCCCCGCGAATCCGGTCGTCTGATGGGTTTCCCCGATAGTTTTACCTTGCCAGAGAACGCGCGTGATGCTTACCAGTCGACAGGTGATAGTGGTACCACACGTAATCCACTGGGCAGATGAGTAAGTCTTACAACCGATTGTTCGCGGAGAATGTCACCAGGGAAGACAGCTATTGATGTTGTTTTAACTTGTCGGCGTTAGTTAGGAAGAACCCAGGCAGGCAACCTTGATGCACACTTATTTGCAGTCAATTAAACCTGTGAGAATATTGACCTTCTGACAACACAGCAACGGAGGGAGCACATTATGATTTGAGCAAAACCCCGGAGGGCCGTACCCAGCGATCGGCAGTGGGATACCTCAGCGGGCAAGGCTTCTAAAAAGTCCGTCTCCCGCCACGTCAATAAGGTCCCTAGAAAATACCATGAGCCAATCACAAGTTTTCGTACAACGATGACCCAACACTCATTTTCGGCAAAATGTATTGACGAAGCGGTAGTTGAAGTACAACAACTTGCAAGCAATGATGATGAGCAAAAACGCATTGAAGCTGCTATTCAGGTTGGGTTGATGAAAGGATTGAGCCTCGCGCTTGGCAATCGTATGCCTGATCCATTCGAGACACAAAAAACAAGCTAACGAGGTGTTATTATTTCAAAGGCTTCCTTGTTCTATGTTAATCAAGGTGTAACATAATTATCATCTGTTATCTCTTGCATCAAAAGTCATTTACCAGAGGATATATCTACAATGAGCAACACAGACAACCTTAATACATTTCGAGTCGGCGGCTATGTTCGCGACTCGCTTTTAGGTCACACTCCTTTCCTGGCGATTGGTATGAGTATTTTACCTTCAAGGAAGTAGTCGGCGACTTTTTCTCCAGCATCGAAAAGGTGGTCAATGGATCAATGTATGGACAGATTATTTCATGCAACCTACGCACCCCTAATGAGGTTGATAATGGCAGAGGGGCTTGGCGGGCCATCTTCTGTGCCAAACTGGTCAGGATCCAAGAAAGGAGTTGTATATCTCGCGCACGATAAAGATGTGGCGATCTCATACGCTGAGACTTCTGACGATGTTCCAGAACACTTTCTAGATCAAATTGTCGTGCTCGAAATAGATGCGACAAAGCTAGAAGCATCAAATATTTATAGCGACAACAATGTTATTGATGATGACTCCACAGTGGAATATCACAGCATTGTCGAGCCACGCGCCATTACTGAGGTTGTTCCGCAATTTGAAATGAGTGTGCATAGCACAAGCAGCCCCAAAGTGAGTTTGTGAACCTATAGGAAAAAAGTATCTATCGCTTTGTACATGTAAAAAATCATAGGATACTCTTCACATGTATTAGTTATCGACTTGGAGATGAAAATGAACATCGAGAACATGCACTACATTATTGGTGATATTCTCATCAAACACGGTTGGACGCTTGTTGCAGGACCCGCATTTGCAACAAAGACGTACGATACTGCTGTAGGCCGGAAAGAAGCAATCGCCTGGCTACCTTGGAAGTTCATAAAAGACGAAGAGCATGTCTATTTTCGCGGTCAGTACGAGAGCAAAGGGGATAATATTCTGGTCGGTTGTACCGAATATATCCCAGTTAATGCATCAGCTGAAATTGTAGCCAACCACGCTAATGCCTATTGCGATAATGTCGATGAGGCTGTCCGTGAATCATACGCCGGCTGGCTGAATCAGAACGTTACTACAGGGAATCGAGCTACGTGCTGAGGCAGTTAATGGATGTAACCCTAGTGGTCTTGCGACCAAGGTTATTAATGATTGTCATGCTGATTGCTTGAACGTAGAGGCGATCTAGTAGTTTACGATTTAATCGTGGGAGAAGGAAATGTTAACATTATTTGGGATTAACTTGATTTCTGTCAATAAGCGCAATTCTTGCATTAAAGAGATTACAGAATACTCTGCTAATGACTCACTTGGATTTAATATCAAGTTTAATAATGGGTTGCAATTGTCAATTGTAGATGATTCTACTCCAACATCAATGGAGTTTGAACTTGCAATATATGATGAAAATAGCAACATTTCCCCAATCTACTTTGATCATGTTATAGATGTCTTGCGGGGATGTAATGTTAAAAGGGTTGAGTATTACATCGATAAACTGAGCAGCTTACTGGTTTGATTACAAGGAACTGACATGATCCCTTTCGCTAAACGATTCTCCACGGCAGCCCATACGGGTCAGACACGGAAATACACTAATGAACCTTATGTCACACATCCGGTTGCTGTTGCCGATATTCTTGCCAGTGTCACTGATGACGAACATGTCATTGCCGCAGGGTTACTGCATGATGTCGTCGAAGATACGTCTACCACGCTTGATGAGGTAAAAAGAAACTTTGGTTCTCAAGTGTCTCAATTGGTGCGAGAGGTAACTAGCATCTCAACATCTGCTGACGGTGACCGTGCACAGCGTAAGGCAATTGATCGCGCACATGTCGCCAACGCCTCAGCCAGGGGTAAGACAATCAAATTGGCTGATATCATTCACAACCTCGAAACAATTGTACAGTTCGATCCAAAATTTGCTAAAACGTATATGCATGAGAAAAGGGACTTGCTCACAGTATTGACCGAAGGAAATACAATTCTCTATGCCCGCGCCAAAGCTCTTATCGATGATTATTTCTCAGAGGGTGCGAAAACCTGATCGTTTGCAGTTTCCCATCGCTGATCTAATATGGTTCCCAGGATTCAATTGACGTTTAAGGAGATATAACCATGACGGCGTGGGATTTCTTGAAGGACTTGCATACCACCTGTAACTTTATGAGCCGTGAACGCGCAGGTCGTGCCACCAATAGTGAACTTAAACGGTGGCTACAAAACCAATCTGTCAGCATCAACGGTGTGCGTATGAAGTTTGACCAACAAGTTACTTTTCCGGTAACGGAAATGTTTTTATTCCCAAAGAAACGTTTAACTCTCTTTTAATATTTTCGTAAGTAACAATCATGAGAACTCCCTCTCATAACAAGTTAATTACCGTCATTTGTATTCAGGAGGTACTAATTTTATGAGATGCCCAGAACACAAAGATGAAACAATGGTCGGTATTACACATAAAGTCACTAAGAAGTGGTTTGGCGGTTTTAACAATGACAAGACAGTCAAGTGGGTATCTAAAAGAAATGCGCTCAGAATGAGTCAAAATGATGCAGATATGCAAATTTACTTACTCAATCGAAATTTAGAGGGTGATCTAGTGAGTCGTATCTCATCTACAGGAATTTAATTCGCTTACAGAGCGCTGTCTTTTTTGATAAGGATTAACTTTGGTATGAGCGGTGATATTAAACAATATATTGCCCGCACGGTCAGAAGTGGAAATTATTCTGGTACTTATCCCGAATGATCTCTATTGTTGCTAACCAGATTGAGGAAGGTTTCGAGGCCGGTTTTGGATCACCTGAATGGTCCCTGAGTGTCGCTGACGAATAAAAAACTAAAACGTTTTATTGCCCTGTAAGTGTTTGCTTGTACAATGGAGTCCTTGGGTTATCCTGGTTTCAAGTCACGAGGTAAACCCATGAAAGCAACCACATCACCTACACTCAACAAGTTTCTTAGTATTGCCCGCTTGATGGAGTACAAACTCCCCGGTAAGCCCGGTGACAAGCATGTCATTGGCATATCAAGTGGCGCAGATTCTTCTGTACTGGGCATGATTCTATGTCTGTTGTTCCCAGAGACCGATTTTATCTTGTTGCACACCGATACCCAGGAAGAAATAAATGGTACAGGTACAGCGCTCGAAGAGATAGAATCCTTTATTGGCAGAAAGGTAAACCGTATTTCTGACCCAGACGGCTTGTATGGTTTGGTAGAGCGGTACAACGGATTTCTGCCAAGCTCGCTTAGTCGCTACTGCACGCGTGTACTTAAAGTTGAACTCTCTCAAAATTACATTGACGCCTTACGTGGTAATGATGATATCCAAGTTCATAACTATGCTGGCCTACGCGCAGATGAGCCAGGTCGCAGTGGCTTAGATAGTTCTATGCCTTGGTTATTGACTCACTTCCCTATGCGTGACTTAGGGATGAAGCGCGAAGATGTATTTGGAATTATGAGTGAAACAGTCGGTGTCCCTTCATTTTATAGAGAAAAATCACGTAGTGGATGTGCTATATGCCCGATGATGCGCGCCTCCGAGTATCTTGCTGTTTTAGAAACTCACACTGATCAATTTGTTAAAGCTGAGCAATACGAAAAGCTCAATGATTTAGACAAAGCGAGATTTGCTATTGAAGGAACAGATATCTCCCCTACTCACATGCCCTACCCTATTCCCGCTTTTGTCGATGCCCGTTACCAGGGAACAGTTAAAGGCATGGATTTTGATGCTGCAAATTTGGGCCGTAAGAAGAAGACGTTGACTATCGATTTCTTCAGTGAACAGAAAACACATCTTTTTGTGGCAGTTGAATACTTGGTCGATGGTTTGATGGGTATGTTCGACCCCCAGTCACCAGGAATCCACCATAGCCGCATTATTGGATGGGGTACGGATAAGACCGGCCTCAAGACAAAGATCAATTACCATTATGAATCCCGCCTCAATACCGCTGAAGTGTTTGACCTCACCCAGGACGCCCTTAAAAAACAGTACAAGGTGGCTGTGTTTTCTGTAGAGGTCAATGCATCCTGTGTCGATCTGGAAGGAATCTCGAAAGGTAGCTACGTCTGGAATATGGAAGTTCCATTTGCAAAGCTACGGAAGACGATCAATTCACTAAAGCGCACCATGATGTACTTGGGTTGTTTGCAAGAACTAAGGTGGTACGAGGACGCACAGGAAGGCACATGGCAAGCTGCACAATTTGAGACTGCATTGGGTAGAGCTAAACGATTGAAGGCCGAGAAAGTCTCACCAGGTCGCTTGCTGCAAGTCTACAGTTACGAACCTTGCATCCCTACCCGTAAGGAGAAAGAGGACTCTACAGTGCCTGCACCATGTTTTGTATGTTCTAAGTAACCACCAAAGGCTATCTTTTGGCAGACCAGTCTATTTCCCTGGTCATTGCTGTTTGAAACAAGGGTGATACGCTGTAGTCAGTAACCAGGAAGCAGTAATGGCGATTTTCACCAGAGCAACTAGTTCACAGTTCGAACATTTTCGATTCGACGATGTGGGCAGTTTCCTGGTGAGGCTTTGATTTTTCATGCAGCGAGAACGAATAACGATTATGATTAAGGAGATATACCCATGACGAACACCGCACCGATTATCGACGCTATGACCGATACAGAAGACCGCAAACTCATTGAAACGTTTCCCGGCCTGCCCGAGGGAGCAGGTATCTATGAGTTGCCCGACGGTTCAACAAAGTTCTTTAACTGCGCCCCTGGCACCGTTTTGGCCGATCCCGATGCCCTGCCCGATTTCGAGGGTTTTTTTGAAGTGGTCAATGACACTACCGGGGAGATTCGTTTCATCGAATCTGACTCCTTTTATAAAACCCTCAAACAAGCCTTGATGGCCGCTGGTAGCAGCATTGAGCGTATTAAAACCTATGAACAGCTGATGTACGCCTTATCCAGTAAAGGCTTCGGGCAACAGATCACGCGCCTGATCAAAGAGAAGTGGCGAAATCGTACCCCGACCACCACCCAACAAGCGATGTCCCGTGCGGCCATCCTGGGCGATACCGAGGAAGCGGCGAAACAGCGAAAAAAGCTCGAACGGCGTCGCTCGGTGGGATTGAAGTCTGTTGATTGAAATCCTCCGTCACCAAAAGTGAGTCGGTTCCTGCGATATTGCTAAAGAAGTGTAAATCAATATGATTGGAGGTATAAGCATTGGATATTGAGGCTACAACCAAAAAACAAACACCCGCTGAAAATGATTGTGTGAATGAACATCTTGTTAAGTGTGACTTCCTGGGTTCAACTGACCCTGATTTTCACGCGTTCGTTGAGTCAATGCCTGACAAGCACTGGTCAAAGTATGACTTGAGTGCAGTTAGGCTGGGGTGGGAGGCATACAAGACCCTGCACTCCTAATGGCGAAGAATATTTCGATATGCCCGGCATACTGCCGGATGAATAAACGCGGTACCCTCACCTCAGGAAGTGTTTTGCAACACGCTAGATAAGCCCCTAAAAAGAAGCCCCAGTGAAAGCGCAGCTGGGGTAATGGGGTTTTCACTTATTGTTACCTGCCAACAGCCTCTCTTCCAGTGCTTTTGCGTATTTCGACGCGG
>Ga0114931_10000235_pt1 | contig 64568 bp, 58 predicted proteins | sample 2SBtaG_FD_89579 | JGI IMG/M metagenome (GOLD analysis project Ga0114931, IMG submission 89579) | Deep subsurface microbial communities from Kolumbo volcano to uncover new lineages of life (NeLLi) - 2SBTROV14_V59a metaG | ecosystem: Environmental > Aquatic > Marine > Volcanic | place: Kolumbo... | reverse complement strand
GGTGAGCAGGAGCACGCCGACCGCGATGAGCAGCACCGCGCCCACCTTCTCCAGCACGCCCGAGTACCGGCGCAGCCCGCGCGTCAGCGGCAGCAGCTGCGACAGCGCGAGGAACGGCAACGAGAAGCCCAGCGAGTACGTCAGGAGCAGCAGCCCGCCCTGGGCCCCGCCGCCGCTGGTGGCGGCGATGCCGAGGATGCCTGCCAGGATGGGCCCGATGCAGGGCGTCCAGCCGGCGGCGAACGCCACCCCCACCAGCGCCGAGCCGAGGTAGCCGCTCGGCTTGTTCATGAGATGCAGCCGCAGCTCCTGCTTGAACAGCGGCAGCGGTAGTACGTCGAGCATGATCACGCCCATCGCCACCAGCAACACGCCCGCCACGACGCGCAACACGTTGCCGTAGGCGAACAGCAGGTGACTGAGCAGGCCGGCGCTGAAGCCCAGCGCCACGAACACCGCCGACAGGCCCGCGACGAACGCCAGGGTGTGGAGCGCCAGGTGGAGCCGGAGCGGGGGCCCGGTGCCGGCGCGCGCCTCCGCGCTCACCGCGCTGCCTCCGCGCCGGGCGCGCTCATAGCTCCGTCAGCTGGCGCCGGACGTCCTGCGCGAGCTCGCGCCCCAGCTCGTCGGCCTCCTTGGCCTCGCCGTTGACGCTGGCCTGCAGCGTGGTGCCGTCCTTCAGGACGGCTCCGAACAGGGTCAGCTCGCCGTCGTCGGTGACGCTCGCCAGCGCGCCCACCACGCACTCGTGGCAACCTTCGCCGCTGCCGGGGCCCTGTCGCAGCGAGAGGGCGAACGAGCGCTCGGCGCGTACGCGGTCGAAGCTCGGGCGGTGCTGCAGGGAGTAGGCCACCTCGAAGGCGAGGTCGTCGTCGGCGCGGACCAGCAGACCGACGGCCCCCTGGCCTGGCGCCGGGGCGAAGGCCTCGGGCTCGAGTACGTGGTCGAGCCGGTTGCGGTGGTCCAGCGCGATGAGGGTAGCGGCGGGCACCAGCAGCCCGTCGAGATCGCCGGAGGTCAGCAGCTTGAGATCCGCCTCGAGGGTGCCCGACACCTCGACCGCCTCGACGTCCAGGTGCTGGCCGGCAAGATAGGCGCCGTCCCGCTGCGTCAACACCCCGACGCGGGCGCCGGCCGGCAGGTCGCTCAGCGCGCGCGTGCCCTTGGTCACGAACGCCGTACGCGGCTCCAGCCGGCGCGCCACGGCGGCCAGCGTGACCTCCTCGGGCAGCGCCAGCGGCAGCCTCTCGAGCTGGGCCACGGCCACGCCGATGTCGCCGCCGAGCAACGACCGCACCAGGGGGTCGTCGCCGGCGGTCGTGTTCTTGGTCGTGTTCTTGATGGTGCGGAGGGCGAAGTTCACGTCCGGCCACTCGTCCGTCAGTTGCTCGAGCACTTCCCGAGCCTGCCGCAGCGCGAGTGCGCCGTCACGGTTGCCCAGCACGATTCTTGCCATGTCCATGTTGTATCACAGTCGGCTGCGCTTGCGGATGCGAGAAAGCCTCTGTGGAAGGGCATCGGTGGCGGCCCGCCCGCCGGTCCGCCCGCCGGTCCGCCCGCCGGACGGGGGGCACCAACGTCGGGGCGCCGGCCGGACGGGCGGACCCGGCCCCGTCGTCGCCTCAGGCGACCTGCAGCGCCGCTTCCTTCAGCTCCTCGACCCGATCGGTGCGCTCCCACGGGAAGGCGTCGCGGCCGAAGTGACCGTAGGCGCTGGTGGGGGTGTAGATGGGCCGGCGGAGGTCGAGCTGGGCGATGATCGAGGCCGGGCGGGCGTCGAAGACGCCGGCCACCAGGTCGCTGAGACGGTCGTCGCCAAGCTCGGCCGTGCCGAAGGTGTCCACGTACATGCCGACAGGGCGGGCGACGCCGATGGCGTAGGCCAGCTGCACCTGGCAGCGCTCGGCGAGGCCCGCGGCGACCACGTTCTTGGCGATGTAGCGGGCGTAGTAGCTGGCCGAGCGATCGACCTTGGTGGGGTCCTTGCCGCTGAACGCGCCGCCGCCGTGCGGCACGGCGCCGCCGTAGGTGTCGACGATGATCTTGCGGCCGGTCAGGCCGGCGTCGGCCTGCGGGCCGCCGCGCACGAAGCGTCCGGTCGGGTTCACGAGGTAGCGGGTGCGCTCGTCGAGCAGCCCGTCGGGCATCACGGGGCGGACGACGTGCTCCTCGACCTCGTGCCGGAGCTGCTCCAGGGTCACGTCGGGGTCGTGCTGCGCGGAGACCACCACGGTGCGCACGTGGGTGGCGCGCTCGCCCTCGTAGGCGAGCGTCACCTGCGCCTTGCCGTCGGGACGCAGGTAGGGCAGGGTGCCGTCCTTGCGCACCGCGGCCACGCGCCGGGTGAGCGCGTGCGCCAGCATGATCGGCAGCGGCATGAGCTCGGGGGTCTCGCGCGTGGCGTAGCCGAACATGAGGCCCTGGTCGCCGGCGCCGACGAGGTCGAAGTCGTCGCCGCTGCCGGCCTCCTGGGCACGGTCGACACCCATCGCGATGTCGGGCGACTGCTCGTTGACGGCGATCAGCACCGCGCTGTGGTCGGCGTCGATGCCGTAGGCGGCGTCGATGTAGCCCACCTCGCGCACGGCCTTGCGCACGATGGCCTGGAAGTCGACGTAGCCGTGGCAGGTGATCTCGCCGGCGATCAGGGCGAGGCCGGTGGTGAGGATGGTCTCGGCCGCGACCCGGGCGTAGGGATCCTCGGTGAGGATGGCGTCCAGGACGCTGTCACTGATGCGGTCCGCGAGCTTGTCGGGGTGGCCTTCGGTCACCGATTCGGCGGAGATGAGTCTGCGCACGCCTGTGTCCTCCCGGGGGAGCCATGGGGCCCGAGCGCGCCCCGCGCTCCCTGCCTCGGGGCGCGGCCGCGCGGCGGTCGATTCGCCATGCTAGCAGGTGCGGCGCCCCGCGAGGTGCCGGGCGATGGGTCGGCCCGCGCGGGGCGCGCCGTGCGGCGGGCACGCCAACCCGCCGGGCCGGCGCCGCGACTGGGCCGGAGGGCACACCGCGGCACACCGCGGCACAGCGCGGCACAGCGCGGCACAGCGCGGAACCGTGGCTATACTCGGGCATGCCGGACGCTTCCGTGGAACCCGCTTCCGTGGAGCCCGCCTCCGTGGGACACGTCATCCGCCGCGCGCGGCCGAGCGACGCCCAGGAGATCGTCCGGCTCATGCGCACGGTCTATCGGGAAGGTCGGTACTTCGTCGGCGACGGTCCGCCGCTCGCCGCGTCGCTGGCGCGTCGCATCGGCGGGGACGACCCCGCCTACGCGTTGTACCTGGTGGCGGAGTGCGAGCCCGGTGGGGGGCGCGGCGACGGGGCCCGCGAGGTCGGCGCGCGCGAGGTCGGCGGGCGCGAGGTCGGCGGGCGCGAGGTCGGCGCCTGGCTCGAGCTGCACCGGATGCAGCCGCGCCGCATGCAGCACGTCGCCGTGCTCACGGTGGCGGTGGCCCCCGCGTGGCGGCGGCGCGGGCTGGGCCGCGGCCTGCTACGGCGCGGCTACGGGTGGGCCGCGGACGTCGGCGTGAGGAAGGTCAGCCTCAACGTCCGGGCCGGCAACACGGCGGCGATCGGCCTCTACCTCTCGGAGGGGTTCGTCGAGGAAGGGCGCGAGCGCGCGCAGGTGCGCACCGACGACGGAGGGTTCGAGGACAACGTGATCATGGGGCGCCGGGTGCCCTGAGGAGCCGGTACCCCGCGCGGGCGCGCGGGGCGGACGTACGGAGGCGCGCCGCTCGGGCCGCGCCCTGCATAGACTGGCACCATGGCTGACCCCGATCTCGACCGCGGAGGACGCTCCGGCGCGGCCTCCGAAGCCCGGCCGGCCGGCGCCCGCGTCGCGCTCTTCGTCGACACACAGAACCTCTACTACGCGGCCCGCGACGGCTACGGAGCCAACGTCGACTACGGTCGCCTCATCGAGCTGGCGCTGCGCGGGCGCATGCTGGCCTCGGCCGCCGCGTACGTCGTCGAACGGGAGGGGGACAGTGCGGCCTTCGGTTTCGTCACCAAGCTCTCGGCGCTCGGCTACCGCGTCCGGCGCCGAAGCGTGCGCGTGCACCGCACCGAGGAGGGCGGTGGCGTGGTGATGGAAGGGGACTGGGACATGGGGATCGCCGCGGACATGATGCGCGCGCTTCCCTACGTCGACGTGCTGGTGCTCGGTTCCGGCGACGGCGATTTCGTCCCCATGCTGGAGCTGGCCCAGCAGCGCGGGGCCCGTGTGGAGGTGCTGGCGTTCCGCGAGGCCACGGCCCAGAGCCTCATCGATCTGGCCGACCGCTTCACCCACCTGGCGGACGAGGACGAAATCTTCGTGCGCAGGAGCTGAGCGGAGCGGAGCGCCGTCCCGGAGCGCGGGCGCGGTCCGATGGCCGGGGGCCGAAGCGTCCTCACGGATGGGCCGGACCGCGCACGGCGGCGCAACCGCTCGGCCGCACGGGCCAGGAGGGGGGGTGCCCAACGGCCCTCGGCATGCCGGCGGCCGTCGCCGCGCCCGCGTTGGCCCGCCCACGCGCCGCCGATCCCGTCCGGAGCGAAGGCGTCCGGAGCGAAGGGGTCCGGGGCCGCCCGCCAGCTCACGTCCACGAGCTCCAGGTAGTCGAAGGTCGCGCTCAGCACGTCCAGCCAGGCGCCGTACACCGCGTTCTCGCGCGCCAGGAGCTGCCGGCAGGCGCTGGCGCTGATCGCGGGCGTCGCCGCCGCCTCCCGCCAGGCGGCGAGCTCGGCGCCGAGCAACGACGCGGCGTCGTCGACCGCCGTCCGGGCGTTCGCGACGTCGCCCCGGTAGCTCCGGTCCAGCGCCTCGAGCGCGGCCCTCGCCCGCCGGACGCGCTCCTCGGCGGCGGACCGGGCCGCTTCGCCGGCGGCGTCGAGCCGCAGGCGCGCCCCCAGCTCGAGGCTCCACTGGTCGTCCTGCTGGGCGCCGAGCTGACCGTTCAGGTCGGCGGCGGGCCGTCCCCGGTCGAGCGACAGCGAGGCGCTCACCTGGTAGCCGAGGCTGCGCGACTCATAGGTGGCGCTCAGCGTCACGTCGCGCAGCACGTCGAAGGACACCTGTCACGCTCGGCCCTGGTGCGCTGGAGCTCCAGGAGAAGACGGGGCCGGCGGGGGCTGGTCGCGCCGGGCGTGGGGAGGACGAAGCGGACCGGGATGAAGCGCGCGTCCCCCGCGAACCGGAGGTGCTCGGCCTGGCGCCGCAGCGCGTCCAGCGCGTGGCGGCGAGCGTCGGCCACGGCCTCGGCGCGCAGGAGCGCCGGGCTGGTCGGCGCGGTGTCCGAGGCTGCACGGGCGGTCCGTGCCATGCGCCGCGCCCGCGTGAGGTCGAGCTGGGCGCGGTGCAGGGCAACCTCCGCGCGCAGCACCTTGGCGTGGAGCCGCAACGCGCGCAGGACGTCGCTGCGGCGGTCGTGACGGAGCCGTTCGCGGGCGAGAAGCAGGTCGGCGCCGTCCGCGAGTACGGCCGCGCGGTCGTAGCGCCAGGCGAGGTCGAGATCGAGATCGACGGAAGCCCACAGGGCGGCCGGGTCCTCGACGTCGGCCCCGTAGCGGACGGCGGGGCGCGCCGAGAGCGTCAGGTCGGTCCCGGTGCGGCTCGCGCCGAGCGCTCGTTCGGCGGCGTCGACCGCGGCCGCCTGCCGCAGGGTGCGCTCGCTGTCGGGGGTGGACGTCAGCGCGTCGATGGGCGCGAACGCCAGGGCGCCGGGAGCCCAGAGGCACGCCGTGAGGACCGCGGCGAACGGTCTCCAGGCGGCGGCACGCCCGCGGATGACGGCGGTGCGCCCCCGCGCGGGACGACGGACGTGGTCCCCCATCTCCTGCCCCCTGTTCCGGATCGCGATCGCGGGACACGGTAGCGGGGACCGGGTTGCATGAGGGTCGCATGGACGGTCGGGCCCCGTGCCCGGCGCCCGCGGACCCCCTGCGCCGCTACGCTCAGGGGCGCCGCTCGAGCCTCTCCTGGAGCAGCCGCCGCACCGCGTCGGGTCGGGCGGTCCCGCGGCTCTCCTTCATCACGCGACCCAGCAGCGCGTTGATGGCCTTCGGGTTCTCGCGAGCGCTCTCGACCACCGACGGGTTGGCCTCCATGACGCGCTCGACCAGAGCGGCGAGGTCCCCTTCGTCGGTGATCTGCTTCAGCCCCCGGCGCTCGACGACGGCCTCGGGATCCTCGCCGTCGACCACGTCGGGCAGGATCTCCTTGGCGATCTTGCCGGAGATGGCGCCCTCGTCGATGAGCCGTACCAGCGAGGCCAGCGCCTCGGGCCGGAGCGCGACCCCGTCGAGGCCGCGCCCCCGCTCGTTCAACAGGCCCGCCACGTCCCCGGTCAGCCAGTTGGCGATGCGTTGGGCCGCGCCGTCCGGGGCGCCTTCGTAGGCGGCGGCCGCCGCATCGAAGAACGCCGAGGTGGACACGTCGTAGGCGATGAGCTCGGCGTCGTCGGCGCGCACGCCGAGGGCGGCGAAGCGCGCGCGCTTGGCGTCGGGGAGCTCGGGCATCGACGACGCGATCGACGAGAGCCAGGCGCGGTCGAGCACCACCGGCGGCAGGTCGGGCTCGGCCATGTAGCGGTAGTCGGCCGACGCCTCCTTGCTCCTGAGCAGGTAGGTCTTCTGACCGCCCTCGTTCCAGCCGCGCGTCTCCTGGGCCACGGCGCGGCCGTCCTCGAGAAGGCGCTGCTGGCGCTTGATCTCGAACTCCAGCGCCGAGGCCACGCTCTTGAAGGAGTTGAGGTTCTTGACCTCGACCTTGGTGCCGAAGCTCCCGTCGGGGTTGCGGAGCGACACGTTGACGTCGGCGCGCATCTTGCCCTGCTCGGGGCTCGCATCCGACACCCCCAGCGCGCGCGCTACGGCCTGCACGTGCTGGAGGAACTCGCGCGCCTCCTCGGAGGTGCGCAGGTCGGGCTCTGTGACCATCTCGATCAGGGGTGCGCCGGCGCGATTGAGATCGACCAGGCTGTGGTCGGCATAGGCGGGGTGGACCAGGCGACCGGCGTCCTCCTCGACGTGGCAGCGGGTGATGCCGATGCGGCGCCCGCCGTCGAGCTCCACCCAACCGTGCGCGCCGACGGGCCGGTCGAACTGGCTGATCTAGTAGTTCTTGGGGGCGTCCGGGTAGAAGTAGTGTTTGCGGTGGAACTGCGTGAGCTCCGGGACCCGGCAGTTCAGGGCCAGGCTGAATCGCACCGCCTTCCGGAGCGCCGCTTCGTTGGTGACCGGGAGGCTCCCGGGCAGCCCGAGACACACGGGGCAGGTGTGGACGTTGGGCTCCGAAGCGAAGCTCTCGGCCGAGCAGCCGCAGAACATCTTGCTCTTCGTGCGGATGGCGAGGTGGATCTCCAGACCGATGACGGGGTCGGGCACGGGCGCAGTCTACCAGGGCCGGCCGACATGCCGGAGGCCGGAACGCGCCGTGCCCTGCGGTAGAATGGCCCATGGTCGAGGTCGAGATCGAGGACATCGCGGTATCCGGCGACGAGAACCAGTTCCTCGTGTTGCTGAGGCGCAAGGACGGCCAGGACCTCCTCCCCATCCAGATCGACGCCATGCAGGCCATCTCCATCGCCAGCGGCCGAGGCAGCGAACGCTTCGAGCGTCCGCTCACCCACGACCTGATGGTATCGGTGCTGGAGATGCTGGGCGCCGAGGTGGCGCGCGTCGAGATCACCGACCTGGTAGAGGGAACGTACTACGCCATGTTAATCCTCGAGCGCTCCGGCGTGCGGTTCGAGGTCGACGCCCGGCCGAGCGACGCGCTGGCGCTGGCGGTGCGCGTCAAGGCGCCCGTCTTCATCGCCGAGCACGTACTCGATCAGGGCGCGCTGCAGGACGACGATTACGGCGGCGAGGGCGGCGCCGAGGCCTGAGGGACCGGGTGGTCGACGAGCAGCGGAGCGACGGGCCCGAGGCGAACGCCTCGGGCCCGTCGCTCGGCGGCGGCCCGCAGGCAGGTCCCGGCCGGAGGGTGGGCGTCGCGACGGACGCGCGAACGCGGGTCTGCCGCCCGTCGCGCGTCATCAGGCGTCCGGAAGCGCCGTTCCCGCCGCGTGCAAGGCGGCGTCGATCGCTTCCAGACGCGGTCCGGCGCCCTGGGCCCGCTCGGGCCGGCCGCCGCCGCGACCGTCCACCACGGCCAGCGCGGCCTGGAGCGCCGGACGTAGGTCCCAGCTCACCGAGGGGCCGTGCGCGAACGCCAGGCGCACGTGCCCCTCGGACCGGGACGCCAGCAACACGGCGACGCCCTCGCGCCCCGCCAGCGCCTCGAGCGCAAGCTCGAGCATCGCGTCCTCGACCACCCCCCGCACGACCCGCACCTCGCCCCGCTGCTCGGCCCGCTCCAGGAGCCGCTGCGCCAGCTCGTCGGCACGCCGGGCGCGCACGGCGGCCAGCTCCGCGCGTGCTTCGGAGAACTCCTCCTGGAGCCGCGTCACGCGCCCGGGCAGCTCCGGGATCGGCGCGCTGAAACGTTGCACCAGCCGGTCGGCCAGCGCGTGCTTGGTGCCGTAGTCCTCGAACGCCTCCCAGCCGACGCGGAAGGTGACGCGACGGAGCCCGCCGCGCACCCGCTCGGACCCCGTCAGTTTGACGGGCAGCGCCTCGGCCGTGTTCGCCAGGTGCGTGCCGCCGCAGGCGGCGATCTCCACGGCCCCCATCGCCACGAGCCGGATGCGGCCGCGCACCTTGGGCGGACGCCGCAGGGCGTAGTCGCCCAGATCGCGCTCGTCGACCTCGAAGCTCACGATCGGCAGGGCCGCGTAGGCGAAGGTGTTGGCGAGATGCTCGGCGCTCCGTAGGTCCTCCTCGGTCGGGTCGCCGGCCAGATCGAGGGTGCAGGCGGGCCCGCGCAGGCTCACGCTCCGCGTCTCGAACGCGCGGAGACGCGCACGAACGCCTGCGAGAGGAGGTGTTGCGCGCTGTGACGCTGCATGTGCCGGTAGCGGCGGTCCCAGTCGAGCGCGCCCTCGACCTCCTCCCCCGGCCCCGGCGCGGGGCCCTCGAGGCGGTGCCACACCGTGCCGCCGCGGAGCGCCACGTCGACCACGGACGCGCCGCCCAGCCGTCCGGTGTCGTGGAGCTGGCCGCCGGAGGTGGGGTAGAAGGCGCTGGCGTCGAGCGCGACCCAGGTGCCGTCGGCACGGCCCTCCACCTCGCGCACGCGGCTCTGGAAGCGGCGCACGTAACTGTCCCGCTGCTCGAGGCGCATTCGGCAAGTGTAGCTCGAGCCCGTGGACCGGCCCGCGCCGCGAACCGTCGGTTGCGATACGGGCTCGGCTCACCGTCGCGGCCTATGTTTGGCGCACGCGTCGCGTTCTCGGCACCTCGCGTGTCCTGTGCGCCCGCCGGAGGGAAACGGCCATGGAATCGCCCCGCGAATCGAACGCCGTCGCAGCACGGGAGCCCGCCTCCGGTGCGGCTACAATGGGAGCCACGAGCCGGCCTGGCGGGTCCGGAGGCGCCGGCGCCGCGTCCGCCGGGCCGGCCGACCACCATCCGGCCGGAGCGACGGAGGCCTACGTGGGGAACGGGTCCCACCTCATCCATCCCGCCGATCCCGAGTTCGACGAGGTCGGCGACACCCAACTCGATCACCTCGTCGCCGAACTGCTCACCGCCCTCGGCGAGGACGTCACCCGCGAGGGGATGGTCCGCACGCCGCAGCGCGTCGAACGCTCGTTGCGCTTCCTGATGAGCGGCTACGAGGTGTCGGTCGACGAGATCATCAACGGAGCGTTGTTCCGCGCCGAAGCTCCCGACATGGTGGTGGTGAAGGACATCGAGTTCTACTCGCTGTGCGAGCACCACATGCTGCCCTTCTTCGGGAAGGCCCACATCGCCTACATCCCGGGTGAGACGATCCTGGGCCTGAGCAAGTTCGCCCGCGTGGTCGACGTCTTCGCCCGGCGCATGCAGGTCCAGGAGCGGATGACGTCGCAGATCGCCGACACCCTGGTGGAGGTGCTCGAGCCCCGGGGCCTGGCCGTGGTCGCCGAGGCCAGCCATCTGTGCATGATGATGCGAGGCGTCCAGAAGCAGGGGTCCACCACCCGGACCGCGAGCATGCGCGGCGTGTTCAAGACCGACGCGCGTACCCGTCAGGAGTTCCTCGACGCCATCGGTTAGGCGCCGCGCCGACCCGCGCTCCAAGCAGACGGCCCCGCACGAATCTCGTGTGGGGGCATCTGCTTCGTGTCGGATGTGGCGCTTCACAGCACGTGGGTCTCGAGCCAGCCGGCCACGCCGCCGTCCTCGGGGGAGCCGATGTGCTCCGCCGCCGCGGCGACCAGATCGGGATGAGCGTCGCCCACGGCCACGCCGTGACCGGCCCAGGTGACCATCGTGAAGTCGTTCATCCCGTCGCCGAAGGCGACGACCTCGCTGCGCGGGATGCCCGCACGCTCCGCGATGAGCGCGAGCGCCGAGCCCTTGTCCGCGTGCGCGGGGAGCACCTCCAGGAAACCGTCGCCCCACAGGTAGCGCAGCATGTCGGGGTGGCGCGTCGCCACCTCGCGGTCGAGCTCGCCGCTGCGTGCCTGCGAGTAGAAGACGAGCTTGTCGGCGTCCAGCGCCATGCCGGGGCGGAAGCGGTCGACCCGCCGGCTACGGGTGTGCGCCCACTCCCAGCGGCCGTCGTCCGGGTCGCGCACCCACAGGACGTCGTCGACGATGCAGCTGAACTCGACCTCGGCGTCGGTGAGGTAGCCGCCCAGGAGGCCGTCGACGTGCTGCGCCGCGATGCGGCGCCGGCGCAATTCGCGCCCCCCTTCGCCCATCACGTGACCGCCGTGGTTGACGCTGTAGGGCCCCGTGATGCCGAGCTGGTCCAGGTACGGCCGGGCCGCGGAGAGTGGGCGACCGGTCAGGACCGTGACCAGGTGACCGCGCTCGCGACTGCCGCGGATCGCCCGCTCGATTCCGCCGGGAAGGACGAAGTCGTCGGTGACGAGGGTCTTGTCGAGGTCGAAAGCGAGCAGCACGACGAGAGCTTACCCCACCCCGCCGGCGCGGGCCGTCGCCGGGTCACCGTGGGCGGGGCGGCCGCCACAGCGAGGCGTCCAGATCGAAGCTCTGCAGCGAGCCGTCGGCCTCGCCGGCGTAGACCACGAGCTGAGCTCCCCTCCAGCAGGCGGCGAGGTTGCTGCTGAGCGGAGCATGGAGCCAGAGCATCAGCTCGGGCACGCATCCCGCATCGGTGCAGGCGACCACGTGCACCTGTCGTAGATCGAGACCGGGTAGCGCGAGGACGTCCACGTCTCGCGGCGCGGGCGCTGGGAGCAACACCGCCAGGTCGAGGTTGCGCGACCCCAGCACGTGGTTGGTGACGCCGAGCACGTAGCGGGTCACCTCCAAGCGGGCGCCCGCGATGTGGAAGCGCTCCAGGGGCCCGCCGAGGTGGGGTGTGCGAACGGCGTAGGCGTTCGCCCCGGCGACGGCGAAGAGGTTCAGCCAGCGGTGCCCGCTGCCGATGGGGGGCGCGCTGGCGACCGCGGTGAGCTTGCCGTCGCGCAGTGCGATCGCCGTGACCCCGGCGCCCGCGTTGGGCGTCGAACGGGTGAGGAGCATGCCGTAGCGGCCGGCCGCCGGGAACGCCGCGACCCTCCGCTGCTCGATGACGGCCGGCGCCGCCACCTCGTAGCTCGCGACGATGGAGAGGTCGTGCTGCCGCAGCAGCGTCACGGCGCCGGCCTCGATCTCGTCGCCGAGGATCCCGTTGCGGTATCGCTGGGTCGGGTGCGACAACACCGCCACGTCGTCCCCGACCACGACCGGATCGGCGTCGGGGAGCGCGTCGATCGGTCGGCGCGCGATCGTCTTCAGGTCCGGCGCGAGCAGCAGGATGCTGCGCGCGTCCGAGCTGATCGCCACCACGCGGCCGCCAGGAAGGCAGGCCGGCCGGCTGTGCGGGCTGACCGCGGGCCCCACGCGGGAGCCCGGCGCGGTCAGCGACCGCAGGCGCCCGTCGGCATCGATACCCAGCAGTCGACCGTCGCACGGGCGCAGGCTGTCGCCCTGCACGGCACGGGCGAGCACCTTCGCATGGCCGTCGTCGAGGTGCAACAGGACGTCGCCGTTGCCCTGCAAGGTGGCGGCCCCGCCCGCCGTCGGGCTCACCCAGATGGTGGGCGCGTCCGCGGCGCGTGCGCCCGCCGATGCCAGCGCGACGGTGAGGAGCGGCAGTGAGCGTGCCGCCAGGGCCCGGACGAGGCGCCGGAGGGCGGCGCGCACCGGCCGCCGACGGGGGGCCGTGCGGGGGGAGGGGCGGGCGAACACGGCCATCGCCCTGACGCTAGCAAGCATCGGCGGCCGCAGCCGCCTCGCGGCGGACCTTTCGGGCCGCGGGCGCGCGCCCCCGGGATGCCAGTGTCGGGGGCGCCTGGAATCGTGCAGGGAATCGGTTGCGGCGGGTGATACAATCCCGTGGACATGGTTGTGAGCGTCCGCTCGGCCCCAGGAGGTTTTTCATGTATCGAGCGAGAGAGGGTCAGTGGGCCTTCGTGCTCCACCGGATCACCGGTGTAGCCTTGGCGCTGTACCTGCTTCTGCACGTCTTCGATGTCGGCTTGGTGATGTACGGGCCCAAGGGTCCGTTCAACGCGTTCCTGGCGTTCTATCACCAGTGGCCGTTCCGCATCGGTCTGATCCTGGTGATGGCAGCGGTGGTCTACCACGGCCTCAACGGTTTGCGCATCATCCTGATGGACTTCACGTCGTGGGGCATCCGCTACCAGCGCGGCCTGTGGTACGGCGTCCTGGCGCTCACGACGGTGATCGGCATCCCGATCCTCATCAAGGTCGTGCCCGAGATCCTGGCAGGGAAAGCCTGATGGCGGCCCGACCCAGGACCCTCAGACAGGCGCGCGCCACGTACCACACCAACCGCGAGCTGGCGTGGTGGGTGTTCATGCGGATCAGCGGCTTCCTGCTGATCTTCCTCGTGTTCGCGCACATCTTCTTCAACAACATCCAGATCAACGTCGCCACCGTCGACTACGCCTATGTGGCCGAGCGCCTGTCCAAGGCCTGGGTCAAGGTGTACGAGTCGTTCCTGCTCGGGCTCGCCATGCTGCACGGCGGCAACGGCCTGCGCTACTCCATCGAGGACTACTTCCGCCATCCCGCCACGAGGTTCTGGCTCAAGACGGTGGTCTTCACCGTCGCCGCCGGCCTGTTCGTGGTCGGCGTGATGGCGTTGTGGGCCTTCAGCTACCAGCAGGTGGGCGACGCCATCAACGCCGTGGGTCACGGCGGCTAGGAGGCCGGACAGCCACATGAAACGTGCACACAGATACGACGTGATCGTCGTCGGAGCCGGCGGCGCGGGGCTCATGGCGGCACGCTATGCCGCCCAGAACCCCAACGTCTCCGTGGCGGTGATCTCCAAGCTCTATCCGACCCGCTCGCACACCGGCGCGGCGCAGGGCGGCGTAGGAGCGGCGCTGGGGAACATCAGCGAAGACAACCCCGAATGGCACGCCTACGATACGGTCAAGGGCGGCGATTACCTCACCGACCAGGATGTGGCGACCACCTTCGCGCACGAGGTGATCGAGGCAGTCTACGACCTAGAGCACATGGGGTTGCCCTTCAGCCGTACCCCCGACGGCAAGATCGCCCAGCGCAAGTTCGGCGGCCATACCCGCGAGCACGGCAAGTCCGCGGTCGAGCGCGCCTGTTACGCCGCCGACCGGACCGGGCACATGATCCTGCAGACGCTCTACCAGCAGTCGATCAAGACCGGCGTGACGTTCTTCAACGAGTTCCACGTGCTCGACGTGCTGATCGAGGACGGCGAGGCGCGCGGGGTGGTCGCCTACGAGCTCGCCACCGGCGAGCTGCACACCTTCCACGCCAAGTCCACGGTCATCGCCACGGGCGGGTTCGGGCGCATGTTCCAGGTGACGTCCAACGCGCACGCCCTCACCGGCGACCTGGCGAGCATCGTCTACCGGCGCGGCATCCCCATCGAGGACCCGGAGTTCTTCCAGTTCCACCCCACCGGGCTGTACCGCATCGGGGTGCTGCTCACCGAGGGAGCGCGCGGCGAGGGGGGCATCCTCCGCAACAGCGAAGGCGATCGCTTCATGGAGCGTTACGCGCCCACCATCAAGGACCTGGCGCCGCGCGACATGGTGAGCCGCGCCATGTACCTCGAGGTGCGCGAAGGGCGCGGGGTCGGCCCCGACAAGGATCACCTCGTCCTCGACCTCACCCACATCGACGCGCACATCATCGAGGAGCGGCTCCCGGACATCACGGAGTTCTCCCGCATCTACCTCGGCGTCGACCCGATCAAGGAGCCGGTGCCGGTGCAACCCACGGCCCACTTCGCCATGGGCGGCATCCCCACCACGATCGACACGAACGTCATCGTGGACGGCGCCAGCACGGTGGTGCCGGGGCTGTATGCAGCCGGCGAGGCGGCCTGCGCCAGTCTCCACGGCGCCAACCGCCTGGGCACGAACTCCCTGGGCGACCTGCTGGTGTTCGGCAGGCGGGCGGGCATGAACGCTGCGGCCTACGCCGCGAGCGCCGCCTTCCCGGACCTGCCCGCTGACGCCCAGGAGCGCGCCCGCGCGCTGGTCGCCACCGCACGGGCCGGCTCCGGCAAGGAGAGCGTGGCGGGACTTCGCAAGGAGCTGCAGGCCACCATGATGGACCAGGCGTCGGTGTTCCGCACGGCCCAGAGCCTGCAGGCGCAGGTCGATGTGGTCCGGGAGCTGAAGCAGCGCTACCGCGACACCGGCGTCGAGGACACCGGCGAACAGTACAACACCGAGCTGATGGAGGCGCTCGAGCTGGGCTTCCTGCTCGACAACGCCGAGCAGCTCACGAACGCGGCCCTCAACCGCACCGAGTCGCGCGGCGCTCACTCGCGTGAGGACTTCAAGGAGCGCGACGACGTCAACTGGCTCAAGCACACGCTCGTCTACAAGGACGAAGACGGCGTGCGCATCGACTACAAGCCGGTCACGCTCGGCATCTACGAGCCGAAGCCCCGGGTCTACTAGAGGACTCCTAAATGGACGTCACCTTCCGAATCAAGCGCTTCGACCCGGAGAAGGACAGCCGCGCGCACTGGCAGGAGTTCCACATCGAGGCCGGCCCGATGGACCGGGTCCTCGACGTGCTCAACGAGCTCAAGTGGCAGCAGGACGGCACGATCACCTACCGCCGCAGCTGCGCGCACGGCATCTGCGGCTCCGACGCCATGGTCATCAACGGCATCAACCGGCTTGCCTGCAAGGTGCTGGTCAAGGACCTGGGTAGCGAGATCTCGGTGGAGCCCCTGCGCGGCCTGCCGGTGCTCAAGGACCTCATCGTCGACATGGAACCGTTCTTCGACGCCTATAAGGCGGTGTTGCCCTACTTCATCAACGACGACCCTGCGCCCACCGTGGAGCGCTACCAGAGCGTGGAGGACCGTGAACGCTTCGACGCCACCACCAAGTGCATCCTTTGCGCGGCCTGCACCACCAGCTGCCCGGTGTTCTGGACCAACGGCCGCTACCTCGGACCTGCGGCCATCGTCAACGCCCACCGTTTCATCTTCGACTCGCGCGACCAGGGCGCCGATCAGCGACTAGCCGCGCTCAACCAGGTGAACGGTCTGTGGCGGTGCCGCACCGCCTACAACTGCACCGAGGCGTGTCCGCGCGGCATCCCGGTGACGCAGGCCATCGAAGAGGTCAAGCGCGAGGTGCTGTGGCGCAGGAGCTGAGCGTGCCGTAGGGCGCGATGTCCGCCGCCGCGACATGGGCGGCCGGCGCGGTGCCCACCCGAGAACCGTTCGCACGGCCCGTCAACCGCTGGCGGGCCGTGCGTTCGACGAAGGTCGCGAGGAGCCGGTGGCGAGGAGCTTCGAGTGAACGTCCTGCTGGTCATCGCCGGCGTGGTGCTGCTCTACCTGGGCGGCGAGGTGCTGGTGCGCTCCGCGAGCGGCCTGGCCTCGCGCCTGGGCGTGCGGCCGCTGGTCGTCGGGCTCACCGTCGTCGCGTTCGGGACCAGCGCGCCCGAGCTCGCCGCCAGCCTGACCGCGGCGTTGTCCGGAACCTCCGAGATCGCCGTGGCCAACGTGGTCGGCTCCAACATCGCCAACGTCGGGCTCATCCTCGGCCTCACCGCCCTGATCTACCCGCTGGTGAGCAGCAGACGTTTCGTGCGCCGGGAGGTGCCGCTGATGCTGCTGGTCACCGCGGCGCTGGCGCCGGTGCTGTGGGGAGGACGCGTCGGCCGCTGGGAAGGCGTGGTGTTGCTGGCGCTGCTGGCGGGGTTCCTGTGGGCGATCACCCGTACCGGCTCGGGGCTCGTGGAGGAGGCGGAGTCGGTCACCGAGATTGGCCGGGTGCCGCTGTGGCTGGGTCTCGTCGGCGTGGCCGCCGGGGTCGTGCTGCTGGCGGTGGGGGCGCGGTGGCTGGTGAGCGGGGCCATCGCTATCGCCACGGCGTTCGGGGTGCCGCAGCGGGTGATCGGCCTCACGCTGGTGGCGCTCGGCACCAGCCTCCCGGAGCTGGCCAGCAGCATGGTGGCGGCGCTGCGCAAGGAGACCGACATCATCCTCGGCAACATCGTCGGCTCCAACGTGTTCAACCTGTTGGCGGTGCTGGGCGTCACCACGGCCGCGCACCCGATCGTTTTCGACGGGAGGGCCGCCACCCCGGACGTCCTGGCGATGGCGGCGTTCAGCCTCGCGCCGCTGCCGCTGATGTGGCGCGGCGAACGGCTGGGTCGCGCCGCGGGCGCCTTCCTGCTGGTGGGGTACGCGGTCTACATCCTCGCGCTCGTGGCGTGAGCCGGCGCGCGCCGCCGGCGGCTCACGCCCACCACGTGGCCGCCGGCGCGCGCGGACGCTCAGGGCGCCGGGGGCCCGTGCAGGAACCGCTCGAAGTAGGCCAGGGTCCGGCGCCAGGCGTCCTCCGACGCGGCGGGGTCGTGGCTCCGCGGGTTGCGGTCGTTGAAGAAGGAGTGGCGGGCGTCGGGATAGACCTTGATGTCGTGGTCGATGCCCGCCTCCTCCAGGGCGGCGTCGAGACGCCGCCCCATCGGCGCCGTGAAGTCGCGGCCGGGATAGGAGCCCACGACCGGGCAGAGGCGCCTGACGGCCTCGAAGGGGCGCGGATTCTGCGCGTAGAACGGGGCCGCGACGCGGAGCCGGTCGTCGGTGGCGGCCCAGGCGATGGCGAACGATCCGCCCATGCAGAAGCCCACCACGCCGACGCGGTCCTCCGCCACGTCGGGACGCGCCGCCAGCCAGTCGAGGGAGCGCCGGAGATCGCGGATGCCCTGGTGGTCGAGCGCGTTGAGCATCAGCCCGCTCATGAAGCGTGCCATGCAGAGCGCGCGGTTGCGGTCCGCGAACAGGTCCACGGCGAGCGCGGCGTAGCCCTCGCCGGCGAAGCGGTCGGCCACGTCGCGGATGTGGTCGTTGAGGCCGAAGATCTCGTGGATCACGACCACCGCCGGATGCGGCCCGGATCCCGGCGGGAGCGCCAGGTGGCCGATCAGGGTTGCCCCCCGGCCAGGGAAGGCGACGTTCTCGCTGCCCGTATCCACGGCGCCGGGGCTAGCCGACCTCGGCGATCGCTTCGATCTCGATGCGCACGTCCTTGGGCAGGCGCGCCACCTGGACGGCGCTGCGCGCGGGCGGGTCGGCAACGAAGAAACTCCCGTAAACCTCGTTGACGGCGGCGAAGTCGTTCATGTCGGCGAGGAAGCAGGTGCATTTGACGGCCCGTTCTAGGTTCGAGCCGCCCGCCTCCAGCACAGCCCGGAGGTTCTCCATCACCTGCCGCGTCTGCTCGCGGATGTCGCCGTCGATCAGCGTCCCGTCGGGTGTGAGGGGGATCTGGCCCGCGGTGAAGAGCAGATCACCCACGCGCACGGCCTGCGAGTAGGGGCCCACGGCGGCCGGGGCGGCGTCGGTCTTCACGATGCGTCTCATGCGCACCAGCCTAACAGGGACGAGCGGCCGCCCACGACGCCCGGGAGCGCTAACCCCGCCAGAGACTGAACAGCAGGAACAGCAACAGAAGGTACAGCGAGCCGAGGATCCAGATGCGGTAGGGGTACCAGGGGTGCTTGCGCAGCTTGCCGAGCGGGCCGTTGGCCGGGTACTCGTCTTCGATCCGGCGGATGCCGCTCATGGTGTCGCTGATGTCGACCGACTCCGATCCTGTCGCCTCGTCGGGCAGGGCGTAGCGCTTCGGCCGCGGATCCACCTGGCGCACCTCGACCACCACGGCGGTGACGTTGTCCGGGGCGCCGCGGTCGTTGGCCTCGGCGAGGAGCTGGCGCGCCGCCTCCTGTGGCTCGGCGCCGGTGACGATCTGGCGCAGCATCGTCTCGGACAGAAGCATGCTGACCCCGTCGCTGAGCAGTAGGAGGCGGTCGCCGGCCCTGACCTCGAAGTGGAGCACGTCGAGCCGGAAGCTGGCGGTGGCGCCGAGAGCGTTGGTGATGATGTTGCGCCAACGGTGGCGCCGCGCCTCGTCGGCCGTGAGCAAGCCCTGCCGCACGCGGTCCGCGACCCAGCTGTGGTCGGCGGTGAGCTGACGGATCTCGCCGGCGCGGATCAGGTAGGCCCGCGAGTCGCCGACATGCCCGATCAGGCCGATCTGGTCGTCGAGGTAGACGGCGGTGAGGGTGGTCCCCATGCCGCGCACCTCGGGGTGCTCGGAGGCGTAGTCGTAGACCTCGAAGTTGGCGGTCTGCGCGGCCTTGGCCAGCGCCACGGGGGGGAGCAGGCGGGAACGCTCGAGCTCGCGCCGCAGCACCGCGACCGCCTTGCGGCTCGCGATCTCCCCGGCCCGGTGGCCGCCCATGCCGTCCGCCACGACCGCCAGGTACCCCATGCCGGGCACGCGACCGACGTAGAAACTGTCCTGGTTGACCCGACGCACCCGCCCTTCCTCGGAGAGCCCGGCCCCGACGATCCTCGTGTCGGCGGGAGCGGTCGAGGGCTTGGGCGGTGCCATGGACGTTCATTCTAGCCCCGCGGTGGGATGGCGACACGATGAAACAACGCACTCGAAGGCCGTGCGGGACGTAGCTCCTTCGAGATGGCTCTGGTATGCTCGCCGGCATGACGAGCGCCTGGGAGGTGTCCCGTGACGTCCGCGCGGGATCGCGGAGCGCGGCCAGCGTGGTGGACGTGGCGCTCCGGCGCGCCGAGGCGCTTGCGCCCTTGAACGCCTTGCTGAGCGTGGCGGCGGACCGCGCCCGGGAGCGGGCACGCGCCGTGGACGCGGCGGTGGCGCGGGGCGAGGATCCCGGACCGCTCGCGGGCGTGCCCGTGGTCGTGAAGGACAATCTCTGCCTCGAGGGGATGCGAACCACGGCCGGATCGCGCAGCCTCGAGAGGTTCGTGCCTCCCTACAGCGCTACGGCCGTGGCGCGGTTGGAGGACGCGGGCGCGATCGTCATCGCCAAGGCCAACCTCGACGAGTTCGGCATGGGATCGACCAACGAGAACTCCGCGTTCGGCCCGGTCCGCAACCCCTGGGACCCGGAACGCGTCCCCGGCGGCTCGTCGGGGGGGTCGGCGGCGGCCGTCGCGGCCGGCGCGGTGCCGCTTGCGCTCGGAACGGACACCGGCGGCTCGGTGCGGCTCCCCGCGGCCTTCTGCGGCGTCCTGGGGGTGAAGCCCACCTACGGCCGCATCTCGCGTTACGGGCTCATCGCCTATGCCAGCTCGCTCGATCAGGTCGGCGTGCTGACGCGCAGCGCACGCGACGCGGCTCTGGCCCTGGCGGTGATGGCGGGCGCCGACCCGCGCGACGGCACCAGTCTGGACGCCGATACGGCGGCGCTGCGCGCGGTGGCGGGCCTCGGGTCGGACGGGTCCGACGCGTCGGATGGACCGGCCGCGGCCGGCCCGGGCGACGCGCGCGACGCGCGCACCGGGGACGGGGTCGTCGGGGACGGCGTCGGGCATGCGGCCGCCGCTGGCGCGGCTGCCGCGAGCGCGCCTCCGACGGGGCGACGGCCGCTGCGCGGCCTGCGCGTCGCCGTGGTGCGCGAGCTCTCCGGAGAGGGCAACGCGGTCGGCGTGCTCCGGGGCCTGGAACGCAGCATCGAGGCCCTGCGGGAGCTGGGTGCGGAGGTGGCGGAGGTGAGCGCGCCCAGCGTGCGCCACGCCGTGGCCGCCTACTACCTGGTGGCCACCGCGGAGGCGAGCAGCAACCTCGCCCGCTACGACGGCATGATCTACAGCACGCGCGAAGGTGCGGACGGCGACGGTCAGGAGGCCGTGATGCGGCGCTCCCGCGGGCGCACCCTCGGCCGGGAGGTGCGGCGCCGCGTGCTGATGGGCAGCTTCGCGCTGTCGGCCGGGTACTACGACGCCTACTACGGTAAGGCACTCAAAGTGCGCCGCGTCATCGCCGACGACCTCGGGCGCGCCTTCGAGCATGCCGACGTGTTGCTCACGCCGACGGCGCCCAGCGCCGCCTACCGTCTGGGCGAGAAGCTCGACGATCCCCTGGCGATGTACGTGGGGGACGTGTGCACGTGCCTGGCGAACCTCTCGGGGCTGCCCGCCGTGAGTGTGCCGGCGGGGCGCACCGCGGACGGCCTGCCGATCGGTGTCCAGCTCATGGCGCCCGCGCTGCAGGAGGCGCGCCTGCTCGAGGTCGTGGCGGCCCTGGAGGTGCGCGCGGGCGACGACTTCGCCCCGCTGGCACCGTCCGGAACCTGAGGAGCGTCGCGGCGTCCCGCTGCGGGCGCGGCCGGGAGCGACGGCGAAGCGTGCGTGGGCTCAGGCCTCGAAGAGTTCCCTCGGGAAGTCCGTCAGGACCTCGCAACCGTCTTCGGTAACGCGGACGGTCTCACTGCAGCCCACGCCCCCCTTGCCCGGGATCTGCACCCACGGCAGCAAGTGGAACGTCATGTTGTGCTTCAGGGGACGCCCTTCGCCGGGCTTCATGCTGAGGATCTGGCCCTCGCCCCAGTCGGGGGGCACGGCGATGCCGATGGAGTAGGCCGTGCGCGAGGCCTGGTTCTCCCCGAAGCCGGCGTCGGCGATGAGCGCCCGGCACACGCGGTCGACCTCGCCGGCCGGCACGCCGGGCCGGATGGCGTGCGTGGCGGCGTCGACCGCCTGCAGGACAACCTCGAACGCATGCTTCAGCTCGGGATCGGCGCGCCCCACGACCACCGTGCGCATCATGGCCGCGTGGTATCGGTTGCGGCAGCCGCCGATCTCCAGGAAGACGCTGTCGCGCTCGCGGATGGTGCGGCCCTTCCAGGTGGCGTGGCCGATGGCGCCGCGCTCGCCGGAGGCGATGAAGGGCACGATCGAAGGCCAGTGGCTGCCGCCCCGGATGAGCGCGGCCATGAGCTCGGCGGCGACCTCGTCCTCGGTGCGGCCGGCCGCCACCGCGTCGACGCCCGCCCGCATGCCCACGGCGGCTGCCTCCGCGGCGCGTCGGATCTGGCGGACCTCGAGGTCGGACTTGACCAGGCGGAGCTGCTCGACGAGCCCCGACGCGTCGACGAAGGTGGTGGTGGGCAGCGAGTACAGCAGCCGCTGTTGCTGGAAGGCGGTGAAGAACCAGCAGTCCTGCTCGTAACCGACGCGTGCGTCCGCCAGCTGGTGCTCGAGCAGGCGTGCGGCGAGCGACGCCATGATGTCGTCGCTGTCGTGATAGCCGTAGTTGAGCTCCACCCACGTCTCGGCCTCGATGCCGCTCGTCTCCAACAGGCGGGAGAAGGTGAAGGGCTCTCCGCGGAGCGGCACGACCATCCCCTGGAACCAGTAGTGCCCCGGTGAGTCGAACCCGGTGAGGTAGGAGATGTTCTCGGGGGTGGTGGTGAGCATGGCGTCGAGCTCCTGCTCCGCCATCACGCCGCGAAGCGCGTCCAGGCGCCGCTGGTACTCCTGCATGGGGAAGACGAGGTCCTCGCGCTGGCGCATCCGTGGTCCCTTCCGCCCTCGGCCGGAGGTTGACAACCTCTCGGCGGGACGCGTACACTCTCGTTGTCTACAACTTGTATACAAGTACTGCGCTACCCGCATTATAGGTCCCATGTTCGTTGTCGGTCAACCGTTGATGCGCCCCCAGCGCCACGAGTCGGGCGAACCCTCGAAGGAAGGCTTCTGCAACACTATGCACGCGCGCGCCGCCTCCAACCGCCCTCGCGGCGTCGAGCACATCTACAGCGAGCTGCGCGACCGCATCTGCCTGCTGCGCTACCCGCCGGGCTCGATGCTGAGCGAGAACGCGCTGGCCGACGAGTTCGGCGTGAGCCGCACGCCCATCCGCCAGGCACTGCAGCGGCTCGAGTTCGAGGGCCTGGTGGTGAGCCGGCACGGCGTCGGCACGATGGTCAGGACGGTCGACCTGCAGTACCTGCGAGAGGTCTATGCGCTGAGGCTCAAGCTGATCGACCTCATCGCCGAGATCCCGCCGGCGCGGATCACCGACGACGACCTGGAGCTGCTGACGCAGCTGGCCGGCGAGGCACGCGAGTTGCGCGATCGGCGCGACCCGGAGGCGCTGGCACGCGTCTACCACCGCTTCAACGAGGAGCTCTCGCTCGCCATCGGCAACCAGCCGCTCCGGGAGATCGCCGACCGCCTGTTCTGGCAAACCACCCGGGTGTGGCTCCAGCTCCTGCCGGAGATGATCTGGGAGGACGAGGTCGACTACGTCGTCGACGAGATCGAGAGCGTGCTGCAGGCGCTCCGGCGCGACGACATGGAGGGGGTGGCCGCCGTCCGACGCAAGCACATGGTGCTGTGCCTGGGCCGGATCAATTCCTATCTGGAAGGACCCATCCTGGCCCTGCCTTGAGACGGGCCATCGACACGACGTACCTGATGAGTTTGGAGGTCGAGGCATGACGAAGCAGCGTGATCCCGCGCTGGAGACCCTGGCGGTGTGGGCGGGCGAGGACCGGCCCACGATGCAGGGAGCGACGCAGGTGCCGGTGGTGCACAGCGTCTCGTTCGGTTACGACGACGTCGACGAGTGGCGCGACGTCGCGCTCGGCAAGCGCGAGGGCCACATCTACGGGCGCAACACCAACCCCACCGTCCAGGCGTTCGAGGAGAAGATCCGTCAGCTCGAGGGGGCCGAGGCGGCGACCAGCTTCGCGACCGGCATGGCCGCCATCAGCAACACCCTGTTCACCCTGCTCTCGCCCGGCGACCGGGTGGTCTCGGTGAAGGACACCTACGGCGGCACCAACAAGATCTTCACCGAGTTCCTGCCGCGCTTCGGCGTCGAGGTGCAGCTCTGCGAGACCGTCGACTTCGCGGCCATCGAGGCGGAGGTGGCCAAGGGCTGCCAGGTGCTCTACCTGGAGAGCCCCACCAACCCCACCTGCAAGATCGTGGACATCCGCAGGCTGGCGGCGGCGGCCCACGAGGTCGGCGCCACTGTGGTCGTCGACAACACCTTCGCGACCCCGATCAACCAGAACCCCCTGACCCTGGGAGCGGACCTGGTCGTCCACAGCGCCACCAAGTACCTGGGCGGTCACGCCGACGCCCTCGGCGGCGCCGTGGTCGGTCCGCAGGAGGTGGTGGAACGCATCTACCACTTCCGCGAGATCAACGGCGCCACCCTCCACCCGGAGGCCGCCTACCTGCTGCTGCGTGGCATGAAGACCCTGGCGCTGCGCATCGCGCGGCAGAACCAGAGCGCCCTCGCCATCGCGCGGCACCTCGCGTCGCACCCCTACGTGGCGGCCGTGTTCTACCCGGGACTGGAGAGCCACGCCAACCATGATGTCGCTGCGCGTCAGATGCGCGGCTTCGGGGGCATGCTGTCGTTCCAGCTCCAGGGCGGCTTCGACGCGGTCAAGACCTTCCTGCCGCTGCTGCGCTTCGCCCACCGCGCCGCCAACCTGGGGGCCGTGGAGACGGTCGTCGCGCCGCCCGCGACCGGCAGCCACGTCGAGCTGACGGCCGAGGAGCGCGCGGCCATGGGCATCCCGGAGAGCCTGGTGCGCTACTCCGTGGGCATCGAGAACGTCGACGACCTCATCGCCGATCTCGACCGGGCGCTCGCCTTCACCGCCGAACGTCACGGAATCGGGGAGGCCGTATGAGCCTCACGCGCCTCGCGCTGATCGGGTTCGGCACCGTGGGCCAGGGCTTCGCGCAGATCCTCGCCGAGCGCGGCGAGGCGCTGGCGGCCCGTCACGGGCTCGAGCTCGTGATCACCGCCGTCAGCGACTTCCACCGCGGCAGCGTGTACCGCGCCGACGGCTTCGATCCCGAGGCGCTGCTCGGTGCCGCCGACGCGCTCGAGGCGCTGGAGGCCGACGCGAAGGGCTGGGACGCTCTCACGACGATCCGCGAATCCGGCGCCGACGCCGTCGCGGAGCTGAGCTTCACCGACCTGAAGACGGGCGAACCCGCGCTCACCCACGTGCGCGAAGCCCTGGCGCGGGGGATGGACGTGGTGACCACCAACAAGGGGCCGATCGCGTTGCGCTTCGCCGAGCTGCGCCGTGTCGCAGCGGAGCACGGGGCGGGCATCGGCGTCGAGGGCACCGTGATGAGCGGGACGCCCACGCTCGCCCTGGGGGCGGGGCTGCTGGCGGGTGCCGGCGTGCGTCGCATCCAGGGGATCCTCAACGGCACCACCAACTACATCCTCACGCGCATGGAGGCCGGCCTCGATTTCGACGCCGCGCTGGCCGAAGCGCAGCGTGAAGGCTACGCGGAGGCCGATCCCAGCGGCGACGTCGACGGCGTCGACGCCGCGGGGAAGGTGGTGATCCTGGCCAACCTGGTCATGGACGCGCCGCTGTCGATGGACGACGTCGCGCGCCAGGGGATCCGCTCCATCACCCCGTCCGACGTCGTGGCCGCCGCGGCGGCCGGCGAACGCTGGAAGTTGCTCGGCAGCCTGGAACGGGCCGCCGACGGCAGCGTCACGGGGAGGGTGGGGCCGCAGCGCGTGCCGCTGTCGCACCCGCTAGCGGGCATCGGCGGTCCCACCAACGCCTGCACCTTCACGACGGATCTGCTCGACGACGTCACCATCGTCGGTCCGGGGGCGGGGCGCCTCGCCACCGGGTACGCGCTCATCGAGGACCTCATCGCGCTGCGCGGGAGCGGGAGGCGCTGAGTCATGGAGATGCTGCTGGCCGGAGAATGGGTCGAGCGCGACGCGGTCCTCGAGGTCCTGGATCCCGACGACGAGAGCGTCATCGACACCGTCCCGCAGGCGACGACCGACGACATGGAACGTGCCCTGGCCGCCGCCGAGCGCGGTGCCGCGCTTGCCCGCACGCTCCCGACGCACCGCCGCATGGCGGTGCTCGCCGAGGCATCGCAGCGCCTCGAGCGCGAGCAGGAGGCCTTCGCCCGGCTGATCGCGCGCGAGGGCATCAAGACCATCCGGGAGGCGCGCAACGAGGCGAACCGTGCCGTGGACACCTTGCGCCTCAGCGCGGAGGAAGCGCGGAGGCTGCAGGGCGAGACGCTGGCGTTCGATCAGCGCCCCGGCAGTGAGGGCCGCTTCGGGTACTACGTTCCCGAGCCGGTGGGCATCGTGGCGGCCATCACCCCGTTCAACGATCCGCTCAACCTGGTCGCGCACAAGGTCGGCCCGGCCCTGGCCGCGGGTAACGCGGTCGTGGTCAAGCCCGACTCGAAGACGCCACTCAGCGCCCTCAAGCTCGGTGCGCTCCTGCTCGAGAGCGGACTGTCGCCGGACCTCCTGCAGGTCGTCACCGGCCGCGGCAGCGTGGTGGGCGACGCGCTGGTGCGCGACCCGCGGGTGCGGGTCGTGTCGTTCACGGGGGGCAAGGAGACGGGCGAAGCGATCGTGCGCGCCGGCGGGCTCAAGCGCTACAGCATGGAGCTCGGTAGCAACGCACCCACCATCGTCATGGAGGACGCCGATCTGGACCGCGCGCTGCCGGCGATCCTGTCCGGCGCGTTCTGGGCGGCCGGTCAGAACTGCCTTCACGTGCAGCGCCTTCTCGTTCAGGACGCTGTGTACGACGAGGTTCGCGACCGCATGGTGAGCGGTGCCGCGTCGCTTCGCACCGGTCGCAAGCTCGACGGCGCCACCGATATGGGGCCCGTCATCGACACGGTCAACGCGGAGCGCATCGCGGGTATGGTAGAAGAGGCACGGACCGCTGGAGCCCGCCTTCTCATCGGAGGCGGCCATGAAGGCACGCACTTCGAGCCGACGCTGCTCGAAGACGTACCGCCTTACAGTCGCCTCGCCCTCGACGAGGTGTACGGTCCGGTGACGATCCTACGGCGATTCCGTGACCTGGACGAAGCGGTTCGCGTGGCGAACGACGTCGACTACGGCCTGCAGGCCGCCGTGTTCACCCGCGACCTCGACACCGCGCATCGCGCGGTCTCCGCACTCCACTACGGAGGCGTGATGGTGAACGACAGCACCGATTACCGCATCGACGCCATGCCGTTCGGCGGCGTGAAGGGCTCCGGCCTCGGGAGGGAAGGCGTGCGGTACGCCGTCCAGGAGATGACCGAACTCAAGCTCGCGAGCTTCGCGCTGCGCTGAGCCTCGAGGCGCGAACCGATGAGGAGGGACCCGTGGCAGTGACGACCGGAGTCGAGGCAAGCCGACACGACGAGGTGGCCAGGGCCGAGGCCCTGGCGAGCGCGGAGCCGATGGTGCGCTTCGAGAAGGTGCGCAAGTCCTTCGGTTCGCTCACGGTTCTGCGCGACCTCGACTTCACCGTGCGCGCGGGCGAGAAGGTCGCGATCGTCGGTCCGAGCGGGTCGGGCAAGACCACCATCCTGCGCGTGCTGATGACGCTGGTCAAGCCCGACGGTGGGAAGGTCTTCGTCGGCGGGGACCCGCTCTGGCACCGCGAGGTCGACGGCAAGGTCCTGCCCGCGCCCGAGAGCCAGCTCCGGAAGGTGCGCAACCGCATCGGCATGGTGTTCCAGCACTTCAACCTGTTCCCCAACATGAGCGTGCTGCGCAACGTCACCGAGGCGCCCATCCACGTCAAGGGGGTGGCTCGCGCCGACGCCGAGAAGCGCGGCAAGGAGCTCCTCGACATGGTGGGCCTTGGCGACAAGCACAAGGCCTTCCCGTCCCAGCTCTCCGGGGGCCAGAAGCAGCGCGTCGCCATCGCCCGGGCGCTGGCCATGGACCCGGACCTGATGCTGTTCGACGAGGTCACGTCCGCGCTCGACCCGGAGCTGGTGGGAGAGGTGCTGGGGATCCTCCGTCAACTCGCACACGAGACCAACATGACGATGCTGATCGTCACCCACGAGATGGGATTCGCACGCGACGTCTCCGATCGGGTGGTGTTCTTCGACGCCGGTCGGGTAGCGGAGGAGGGACCGCCGTCCAAGATCTTCAGCAACCCCGAGAACCCCAGGACGCAGAGCTTCCTGAAGGCCGTGTTGGAGCACTGAAGGCGGCTGATCGGCGTCCACGCCGCGGGTGGGGCTGCCAGGCATGCCCGGGACACCCCGGTCATGGGAAGGATGTGAAGCCATGTTCGATCGACCGCCGCCAGGAGCGGACGCTCCGCGCAGGCGCGCGGAACGCGGCCGCCCGATCGGCACCGGTCTGGCGCCCCCCCGGGTCGCCTGCCGGAACCGCCACGCGGGCACGTGGCCACGTACCCGCGCGAAGAAGCACGACGCTCGACAAGCGAGGAGGAACCATGGCCGACCGTACGCTGAAAGCCCTGACGCTGACGTTATTCGCTGCCCTGATCGGCGCGCTGGCATTCGCCCAGGGCGACCTGATGCAGCAGATCCAGCAGCGGGGCTACATCCGCATCGCGACCGCCAACGAGATCCCCTACGGCTACATGGATCAGAACGGTGACGCCAAGGGGATCGCGCCCGACGTTGCGACCGCGGTGCTCAAGAGCATGGGGATCACCGACATCCAGTGGACCGTCACCGAGTTCGGCTCGCTGATCCCCGGCCTGAAGGCCAACCGCTTCGACATGGCGGCGGCCAGCCAGGCGATCTTGCCGGCGCGCTGCCAGCAGGTGATCTACTCGAAGCCCAACTCCAGCTACGGCGAAGGCCTTATGGTCGCCGCCGGCAACCCGAAGAACATCCACGGGTACGAGGACTTCGTCAAGAACTCGAGCCTCAAGATGGGGATCGTGTCGGGCGCCGACCAGCTCGATTTCGCGCACGCCATGGGCATCCCCGACAGCCAGCTCGTCACCATCCCGGCCAACGCCGACGCGCTCTCGGCCGTCACCACCGGCCGCATCGACGCCTACGCGGGCACGGGCCTCACGGTCCAGCAGCTGGCGGCCAAGTCCGACAAGGTCGAGCCGGCGGAGCCCTTCACCGACCCGGTCGTCAACGGCAAACCGGTGCGCAGCTGGGGCGGCTTCACGTTCAACAAGAACAACACCGCCTTCCGTGACGCCTTCGACAAGGCGCTCGCGGCCTTCCAGCAGACGCCCGGGTACGAGAAGATCCTCACGGGCTACGGCCTGAGCAAGGGCGACGTGCAGCAGGCCCTCGCGAAGACCACCCAGGAGCTGTGCAGCGGCCAGTAGACGCCGCTGAAGGGGTGGGTGGGAGCCTCGAGGCTCCCACCCACCTCCCTATCTTCCTTCATGCCGTGATGCCCCAAGGCCCCTTCCGGCGCCTTCTCGCGAGGCGCGTCGTCGTGTCGGCGTCCCGCCAGGTCGCGATGCGCTTGCCGGCGGACGGGCGAGGCTCCAGGCTCACGCGCGACCCCTGGGAAGGGGGAGGACGGGCATGGACCTGAGCACCCTCTTGCCGCCGTTGCTCAAAGGCGCGCGGGTCACGGCCGAGCTGGCGCTGGCGTCGACGTCTCTCGGAGGCGTCATGGCCTTCGCGGCGGGCATCGGCAAGCTGTCGCGCTTCTGGCCGGCGCGCATCGTATCGATCGTCTATGTGGAAGTCTTTCGCGGCACCAGCCTGCTGGTGCAGATGTTCTGGCTCTACTACGCCCTGCCGCTGCTAGGCGTCAGCCTGGGCGCCACCCTGGCCGGCATCCTGGCGCTCGGGCTCAACATCGGGGCCTATGGGGCCGAGGTCGTGCGCGGCGCCATCCTCGCCGTCCCCACCGGCCAGTACGAGGCCGCCGTGGCGCTCAACTTCCCGCGCCGGCACACGCTCTGGACCGTGGTCCTGCCGCAGGCGCTGGTCGAGATGATGCCGCCGTTCGGCAACCTGGTGGTGCAGAACCTCAAGGACACCGCCCTGGTCTCGCTGATCACCTTGAGCGACCTGACGTTCCGCGCCCAGAACGTGCGCAACCTGACCTTGGAGACGGTGCCGATCTACAGCCTGACGCTGCTGCTGTACTTCGCCATGGCGCTGGTGCTGATGGTCTTCATGCGGTGGCTCGAGCGCGCCATCGCCAACCGCGTCGGCGTGACCGCGGCGAGGGCACGCTCATGATGTTCGGCATCCACTGGGACCTCAGTTCCAACTGGGCGTTCGCGGTGTCCATCATCCCCATCTTGCTGCGCGGCATGGTCGTCACCATCGAGGCCACGTTGCTCGGCTTCCTGGTCGCGTTGCTGCTCGGCATGATCTTCGCGCTGTTGCGGGCCGTGCCCCTGAAGATCGTCTCCTGGCCGGTCGCGTTCATCGTCGAGTTCGTGCGTGACACGCCCCTGCTGGTGCAGCTCTACTTCCTGTACTTCGTGCTCCCCAACTACGGGATCGTGCTCCCGTCGTTCATGACCGGCGCCATCGCGCTCGGGGTGCAGTACAGCGCCTACACCTCGGAGGTGTACCGGGCCGGCCTCGAGGCGGTGCCGCGCGGCCAGTGGGAGGCGTCGCTGGCGCTCAACATGCCGATCTGGCTGGTGTACCGCGACGTCGTGGTGCCCCAGGCCGTGCCCCGCGTGATCCCGGCGCTCGGCAACTACCTGGTGTCGATGCTGAAGGACACCCCCATCCTGTCGGCCGTGACGGTGCTCGAGATGCTGAACCTGGCCACGATCATCGGCGACCGCACGTTCCGCTACCTGGTCCCGCTTTCGATGGTCGGCGGGCTGTTCCTGGTCCTGACCCTCTTCAGCTCGTGGCTGGTGCGGGTGCTCGAGCGGCGCATGCCCAACGACGGCATCCCGCTCCGGTAGGCGCGGGCCGTGGATCGCCCCACGCTCCGCGACGTCTTCGCGGCCGCTCGCGCCGTGGAAGGCCTGGTCCGTCGCACGCCGCTCGTGGCGAGCGACGCCCTCGCCGGCGTGGCGGGCGGGCAGGCGTACCTGAAGCTCGAGAACCTGCAGGTGACGGGCGCGTTCAAGGCGCGCGGCGCCGCCAATGCCCTGGCCGGGCTCGATGCCGAGCGTCGCGCACGGGGCGTGATCGCGGTCTCGACCGGCAACCACGGTCGCGCGGTGGCCACGGCGGCGAGGCGGCTCGGCGTGCGCGCCACCGTGTGCGTGTCGGAGCGCGTTCCAGAGGACAAGATCGCCGCGTTGCGGGCGACGGGGTGCGAGGTCGTGATCGCCGGTGATAGCCAGGACGACGCCGAAGGGCACGCGCGCCGCCTCGTCGAGGAGCGCGGCGTCACGTTGGTGCATCCCTTCGACGACGCCTCGGTCATCGCGGGACAGGGCACGGTCGGCCTGGAGATCCTGGAGGACCTGCCGGAGCTCAGGCGGATCGTGGTGCCGCTCTCGGGAGGCGGCCTGATCGCCGGGGTGGCGCTCGCGATCAAGTCGGCCGATCCCACGGTGCGCGTCGTCGGCGTCTCGATGGAGCGGGGGCCAGCCATGGCGCGCAGCCTCCGTGCCGGGCACCCGGTCCCCACGCCCGAAGAACCCACGCTGGCCGACAGTCTGCAGGGCGGGATCGGCGAGCACAACCGCTACACCCTGACGATGGTGGGCGAGTTGGTCGACGACGTCGTGCTGGTGAGCGAGGAAGCCATCGCGCGCGCCATGCGCTTCGGCTTCCTGCAGGAGCGTCAGGTGCTGGAGGGCGCAGCGGCCGTGGGCATCGCGGCACTCCTGGAGGGCGCGCTGCCCGAGATGGAGGGGCCGACGGCGGTCGTGTGCTCGGGTGGCAACATCGACCCCGAGCGCTTCCTCGCGATCATCGGCGGCGCCGAGGCGCCCGCCGAGCCGGGGGCGGTGCCGGCGGCATCCGGCGGAGAGGGGGCATCGTGAACGTGCCCGACCCGAACGAGCCTGCACGGAAGGAGCACGTACGCGTGCAGGTCCTTCGTGAGGACGCCATCCGGGCACGGGTCGGCCTGGACGCCGAGGGGCTCGAGGCGGTCCGCGAGGCGCTGCGGCGCCTGTCGGCGGGCGACGCCGTCCAGCCGCCGGTGATGCGCATCGACGTGCCCGAGCACCACGGTGAGGTGGACGTCAAGGGCGCCTACATCCGGGGGCTGGACAGCTTCGCGGTGAAGATGTCGTCCGGCTTCTTCGACAACCCCAGGCGTGGCCTGCCGACGTCCAGCGGCCTGATGGTGCTCCTGGACGCCGAGACCGGCGTGCCACGTGCCGTGCTGCTCGACAACGGCTACCTCACCGACGTGCGCACCGCGCTGGCCGGCGCCGTTGCGGCGGACGCGCTGGCGCGCGTCGCCATCGACACGGTAGCGGTGCTGGGAGCGGGTGCGCAGGCGCGCTGGCAGCTCCGCGCCCTCACGCTGGTGCGCTCGCCCCGCCGGGTGCTGGTGTGGGCGCGCAGGCGCGCCGAGGCCGAGCGCCTGGCCGGGGAGATGCGCGCGTCGCTTGGCATCCCCGTGGAGGCCGTGGAGGAGGCCGAGCGGGCGGTAGCCGAGAGCGACCTGGTGGTCACCACCACGCCCGCCACCGAGCCGATCCTGGAGGCGGCCTGGCTGCACCCGGGGGTGCATGTCACGGCCATGGGGTCGGACTCCGAGCACAAGCAGGAGCTCGAGCCCGCCGTGCTGGGTCGCGCCAACGTGGTGGTGAGCGACCGCCGTAGCCAGGGTCTGGCGATCGGGGAGCTGCGCGCCGCGCGGGCGGCCGGGGTCGACGTGAGCGAGGCGCGGGTCGCCGAGCTGGGCGAGGTGCTCGCCGGAACGCGCGAGGGGCGCACCTCCGACGAGCAGATCACCGTCTGCGATCTCACGGGAACGGGCGTTCAGGACACCGCGATTGCCCGGCTTACGGTCGCGCGGGCGGGCCGACGCGCCTAGATGCGTGGTGCGCGTCCCCGCCGCACCCTGCGCGCCGCTCGGCGTGTTGGCGAGCCCGGGAACGCTGTGCTATGCTCTTACGGCTCGACCGTTCAGGCGGACCGTCAGGCCCCGCCAACGGTTCACCGGATCGCCGTTCCGAACCGGGCCCCGTGGGCCTTACGCCGCGGCGCCCGCTTCGGCGGAGTGACGGGTTCCCAGAAGGAGAACGTGAATGAAGCGCACGTACCAACCGAACAAGCGCAAGCGCGCCAAGACGCACGGCTTCCGCGCCCGCATGGCGACCCCCGGAGGCCGCAACGTTCTCAAGCGCCGCCGCGCCAAAGGACGCAAACGCCTGTCGGTATCCGATCGCTGACGCCGGTTCCGGTCCTCCGATCGCTGAAGGGGGACCGGGCCTTCCAGCGACTACGCAAGGGGCGTTCCAGTGGCGCGAAGCATCTCAGTCTGCGTTGGCGCCCCGCCCAGCACGGTGAGGTGCGGGTGGGCATCGTGGTGAGCGGCAAGGTCGGCAAGGCCGTGGTGCGCAATCGCGTCCGGCGCCGCCTGCGCGAGGCGCTCGTCGTGTTGCTGGCCGACGGCGTCCGGCCCGAAGCGTGCCATGCCGGCGGAGCGTCGTTCGATCTCGTGGTGATCGCGCGCCCCTCGGCGGCCGAGATCGGCTACTGGGAGTTGAAGGCGTCCCTCGCGCGGGCGCTGGAGAGGGCGCGGCTCACATGAGCGTGCGCGCCCGCCGTCTGCTGACGGCGCCGATCCGCTTCTACCGGCGCTTCCTGTCGCCGTTGAAGGGTGCGCCGAGCTGCCGCTTCCACCCCACCTGCAGCGCCTATGCCATCGAAGCGATCGAGGTGCACGGTGTATTCAAGGGGAGCTACCTGGCGGTGCGCCGCGTCCTGAAGTGCCATCCTCTGCATCCCGGCGGTCTCGACCCGGTGCCGCCGCGGTCGCAGGTGGGCGCCGCCCGGCGGCGTGACGCCGCGAGCGTCCCCCCTCGGCTGCTCACCGAGCCCGGCACGGCCGGGGTCGAGCGGCCGCGACGGCCGCGTACGGAGACTCAACCGCGTACGGAGATACCCACGGAGGCATCTTGAAGCACGCTCGCACCCTGTCCCTGGCGCTCCTCCTGATCGCTGCGCTGGTATCCGGCGTCGCGCAGGCCCGCATCGTCTTCGGCAACAACGACTTCAAGGTCTCCGACTTCAAGAACTTCGACAAGGTCACCGCGACCTGCACCACGGCCGACCCCTCGTTCCTGTGCCGGCTCCAGGACGCCACCCTCACCCGCATCCCCACCAAGGGCGTCGACCTGTTCTTCGACGACGCGGGCGAGCTGGTGGCGGCCTACGCCAAGGCGCAGAAGGGGCAGACCTACAACGACTACCCCGTCGACCGGCGCCAGAACCTGATCCCTTACGAGTCGACCGTCCCCGGTGGGGCCGTGTACATCGACGGCGTCTACCAGGTGCCGCAAGATGCCGGCGGGAGCTGGCAGCGCACGAGCAAGATCACGCTCGTCGGCGTGTTCCACTTCCGGGCTGGCGGCTACCTGGTGGACCGCGTGGTCACGGTGAGCGCCATCCGCGAGCACATCGACGTGAAGGTGAGCGTGCGTCCGGCGCAGACGGCCGCCGTAGGCGCGGCGGTAGCGAGCGGTTCCGGCGCGGCGGGTGGCGCGGCGGGCGGAGGCGCGGGCGGAGGCGCCCAACCGACGGTGGCGCTCGTCACCCCCGGCATCGGCCGCACGGCCAACCCGGTGGCGAAGATCGGTCACGGGTCGGACTTCACGTTGTCGCCGCAGGCGGGCAAGACCTTCACCGATCCCACGTACGCGTCGTTGCAGAACAACAACAACAACAACGGTGACGCCATCGTCCTGCGGCCGGTGCCCGGGTCGGAGAACCTCAGGGCCGAGTTCCTACAGCCCGACGTCGTCGCTCTCGTGAAGACCCTGGGGCCGGCCGGGCAGGCCTCGTTCCAGGCCCAGTACTACACGGGTCGCAACGAGCTGGTGCGTTACTACCAGGAGGGCTACCTGGGCCTTCCCGGCCTGTTCCGCCCCAACATCCTGGGCCGGCTGTCGCTGTACATCGTCCAGCTCCTGGTGTTCATCCACCAGTACGTGAAGAGCTGGGGTCTCGCCATCATCGTCCTGACCCTCATCTTCCGTGCCCTCATCTGGCCGCTGATCGCCACGCAGACCAAGTCGATGTTCGGCATGCAGAAGCTCCAGCCCAAGATCAAGGAGTTGCAGGCCAAGTACAAGGACGATCGCGAGAAGCTCACGCAGGAGACGATGAAGCTCTACCAGGAGGCGGGCGTGAATCCCGCCGGAGGCTGCCTGCCGATCCTGCTGCAGATGCCCCTGTTCATCATCTTGTGGCGGGTGTTCGTCAACTTCGAGTTCAACCAGGGCTTCCTGTGGTTGCCCGACCTCGGCCAGGCCGACCCGTTCTACATCCTCCCCGTGCTGTACGTCCTCGTGATGCTGGCGACCTCCTACTTCTCGGCGCGCGGCAATCCGCAGACGCTGCGGCAGTCGATGTTCATCAACCTGATCTTCGTCTTCATCATCATCAACTTCCCCGCCGGGGTGCTGCTGTACTATGTGGTATCCATGCTGGTGCAGGTTTTCCAGTACTGGCTGCTGAGCCGCGGCCAACCCGCGCCGGTGGTGCCCGCCAAGCGGGCGAAGTGAGGCATCGATGGACGACCGCGATCTCGACAGGTACCTAGAGGACCTCGGCATCAACATGGAGGAGGAGGAAGGGCAAGAGGCGCTCCTCCTCGAAGAGGAAGAAGACGGATACGAGGTCCCCCTCGCCGTTCCTGCCGCCCCCCTGGAGGGGAGCCCGCGTGAGCGCTGCGAGGCGTTCCTGGTGGACCTGTTGCTCAACTTCGACCCGACCTACGCGGTCGAGGTGGACGAGGTCACCGGCGAGGAGCTGCGCGTCGAGATCTACGGAGGCGACCCCGGCAAGGTGATCGGGCGCGCCGGGCGCACGCTGGCGGCGCTCGAGTACATCACCAACGCGGTCATCAATCGCGACGAAGGCTCGCGAGTGCGGGTGTCGATCGACGTGGGCGGATACAAGCGCCGACGTGACGAGCGCCTCCGCACGGAGGCGCGCAAGGCCGCTTCGCGGGTACGCAAGACCGGCCGCCCCGTGGAGCTCGATGCCATGAGCGCGGCCGAGCGGCGCGTGGTGCACATGGTGCTGGCCGACGACGCCGACATCGTGAGCGAGTCGTCCGGCGAAGGCAAGAACCGGCACGTGGTGGTGAAGCCCGCGCCGTAGACGGCGTAGGATGAGCCATGCTCCAACGCATCCGCGGCGCCTGCGCGCGGGTGGCGCAGCGCGCGCGCTTCGTTCGTGTCGCGAACGACGTCGAGGACTACCTGACGACGTTCGACCCCGCCGCGTTGAGCAGGCCCCGGTACGACACCGAGCTGCACTTCCGGGGCGACCCCGAGGCGACGGTGGCCTTCGTGCTCGTGTGCGACGCGATCAACTTCGGCTCGGGCTACTTCCCGGCGTTGCAGCTCCCGGCCGGGACCACAGGCTATGCCGCCGTGACCCGCGCGCTGACCCGCTGGTTCGAGCGGGAAGGTCCGCCGCCGCCGGAGGCGCTGATGCGCGTCGACGCCGTGACGGTGGCCGAGCTCCTGGGGCAGGACCTCCAGCACCCGCTTTGCTCCGAGCTGATGCACCTGTACGCCGACGCGCTGGTGGAGCTCGGGGCCTACGTTGCGTCGCGCTTCGGAGGGCGCTTCGAGGCCCTGGTGATGGCCGCATCACACAGCGCCGAGCGGCTCGCCGTGCTCCTGACGGAGATGCCCTTCTACCGCGACGTGTGGCACTACGGCGCGCTCGAGGTGCCGCTGCACAAGAGGGCGCAGATCAGTGCGTCCGACCTGGCCCTCGCGTTCGACGGCGAGGCCTACGGCGCGTTCGACGACCTCGACCGGCTCACCATCTTCGCCGACAACGTGGTGCCGCACGTGCTGCGCGCCGATGGAGTGCTCGAGTACGCGCCCGCGCTGGCCCGCCGGATCGACGCGGGGGAGCGTCTCGAGGCCGGCTCTCCGGAGGAGATCGAGGTTCGGGCGCTGGCCCTGCACGCCGTCGAGCGTATGACCGCGGCGGCCCGGCGCCGCGGCTGGCCGGTGAGCGCGCGTGCGTTCGACGTGGCGTTGTGGGAGCGCGGCCAACGTCCGCCCTACCGGGACGGGCGCGCCCACCTCACGCTCACGACGGCCTACTGAGCGGTCCCGTCCCCTACGAGGTACCGCCAACCCAGCGCCGGCAGGTCGGCCTCGCCGTGAAAGCGGGCGTGCGTCACCGCATCGATCCAGGTGCCCGGCGGAAGCTCCAGAACGGCCGGCGAGGTGCCGTTGTTGAAGGCCGCCAACACCTGCCCGGCGCCCCGACCTCCGCGGAAGAACGCGAGGGTCGCCCCGCGGCCATGGTAGGCGAGCCACAACGGGCTCGAGAGGGCCGGGAGCGAGGCCTTGAGACGCGCCAGGCGGGCATAGTGCGCTTGGATACCGGGGTCGCAGGCGCTCCACTGCACCGGGTAGCGCTCGAGATCGCCGTTCTTCTGACCGAGCTGGGCACACTCGTCGCCCTGGAAAGTGACGGGCATGCCAGGCATGGCGTAGAGGAGCGCGGAGGCCAGGCGCAGCCGGGCGAGACTGTTCGGGGGCGGGGTCGCGCCCCAGTCCCCACCCCCGAGCTCGGTCAGCAGGCGCGACGTGTCGTGCGAATCGATGACGTTGAAGCCCATGGCGGCGGTCGCCGTGGACTCCTGCATGGCCAGCCCCCCGAGCCGCGCCAGCGCCCAGCGTCCCCCGAACAGGGGCGAAGCGCCCCTGGCGTACTTGAGCACCACATCCTGCCCCAGCGCGTAGTTCATCAGGCTGTCGAACTGATCGCCCTGCAGCCAGCTCGTGTCGGCGGTCCAGATCTCGCCGACGAGATACGCGTCCGGCCGCACGGCCTCGACGGCACGGCGCAGCGCACGGACGAAGCCGTGTCCGTCAACGAGCGCGTTGGGCGCGTCCACGCGCAGGCCGTCGAATCCCACCGTGAGCCAGTAGCGTGCCACGTCGAGGAGATAGCGCTCCACGCCCGGGTCGCTCAGGTTGAGCTGAGGTAGGCTCGCGACCCCCGACCAGCTGGCATAGGCGGAGCCGTCGCCGGGTTCGAACGGCCAGCGCCGGATGACGTACCAGTGCCAATAAGGGGAGTTCGGTCCGGAGCGCACCACGCTCCGGAACGCCCAGAACCCCAGGCCGGTATGGTCCGGCACGAAGTCGAACAGCACGCGCATACCCAACGCGTGCGCGGTGTCCAGGAGGCGTCGAAGGGTCGTGAGGTCGCCAAGGTGCGGAGCCACCCGGAGGAAGCTGCTGGCGTCGTAGCCATGGGCGGAGCCTGCGTCCACGATGGGATTGAGGTACAGCACGTTCACGCCTTCGGCCGCCAGGTAGGGGAGCTTGTCCAGGATGCCCTGCAGGTCGCCACCGTAGTAGGCGTGGCAGCACAGGCTCTCGGGGGGCGGTGCCGACCACGAAGGGAGCACGACGGGCGGCGGGCCGCTCCCGCGGAGATCGAAGTTGAACGCATCGCTGGCGAGGGCCAACGTGTCGTTGGTGGGGTCGCCGTTGAAGAAGCGGTCAGGGAATATCTGGTAGCCGACGCCGTGGGCCACCCACGGCACGGCGGCGGGCACCGACACGGGGACCTCGAAGGGACCGACGACCACGCTCCCTCCGGTGGCCGGCGTGAGGTCGATGCGATAGCCGCGCACCGTGACCGGAAGGGCGGCGATCCAGGCGGCCCGCCCCCCGGACTGTGCCTGACGTGCCATCGCGACGGGTGCACCCTGCGCGGATCCGTCGTGCAGCGGTTGCACGGAGGCTCCGCCGAGCGCGCCGGCATCCACACGGATCCGTACGTAGAGGCGGTCGCCGGCGCGCGACAGGTTGGCGGGGTGGCTCGGATCGTGTTCGAGGCCCAACACGGTCGCAGCGGCCGGCGTCGCGATCGCCGGCCGGGGCGGCGCGGCCGCGCTCCCCGGGAGCGTCGCCAGCAGCAGTGTGGCCACCACGACGGCCGTGCGCTGGAGGCGCGGTGCCGCGGCGGTCCGTTGCCGAAGGGCCTTCCCCCGCTGCATGCCTGGGGGTGCGCGACGGTTCTTCACGGTGTCTCCTCCCTCGTCGTTGGACGGACGAGTGCGAGCCCGTGCACGGAGCGTTCCCCGGAAACGGGCTTGCCGCCGTCGAGGAGGTCGTGGCAGACGGGCAGTCGCAGGGTCGCGGGCTCGGGCGCCGCGAACACCCAGACCTCGTCGTCCTGGTAGCGCCGGCGGTAGGCCAGCACGTGTGGGGGATAGGCGGCCCCACCGGCCTCGGGACCGGTGCTGGGAAGGGGAGCCAGCCCGCCCCGGCGCAACACCGCCAGCGATCGTCGAAGGTCGATGAGCGAGCGTAGGTGGTCGCGCACGTCGTGGTCCCACGACGCTCGATCCCAGGGGAAGGTACCCCGGCACATCGGGTCCCCGCGGAAGTCGTGGTAGGCGTTGGCCTGGTCCAGGCCGATCTCGTCGCCGTAGTAGATGCTGGGGCTTCCGGGGAAGGTGAACAGGACTCCGTAGGCCAGCTTGAGCCGGTGACGGTCGCCGCGCAGGCGCCACAGGGCGCGCGGGATGTCGTGCGAAGATAGCAGCGTCAGCATCGTCTGGCGCACGCCCAGCGGAAGGGCAGCATAGTGGTCCCAGAGCGCGCGCCAGGCGTCTCCGGCCGTGACCGGCGTGGGCGAGCCGAAGACGTCGCTGCCACACAGCCACTCCATGACGGGGTGGGCGAAGCCCGCGTAGTGCATGGAACCGTCCAGCGTATGCCTTCGCAGCGTCGGAACGGTGTCGAACGACAGCTCCCCGAAGACCCACGCCTCCTCGTTCTCCTCGCGGGCCGTGCGGTGGATGGTCCGCAGCAGGGACGCGTTGCCCCGGGCCGTGCCGGACTCGCCGATCTGGTGGGCGACGTCCAGTCGCCAACCGTCGATGCCGCGACGCAGCCAGTGGCGGACCGGCGCGTGAGGTCCCTCCAGGAAGCGCTCGCGCGCCAACGGTGAGGCGTAGTCGATCTTGGGGAGGGTCCGTACGTCGTTGAAGGCGGCGTAATCCGCGTTCGGACGGAACGTGAACATCTCGCGCTGCGGCGAAGCGGGGTCCGAGAGGGCTACGCGGAAGTCGTGGTGGCGATGCCCCGTGTGGTTGAATACGCCGTCGAGCACCAGGCGCATGCCTCGGGCGTGGAGCCCCTCCAGGAGAGCCGTGAAGGCGTCGTCGCCGCCGAGGTGCGGATCGATCCGGAGGTAGTCGACGGTGTCGTAGCGGTGGCTCGAGTCCGCCTGGAAGACGGGAGTGAGATAGAGGGTCTCGATACCGAGGTCGTCTAGCTCGTCGAGCGACGCGACGATGCCCCAAAGGTCGCCGCCGTAGATCTCGAGCTGGCCCTGGCGCGGGTCGGGAGGCACGCCCCAGGACTTGGCCACGATCGGCCGCCCGTCGAAGGCCCATGCGCCGTCGGGTGGCGCCGGATCGGCGCTACCCCGGCGGAAGCGGTCGGGGAAGATCTGGTAGACGGTCGTGCCGACTGCCCATTCCGGCACCGTGGGTTGCGCCGGCAGGTGGTAGAAGCGGTCGAAGCGGGGCAGCACGCTCTCGACGCCGTGGCTCGACCGGTAGCCGTGGGGGAGCCGGAATACGTAGCGCAGCGGCGACGCGTGCACGCCGACGCTCGCCTCCAGGCCCCCATCGACCCGGCGCAGGGGAAGGCGTGCGAGCTCGCCGTGGCGCTCGACGATCAGCCAGCCGCGGGGCGCGTCCGTGCGCACGCGCAGGCGGACGGTCTGCCCCAGCTCGGGCCGCAGCGGCTCGACGCAGAACGGTTCCCAGTCGTGGAAGGCGTCGGTCGCACCGGCATCGGTGCGGCGCGCGCCACGTGCGTCCGTGGGTGCGACGCTCACTCCTTGACGGCTCCTGCCGTGTAGCCCGACACGAAGTAGCGCTGGAAGCCGTAGAAGATCGCGAGGATGGGTAGCGAGCCCAGGACGCTGGCCGCGGCGAACACGCCCCAGCGCGTGCTGAAGCTGCCCGTCGTGAAGTTGTACAGGCCGATGCCTACCGTCCACGACTTCACGCCCGTGAGCACCAGGCTGGCAAGTACGAACTCCGAGTACGTGCCCACGAACTGCAGCAGGAAGATGAACACGAACATGGGTGCCGCCAGCGGCAGCAGGACGCGTAGGAACGCCTGGAATCGGGACGCGCCGTCGATCATGGCGGCCTCCTCCAGGCTGGGGCTGAGCGACTCGACGTACCCCTTGAACACCCACGTGCCGAAGCTGATCACCCCTCCGGAGTAGGCCAGCAAGAGGCCGGAGAAGGTGTTGATCAGGTCGAGCGTGCTGAGCAGGTAGTAGATCGCGATGAGCGCCAGGAAGCCCGGGAACATCTGGATGAACACGAACACCATCAGCATGCCGTAGCGCCCCGGGAAGCGGAACCGCGCGAAGGCGTACCCGGCCGATGCGGTCAGCAGCACAGCCAGCAGGCCGGTCGCCCCGGACAGCAACAACGTGTTCCTGGCCCAGAGCACGAAGTGAGATTCCGTGCTCATGCCGGTGAACTGCGAGGGCGACAGGGCCATGAGCCCGGCGAACAACAGACCGGCGAAGGAGAGCAGGGTGCGGTTCTGCCAGCGTTCCAGACCGTGGACGCCGGGGTTCCAGCGACGCGCCAGCCCGAGCGCCAACGACAAGACCAGAAGTGCCGCCAGGACGACGATGAGGACCCACTGCCAGGTCGGGACGATCACGCCCTCGACCAGTTTGGCGTAGTTCTCCAGGCCCGCCCGGGACAGGTCGGGAAGGACCTTGGCGCGCACGAGCACGTTGCTGCTCTTGATCTGGCGGAAGCTGAACAGGTTGTTGCGCGGGTCGAAGGACGCTCCCACGACCTGGACCACGGGGTAGTACACCACCACGATCAGGATCCACAAGCCCAGATGCGTCACGGTCTGCCGGAAGAGCGGCCAGGGGGTGCGCACACGCCCTCGGACCCGGTTCGAGACGGCCGTGGCGACGACGCTGACGACGAGCAGCAGGACCACGGCCCCGAGCAGCGTCAGCAGCGCCGTGAGCCAGCCGTTGGCGATGAAGACGCTGCCGAACGCCTTGCGGTGGGGCACGCTCGCCACCATCGAGCGGAACAGGCCCACGCCGTACCCGATGACGGCCAGGCCGAGCAGCCAGCCGAGGCCGGTGCGCGCCAGCCTCATCGCGCCTCCTCCCTGAACGCGCCGGTGACCTTGAAGTTGATCATGCTGATTCCCACCGTCACCACGAAGATGATCAGTGCGATGGCCGACCCCAGCCCGTAGGCGGAACCCCCCTCGGCCCGGAAGGCGGTCTTGTAGGCCCAGGAGATCAGGATGTCGGTGGAGTTGGCGGTGGCCATTCCGCCGGGGATGGCCGGCCCCCCCTGAGGCAAGAGGAGGTAGATGAGGTTGAAGTTGTTGAAGTTGAACGCGAACGATGTGAGAAGCACCGGGGTGAACGCGGTGCGCACGAGCGGCAGGGTGATGCCGCGGAAGGCCTGCCAGGGGCTGGCGCCGTCGATCTGCGCCGACTCGTAGAGCTCGGTCGGGATGGTCGAGAGCGCTCCGAGGGTGGCGGTCATCATGAAGGGGAGGCCGAGCCACAGGTTGACCAGCAGGATGCCGAGCTTCGCCCACTCCGTCTGGGTGAGCCAGGGGACGGAGTAGATGCCGAGCAACCCCAGCATGCGGTTGATGGCGCCGAATTGCTGGTTGAGCAACGCGTTCCACATCTGGATGGTGATGATGTTGGGCAACGCCCAGCTGATGATCAGCGCAGTCCGGTAGAAGTTGCGGAAGCGCAGCTTGCTGTCGTTGAGCACGACGCCGAGCAGGAGTCCCATCAGGGCCGTGGTGATGACGCTGGCGGCCGCGAACACCACGTTCCAGCGGAACACCGGCCACAGCGCCGTGGTGGCGTTGGACAGGATGTAGGTGAAATTACGAAGGCCGATGAAGCGGTAGTTGTTGATCTTGGCGACATACAGCTGGCCGGCGCCCGCGGCCGACGCGAAGGACGGAGCGCGGTCGAGCGTGAGCGTGGTCGGGCCCTCGCCCGTGACCTTCAGACGGCTGCGTTCGTTGCCTCCGTACACCTCCACCTGGATCCCCACGCAACGGTCGCCGCACTGGAGCGCCTGCCGCGGGTCGGAGGAGAAGCGCAACGTCGACGGCGCCACGAACGCGACCGCGGTCTCGGTGGCGCGGTCGGGACGACCGTAGTTCTGGCCGGAGAAGTTGGTGAATGCGAGCGCCGTCGTCAGAACGATGGGATAGACGGTGAAGGCCAGCAGGAACAGCGTGGCCGGGAGCAGATAGTACCAGTCGGACAGGAACGGGAACCGCCGGCGGAACAGCGCCAGCAGGGGCAACAGCGCGATCCCGATGGTCGCGAGCAGCAGATAGTTGGGCAGATCGGGGATACGGAGGCGGACCACCCAGAACAGGAGCGCGCCAGCCACGACCGAGAGGCCGACGGCGGCGGTGAGAGCGGCCAGGGCCAGCACCAGGCCGCGGAAACCCGTGGGATGTCGAGTCATAGGGGTCCTCCAGAACGGCGGATGTCGTACGGGCGCGCCCCCGGCCGGCGGTCGGCTGGGGGCGCGTTGCGCGCATTCGCGACCGGCGCCCTACTTCGCGCCGGCGATGCCCTTCTGGATCTGCCTCACGAGGTCACTGGCGATCTGCGTGGTGTTCGAGTCCTGCTTGGCTTCGGCCAGCTTCAGCGCATCGGCCATCGGCCCCCACACCTTGCCCATGGCCGGTACGTTCGGCATCGGCGTACCGAGCGCGATGGCCTCCGAGAATCCCTTCACGACCTGGTCGCTCTGGAGCTTCGCAAGGGCGCTCTTGGACACCGGGATGCGGCCGCCGGCCTGGTTGAACGAGACCTGCGACTCCGGGGTGACCAGGAACTTCGCGAAGTTCACCGCGGCGATCTTGTTCTGCGAGTAGGCGTTGACGACGACGCCCTGCACGCCGACGAACGGGCCCCACGGCCGCTTGGTGCCCGGAGGGGTCGGGAACGGGATGACGCCGAAGTCGAGGTTCGCCTTCTTGTAATCACCCAGCGACCACGGGCCGTTGAGGATCATGGCCAGCGCGCCGTCCTTGAAGGCCCCGTCGGCCACGCCGTAGTCGACGCCGTCGGGCACCAGCCCGTAGGTGTAGCGCAGGGCCTTGATGAAGTCGAGGGCCTTGGCGCCGACGGCGCCGCCCAGCCCGATGTCGGAGGTGTTGGCGCTGCCGTCGGGATTCTTGCCGAAGACGTAGGCGCCTTCCATGCGGAAGAAGCCGTAGTTGAAGTAGGCGTCGGTCTCGTTGTAGAGGAAGCCGAAGGTGTCGCTGGTGGTGAACTTCTTCGCGATCGCGAGGAACTCGTCCCAGGTCTTGGGCGGGTTCGGCACGAGCTTCTTGTTGTAGATGAGCGCCACCGACTCGGCGCTCATCGGCATTCCGAAGAGCTTCCCACCGTAGGTGAAGGCGTCCACGGCGACGGGCTCGAGTCCGGACACGTAGTTCTGGGTGACGTACTTGTCGAGCGGCTCCAGCACGCCGGCGACCGCCATCTCGCCCATCTGGTCCTGCGGCAGGGTCACGACGAGATCCGGCCCCTTGCCCTGTGGCGCACCGAGGATGAACTTCTGCTTGATGTCCCCGAACGGCACCGTAACGATGTTGACCGTTGTCCCGCTGGCCTTCTGGAAGCTCTGGGCCGCCGACTGCAGCCACGCGAGCTCGGGCCCGCCGAAATGGGTCCACACGGTGATGGTGCCCTGTGCGAAGACGGCTCCGAACAAGGCGAAGAAGAGCGTGACCAGCACCTTCCTCATGCGGATACCTCCCCTGGGGATCTCCTTGGAGATCCGGTTGCTCTCGATTTCAATCGACTCTACCAAATGGGACGTGGCCCACCGTGTGGTGTTTCCCAGTGTTCGGGAGGCGGCTTCCGATCGCCGCCGGCGGTCGGCGCCGGGGTACCGGGACCGGGGTACCGGGACCGGGTTACCTCGGCCGCGCCGGAACCGGGCGCGAGCGACGTACACTACCGGTCGCGTATGGACGACGCACGAGAACGCCGTGAGCCCGCCCCGATGATCGGCGGCATGACCATCGCCGAGGCGCGCCGCATCGTGGTGAGGCGCTTGGAGGCCGCCGGCGTGGACAGCCCGGGCCCCGAGGCGCTGACCCTGCTCGAAGCGGCGACAGGTCTCGAGCTCGGCACCCTCATGCTGTACCAGGAACGCGTGCTGACCGAGGAGGAGCGCCTGCGGCTTCAGCGCACGCTGCGCCGAAGGGTGTCGCGCGAGCCCCTGCAGCTCATCCTCGGTACCGCTCCGTTCTACGGGCTCGATCTGGCGGTGGACGCCAGCGTGCTGGTGCCGCGCCCCGAGACCGAGCGGCTGGTGGAACGGGTGCTCGAGGAGCTTCGGAGCGTTCGGCATCCCCGCGTGCTCGACGTCGGCACCGGCAGCGGCGCGATCGCGCTGGCCGTGAGCTCCGAGCGCCCCGACGCCACGGTGGTGGCGACGGACGTGGCGCCGGAAGCAGTGGCCCTGGCGCGCAGGAACGCGGCGCGGCTGCGGCTCGGGGTGCGCGTGCTGCGCTCGGATCTGCTGGCCGAGGGCGAGGTCGCTGCCTTCGCTGCCGGATGCGAGGTCGTGGTGGCGAACCTGCCGTACCTGCCCGACGCCGACGCCGGCACCCTGCAGCCCGAGGCCGCTCGCGACCCCGCCCTGGCGCTGTACGGCGGGGCGGACGGCCTGCGCGTCGTGCGCCGGTTGATCCGTCAGGCGGCGGTCCTGCTCCAGAGCGGCGCCCTGCTCGCGCTCGAGCTCGACCCTCGCAACGCGCGCACGGCCCTTGGCGAGGTCGACGCCTGGCCCGAGGCGGACATCGAGCGGGACCTGGCCCAGCGCGAGCGCTTCCTGCTGGCCCGTCGCTGAACCGGGACGGGAGGGCCGTGCCGGCCCCCGGCTCAGCCGGGGTCGCGTGAGGCGCGCTCGGCCGCGTCGTCCTGCGGCCCCTGTCGCAGTGGCGGCAGCTCCGGGAAGTCGTGAGGCGGTTCGGGCGCGAGCTCGGCGTGCGGATGGCGGGGGGCGCGCCCCGACGGGGCCCGCACCCGTTCCTCGCGGCCCGCGGAGAGCAGGCCGGCGAGCAGCAACAGCCCCGCCCCGATCACGACGCTGGCGTCGGCGACGTTGAATACCGCGAAGTCGAAACCACGCACGTGGAAGTGGATGAAGTCCACCACGTAATGCAGGCGGAACCGGTCGATCATGTTGCCCACGGCCCCGGCCAGCACCAGCGCCAGTGCCACCCGCGTGAGTGTGGCCAGGTGGCGCCCGCTGCGTAGCAGGTAGAGGGCGATCACCAGGGCCACGAGCGCCGAGAGGACGCCCAGCAGGATGGTTCCGTCGACGGCGAGCGGCCCGAGCTGCAGGTGAAGGTTCTGCAGCATGCCGAACGCCGCGCCGTTGTTGCGGACGTGCACGATATGGAAGCCGAGGCCCAAGGCGACCTCGCGATGACCTTCCGGCAACGCCGTCACGACCCACGCCTTGCTGATCTGGTCCGCGGCGACGAGCAGGGCCGCTAGGAGCAATGCCATCCCGAACAGTATAAGCGCGACGGTCGCGGCGGGCACGCCGGAATGCGACGCGCTCCCGACCCCGCGGCCGAGGGCCTGCTACCCACGCGGAGGGCGGTGTCCCGCCCCGCTCCGGGGGCCCGTAACCCGCTCCTGGAGCCTTCGTTATAGTGGGGCGCATACGTGCAAGCGTTTGCCGGCCCGCGCCCAGGTGAGTCGACGGGCCGTCGAGAGGCGGCAGTACATGCCAGCAACCCTGGAACAGGTACGCAAGCGGATCCAGCGCTCCGCGACCCAGGAAGGCCCCCTCCTGACGCGCTTCGCCGAGATCCTCTTCGACAAGGCCGACGACGCCTTCCTGGAGGAGTTCGATTCCGACAGCCTCTTCGCGATGGCCGTGGGCGGGTTCCGGTTCCTGGAGGGGGGCCTCGGGGACGGTCCGCGGGTGCAGGTGTTCAACCCGCAGTTCGAGACCGACGGGTGGGACGCCCCCTACACCGTGATCCGTCTGCTGCTCCAGGACCGGCCCTTCATCGTGGATTCGGTCCGGGCCGAGCTGGGTCGGCACCACGTCGAGCTCTTCCACGTTCTGCACCCCATCGTGACCCCGGTCCGCGACGAAGCCGGGTCCGTCGTCGACCTGGACGTCAAGGGCGGGCGCGAGCGGCGCGAGGCGGTCGAGATGTACTTCGTCGAGCGCCTGGAGGACGAACGGCAGCGTGCCGACCTCGAGGCCGCCGTGACCCGCGTGCTGCAGGACGTCCTGCTGGCGACCGGCGACTACCGGGCGATGCGCGAGCGCGCGCTCGCGATGCGCGCCTACGTGGCCGGCCTGCGCAATAAGAGCGCCCAGGGCTACCACCGGGATCGCGGCGAGGAGCTCGAGGAGTACGCCGCCTTCATGGAGTGGCTCGACGACGACAACTTCGTGTTCCTGGGCTACCGCGAGTACGACATCAAATCGGTCGACGGGGTGCGGTCGTTGCAGGTCACGCCGGACAGCGGGCTCGGTATCTTGCGCAACGTCGCGACCAGCGCCTACGACGAGGCGGTGGCCATCGCGGACCTCCCCGAGGGACTGCGCGAGCGGGTGACCGGCGGCCGCCTGTTCGTGGTGACCAAGACCAACGCCGAAGCGACCGTGCACCGACCCGCGCGCATGGACTACATCGGCATCAAGAAACTCTCCGAAAGCTGGCAGGTCATGGGCGAGCACCGCTTCCTGGGCCTGTTCACCTCCAAGGCGCACTCCACGCCCGTCGAGGACATCCCCATCCTGAGGCGCAAGTTGCGGCAGGTGCTCGCTCTCGACGACGCCCTGCCCGGCTCGCACGACTACAAGGGGATCGTCGCGGTGTTCAACAGCATGCCGCGCGAGGAGCTGTTCTGGTCGGACGCCGAGGAGCTCCACCGGGACATCCGGACCATCCTCGGGCTCGAGCAGGAGCGCGGCGTACGACTCACCCTCCGCCCCGACCCGCTCGGGCGCGGCATCGGTGCGATGGTGATCATGCCGCGCGAGAGCTTCAACGCCGAGGTCCGCCGCACCGTGCAGCGATTCCTGACCCGCAAGCTGGCCGCCGACCATGTGGACTACAACCTCGCGATGGGCGAGGACCAGGCGCAGGTCCGCTTCCACTTCTTCTTCACCACGAACGTGCGCGCCGACGACATCGACCTGAAGGCCCTGGAGCGCGAGGTCGCCGAGCTCGCCCGCAGCTGGAGCGACGAGCTCCGCGAGCGCCTGGTCGCCGCGCACGGCGGCCGGGAGGGGCGCAAGCTGGCCGAGCGTTACGCCGGCGCCTTCGATCCGCGCTACACCGCCGACACGGGGGCCGCCCTGGCCGTGCGAGACATCGGCAACCTCGAGAGGCTGGGCGAGGGCGCGATGCTGGCCGATGTGCTCAACTCGCCCGAGGAGCGCGGCGAGGACGCCGCCACCCTGGTGCGCATCTACCACCACGGGCACGGCATGGCTCTGTCCGACGTGCTTCCCGTGTTGGAGAACGTGGGCTTCCGGGTGATCGAGCAGGTGCCCTACATGCTCACTCTCGCCGACGGCAAGCGCGGCATCGAGGTGTTCCGCGTGCGCGATGCCGAGGGCCGCGTGCTGGACGTGCGCCGGCATCGTGAGCGCCTCGTCGACGCCCTCGAGGACCTGCTGCTGGGCCGCGCCGAGAACGACCGCCTGAACCGGCTCGTGCTCCAGGGCGGGCTCACGGTGCGCCAGGTGGCGCTGCTGCGCGTTTACCAGATGGACTTCTCCCAGCTCAACGCGGTCACCAGTCGCAAGTTCATCAACGACACCCTGCTGGCGCACCCGTCGGTGGCGGCGGACCTGGTGGCGTACTTCGAGGCCCGCTTCGACCCCGACCTCGGTGACGAACGCGGCGAGCGCAGGGAGGCTGCCCGTCAGGCCGTCCTGTCGGGACTGGCCGGCGTGCGCTCCCTCGCGGAGGACCGCACCCTGCGCGGCCTCCTCGACCTGATGGAGGCGACGGTCCGCACCAACTACTTCCTCGACAAGGACTACATCTCCTTCAAGCTGGCGTCGCGGGAGGTGGCATCCATGCCCGACCCCCGTCCCCTGTACGAGATCGCGGTGGCGGGCCCGGGCGTGGAGGGCGTGCACCTCCGCGGCGGCAAGGTGGCGCGCGGAGGCATCCGCTGGAGCGACCGCCCGGACGACTTCCGCACCGAGGTGCTGGGCCTGATGAAGACCCAGATGACCAAGAACGCCGTCATCGTGCCGGTCGGCTCCAAGGGGGGGTTCGTGCTCAAGCGCGCGCCCTCGGGCCGCGACGCGCTGCGCGCCTACGTCCGCGACCAGTATCAGGTGTTCATCCGCGGGCTGCTCGACCTCACGGACAACCGGGTCGACGACCGTGTGGTCCATCCGGAAGGGCTCGTCATCTACGACGAGGACGACCCCTATCTCGTGGTCGCGGCGGACAAGGGAACGGCGACGTTCTCCGACCTGGCGAACGAGACCGCCGCCGAGTACGACTACTGGCTCGGCGACGCCTTCGCGTCGGGCGGCTCGCACGGGTACGACCACAAGGTCATGGGCATCACCGCCCGCGGCGCGTGGGAGTGCGTGGCGCGCCACTTCGACGAGCTCGGCGTCGACGTCTTCGAGGACACCTTCAGCGTGGTGGGGATCGGCGACATGTCGGGCGACGTCTTCGGCAACGGCATGCTCTACACCGACCGCATCCTGCTGAAGGCGGCTTTCAACCACCTGCACATCTTCCTCGACCCGGACCCCGACCCGAAGGCGAGCTTCGCGGAGCGCAAGAGGCTGTTCGGGCTGCCGCGTTCCTCGTGGAGCGACTACGACGAAACGCTCATCAGTGCCGGCGGCGGCGTGTTCGAACGCGGCGCCAAGAGCATCGCGCTGAGCGACGAGGTCCGCCGGATGCTGGACGTCGACGAGGATGCGCTCAGCGGACAGGACCTGGTGCGGGCCATCCTGGCGATGCCTGCCGACCTGCTGTGGAACGGCGGCATCGGAACCTACGTGCGAGCCAGCACCGAGCGCGACGCGGACGTAGGCGACGCCACCAACGACCCGGTGCGTATCACCGCGCCCGAGCTCCGCTGCAAGGTGGTGGGGGAGGGCGGGAATCTCGGCCTGACACAGCTCGCACGGATCGAGTTCGCGCGCGCCGGAGGGCGCGTCAACACCGACGCCATCGACAACTCCGCCGGCGTGGACACCTCCGACCACGAGGTCAACATCAAGATCCTGCTGCAGCCGCTGGTCGCTTCGGGCGAGCTCAACGTCAAGCAGCGCAACCGCCTGCTCAAGGAGATGGAGGACGAGGTTGCGCGGCTGGTCCTGCGCGACAACGACCAGCAGTCGCTGGCGCTCAGCCTGGCCGAGCGCCGCAGCGCCGAAGACCTGGCGCTGTTCGGCTCGCTGCTCGAGGAGCTCGCCGAACGAGGCGGTCTCAACGCGCGGGTGGAGTTCCTGCCCACACGGCGCCAGCTCCAGGAGCGCCAACGCGCCGGGGAAGGGCTCACCCGGCCCGAGCTGGCCGTGACCATGGCGTACGTCAAGATGGAGCTGTACCGCAAGCTGCTGGAGACCCGGCTGCCCGACGAACCCCACTTCGAGCACTACCTGTTCGAGTACTTCCCCACCGCGGTGAACGAACGCTACGCCGACGCCATCCGGCGTCACACGCTGCGGCGCGAGATCGCCGCGACGCAGTTCACCAACATCGTGGTCGATCTGCTGGGGGCCAGCTTCGTGCACCGCGCGGCGCGCGACAGCGGGGCTCCCGACGTCGACGTCGTCAAGGCCGCGTTGATGGCCCTCGAGGTCCTCGACGCGCGCGGCGTTGCGGAGCGCCTGGAGCGCCACGAGCCGCGGTTGCCGGCCGAGGCCCACTACGAGGCCCTGCACCAGCTCGTGCACGCCGTCGAGGGCGTGGTGAGCTGGCTGCTGTTCAACGACCTCACGCGCCGGGACGTGGGCGCCTTCGTCGAGGCCTATCGCGAGCCGTTGTTGACGCTCCGCAACGGGATCGAAGGGATGTTGCCGGCCGCGGAACGCCGGCGCTTCAAGCGCCGCACCAAGCAGCTCGGCAGGCTCGGCTTCGGCGCCGAGCTGGCGGCCGAGATCGCCAGCCTCGACTACCTGCCGAGCAGCGTCGGCGTGATCGAGGTGAGCCGCCGCACCGGGGCAGGGCTGGAGGAGGCCGCGACCCGCTTCTACGCGTTGGGTGAACGGCTGTCGCTGGGATGGCTGCGCGACGGCCTGGCAAACCTGCCCACGCAGGGGAGCTGGGAGAAGATCGCGGCGGTCGGGCTGGTGATGGACCTGCGCGAGGCGCAGCGCAAGCTGACCACCGCCTTCATCGAGGCGCGCAAGCAGGAGGGAGAGCTGTCGGCCGAGGGGTTCCTCGGGCGCCACCCGCATCTGCTGGAGCGCTTCGACGAGGCGCTCGAGGAGCTCAAGCTCCCCGAAGCGTTGACGCTGGCAGGGGGTGCGGTGCTGGTCCGGCTGCTGGCACAGGCGCAGCGCACCGGCATGAACGGCGCGTCCGCCCGCGCGGACTGACCGGGGCCCGGCGCCTCAGCTCGCCCGCGCGTAGGCCCTGAGCAGCGCGTCGAGGCGTGCGATGCCGTCGTCGGTGGCGCGGAGACGGGTGTCGTCGCGCACGAGCAAGCGATGCCGCAGGGCGTCGTCGAGCCAACGTGGGGCCACGTCCTCCGGCCCCAGTCCGGTGAGGTCGCGGAGGGCGCCGAGGTCGACCCCCTCGCGGGTGCGGAGCCCGGTCAGCAGTCGCTCCAGCAGCACGCCCTCGGCGTCGAGGACGTCGCGCTCGGGGGGCGCTCCCTCGAGCCAGGCGCGCATCGGCGGGTTGCGTAGGCGCGTCCCGAAGGGTCCGCCCTCCGGCAGGTAGGACGAGGCGGAGGGGCCGAGCCCCAGGTAGTGCGCGCCCCGCCACCCGGCCACGTTGTGCCGCGCCTCCTCGCCCGGGCGCGCGTAGTTCGAGACCTCGTAGCGCTCGAGCCCGTAGCGCGACAGCAGCGGAGCGGTGGCCTCGAAGTCGTCGGCCTCGCGCTCGGGATCGACGCGCACGCCACGCCGGGCGAACGGGGTGTCCGGCTCGATCGTGAGCGAGTAGACGCTCATATGGCCGACGCCGCTGTCCGCGACGCGCCGCAGGTCCTCCGCTGCGTCCTGGCCGGGGACCGCGGTGATCACGTCGGCGTTGACGCGCAGGCCCGAAGCCAGCGCCCACGTCAGCGCCTGCATGCCCTGCGCGCCGTCGTGGACGCGGCCGAGGAAACGCAGCACGGCGTGCTGGGTGGACTGCAGCCCGATCGAGAGGCGATCGAACCCGAGGTCCCGGAACGCGCCCAGTCGTGCCGGGGTGAAGGTGAGCGGGTCGGCCTCGAGCGTCGTCTCAAGCCTCCCGGGGAAGCCGAAGGTCCGTGCCAGCGCGCCCACCACCCGCTCGAGCTCGTCGTCGCGCAGGTGGGAGGGGGTGCCGCCGCCGAGGTAGATCGTGTCGAGGGGGCCGGGGTAGCGCTCGGCCAGGACCTCGGCCTCCTGCTCGATCCGCTCCAGGTAGCGCCCCACCAGCCCCTCGTTGCGCAGCATCTTGTGGAAGTCGCAGTACGGGCAGACGCTGGGGCAGAAGGGGACGTGCAGGTAGAGGGCGCGGACCACGAGGCAAGGGTAGTCCGTTGCGGGGTCGCCGTGCGTGGGCCCGGCGGCCCCGCCCCGCGAGATGAGAGCGCGATGCCCAGATTGTGAGAAACCTTGGACGGCGCCGGGACATTTGTCCTATCGTGAAGGCGAATTCGAAGGGTACCGAGTTCATGGAGGTGGTAAAAGAGATGAAACGAACTTTGATTGGCGTGGCCGCCATTGTGCTCACGGTGCTGTTGGCATCGTGCGGTCAGCAGGCCAGCCTCTCGGTCACGCTCGGTAGCAGCGGCGGTTCGGTGGTGCGCGGTGGCCAGGTGAGCGTTCCGGTCACCGTGAGCAACGCTTCCGGGACCGTGAACCTGTCGGTCAGCGGCGCGCCCTCCGGGGTGACGGCGAGCCTCGCGAGCTCCACGTTGAGTGGCGGAGCCACCTCGACCACGCTGGACGTCCAGGTCTCGGCCGCCGCCGCCGACGGTAGTGCGACCCTGACGCTCAACGCCGTGGAGGGCAGCAATGCCGCCTCCGCCACGTTCGCCCTGACGATCACCAGCCTGTCCGTGAACGGGACCGTGGTGGACGTGCTCGGCAGGGGCGTGTCAGGCGCCACCGTCGCCATCCAGGGCACCACGGCGACGACGGATGCCAACGGCGCCTTCACGATCGGGGGGGTCGCGGTTCCCTACGACCTTATCGTGAAGCAGACGTCCGGAAGTACTACCGCAGCACAGGTGTTCGCGGGGTTGACCAGTGGATCGCCGCAGGTGAACCCCTACGCCTCGGTCCTCGGCGTGTCGCTTCCGATGTCCGCCACCATCAACGGGAACCTTTCCGCGGCGGTGGCCGCGGGGCACACCGCGCGCGTCTGCGCGCAGAGCAGCTCCACGTTCATGTCCGGTTGTGCCACGGTGGCCGCAGCCTCGACGGCCTACTCGATCAGCGCTGCATGGCTCGCGGGATCGAGCGTGTCGGTGACGCTCCACGCGATCGAGGTCGCGACCGACGCCGATGGCATGGCGACCGGATACGGCCGGTACGGCACCTCGTCGGGGACGGTCACCAACGGTGGGACGCCCACCATCGACGTGACGTGGGGGAGCACGCCGAGCACCGGGACCATCGCGACGAGCGTGAACGTTCCGGCCGGCTTCCAGCTCAAGGGAGTCTACGGCGCTGCCGGCCTCGCCTCCTCGACGACCCTCCCGCTGTTCTCCGCTTACAACGGTTCCGGTCTTCCGACCAGCTTCAACGCCGTCTTCCCATCCATCTCGACGTCGGGGAACACGCTCGTGACCGCGGCCTACCCGAGCGGCACGGGTGGCGGGGCGAGCGTCGCCTGGAAGTCCGGCCTGGCGGCCGGGAGCAGTGCGACGTTCGATCTGCCGGCGCCGCCGACCCAGACGGCGCCTGCCGACGGGGCTACCGGCGTGGGCGTCGGGTCCACGCTCAGCCTCTCGGGCACCGGGGGTGGAGCCGTCACCTTCCTCATCCAGGGCGGGAGCCAGCTCATCGCCGTGACCACGATGAACGCCAGCGCCACGATCCCCGATCTGAGCTCGGTCGGGATGTCGCTCACCGCGGCCGGCAGCTACAGCTGGCAGGCGGTCCTCACCCCCGGGGTGACGACGCCCGAGGACGCAGCCGCGCACTGGATCGACGAGTACTTCCGATCCTTCAATGCGGTCCAGAACGGCGGCATGCTTCCGACCCAGACCAGCGGCTCGATCATGGCTACGGCGTCGCGAGGCTTCACCGCGCCCTGACCACCGGTCGGGTGCGTACGACGTTCGGCGGGGGCGGCCTTCGGGCCGCCCCCGCCTTCAGTTCTTCGGCAGGCTCTTGAGCTGGTCGGCCAGGATCTCGTTGGCCGTGGCGTTGGCCGTCTTCAGGGTGTTCTCGACCGGCGCGCCGTCCATGATGGCGGCCATGTCGCTGGCGATCTCGTCGCGGACGAAGTCGTAACCGGGCACGGGCGGCTCCGAGGCGCCGTAGGGCAGCAGATCGAAGGCCGTCTTGTAGGCCGGGTGGGTGTCGAAGTAGTCGCTCAGCTCGGCGGCGACGCTCTTGCGCACCGGGAAGTACTCGCTGGCCTTCGCCCACTGCGCCTGGACGGTGGGGCTCGTGTAGTACTCGATGAAGATCCAGGACGCCAGGTTGGCCTCCTTGGAGTGGCCGGTGGGGATGCTGACGCTGGCCCCGTAGATGTCCATGACCGGGTCCGGCGTGATGTGCGGGAGGGCGGCGACGCTCCAGGCGAACTTCGCACCTTCGTCCACGGCGCTCTTGTAGTACGGCATGCCGGAGGACGAGCCGATCGTGAACAGCGTGGTGCCGGCACCGAAATCGGTCTGGTCGCCGTAGCGCTCGGTCACGATGCTGGCGCAGCCCTGCTTGGACAGCCCCTGCAGGAAGGTCATCGCCTGCACCGCGCCGGGGCTGTCGTAGGTGAAGCGGTTGGCGTTGGCGTCGAAGATGTTCCCGCCGAAGGCGAAGGTCCAGCTCGCGAAGCGGCTGGCGTCGAGCGACAGCTCGTAGCCGATCGAGCCCCTTGCAGTGGCCTTGCTGAACGGGTTCTTGGCCGCCGCGCAGGCCGCCTGCCGGAACTGCTCTGGGGTGGTCGGCGGCCCGTCGAAGCCGATCGTGCCGGCCGCGCGCAGCTCCTTCAGCCAGTCGGCGTTGTAGTACATCACCTCCATCGACCGGTTGGGGGGGAAGCCGTAGCGTGCGCCGCCGAAGCTCGGGAAGATGTCGGCCCGGTAGAAGCCGGGGAAGAAGTCGGCCTTGTCGGCCGCGGACAGGCCCCACTTCGGGGAATCGACGAGCGGCCGGAGATCCACCACCCCGTTGCCCAGGGCGTACGTCGCTGCCTGGTTCTGGTAGGCGACGACGATGTTGGGCGCGTCGGCGGTATCGAGCACCGGGAGCATCTTGCGGAAGATGTCGCCGTAGCTGCCCTGGTACTCCGCCTTCACCGTGATCGAGTAGGGGTTGGAGGCGTTGAACTTCTTGACGATGTCCTCGAGCACCTGCTCGCGCTGCTGCGAGTGCTGGTGCCAGAAGACGATCGTCTGGCCGGTCGGGTCGACGTTCTCGTAGTCGGCCTGGGCGAGCGCTGCACCCGACGCGAGCAGCAGCGTAAAGACCCCAACTAGGACGAGCGTGCCTCTCTTCATCACGTGCTCCTTTCCCTCCTGAGGTGCTTGCGTGTTCATCCCTTCAGACCCGAGGTGGCGATGCCCTCGGTGAACTGCCGTTGCGTGAAGAAGTAGACGACCATGACGGGCAGGATGGTGATCATCGCGCCCGCCATGAGGTAGTGCGTCTGCGGCCCGGCCTCGGTGATGAAGGTGTACAGCCCCACCCCCAGCGGCCGCCAGGTCGGCGTGGTGGTGACCAGCAGCGGCCACAGGAACTCGTTCCAGGTGTGCACGAACGTCAGCAGGGCGGCGGTCGTCATCACGGGCCGGCTCATCGGCACCACCACCGCCGTGAGGAAGCGCAGATGCCCGGCCCCGTCGATGCGTGCGGCGTCCCACAGCTCGTCCGGGATGCCTTGGAAGAACTGCCGGAACAGGAAGATGATGAACGCCGTCGACAGGAACGGCACCGTGAGCGCCGGCAGCTTGTTGATCCAGGAACTCCACGGGATGACGTCCCCGCGGATCATCAGGAAGTTGGGGATGAAGGTCACCGTGCTGGGGATCATCAGCGTCGCCAGCAGCACCATGAAGATGATCTCGCGGCCCGGGAAGCGGATCCTGGCGAAGGCGTAGCCCGCCAGCGTACAGGTGACGAGCACCCCCAGGATGACCACGGCGCTGATCACGACGCTGTTGCGGAAGTAGAGCGCGAAATCGGCCTCGGTCCACGCCCGCTGGTAGTTGACCCACTGGGGATGGGCCGGCAGCAACCGGCGGTTGATGGTCTCGCCCAGCGTCATCAGCGAGGTCGAGGCCATGTACAGGAAGGGCGTGAAGGAAACGAGGGCTCCCACCAGCAGCAGGAAGTACACCGGCAGCTGGGACAGCCGGAACTCGAACGGCTCGCCCCCCGCCCGCTCGGCGCGGGCCGCGGCGCCGGCGCGCACGCGTGCGGCGCGCGCGCCGCCCGTAGGGACGCTAGCCACGGAACACGCTCCTGCCGAAGAAGCGGCTCTGGTACAGCGTCAAAATCAGGATGACCGCGAACAGCACCACCGACTGAGCGGCGGCGAGGCTCCAGTTGTTGCGCTTGTAGAACGTGTCGAAGATGACGATGCTGGCAGTGTTCACCGCGTCGCGCACGGCCGGCTCGCGCATGACGTAGATGTGCGTGAAGGCCTGGAAGGTGCCGATGAAGCCGAGCACCGTCAGGTAGAACGTGACCGGCGAGAGCAGCGGCACGGTGATGTGGCGGAAGCTCTGGACCCGGCTGGCGCCGTCGATGGCGGCGGCCTCGTAGAGGTCCCGGGGGATGCTGCCCAGGCCGGCCAGGAAGATCACCGCGTTGTAACCCGTGAAGGTCCAGATCCCGAAGAGGATGATGGTGACGAGCGCCAGGCTGGGGCCGGCCCAGAAGCCGGTGACGTGGCTGATGCCCAGGTGCCGGAGGGGACCACCGAAGAGCACCTCGGTGACGGGGCGGGCCTCGAACAGCCAGCGCTGCGGTGGGATGTGGAACCACGACAGCACGGTGTTGGCGAGGAACTCCGGCCGTGGGCTGAAGATCGCGCGGAACACCGCCGCGCTGGCGACGCTGGGCACGATGTAGGGCACGAAATAGAGCACACGGAAGAACCCCCGGCCGCGGATGCGCTGGAACAGCAGGCTCGCCAGCACCAGCGCCAAGGCGATCTGGATCGGCACGGAGCCGAAGCCGTAGTAGACGGTTCGTACCAGCCCCTGGAGGAACGCGCGGTCCCCGCTTCGCGTCATCAGCTGCCAGCCCAGGGCGACGCTCACCCCGGACGCCAGCAGCAGGGTCGCGCCCGCCGCCTGCGCGTAGCGCCTGAGCTCGCTGCGGCCGCCGGCGAACGCGTCGGTCCACACCCAGTGCGCGACCAGCACCAGCAGCAGGCCGCCGAAGAAGGCAATGGCGCCGCCGGCGTGCCCCAGTGTGCGGGCGTAGTTCTCGAGGCCGAGGTAGGCGCCCTGCCGTACCCGCCAGCTGTAAAGGCTCATGTACACCGCGTAGACGATCGGGAAGAGGCCGAACATGGCGATGACCACCACCGCCGGCAGGATGAACAGGTACCCGGTGAGCCACTCGCGCCCCATCCGGCGCGGAGGCCGGTGGCGGGGTCGAGGGCGGATCGTCACGTCGGCCCCTCCGGCCGGGCGCTGGGCGCCGACACGAGGGCCGCTCCGGGTCCGGAGCTTCGGAGCACGGGCTCTCGAGGTGCGGGCCGGCTGCCGAGGCACAGGCTGCCGAGGCACAGGGTGTCGAGGCCTCCCGTTCGCTCCACCACAACACAACCCTACCGGCTGCGCGTCAGGGCATTGTCGCGTCGCCGGGCCCGTCGGCACAGGGCGCCGGCGAGGACGTGCGCGCACCGCCATCAGTATAGGGAGGGCGCGCCGGGTCGGGGATGGGACCCGTCCCGGTCGGGGACACCGACGGGGAACGGTAGAGTGCGGCGTGTCGAGGCAGTACGAGGTGGAGGTGCTCGAGGGCCTCGTCGACCTCGCTCGCGACGAGGTCGAAGGCGCCGGGATGACGGTGCTCGGGGAGCATGCCGACGGCCTTACGGTGCGGGTGCTCCGCACCGACGCGCTGACGGGCCTGCGGCTGGCCACCGCCGTCTACCGACGCCTGGACTTCGACGTGCCGCGCCCCAGGGCGCTCCTGGGGGACCAGCACTTCCGGCGGCTGACGTCGGCGATGCGCGAAGTCGCCGCCGGCGAGGCGTTCCGCGGCTTCCGCTTCGCCGCCGCGGGGGCCGGCTCTCCGGTGTTCCAGCGGCTGGCGCGGTCCCTCCAGAACGCAACCGGCATACCGTTCGACGCAAAGGGGGGAGAGCTGCTCCTGCGGGTGAGGCCCGTGCCCGGCGGGCGTGGTTGGGAGGTCCTCCTGCGCCTGACGCCGCGCCCGCTTTCGGCGCGGCCGTGGCGGGTCTGCAACCGGGCCGGCGGCCTCAACGCCACGCTGGCCGCGTCCATGGTGCGCCTGGCCGGGGTCCGGGCCGGCGACCGCTACCTCAACCTGATGTGCGGTTCCGGCACGCTGTTGGCCGAGCGGCACCTGGCGGGGCCGGCGGCCGAGCTGGTCGGCGTGGACGTCGACGAGGGCGCGTTGGCGTGCGCGCGCGCCAATCTCGATGCGGCTGGCGCGGCAGGCGCCTTCCGCCTGCTCCACGGTGACGTCCGCTCCGTCCCGCCCGACGAGGGCGCGTACGACGTGGTCGTGGCCGACCTGCCGTGGGGGGACGCCGTAGGCAGCCACCAGGAGAATCGCGCCCTGTACCCGGCGCTGCTGGCGGCCGCCGACCGGTCGGCGACGGCGGAGGCGCGGGTGGTGCTGCTCACGCACGAGCTGCGGCTGTTCGGCCGCGTGCTGGCGGAGCAGGATCGCTGGCGGCTCGAGCTCGAGCGACGGGTCGAGCACGGCGGACACTTCCCCCACCTGTACCTGCTGCGCCGCGCCCGGGCCCCCGCCGGAGAGCGGCGCGAGGCGCGCGAGGCCCGCCCCACACGGGGCTGAGCCGCGAACGGGCCGCGTGATAGACTCGCCGCGTGAGCAGCGGACGCAGCGCAACCCGATCCCGGCCGCGCGCCCGGAGGGGCCGACCGTGAGTCGGAGGCCCCGCATCCGCCCCGGCTGGTACGTGCTCCTGGCGCTGGTCCTGTACGCCGTGGTCGTGACGGCGCTCTGGCGGGGAAGCCAGGGGGAGGTGCGGCGCCTGCAGGCGCCGCAGGCGAGCCCCGCCGCCGGCGGTGCGCCGACCGCGCAGGCCGCGGCCACGCAGGCAGCCCCCGCTCCCCTCGCAACGTCCAAGGCCGCCGGCGGCGCCACAGCACCGGCAGGCCTGTGGTTCCCGCTGCCCGGGGCCGGCGTGCCGAAGGACGCGAACGACCTCCCCGGCGCGCAGCGCCCCTACCGGCACGGCGTGAGCCAGGGGTTCGACTTCGTCGACGGCGACGCCGGGATCCCCATCGCCTACGGGCAGCCGGTCATCGCCGCCGCCGCGGGCGAGATCGTGCGGGCCGACACCAACTACGTGGAGATGACGCAGGACGCCTGGAAGCAGCTGCTGCAGCAGGTCGGGAGCGGCGGAGCGGACGCCGGCCAGCTCGACGAGTTGCGGGGCCGCCAGGTGTGGGAGCGCTTGCCGGACGGGCGCGTGCTCCGTTACGGCTTCCTCTCCGGGGTGCGCGACGGCATCACCACCGGCATCGCCGTGTACCGCGGCGAGGTGATCGGGTACGTGGGGAACTCCGGCACAGGGGACGGCGTGGCGCAGACCACCCTCCACCCCCGCCTCCACTTCGAGATCTGGCAGGGCGACCGGTTCTTCGGCGAGGGCCTCAAACCCGACGAGGTCCGCATGCAGGCCGCATCGCTGTTCGTGGGGCCCTAGCACCGTGACCGACGGCCCGGACCCCCGCCTTCCGGACGAGCAGCGCGTCACCGCCGTGGAGGTGGTGTGGCGCAACGTCTGGGTGCGCGCCTGCAGCTACGTGGCGCTCGTCGCGTTCGTCGGCTACGCGTTGTGGCGCCTGCGCGGCGGCTACGGCTTCGCCCTGCAGGTGGGCGTGATCGGGTTCATCATCGCCTACATCCTCAATCCCGTGGTGGAGGCGCTCGAGCGCCTCCGCATCCGACGGCCGGTGGCCGTGGTCATCGTGTTCTTCCTGCTGTTGAACCTGCTCGTCCTGGGATCGGTGCTCGTCAGCCAGGTGGTCACGGAGATGGGGCGGTTCGTCAACCTGGTGCCGAAGGCCATCGACAACCTGACGTCGCTGTCGACGCACGTCCAGGCGTGGCTGGCCGGTGTGGTGACCAACCTGCCGGACGCGGTCTCGAGCAGGCTCGGCGTTCCGGCCAACCAGACGCAGCTCAGTCAGCAGATCCGGCAGGAGCTCGTCGGTTTCTCGACGCAGCTCGCCCAGAGCCTCAACCGCCTGCTGCAACACATCATCACCGGCGGGCCCAGCCTGCTCCTGAGCGGCGCGACGGCCGTCATCTCCACCACCTTCCAGGTCGTGCTCATCTTCGTTGCCAGCGCCTACTTCCTGTACGACTACCCGCGCTTCACGGCCAACTTCCGGCGCTTCGTGCCGGTGCGGTGGAGGCCCCTGTACGAGGACCTCACCGAGAAGGCGGACCGGGCGGTGGGCGGTTACCTGCGCGGCCAGCTCCTGATCACCCTCACGCTCGGCATCCTCATCTGGCTGGGTCTCACGGTCATCGGCGTTCCGCTCGCCACGGCGATCGGCTTCCTGGCCGCCATCTTCAACCTCGTGCCCTACCTCGGGCCGATCATCGGCGTGCTGCCGGCGGTGTTGCTGGGCCTGACGGTGAGCCCCCTCACCAGCGTGCTGGCGATCGTGGTGTTCCTGGTGGCCAATCAGCTCGAGGCGCACGTGCTCTCGCCGCTGATCCTGTCGCGCTCCACCAACCTGCATCCCGTCACGGTGCTGCTGGCGATCATGGCCGGCCTGGGGCTGTTCGGGCTGGTGGGAGCCCTGCTGGCCGTGCCCCTGGTCGCGCTCGTCAAGGTGGTCCTGGAGGAGTACCTGTTGACCCGGCCGGCGTACGCCACGGTGCCGCCACCGCTCGACGACGAGGCGGACGCCCGGGAGGCGGGGGAGGAGCGCTAGCGTCGGCGCGGCGCCGTTCCGCGCCCCCGCCGTGTGGCGGGACGTGGAGGTTCCCTGGAGCCGCCTTGTCGCGGCGGGGGAGAGGGTGGGTGCTTCACGATCGGTGGCGGTCGGCCACGGGTCCCGATCGAGAGGAGGCAAGACCGTGCAGGACGCGGTGGAAACCTGGCGGCGATGTCCCGATTTTCGCGTGCGGCGCTCCCGGCCCGCGATAGACTACCTCACGTGGCACGGCGCGGCAACGGCAAACGCAGCAAGAAGCGCGTCCAGCTCGATCTGGAAGCCATCGGCCTGGTCCTCATCGCCGGCGGCATCTTCGTCATGGGCGTCGTCCTCCCGGGGCTCCCCACCGGTCAGGTGGGGCGCAGCGTCGGGGGCGCCCTGACCGAGCGGTTCGGCTGGGGCGCCTACGCTCTGCCGGTTCCGCTGCTGGTCCTGGGGGGGCTGTTCCTGCTTCGCCGCAGCCCCCGCTGGTGGCCGCGCCTGTTCGCCGGCTACGTCCTGTTCACTGCGGGCGCATGGGGTGTGGTGGTGGCGGTGGCAGCCACCCACACCGGCCGCTACGGGCTGGCGCTGCGCGCGTCGCTGACCGGCACCTGGGGCGCTCTGGCCGTGGTCCCCGCGCTGTTCGTCGCGTCCGTGGGCCTCGATCTGGTCCTGGGGCGCGCGCCCACCTACCTCACGCGTTCGCTGCTGCTGGCGGTGGTGAAGGGCGTGCGCGGCCTGGGCAAGTGGCTGTGGCGGGCGCGCCGCACCGCGAAGGAGCGCGCGGCCTTCCGCGCCGACGTGGCGCAGGCGCGCAAGGCGCTGCAGGAACTCGATCGCGACCTGCATGCCCTCAGCAGCCTGTACCCCGGGAGCGCCGAGCTGGACCGGTGGAGGAAGGAGGTCCAGGCCTCGATCCGCCGGCTCGCCGGCCGGCCCGGGGCGGACCATCTCAGCGACGCACGCGCCGACCTGAAGGCCTGGCAGAGCGCCGTGCGCGACTTCGCGCGCGACCGGGCCGGCGAGATGATCGAGCTGCTCGAGGCCGAAGGCGCGAGGCCGACACAGGACGCCGTCGACTCCGGCGGCGGCGCGGGCGGCAACGGCCGCGCGGTCACGTTCGACGGTTGGGTGCGTGCCACGAAGGCATCGCTCGACGATCCGGTCCGGGGCTCGGCGGCGTCCGCCCGGGCGCTCGATCGGCTACGCAAGATGCTGGCGCTCGACCTGACCGCGCTCACCGAGCGGCACCGGCGGGTGACGCGCGAACGGGACCTCGATCAGCGGGCCATGAAGGGGATGAGCCCGCGCCAGCTGGCGCGCGCCTCGGCCGATCACGGCCGCCGCCTGCAGGAGTACGCGCGTATCGAAGCGGATGCGGAGCGCCTGGCGGCCGACGCGGCCTGGCTCGATCCGTGGCGCGGTCTGGTCGAGGAGATCGAGGGCGTTCATGACGGCTATCCCGATTTCGAGGAGATCGATGCCCTCGACGGCACGCTCGCGCAAGAGCTCGACCGGCAGGGGACCGACGCCCTGGCGAAGCTCGCGGGTTGGCGGAGCGCACTCGAGGCGGTCGCCGAGCGGGCCGAGGCGGCTGCGCGGGAGGCGCGAGAGGCCGTTGCGGTGGCATCGGGGGGCGGCGCGAGCGCAGCGGCCGCGGCCGGCGCCGCGCCGTCGTCGCCGGGGTCCGACGACGTCCCGCCCTGGGTGTCCCGTGGCGGTGACCCGTTCCTGGCCGACGAAGCGGAGGACGCCGGTCCTCGGGACCGGCACGACCCGAAGCTCGAGGCCGCGCTGCTCGACGACGGCGTGGAGGCCGCAGAGGGTGCGCCGGGGGCGCCGGGCGAAGGGGAGACGGCCCAGGCCGACGAGGTACCCGCCTACGGAGGGATCCCGATCCAGGTGCCGCCGTTGACGCTGCTGGACGAGCCGGAGCAGGCGGTGGAGGACCGCGGCGCGCTTGTGCGGGAGCACCGGGAGCGGGTGAAGAAGATCGACGAGACGCTCAACAGCTTCAAGCTGGAGGGGCGCGTGGTGGCGGCGGTGCGCGGCCCCACGGTGACGCGCTTCGAAGTCGAGCCGGCGCCCGGCGAGAAGATCGCGCGCTTCGCCAACCTGTCCGACGACCTGGCGTTGGCGATGGCGGTGGGGAGCGTGCGCATCGAGGCGCCGATCCCGGGCAAGAGCGTGATCGGTCTGGAGGTGCCCAACGCCAGGCGCGAGCTGGTGCGCTTCCGGGAGGCGGCGGAGTCCACCAGCTTCCGGCGCGCCAAGGCCCGGCTGCCGATCATCCTGGGCAAGTCGATCGACGGCGAGATGGTGGTGGGCGATCTGGCGAAGATGCCGCACCTGCTGATCGCGGGCTCGACCGGCTCGGGCAAGTCGGAGGCGGTGAACACGCTGATCGGGAGTCTGCTCTACCGCTTCCTGCCGACCGAGCTGCGGCTGTTGATGATCGACCCGAAGATGGTGGAGCTCACGCCCTTCGACGGGGTGCCGCACCTGCTCAGGAACGTGGTGACCAACCCGACGGACGCGGCGGGGGTGCTGCTGGGGGCGGTGTCGCACATGGAGCGCCGCTACAAGATGATGTCGAAGGTGGGCGCCAAGAACCTGGATCAGTACAACGAGAAGGCGCGCAACCTGGACCTTCCGGAGCTGCCGATCATCGTAATCGTGATCGACGAGCTGGCGGATCTGATGATCACCAGCCCCAAGGAGGTGGAGTCGGCGATCATGCGCCTGGCGCAGATGGCGCGCGCGACCGGCATGCACCTGATCCTGGCGACGCAGCGTCCGAGCGTGGACATCCTGACGAGTTTGATCAAGGTGAACGTGCCGGCGCGCATGGCGTTCGCGGTCTCCAGCAGTCACGACTCCCGCACCATCCTGGACAGCATGGGCGCCGAAAGGCTCATCGGGTTGGGGGACATGCTGTTCTACCAGCCGGGGCTGGTGAAGGCGGTGCGCCTCCAGGGGCCGTTCGTGAGCGAGCGCGAGGTGGGGAGCATGAGCGATTTCCTGCGTCGCGAGTACTTCGACGACGACTTCGTCGAGGCGTACGGGGCCGATTTCGACCCGCCCTCGAGCTTCGAGTCCGACGCCAGCGGCCTCATCGACTGGAACGACGACAAGCTGCGCGTCGCCGCCGAGCTGGTGATCAACGAGGGCCAGGCCAGCGTGTCGCGGTTGCAACGGCGCCTGCAGGTGGGGCACGCACGCGCCGGCAAGCTGATGGACTCGCTCGAGGCGCTGGGCGTGGTGGGCCCGCATCAGGGCAGCAAGCCGCGCGAGGTGCTCATCGACTTCGAGGAACTGCCCAACGTCTTCGGGAAGTAGCGATCGCAGGCCGCCGTCCCCACGGCCGGCCGGATCGTCGGCCGACCTCCTGCCGGTGGGCGGGCGGCGGGTGAGGGTGCGACTCGCCGCCCGGTTCCCCGGAGCCCCTTGACGCGGTTTTGACGCCCGCCCCGGCAGGCTGGCTCCGTGCGAGCCGATGCGCGGTACCTGCTGAGGCTATGGACGGACGGCGACGCGGAGCACCGACGGGCCAGCATGGTGGATCTGCGGTCCGGCGACGTGCACCACTTCGCCCGTCTCGCGTTGCTCTACGCCTTCCTGGAAGCGCATGCGTCGAGCACCGACGACGGCCCCGCCGATCCCACCACCACCGGCGGCAACACGTTCGCCAACAACGCCCTGGGAGACGTCGCCCCCTAGAAGGTCGGCGCGCGCGTCGGGAACGGCCCCCGTGGCGCCTCGTGCGTCC